>ENA-UOJA01000752-UOJA01000752.1-human-gut-metagenome-genome-assembly--contig:-C19-NODE-752-length-29776-cov-47.060462_pt1 | contig 29776 bp, 23 predicted proteins | sample MGYA00242337_ERZ723884 | MGnify/ENA metagenome assembly ERZ723884
AGATTCAGCCTAATTTTTTGTACTGTCAAAAAGTTTTAGCGGACAGTAATAATTTTATATCTGTTTCCGGTCGTTTCGGCCGGATTTTTTGTCCGTTTTTCATGGCGAGGTGTCAATCCTCTTTTTGCGGAAATGCTCAACGCTTTGCCTGAGGAAGCGAGACGTGAAAGTGAGAGGTCTTTCGCGATTGCTGGACGAATAAAGGAAATTCTTCAGCGCAAAAGATGGAGCCAGGCAGATTTCGCAAAGGCGGCAGGAAAGAAAGAAGCTGAAATTTCCAAATGGATGAGCGGAACTCACAATTTTACCATCCGCACAATCTCATTCATCGAGACTGTGCTTGGTGAAGATATCATTTCCATCAAGAGATACCATCGCCACGTCAGCGGATATGGCACAGCCAACGCTGACCGGACAGCCATCCTAAATGACCGCGGCAACCAAGCGGAATATCATTCTGTTGACTAACATTCTTTTATCCGCTTGGCATTGCCACCTCGCGGAGCGCAATTTGTCCGTGAGATGGTAGGTTTCCACGGACAAGTTATTGATTTTGAACAACTTGTCCGGCGAAAGGTGGGGTTTTCCGGATAAAATCACATTCTGTGGATAACGATTAACAGGAATAGCAGAGGTGCTCACAAAAAAATGCGGTGCGTTACGAAGAATGGAACAACACAGAATTGGATTGAATCGAACAACCTGCATGTCGCGATTTGGCGTATATTATTGAGTATCAAGAAGATATAGCAAACAACCAAATGCAGGTTATGTAAAAAAGTGGGTAACCTGGCTTTCGCTTTATCTGCTAACTAGTTATGAATCAACACTTTCGTCCGTTGCACCAATTTCAGGTTGTTCGGTTTTTCTCTCCGATCATGCCTTACGGAAACAATCATCTCCGGTTACAATCTCCAGTTATGTCTGACTGAAGTGGTCATGCCCAGCAACAAGATGCCTCTTTACCGTTTTTCTTTCCTCACAGACAACGCGGCTGGCCGTGTAGCGTAATTCATCAGGGAACCAGGGAACCAAGGCATCATCAGATGCCGGGCCGGAGTTGGCGAGCAGTGGCAGCCTTGTGGCGATGGAAAGCCCGCAGGCCCTGATCGCCCCCTTGAAAGGGGGATGGGGGGATTAAAACGAGCGCGCGGAGCATCAGGGTTTGGGACAGTGTCCCAATGAAGGACATAGGTTAGGGGGATTGAGATAAGCGGGCAATGCGGCTGCTCAACTTCACTAACTTAGTCGAGTCCGCATGGCTTTTTAGCCTTTTGCTGTGCGAGGCTGTCCTGCTCGCCACCATGAACCTTATTACTGTAAAAAGTTGACTCAAAATGCTCAGTTTGTCCGTAAGCAGGTGGTGTCTCACGGACAAGTTATTGATTTTGAATAACTTGTCCGGGGGAAGGCGGGGCTTTCCGGACAAGTTGTAGATTTTCAGTCAATAGTTCCCAGGAATAGAAACGGTTGGGGAATAAATGCACGCAAATGATGAAGACAAGCAGATAAGGCTTAGCGTTCCTTCCAGTAACGTTCGATTTCCTCGAGCGTCTTGCCGGTGGTCTCAGGGACAAGCTTCCACATGATGAGCAGATATGGGACACACATCAGCGCAAAGAGAAAGAAGGTGCCGGCTGGAGCAAAAGGCGGAACATTGGCAAGAAGCCATGGAGTCAGCTGACCTATGAGGTACGTACCTATCCAAAGAGCCAGACCTGCGATGGACATTGCGATACCACGCACATTGTTCGGATACATTTCCGACAGGAGGACAAATACGACGGCACAGATGGAAATCGCGCAGCAGAACACATAGAACAGGAAGAACACCAACATGAAGATACTTCCGAGCTGCTCAGGGAAGATGAAGTAGAATCCTATCATCAAGAGCGAGAGTATCATTCCGGAAACGCCCCAGTAAACAAGGTTCTTTCGTCCGACTTTATCGATAATGAGCAATGCAATGACTGTAGTTCCCATATTCACGAAGCCCACAAGGACCTGTGAGAACAAGGCATCTCCAGACGAAAGACCGGCCTCCTTGAAGATCTCAGGGCCATAATACAGAACAGCATTGACACCCATGAACTGACCCAGTATTGCAATGGCGGAGCCGATAAGTACAGCCTTCAGGATACCAGGAGAGAGAAGTGCTTTCCACTCGGTCTTGATCTCACCCTTTATAGAATCTTCAGTAATGGACTTCTGGCGGGAAGCCTCATCAGGAGAAAGATAAATCTTCTGCAGCACTGATGACGCCTTAGCCCCTTCTCCATGAACGATTAGCCAACGAGGACTCTCCGGAATCAAGAATATGATGAAGAAGAACAGCAGAGCCGGTATTGTCTCAGAACCGAGCATTCCTCGCCAATACTCATCAACCATTGTCCTGTTCATAAAATCAGACACAAAACGCGCTGTCGGATCCAATGCCGCCGTTTCAGCCACTGAAAGTATCCACCAGTTTATGAAATAGGCGAAAAGGAAACCTATGGTAATCGCCAGCTGATAGAGAGACACAAGCGCACCACGTCTGTCTGCCATCGCGACCTCTGAGATATAGATAGGAGAGACAATAGAGACTACTCCTATACCCACACCTCCGATTATACGGTAAACGACAAGTTCCGTAAATGAACCGCAAATCGCGCAGCCGATTGCTGAAAGGCTGAACATGAATGCAGCAAACAGCATTGCCTTCTTACGTCCTAAACGGTCGCTGACGACACCCGCCGAAGCGACACCGGCTATCGACCCGATAAGAGCACAGCCCACATACCATCCGAGTTGAATGGTATCAAGTCCGAACTGCGTAGTGACAATCGATGTCGTTCCGGAAATCACTGCAGTATCATATCCGAAAAGTATTCCTCCGATTGCTGCTACAACCGAGAGGAATACTACATATCCGAAGTTTTCTTTTTTCATATTCCGAAGTACTCTTTATATCTGTCATACAAATGACCGGCCTGAAGATATGCAGATTGGGGCGACATGAAATGCGAGAACTCGAAAGTAATCGCCTTGTCATAGCCACAGCGAGCTGCTGCCTCAAGTTTCATGCGAAGCTTGTCGAACTTGATAGGCAAGAAGTTGATAGGCATATCACGGTCAAAAGTCTCTGCATTTGTCCAGCACTGCATCCCATACTTGTCCGCAAGTTTCTTGTTCACAGAGAAGAACGCATCCAACTCATCATAGTCAATGTGCCCGTCCTGGAATGCACACGCATCCACCACATCGTGGATTCCGTCGAAAATCTCATTCCATTCCCGCTCGTGCTCCTGAACGGAAACAGCATCTTCACGCGTCTTGAGAGCAGTGCCCATCACGGCCTTCTTACCGTCAATCCACGGGGAAATGAAGGTTGGAAGCCCGCCAGACACATCCTTGCACTGTTTTCCCATAGCATGGAACGCATCGATTGCCCCCTTTGTTCTACGACTGATTTCTCCACTGATATACCATCCGCCGAAACTGTCATATTTGCGCCCATACATTTCCCAGACTTCATCAATCACGAATTTGTTGTCTTCTATTTCATATGACAAGTCACCGGTATCCCAATATCTTCCGGAATCATACAGTCCGAACCAGAATTTCATCCCATATTTCTGCGCAAGTCGGAGAAACATGTCAATAAGGTCCACCGACGGCATATAGCAGCCCTTTTTCAAAAGGTACGGAGACGGATAAGTAATGAATTTCCGATAACCTGAGCGGATGCAGATCACCGTATCGATGCCGATTGATTTCATATATCGAAAATCCAAGTCCCATTCTTTCTCGCCCCAATTCTGATGAGGTATATCGTGAGAAATCTCGTCGAGGAATGTTCCTGTTATACGAAGGCCCTGCCCTTTCGGGACAATGAGACCTGAACCGGAGGCCAAGCTCCCGTCAATCGCCCCGTCATCAGCACTTCCACAAGCAGTCGGAAGTACAGACGCCACAGCAGCAGTAGATGCTGCCGCTGCTATAGACTTTAAAAAGTGCCGTCTGTCGGTCATATTCACAATTATTTACGCTGTCCACATTTTTCAGCCAACTGCCAAATCTGGTAAAGTCCTCTCGGGACATGGAAACAGCCCTTCCATTTACCACCTTTGAGCGGGAGAAGAACCTCACCGCGACGGTTAAGGTATCCGAACCATTCCGGATATTCCTTATCCTTGAAATTATCCCAGAGATACGCATCAAGTTTCATGAACCATTCGAGGCATTTCTCATTTCCGGTCAGCTGATAGCCTTTGAGCATGGCAATCGCCGACTCGATATGCACCCACCAGAGTTTCTGGTCCCATTCGAGTTTCTGCTGCGGAACTCCCTTGGCATCAAGGAAATAGTATATTCCGCCGAATTCCTTGTCCCAGCCGCGCTCAATGACACAAAGAGCGATTTCCACACATTTTTCTATCAATGCCTTGTCGCCTCGACGCACTCCGAGATTCATCATAAACCACAGTGCCTCAAGGTCATGGCCCGGATTGATTTCCCTTCCTTCAAAGCAATCAACAGGAGCTCCGTCCACTGAAGATACATTCTCCAGCATGCAGCCGAGTTCCGGCTGATAGAACACGTCGAATACTTCGTGCAGACAAGTGTCGATAGTCTGCTCCAGAACCGACTTGTCCTCGAGGATATCCTCGATTTCGAGGGCCATATTGCAGATAATCATAGGAAGAGCGAAATCCTTCATCGGACGTGTTCCAGGATATGCCTTGCACCATTGACCTTTAGGATTCGAGCGCCTTTCGAGAATCCGTCCGAAGATACGGCGGGCAATCTGCGCATATTCATCATTGCCGGTGGCTTTTGCGAGCTGGGCGAAGGCCATGCAAGCAAATGTATTGGAGAATATATTGTATGGCTGAACGAGCGGGCGACCTTCTCGATTTACAGAGAAATAGAAATCCCAGTTCTCGTCGTGTCCGTATTTTTTCAGAAATTCAGCGCCCTGGATTGCGCAATCGAGCCACTGCTGGTTTTTCTCTACATTATTATAGAGCATCGCAAACATCCATACTTCCCTACCCTGAAGCCAGATGAACTTGTCCGTATCATAAACCGACCCGTCACGGTTGAGACAGCTAAAATATCCGCCGTACTCTTTATCCTGAGAATGCTCAAGCCAGAAAGGAAGACAGTTTTCCAAAAGTTCTCTCTTATAACGAGAAGAAATCTGTTTAAAATCTACTTTAGTCATTTATTGCCAATTTTATTATTGTCAAAATTATTGTTAGAAAAGTGCTGAACAGAAAGCTATTGCATCCAGCACTTATTTGCGATTATTTTAATTGTATCCGTTATTCTGCTTTATGGAACCTCCAGTACGGTCTATCTCGCTCTGCGGAATAGGGAACACCTCATTCACGCCCTTACGGAATGCAGCTCCTCGGCCGTTGGCATAAGGCTGAACCGCGAAGGCATTCATCGTTTCCGTATAACAATTCCATCTCTTGAGATCATACAAACGATTGTATTCCATAGCAAGTTCCACACGGCGCTCATGCTTGACTGCAGCCAAAAGATCGTCAGATACTTTAACTGGAACAAGGTGCTTGTTCGCAATCTTGCGGACTCTTGAAACTGCGTCCTTGTCACCATTACGAGAATTGTCAGCACGTGTTCTTACGTCGTTAATATACTTGACAGCCAATGTCTTATCACCATCAGTGCGAATCAACGCCTCTGCATACAAAAGCAACACATCTGCATAACGGATATGATGGAAAGACCACGCATCATCACCCCAGCCCGGGCCACGACGGCTCTCGATCAAAAAGACTTTACGGCTATGATATCCAGTATTAGGATATGTAGAAAAGTCAAGAGTTTCAGATCCTGACGCCGTCGGGAACTTATCTCCAGGTTCAATAATGGTATAAAGAAGCCTAGGGTCGCCATTTTCAAATTCATCTACGAGATTTTGGGTCGGCTGATCAAATCCGTAGGCACCTGTTGATCTAGGACTTGCGTAACAAGGGAGAAAAGAGCCATATACATATTCAGAAGGCACGTCGCCACGAATATTTACAAATATGGATTCACGTGAAAGATATCCATTTGCACGATATAGATCTTGATAGTCAGGTTCAAGTTCATAATTCCCGGAATCGATTACTCTTTTAGCTGCGTCTCTGGCATCAGCACACAACTTTTCGTCATCTTTGGCAAAATACATATAAACCCTCGCCTGCATAGCCCAAACCGCTTCACGAGTAACCCTGCCTAGTTCACTTGAAGACAGTGTCAATTTAGAAGGAAGACTTTCATCATCTGCAATCGCCTTCAGTTCATCGATTATGAAAGAAGCAGTTTCAGCCTCGGTCGCACGTACCAAACTCTTGCTGGCAGCTACCGTCAATGTTTTATTCACGATTGGAACGCCACCAAAAATTTTACAAAGCTCAAAATGATAGAATGCCCTAAGGAATCTTGCCTCCGCCATATATCTGGCTTTCACCTCCTTCGTAAGCGGATATCCGGCAGCATCAATCATATCCGCTACAGGAATTTTTTCTATCAGAGTATTGCAGCGTGCAATTCCCATATACATTCCTTCCCAAAGATTATAAAGGTCCGTATTTGAGGCTAAAGGCTTGCCGAATGTAAGCTCGGCAGCAGCCTGACCGTCACCAGCATCAGAGCCGCCTTTTTCTGCATCATCTGTCGAAATATTATACAAATCCATGCGCGGTCTCTCGAAGCGATAGAAGTCATTCAACATCTGATAGCATTTTATCAGACTCTTGAATCCAGCGTCTTGCGTAGTGAAAAATCTGTCTTCATCCATGGTTCCTTTAGGTTCCTTGGTCAGAAAATCTGAACACGATACCAACGTGACAACAGACAGCATTCCGATTATAAGATTTATCTTTTTCATGATTGTCTTTAGAATTTAAGGTTTAAACCAATAGTCCAAACTCTGGCCTGCGGATAAAATCCGGAATCAATACCATTGACAGTAGCATTTGACGAACCGATCTCCGGATCAAGCCCTGAGTAGTTAGTGAAAGTAAATAAATTCTGGGCACTCACATAGAGTCGGCACTGACTGATTATCTTGTTCTTCTTTATCAAACAATTACAGAAATCGTAACCGAGTTGGACATTCTTGATTCTCGCATATGAGCCATCTTCAAGAAAATAATCTGAAACCAGAAGGTTATCGCCCTGAACAGCGGAGATTCTATGATAACGATCTGTCGAGCCTTCTCCATTCCATGCTCTGGAAAGATAATCAGACTTGGCATTCATATATCCGGTTCCTGATTCAAAGTCCAAAAGAGTCATATTCATCACATCATTACCCTGAGAGCCTTGGATAAACACATTGAAGTCGAATCCTTTCCATGCAGCTCCGAGTGTAATTCCGTAAACGAAGTCCGGCCAAGGACTTCCAATCTTGGTTCTATCCTTATCATCGATGATATCGTCGTTATTCAAATCCTTATATCTCACATCACCAGGAACCGCCGTTTCTCTCTGAGGGCTTCCTTCGACTTGTTCGGCATTTTGGAAAATACCATTAGTAACATAACCGTAGAAGTAACCTACCGGCTTTCCAACTTCAGTCTTAGTGACTACGTTGTTATTATATGCATATCCATATATGGCATCGCCATTTCCGAGTGAGGTAACTTCATTTTTATATGTAGATATGTTTGCAGATGCTGTGAAGAACCAGTCTCCGAAACCTTTTCTCCAGTTGATGCCGAACTCCCAGCCTTCGTTTTTCATTGAACCGACATTGGCATAAGGGTAGGAAGCGAGACCAAGGGTGGTAGGCTGAGGTTCCATCATCAACATATTGTCGATATTCTTAACAAAGTAATCAGCCACAAAATCAAGACTTCCGTTAAAGAAACTCAAATCAAGACCGAGGTCAAACTGACGCGAGGTTTCCCACATAAGTTCCGGGTTGCCTACAGAGGTAACGCCTGCTCCAATTACAGCCGTTGAAGGACTGCCGAAATTATAACGGTCGTAGATTGTGCTTCCCCAAGTCGACATGTACGCTCCGCCGCCGATATTCTGGTTGCCGATATGGCCATAGCTGGCACGAATCTTTCCGTCACTGAGCCAACGACTGGCAGACTTCATGAATTTTTCTCCGGAAAAACGCCATGCTGCTGAAACAGAAGGGAAAACTCCCCACTTGTGTCCTTTGGCGAACTTAGAAGAACCATCATAACGGAGATTAGCCGAGAGAAGATACCTTTCATCGTAGTCAAAGTTGAGACCGCCGAAGAATGAAAGCAGCGAATTGGAATAAGGATATCCGCCAACCTTTGCATTGATTGTACCGGCAGCTAAAACCGCCATATTCTTGTCATTATTAGGCAGCCCTTCTATGGAAGCATCTACAAAAGAGACATTTGTAACTTCCGCAGATGTTCCCAACAGCACGCCCCATTTAAACTTGCCGGCACTCTGGTTATATGAAAGCAACTGTTCCCAAACATAGTAATCAGAACGTGAATTATTGGCAATAACTTTGTTCTCATTTGAGTAATCGTTTGCGTTCAACCTGTATTTAGGCTGCAATCCGTCCACATTACTTCTGGAGAGGTTCATACCGAACCTTGAATCAAATTTGAGCAAATCACAGAATTTAATTTCCAAGTCTGCACCTCCCATGATATAGAGATAATTATAGTCACTTTGCCTCATCCTTTGAATCTGTGCAACAGGATTACGCTTATTTGAGAAAAGAATTCCCGAATACTGAGAGTAGAGATTATCAGCCTCGTAGCCATCTTTAATCTGAGACAAGAGAGCCGGCACATCGACTAGATTATTTCTGAAAACAGGTGTGATAGGATCAGCGCCCATCGCTGAAAAAATAGTACCTGTGAAAGGGTTGTTCTCGTCAACAAGATTTCTTTTCTCATTGATAATGCTGAAGTTTCCCGTCAATGATATATGTTCAGAGACTTTTGCGTTAAAATTGTTTCTCCAAGAAACACGCTGGTACTTGGTACCTTTGACTATACCATCCTGCCCGGTATAAGCAAGACTTGACATTATTCCGACAGTTTTCGAGCCTCCACTTATACTGACATTATGATTCTGCATGAAGGCATTCTGATGTATAATCTCATTCCACCAGTCTGTTCCATTCTCTCCCGTATTCTTTCTGACAAAATCAAGAACCGCATCTATCTTCTCTTGGGTGGCGAATGCCGGAATTCTTTCTTGATTCGCATTATCCGCCGCAAGATTCTTATACTGAATATATTGTTCAGCATTGAGCATATGAGGGCGTTTCCATGGATTCTGCCATGCAGCATATCCATCGTAAGCTATTTGCATACGCTCTTTATGCTGTCCATTCTTAGTCGTTACGACAATGATTCCGTTTGCACCTCTTGATCCATAAATGGCTGCCACAGAAGCATCTTTATGAACGGCTATCGACTCAATATCATTCGGGTTAAGATAATCGATTCCACTTTGAGGCAATCCGTCCACAATATAGAGTGGAGTCGTACTTCCTGTGATGGAGCCGATTCCTCTAATTCTCGCCACACTCCCGGCGCCAGGTGTTCCACTGGTCGAAGTAATGGTTAGACCAGGCACTTTGCCCTGAAGAACATTGTTCACGCTCGTTACCGGCATCGCTTTCAACTCCTTGCCGCCTATCACACCGACAGCTCCGGTCATATCCTTCTTGGCGATAGAACCATATCCAGTAAATACTACACCATCAAGACTATACGCACTTTCATGAGCAACCAGCTCAAGTCTTTGTCCAATACGGGCCTCAACAGATAATGTTTCGAAGCCTATCATACTGACAGTAAGCACATTTTTATCTTTAGAAGCTACTATGTCAAACAGTCCGTCAAGGTCCGTTTCCACAGCAGAGGATGTCTGTCCATTAAGCATCACCACCGCTCCCGGCAATGGTTCTCCATTTTCATCCACGACTTTTCCAGTTATCCTGTTTCCTTTCTGCGCCCACATAGGTATCGCAAGAACAAGCATAACGAAAAGCGTCACAAGAAACCGCATTTTGGAAGTTATCTGTGTTTTCATTTCCTTATAAATTAGTGTTATTTTTTCTGATAATATCTATTGCAAGCAGTAATGCTCCAGCCTCCGCATCGTACCAATGCTCTTTTTGCTCGCCTTTTACATTTAAGCCATAAATGTGAGTCACATAAGCATCGACCCTTTCCTTATCTCCCATTACAGCGGCGGAATATGCAATCATTGTCCATGGAAAAGAACCATACATCTTACCCGTAGACCAATCCGGGAAAGAAGAATTGAACTTGTCATAAACAAGTCTGGACCTCTGATCACTTGCCGGGACGACGCCGAACAGGCTCGGATAAAGCTGAGCTGTCGCATCAGGATAAAACTTGCTCCATGACGACGCATTACCCTTGGCATAATTATAATTCGACTTGGATTCATCATAAAGTCCGCGGATACTGCTTGTGTTTTCTGCAAGCAATGCCTCCAAATCAGATGAAATTTCAATGAGGCCCTTGCTTTTAAGTTTAATGGCAGCCTTCAATCCCATATTGACTTCACTGTTATCCATCAAATACTTGACAGGATAGCCATAATGGGCAATGCTTAATCCATCATTCGCATTTTCTCCGGGCAAAGTATTTTCAGCGCAGTCTATCGTTTTCACCATTGCAGAAGTAACTTTGCTCAACTCCTCTTTATGATTTTTCAGCCAGGTCGCACATCCGTCAGAAACCTCAGCAAATCGAATTGCTATCTCAAGAAAAGTGGCAGCATATGAGTCCACAGAATCGTATGTTCCTTTTGTGGTCTCATTGGGAGCAAAATAATCATATACCGATCCTTCTATCTCCTTGCTATTATATTCAGTAGATGAACCATTGAGCTTACTGAAATACCAAGACATGTAGTTTTTAACAACGGAAAGATTCTGCTCCGTAGGTTCCGTCAAAAGTGCAAGCACGGCAAAATGCGCAAAATATGGTGTAATCTTGCTATTATCCACACCTTTATCTTTAATCGCACCAGAAGGAAGCTGTAGAGAACGGATATAAGCAGTCTGATAAGAACGGACATAATCATAAATCTCTGTCATGTCCGACTCGGCCGATCCATTATCCTCTTTATTAGGAGGAGGCAGCGTACTCGACGATTCACACGAGCAGAACGAAAGAGACATCGCACAGATTGCTGCAAGCGTTGCCGTTATTTTCGAACACAGTCCCATAAACATTACCATTGTCTATATGCTTCCACTTCATAAATACCAATTCCCCAAGGTCCGCTTGCGCTTCCAAAATCAAGTCTGATAATGCTTACATTACGTTCTGCAAATGTCACATTCATAACAACCTTGGTCCAGACAGTCTCGCCAGGTTCCCTCGGCTCTGACGCAGCAGACCAGTCTGTCACGTTATAGACTTCCTCGAAAGTTTCCCCGTCTTCAGAAACTGTTATCTTCATATCTTTAGCGTAAGCACCTCCATCCATAGATATGATGATATTGTTTATTTCAGTAGCTTCGCCGAGGTTGATTGTAGCCCAATGCGTTTCATGAGTTTTATCACACTGCCACATATTCGCGAGTTTACCGTCGACAAGATGGAACTTGGAATCAGGATTAGCTTCGCAATCAGCGTCTGCGACCTTCTGGAGTGCCACATTGACGGGCTCCGGAGCATTGTAAATTTCGAACTCACCGAGAGTCATGTTGTATGGTGTCACACTATTATACATGGACGACAAGCGGACAAACTTTGCATTTACAGGAGCAAATTTGATTTTCTTTACGCCATTGTCCACGCCATTAGACAGCCAGCCAACTTCCTCTGCAATAACAGTGAATGTCGAACCATCCTCGGATACCTCAAGTTTATAATCAGTAGCCGCGGCATTAGGATCCCATTTGGTTACCACCATATTGATTTCAGAGAGCTTTTCAAGTTCAATCATAACCCAACGGCTAGCTGCCGGATCATTACCGGACGCTACCCAACATGACTTGTCGTTACCATCATTGACATTGGCAGCAGAAAAACCTGAAAATGGTTCTGAAGCGGTAGCCTTGGCTCCTATCGCAAGATTAGGATTTTCAGATGGCTTGACCGGCCAAATATAAGTAAATCCCTGAAGAGAACGCTCTCCTTTGTGATTCGTAACAGCGACGGCTCCAGATTTTCCGTAAGGGCCAAGAACAGCAGAAATAGTTCCATCATCAATGATTTCAAATGACTCCGCAGTCATTCCTCCGAATGTCACTTTCGAGGCGGTGCCGAAATTAATTCCTTTAATCGTGACAACATCTCCCGCCTGTCCCTTTTCAGGAGAGAAAGACAAGACCTTAGGCCATTCCGACACGGTAACAGGTGTAGAAGGGTCATATGGATTCGCCCCAAAACCATCTGTTTTGCATGCCGAAGCCAACAAGCACAAGCATGCCAGCGGCAAAAAAACATTTACTATCGATTTCATCGCTATAAATATTATTGGTTATTAATTTCTATTTGACTTAACCTTATCCATATAGGCTTTATAGTCATTGAACAACTGTTTAGTACGTTCCTCTCCCAGACAGAACGACCAGGACGGATCACTGAATACACCCGGGAACTGATAACACAGAACCTTCTCGAAATTATCCAAAAGATTGAGGTCTCCTATGATTTCGTCTATAGGACGTGGATACAAAGACATATCCGGGTTAAACAGAAAAGCTTCAAGATCAAACCAAAGGTGAGAACCGGCAGCATCGCAGAAAGACTGAAGCAAGTCTGCCGCTTCTTTACCGGTAAGGTCTCCCTCCGGCATACGCGCAAACCCAAATGGACAGAGGATGTCAAGATTTTCAAGAAGAGACGGATAAGCATCAGCACCATCCATAACTCCCATACTGTTGGTTGCCAACATGACTGGTTTATCAGGAGCCATCGTATGCGTAAATTTCTTGAACTCGCGGAAGAAATCAGCGATTTCTTTCTTGCGCTTAGCCTTCATCTCATCAGTCTGTTCTGAATTATAAAGATTTCCGGCACATTCTTCAGACACATAGAATCCATAAAATGAGTTATGATGTCCATATCTGTTCCACAATTCCTCTGCAACATTTTTATGCCATTTCAATGACTGCTCCGTAAAATCAAACCACGCAAACATTCCAACGCCCATCATTACAGACATGCCAAGAGCATCAGCTTCAGAAAGTATCGCTTCAATAGGATCCTTTGATGCTATCGGCATTCGTCCCGGGTAAAGTTCTGACGGATAAAATGCGCGGCCCTTATAGTTTTCAACAGTTGTCTGATGCTGACCGACATAATCATTGTTCCTAAACACCTCCTGAACAACTATGACGTCCATCCCTATCTCATGCATCGATCTTACTACGTCCCGCCATTGATCTTCTTTCAGTTCCTTTATATCTTTATTCCAAAGTTTTCCTTCTTCTTCACTCCAATGATACAGACCTGCCCAAGCTCCGTCAATCAGGCGAGTGGAGCGGATATCTGATTTTACGACTTCGAATTCCGACGCTTTCGATATTTCCTTACCATCCGCAGTCACGATTTTCAGGGACACCTCGTTTTTTCCGACCATTCCTTCAGTCTCCAAGATATACTTCGACTGATAATTCTCGCCAGGATTTAAGGTAACAGACTCGTTAAGAAGCAAGCGTTCTTCTGAAGGATCTCCGAGATACATATATATATTGTATGATTCCGCAGAGGTCCCCTTATTCACAATTCCGGCACGTACATCTAGATCTACCTTATCCGTAATAGTCCCAGGAGGGATTAGCGACAACCCCACATAGTCCGATTCTCCCGAACAAGAGGCCAATATTGTCAACATCAGCAAATTAGCCCCTAAAGACATCCTTTTAATAGCGTTCATAGATTTTTTAATATTTTAATCACAATGCAAAAGTAATTATTTTTTTTAATTATTGTCATATTATTGTTAAATAAATTTAATTATAAGATATTTTTATCCAGCTTCCAACCAAAAACCATCAGAATGGATTAGACACTTTCCTTATAAATCTAATGACAACGTACCTTTTTTTGGTTCTAATTAGATTATTCCGCACAAATAATAATTATTTTTAATAATTCATTTCCATTTAGATTGTTCAATTTATTATCTTTGTAGTCCATTACAAAGAATATTCATCACACAAACAACACTTTATAATGAACTCATTTCTAGACAATATAGAGGGCAAGGGAGCAATTATGAAGCAGAAAATCCTCGGTCTATGCATAAACGATGGAGATTTCAGCATCGCAGAATTAAGCAAAGAACTGAATGCCAGCATCCCCACAGTCACAAGACTGATTGGAGAACTCATTGACGATGGGTTTCTTGAAGACCTCGGCAAAACAGGAACAACTGGAGGACGTCGCCCCAGCATTTATGGACTGAACCAATCCGCAGGATACTTCGTGGGGACCGACATACGGCGACACCATATAAGCATTGCCATCACCAATTTCAAAGGTAAACTTGTCGATTACAAAGAGGATATTCCATTCGTACTGGAAGGCAATGAAGCATCTCTGCTCAAGTTGGCAGTATTGCTCAGAAAGCACACAACCTCCCTGGGCATACCTCAGGAGAAGATTCTCGCATATGGAATCAACTTGACAGGACGGGTAAACCACGAAACAGGTTATAGTTTCTCATATTTCATCGGAGAGGACAAACCGCTATCACAAGTGCTTGAAAAAGAACTTGGCGCACCAGTATTTGTCGAAAATGATTCTCGCGCAATGGCTTATGGCGAGTACATCTGTGGAGAAGCCAACAATGAGAAGGACATGTTATTCATCAATCTGAGTTGGGGACTTGGAATGGGGATAATTACAGATGGAAAGTTATCATACGGTAAATCAGGATTCTCGGGAGAGATCGGTCATTTTCCAATGCTCAACAACGGACAGATTTGTCAATGCGGAAAAATCGGTTGTCTTGAAACGGGCGCTTCCGGCTCTGCCCTTCACAGAATTTTTGTCGAAAAGATAAAAGAAGGAAAAGCATCATCGGTGTCCACAAAAGTCAAAAATCCGGACAATATCGACATAGATGATATCCTCAACGCACTAATGGAAGAAGATGTGCTCGCAATTGAATGCGTTGAAGAAATCGGTTCTGTTCTCGGGCAGGCAATTGCGGGACTGATCAATATCTTCAACCCGGAACTTGTAGTAATCGGCGGAAGGCTGGCTATCGCAAAAGACTACCTGATGCTACCTATCAAGAGTGCCATCAACCGCCACTCGCTTATCATTGTAAGCAAGGACACAAGCATCAAATTCTCAAAACTCGGAAAGAAAGGTGGCCCGATCGGAGCTTGCATGCTATCGCGCAGCCGTCTGTTAGGGCTTCTTTAACAGCTGACGATATTTCACCAGCGCCACCAGACTCGTCTCCCGGGCAGATATTTAACAGACCTGTTTTAAACAAGGTTGTTAAATTTTGGAGAAATTTGATATCTTTGCAAAAAACATAGAAGCTATGGCTAACGAAAATGAGGCACCTTTCGTATTCGGAGTGCGAGTCGAAGGGGACACTTTTACAGATAGGAAAGAAGAGACAAATCGCCTGAAGATGAACTTCTTATATGGCGTGAATACCATATTGATATCTCCAAGGAGAATGGGAAAAACCTCTTTGGTGGAAAAAGTCTGTTCCCTGGTGGAAAGCGACACATTGAAAATAGCCAAGATTGACGCCTTCGGTTGCAGGTCCGAGAATGACTTCATAAATGCGTTCGCAACTGCTGTAGTGCGGGCCACGTCCAGCAAATGGGAAGAGTGGATGGAAAACGCCAAAACATTTCTTAGCAGATTCATCCCAAAGATAAGCATAGGACAAGATCCTCTTACGGATTTTTCTATCGCTTTGGAATATAACCGCGCAAACACTGTAACGGAAGACATTCTTCAACTGCCGGAAACTATAGCAAAGCAGAAAGGAATTAAAATTGTTATCTGCATAGATGAATTCCAGCAAATTGCCGATTTTCCGGATTCTATCACATTTCAGAAAAAGCTCAGAAGCGTCTGGCAACTCCAGAGCAACGTATCGTATTGCCTTTACGGAAGCAAAAAGCACATGATGGAGAAGATGTTTCAGAGCCAGAGTCATCCTTTCTACAGATTTGGAGATTTATTTTATCTGGACAAAATCTCGGAGACCGATTGGGTTGAATATATCTGTGATAGATTCAGAGTGACAGGCAAGGAAATTTCCCGTGAACTTGCTTCTGAAATATGCACTGTAACAGACAGATACTCATCTTATGTTCAGCAGCTCGCTTGGTTAGTATGGCTGCGCACCGACAAACATGCGACAAAAGAAGATGTTGAATTCGGCATTGACCGCATGCTCGATGCCTGCGAACCACTGTTCATACAGCAGACGGAAAGCCTGTCCGCATACCAGATGAACTTTCTTCGGGCGCTGGCAAATGGCGTCCATACCGGTTTCACAAGGAGTGAAATTCTTGACACTTACCAACTTGGGACAGCAGCAAACATATCAAGATTAAAGAAAGCATTGACCGAAAAGGACTTGATAATGATGACTGCTCCCAAAAAACTCGAAATTTCAGACCCTATACTCGCACTATGGCTGAGAAGACGAGTCTGGAAGTCGTAGAAAAATAGTATTTGAAAGTTTGTGAGTAATGTAGTAATTTTGCCGTTCGGAAAAATGTTGAACGACCACTAAAATAAATATAGGTATGATACAGTCAATGACAGGTTACGGCAAGGCGGAAGCGCAGCTCGAATCAGGGAAAATCACCATAGAGCTGAGGACATTGAACGGCAAGACAGCCGACATCAGCATAAAGTCACAGCTGCTGCCCAAGGACAAGGAACTGCTTGTCAGACAGAAGATTGCAGACAAGCTGCATAGGGGTACCATCGACTTTTTCGTCACATTCGAGGCCAATGCAGTATCTTCCGCAAAGCACATCAACCAGAACCTCGCCGAAGAGTATTTCAGACAGATCAGCGCATTGTCAGAAAAGCTCGGGGTCAATGCAGACTCCGGATTGTTCCTGAATACTGTCCTGAGATTTCCGGACGTCATCGACAATACCAGACAGGATATCATCAATGACGAGAACTGGCTGGTTGTGGAGAAAGCCATCGACCAGGCCATCGACAACACAAACGACTACAGGTCACGCGAGGGAGTCGCTCTGTACAAGGACGTTACAAGCAGAGTGAACAACATTCTCAAACTCGAAGATGAGGTGGAATCGTTCGACGGAGAAAGAATCGCCACAGTAAGGGCGAAAATCGAGAAAGCCATCGCCGAACTCATGCTGAAACCTGACCAGAGCAGATTCGAGGAAGAAATGATCTACTACCTCGAGAAGTTCGACATCAATGAGGAAAAGGTACGCCTCCGCCAGCATTGCAAATACTTCATGGACACCATCGACGGCGAAGCGTTCTCTGGCAAGAAACTCGGATTCATCATCCAGGAAATGGGCCGTGAAATAAACACGACGGGGTCCAAGGCGAACCACGCCGGCATCCAGAAAATCGTAGTACGGATGAAGGACGAACTGGAAAAAATCCGCGAACAGTCAATGAACATCCTCTAAACGAGGATGTTTTTCGTATTGCCTATAACGAGTTGTCTATGAGATGCCTATGACGAGTTGCCTATGACGAGTTGCCTATGAAATGGCTATAGGCACCACAGTCACCTCTATTCCCAAATCCTGAAGACTCTCCAGATACATCTGCGGGATATTCTCGTCGGTGATGAGCCTGTCGATCTCACTGACGTCACAGATTTTGCTGAAGCCTTTCTTGCCGAACTTGCTGCTGTCCACCAACAGCACGGTCTGCTGGGAAGTATGCATCATCATCCTGTTCAGATTGGCCTCCATCATATTGGTCGTAGTAACGCCGAACTCCAGGTCCACTCCGTCGGCACCCATCAGCAGAAGATTGCAGTTGAAATACTTGAGCATGTCCTCAGCAAACGAACCGACCACGGACACAGAACTCTCACGGACGAGTCCGCCAAGCTGAACCACATCTATACCCTTGTTCTGGGACAAGAGTGAAGACGCTGACACTGAAGCAGATATGACAGTTATATCCTTCTTCTCCGCTATTTCTTTCGCCGCATACAGGATGGATGTTCCGGACGCCATCAGGATAGAGTCATGCTCATTGACAAGAGCTGCGGCAGCCTTGCCGATTGCCCTTTTCTCGAGCACGAACTGCTTTTCCTTTTCATTGATATGACGGTCGCCGATATACGGACTGATAGGAATAGCCCGGCCGTGGGTGCGGTAAAGTTTGTTCTGTTTCTCGAGCGCGGAAAGGTCCTTCCTTATGGTAACCTCGGAAACCTCCAGGCGCTCCGCCAAATCAGAAACGGAGACACTGCCCTGCAACTGCAGGATATTCAGAATAGACTTGTGCCTTTCGGACAATGACTTCAGCAGTTCCTGCTCAGAAATATTGTTGTTCATAGCAAGTTATTTATTCCGGTAAACATCTACCTGCCCCACGAACAAGCCCCAGCAGCCGTCCTGGACTATCGGAACCGGCCTGCTGTCCAGATTGTTCCTGTACTCGGCATCGGTCAGGAAAGTATGGGAGTGGCCGCCGACCACAAGGTCAATGTTCCTGGTCCCTGCCACAAGAGCAGGATCGTTCATCCCAACGCTGTCGAAGCCGATATGGGTCAATGCTATCACCATATCGCAATGCTCTTCGTTCTTCAGATAGTCAGCCCACTTGTTGGCCACCTCGATATCATCGAAACGCTTCATCTTGTCGGCAATCGAGCGCTGAACCACACGCGTGACATCCGTAAGCAGACCGATAACGCCGATTTTCATGCCGCCCTTACGCACTATGGCATAAGGCTTTACGTATTTGCCGAGAACAAGTTCCGAGAAATCATAGTTGGCACAGACCACCGGGCATTTGAGATTACCCAGACGGCGTGCGAGTTCATCGATACCGTTGTCGAACTCGTGATTTCCGAGCGTCACAACATCATATTTCATCGCATTGATAAGATCAATCTCGATATCACCTCCGAGTTCCGTGAAATACGACGTTCCCTGACTGTAGTCGCCGGCATGGAGAAGAAGGACATTCTTCTTGCCAACTGCAGTACGTACACTGTCCACATAGGCAGCACGTTCGATGACTCCGCCCATGCCTCCATGCGCTCCGCCGTCACGAAGCGGTTCCTCGTGACTGTGGGTATCATTGACATGAAGGATTACAAGGTCCTGCGAAAATCCCAGGGCGCAAGCCGCCAATATGGAAACCAAAACTGAAATTATATGTTTCATACTATCGTCATTTTACTATTTTTACTCTTCCGTCCACCTGATACTCAATAGGTTTGCCCGCCGCAGTCAGAGACTTCACATGAGGCAGCACCACGTCTATCACATATTTGTCCAGGATCTGCACATCCAATGCATTCCGACCGATATGAAAGCCGTCTCCACCGTCGAGCAGGAAATCCACAGTAGTTACCCCGTACACCTTCTCGTCATCCAGCGGCTCACCACCTACCTCAGCGGAAACCAGATTGCCGGACTTGTCAGCGACACATCTCACTCCCCCGATTACCTGCCAGCCTTCCGATGCCATCTGCTGGAGAATCACACGAATATCGCGGCCCTTCAGTTCCAGATAGCAAAGCTTGTTCTTGAACGGGAACATTGACAAGATATCATCCAGCAGGACGTCACCCGCAGGCATCTCTACACGGATTCCGCCGAAATTGGCAAAGCCCACGTCCACCCTCTTTCCGGTAAGTTCCGAACACTTGGAGATAAGGAGGTCAATGAACCAGTCCGACAGCGCGGACTCCGGAGCATGACTTACCATATGGCTGGTGGAATACGCCACAATCTGCTTGACGTCAGCCATTTTCGGCTGCGCCCCGATCATGACGGAAGCCACCTTCTTCGTAACGCCTTTCCTGAACACCGTGCCGTTCGGCGCATAGTATTTTCCGCAGCGCACCTCCCCCATCGCCTCTTTAACATTATCAGCAGAAGCTACCGTAACACCTGTTCTCGAACGGTCCATAGCCGTCCGTTTCCATTCCACCCGGAATCCGTCCGCATAGGACACGGACCAAGTCACAATCAGGGCCGCAAAAGCGACGAAGAATCTTTTCATACTCATATCTATTTCATTTTCAACCATTTCCAAAGGTCCTTGAAAGTGGATTTCTTACCGAACATAAGAATACCCACCTTGTAAATCTTTGCAGACAGCCAGGCGCACAGGACAAATGTCAGCACCAAAATCGACACCGAAAGCACAATCTGCCAAGTCGGGACACCGAACAGCACCCTCGTCAGCATCACCATCGGAGAAGTGAACGGTATCATCGAGCCCCAGAACACCACGGCGCTGTCAGGCGACTTGTAGGCGAACATCGCTATCAGGAATCCTATCATCAGAGGAATCGTCAGAGGAAGCACAAGCTGCTGACTGTCAGCCTCATTCTCCACAGCTGAACCTATAGCGGCAAACATTGACGCATACAAGAGGTAGCCGAAGACGAAGAACAGGACGAACACCACGATAAGCTGCACATAATCGATACTGCCCAGGGTAGAAAGAATCGCTGACATCTCCGAAGGCACAGGCGCGCTCGCGGCATCCATTCCCGGCATCATCGCCATCTGCGCAGTCGGGTCCGCCGCAGCAGCGCCGCTCAGGAACTCCGGCCCGGCAATTCCGCCGACTACCGCCAGAATCAGCATTGTCAATGCAATCCACATAAAAAATTGGGTCAATGCCACAAGGGCGACGCCTATAATCTTTCCGAACAGGAGTTCAGTGGCCTTCACTGAAGACACCAGCACCTCCACGACACGGCTGGCTTTCTCTTCAATGACCGAAGACATGACCATACCGCAGAACATCGAGATGAACATGTAGATAATCATGCCAAGAACCATTGACAGAATCATATAAAGTCCTGATTCATTGAGAGTTTCCTTGCCCTGTTCATCGATTTTGTATGAGACGAGACTGATGTCCGGCTTTACCTGCTCCATTATGTTCTCGAGTCCTTCTATATTGTAGGACTTGACTCTGTAGTCCTCGACAGCATCATTGATCTTATGCTCGATCGACTCGGAGGTCTCCATACCGAGCGGTTTGGACGCATATGAAACCGCTGACACAGTCTTTTTCGCTGAATCCAGAGGGCTGATAACCAGCAACGCATCCATTCCCACGCTGTCCAGCTTCATTTTCAGCACTTCCGGATCGGCATTTTCAAACTGCTGAAACTCTATGGTTTCCGTATTACTGAGGAAAGGCATCACGATCCCGGACCCATCCACTACCGCCACTTTCTTGGACTCCTCTTTCGCCATCACCATGATGAGGGACGGCAGCATGCACAGGGCCGCGAACAGTATCGGCACGAGGAACGTGGTGACGATGAACGACTTCTTCTTGACACGCGTCAGATATTCGCGCTTTATGATGATATTTACTATATGCAAGTTCATGATTTCCCGATTTTATTAGCTTTGAAGGTTACTTATTTGCCCTCTGTAACCAGTTTGATGAATATGTCATTCATTCTCGGAAGCAGTTCTTTGAATGAATTCACGAGCAGACCCTGGCCTATCACTGCCGTAAGCACCTCATTGCCAAGTCCTTCGTGATCGAGCGAAAGCACAGCCGTATGGCGGCCGTTGTCATCATCATCGGAAATGACCGAGAACAGGCCCTCGACCGGAGCCAATGCGTTTTCTCCGGAATAGATGAGTTCCACGTGATTGTTTCCGTATTGTCTGCGGATTTCATCCACTCCGCCGGAAAGCACCAGATGGGACTTGTTTATCAATGCGATATTGTCACACAGTTCCTCGACCGACTCCATATTGTGGGTGGAAAGGATGATGGTCGCCCCCCGCTCTTTCAGCTCCAGGATTTCTTTCCGGATGAGCTCTGCATTGACAGGATCAAAACCGGAAAACGGCTCGTCCAATATCATCAGCGACGGCTTGTGCACGACAGTGGTGATGAACTGGACCTTCTGCGCCATACCCTTGGAGAGTTCCTCCACCTTCTTCTTCCACCAGTCCTGGATGCCGAATTTCACGAACCATTTCTTCAGCTCCGCGCGGGCATCCTTCTCGCTCATCCCCTTGAGCTGGGCCAGATACATGGCCTGGTCGCCGACTTCCATCTTACGGTAAAGTCCGCGCTCCTCCGGGAGATAGCCGATCTTCTCCACATCACGCTGGGTGATAGGGCGGCCGTTGAACAGGACTTCGCCGGAATTCGGTATAGTGATTCTGTTTATGATTCTGATCATAGTGGTCTTGCCCGCTCCGTTAGGACCGAGAAGGCCATAGATCTTGCCTTCCGGGACATCGAGGCTGACATTGTCCAATGCCACTTTCGTCCCGAAGTTCTTGCAGACGTTCTTACATTCAATTAATGCCATTTATATAAGTAGTTTCAGTTGTTCAGTTCAATATCTTGGAAACCAGCTCCATCAGCAGTTCGGCAGGCGGAACACTCTCTCCGTCTCCTCCCTTTCCTCTAAAGTCATATTCCTCGAGCAGAGACACTATCTGCATACACTTTTTCACAGGATAATTCCGTGCAGCCGCCTCGTATTCATCCATAAAATAAGGTGACACTCCGAGCAGCTTGGCCTTCTCCCCGTTGGAGAGTCTCGGATTCTTCATCAATGCAGCGTGCAGTCTCAGGATTTTATAGAAATACGCATATAATGCGCTGGTAGTCATCAACATGACGAACTTCGGACTGGACCCGATATTCGCAGCTATCTTCAAAGCCTTCGGCGCCTGCCTATAGGCCAATGTCTTGGTCAATTCGAATACGCTGAACTGTCTGCTGATGCCCACATTCTTTTCAATGTCAGCCGCAGTCACCGCCACTGTTCCTTCCGGAAGACTTCTGCGGAGTTTGTCGGTCTCGAGAACTATCTTGTCAATGTCCACTCCGGCATATTCCGCAAACAGTGCAGCCGCGTCAGGGGCTATCTGCAGTCCGAGTTTCTTGTAATATGAAGTAATCCACTGGGGCATTTCGTAATCCCGCATTGACTCAGACTCCAGCACCACACCGCATTTGGAAATGGCCTTATACAGGGATTTGCGCTTGTCCAGTGACGCTCCGTGCAGCAGAAGCACCAGGACAGTGCTGTCCATCGGCTCGGCCGCATATTGTGCGAGCGGTTCCATATCCCTCTCCTTCACATTCTGCGCCTCTTTCAGGATGACCAGACGTCTCTCCGCCATAACCGGATAGCTTCTCGCTTCAGAAACCACATCATCCACCACCGCGTCGATACCATAATATATAGACTGGTTGAAGTCCCTCTCAGTTTCGGTCAATGCATTTTTGACTATCTCTCCACAAACAAGTTCCGGATAATACGGTTCACTGCCCATAAGCAGATAAATCGGAGCGAACACCCCGTTCCTGACATCCGTTATGATCTGTCTGCACTTCTCTTCTGTATCCGCGTACTTCGCCATCTGCTGTCGCCGGTTAAAAATAATTTATAATACTCCAATCGAGCAAATATAATAAAATCCTTGTATTTTCAGATAATTATATGAAATTTGCGGAATCTGAAAATATCAAAAACCTACATAACTATGGCATCATACGACTGGCAATATTGCTCCCTCGGCGGGGCAATCCGCGTAAAAATCGCATCCGGAGAAGATATCGCCCATCTCGGCGAACTGGACCAGAAGCTCTGGACCGTGCTAAGCTGCCCTGTGGACGGGCTCGAATTCGACAGACAGACGCTCGATCTCATTGACACAGAACACGATGGAAAAATAATGGTAAACGAAGTCGTTCAGGCCGCGCAGTGGCTGACCTCCGTCATCAAGGACAAAGACCTTATACTTAAAGGCGACAGCGTACTGAGTCTGGATCAGATAAATACTGACAATGAAAGCGGCAAAAAGCTGCACGACTCCGCCCGCCAGATTCTCAAGAACCTCGGACTGGACAAGCAGGAAATCAGCGTAGAGGATGCATTGGACACGAAAGCGATTTTCACCGGCACCAAATTCAATGGCGACGGCATCATCACATCCGTAACTGCTGACAACGAGGCTCAGGCACGGACAATCGCCGACTGCGTTGCCACAATCGGTTCTGAATCAGATAGAAGCGGAGAGTCCGGAATCACCGCAGAACTTATCGAGAAATTCTACAATGCTTGCGCCGAGTACGCCCAGTGGAAGGACAAGGCCAATGCAGAGATTCTACCTTTCGGTGACAATACCGCAGCGGCATACGAGGCCTGCAATGCCGTAAAAGCCAAGATATCGGACTTTTTCACAAGGTGCAGACTTCTGTCTTTCGACAAGACCGTGGCAGAGTCCGTCAATGTGGCTGTAACTGACATTGACTCGATCGCTTCCTGCCCGATAGCCAAACCGGCAGAGAGCGGGATTCTTCCTTTCAGTGGAATCAACCCTGCCTGGAAGCCTGCATTCGACAAGTTCCTCGCATTGACATTGGACTTCACCCCTGAAAACAAGGAGGGAATCAATGAGAAAGAATGGAATACCATTCTCGGCAAGTTCAATGCCTATGCTTCCTGGATTGGTTCCAAGGCAGGCTGTGAGGTGGAAAGTCTCGGTATCGAAAGAGTGGAGGAGATTCTGAAGGAGAACAGAAAAGACGAGTTGCTTGCCCTTGTGGAAAAGGACAAGGCTGTGAAGGCAGAGTCCGACTCCATCGATGACGTGAAGAAGCTGATGCTCTACTACAGAGACCTTTACAGGCTCCTGAAGAACTTCGTGCTTTTCGCTGATTTCTATTCGAGAGCGCCGGGTGTGCGTGCAATGTTCGAGCTCGGCCAGCTCTACATTGACCAGAGATGCTGCGACCTGTGCATCAGGGTTGCAGACATGTCCAAACACGCCGACATGGCGAAACTCAGCGGCATTTTCCTGATTTATTTCAAGTGTTCATCCAAGAAACTCGGAAAGTCGATGGACGCGGTAGCAGTGATGACAGACGGTGATATCAATGACCTGCGACCTGGCAAGAACGGTATTTTCTACGATCTTCAGGGCAACGATTACGATGCCGTCATCACGAAGGTTGTGGACAATCCAGTAAGCATCAAGCAGGCATTCTGGGCTCCATACCGCAAGGCCTGGGAGTTCTGCGGGCGAATCATCAACAAGTCGGCTGCCGACAAGGATGCCAAGATCAATTCTGAGCTTCAGGGACAGCTTCAGAATGTCGCTGCTACAGCGCCTGCAGCTGCCGGAGCCGCTGCCCCGATCGACAAGAAACAGATATTCGACATCGCCAAGTTCGCCGGTATTTTCGCTGCCTTAGGTATGGCATTGGGATACATAAGCACGGCCATCACCGATATTGCGAAGGGCATTGCCTCGACTCCTGTCGACAAGCTCCTGCTGATGACGCTGGGACTTCTGCTCGTGATTTCCGGCCCGTCCTGCTTCATCGCGTGGACCAAGCTCCGCAAGCGCAATCTCGGCCCTGTCCTCAACGCCAACGGCTGGGCCATAAACTCAAAGGTCCTCGTGAATGTAGTATTCGGCGGCAAGGTCACAAGCATTGCCAAATATCCGAAACTCAGACTCGCGGACCCTTATAAGCAGAAGACCGCGGCGTGGAAGATATGGCTCCCAATAGTCATACTCCTCCTTGTCATCGCCTTCATAGTTCTCTATTGCTGCGGCTGCCTGGACTTCATTCCAGCATTCCGGCTACCAGCTCAGTCTTAAACTGACTGACTGCATCCACATCCTTCGTAAATTCGGTCGGACCGGTGTACACCTTAGCCAACACGGCTTCTGTCGCCTCCCGGCCGAATTTTTTCGTGTGCATTCGTTATGCCAAAAGAACCACACCCCGGGCATACAAACCGGATATTACACAAACGAAGAGTACCCCTTCCTGATGGAAAAGGTACTCGAAATCATGCGTAAGCGCTATCCGGAGCTGGATTTTCCGAACGAACCTGTCAGTTCTTCTTGTTGATGAGATTCACCACAATCTTCACCATGATATCCATCTCGTCGGTGTGGCTTTCGGCTATCATCAGCGTAAGAGCCACCAGCGTACCGTCGGCAATACGCTTGGTGCCGTCCGGACGGTAAAGGATGCCATTGTTCTGCAAGAACCAGAGAAACAGGGTGGCCGCGACTCTTTTGTTGCCGTCGACGAAACTGTGGTTCTTCACGACAAGGTAGAGCAGCATGGCCGCTTTCTCCTCAATGCTGGGATACAGGTCCTTGCCGTCCCATGTCTGATAAATCTGGCCGATGCTGCTGTGGAAGGACTGGTCCTTCTCCACGCCGAAGATGTCGCTCTGCCCGAACTTGCCGCGAAGACTATTGATGACCTCCATGGCATTTTCGTAGGTTGCATGGAACTTCTCTGGGGCGGTGGTCTCCGTGATGGTCAGGCTCTGGTAATCGTATGCGTCCAGAGTATCCAAGGCGTAGGTGTAGTCCCTGACAACATCGAAAAGGTCCGCAGCCTGATCGGAAGTGAGCAGGAGTTCCTTGCTGAAAACGTTCTGCAGTAGACCTATAGCCCGTTTCAGGTCCTCGTACTTCTGCTCTGAAACCGCGTTGCGATTGATGGCATATCCCTTCAGCATATATTGCTTCAGGATGTCGGTGGCCCATTGTCGGAATTTCGTAGCTTGAATCGAGTTGATCCGGTATCCTACAGAGATGATTGCATCCAGATTATAATACCTGATTTTTGTCTCAGATAGGCCTCTGGCACCACTCTGTGCGGGAATTAAAATTTCTTTAATTACCGTATCCGGAGTCAATTCTTCTGAAGCAAATATGTTCCTGAAGTGGTATGAAATATTCGGGACCGTTACCCCAAATAATGTAGCTATTGCCCGCTGCGTTGCCCACAACGTCTCTCCCGACGGGTCCACAAGCGCTTCCATCGAAACCAGTCCATCGTCTGAACGATAGATGACAACCTCTTTGCTCTCAACATTCTCCATAAGCCGTCACACTTTTTACAAATATAGCAAAATCCTGCCAGACTTCTGCACTCGGGAAGGTCTACCTCCATTTCATCCATGATATGCCGTCATTCGTAGAGAAATACAGGTGACCGTCCGCCGTCGATGCCAACATTTCGCGACACCTATCCATCAAATGATTGTTTTCTACGGATAATTTGCAAATAATCCGTAGAATAATATCAATTTGCAGATTTATTTGTATTTTTGCAACACTAATTGTTGGGAAATGGAATTTGCTAATAATGAAATAACTAAATACAGAGGCATAATCAGTACTAAAAAAATGACTGATAATGCCGAATACCAGCGTATTCTTAGAGCTTCTGAACGTGGTGAGCTTATTCGTATACGCCAGGGAGTATATGCTTCTCCCGATTCTGTACTGAATACCATGACAGATATTGAGAAGATAATTCCTAGAGGAGTGGTATGTCTGTACAATGCCTGGATGTATTACCAACTGTCAACCATGGTACCCCCGGCCTTCTGCATTGCTGTAGAAGCAAAACGTAAAGTGGTTTTGCCGGATATTATTCCTGTCAATCTGTATTATTGGAAAAAAGAATATTTCGAATTTGGAATAACAGAGCAGGAAATATCCGGATATACAGTTAAAATTACGGATATTGAGAGAAGTGTCTGCGATGCCATAAAATACAGAAATAAAATAGGTGTGGATGTTTGCATAGAAGTGCTTCGATCCTATCTGAAGCGAAAGGACCGCAATCTTAGCAGACTGACAGAGTATGCCATTAAGCTTAGAGTAAAGAAAACACTTGACAATTATCTTGCAATATCATTAGAATGAAAAAGCCGGTTAAGAACTTTGGAAAGTCCAACAGAACTAAACTTCTTGCATTGATGAAAACTTCGGGCAAGGAGTATATGCATCTTCTTGCTCGATATTTCAACGAAAGGCTGCTTTATCGTGTATCAGTGAGCGACTATCGTGAGAATTTCCTGTTGAAGGGAGGATCGTTGCTCTATGCAATGGATGGACTTGATTGTAGACCAACCATTGACGTAGACTTTATGGCAAATCGAATAAGTCGGGACAGAGAACATCTTGAGGAAGTATTTAAGGAGATTCTTTCAATTCCATGTTTGGAAGATGGTGTTGTATTTGATACCGACAGCATCCATTCTGATCCTATTACTGTTGAGAAGGAATATCCCGGTTCAAGAATCTATGTTACAGCATACATGGATACAATAAAGTTCCCGATGTCAATGGATGTTGGTTTCGGTGATGTTGTAACTCCGGGTCCTGTTACAATGGACTTCCCGCTTCTGATAGCAAACGTTCCCGCAGTCAATCTTCAAACATATTCGATTGAAACCGTGATAGCAGAGAAGTTTCATGCAATGATTTACAGAGATGTAGCCAATAGCCGCATGAAGGATTTCTTTGATTGTTACCAGATATTGACAACAAAGGATGTTGACTCTCAAACTTTAGGCGATGCAATAGTTGCTACTTTTAATAATAGGGAATTGGTATTCAATCCGGACCTTCAATTGTTCACCCCGGTATTTGTTAGTGATGGCAATAGGTTGAAGATGTGGAAATCCTTCCTGAAGAGCATCAAGTGGAAGGTAGACATCTCATTTGATGACGTAATGAAAGTTCTTACAGAAAAACTGAAACCGTATCTTGACGATTACTGGAACAAGTGATTCTCGACCCTTTTGTTTCGTAAATTACCTGACAGACATGGAAACCTCTCAGCCTATATTCCATTTAACATTCCCTGAAGCTCGCGAAGTTGTTGTGTGTGGCGATATACACGGCGATTTCAATCAGCTTATATTCAAACTTTGTGTGCAGTATGAGATGCAAGATACGTTGCTTATTGTAGCTGGTGATTGTGGCTTCGGCTTCGAGAAAAGAGAGTATTATGAGAATATGGTACGCAAGAACACCAGCAGAATGAGCAAGGCCAATAACTGGATAGTGTTTGTTCGAGGCAATCATGACAATTCTGCTTATTTTGATGGCGAAACCTTCTCGCATAAAAGGTTTATGGCAGTGCCGGACTATACGGTGATAGAAGCTAATGGGCACACCATCCTTACAATAGGCGGAGCGATATCCGTTGACCGTGAATGTCGTAAGGTTGAATGGGAAAAGACAAGCAGGCGTATGCATCTGCAACGTGAGGATTCTCCACTCTCCAAGAACTATTATTGGAATAGTGAAGCTCCGGTGTTCTGTCCGCAACTACTTTCTGACATTTGCAGAGAATATAAGGTCGATGAAGTTATTACGCATACAGCACCTTCGTTCTGTGAACTCACCTCAAAGGATGGAATAGAGCGGTGGGCTATGTATGATAACAATCTGTTGGCTGATGTTACTGCAGAACGTGAGGTGATGGATAACATTTGGAAGCTACTCCGACAGTCCGACAAGATAATCAATCATTGGTGTTATGGCCATTTTCATCAGAGCAGAAGTTCTCAGATTGATGGTACGCTGTTTAAGATGCTGGACATCATGGAACTATATTCTCTGCACTGAAGCACGTCTGTTTTCTCTGAGCAGGAAGTACTCCACATCTGCGAGTAGTACAATAGGGATTGTCGTTTAATGTTTTCGTTTTGAGTGGAGCGTTGACGTTTCCCTGGTTTCTGACCGGTTCCAACTCGTAGTCTTATATGTTTTTATTACTGTCCGCTAAAACTTTTTGACAGTACAAAAAATTAGGCTGAATCT
>ENA-UOJA01000754-UOJA01000754.1-human-gut-metagenome-genome-assembly--contig:-C19-NODE-754-length-29721-cov-38.996528_pt1 | contig 29721 bp, 27 predicted proteins | sample MGYA00242337_ERZ723884 | MGnify/ENA metagenome assembly ERZ723884
ACCCGTAAGTATCATTCCAACAATTATCTATGCGACTTCATGTCGCACCCACGGTATCTCCAGATGATGCACGGCCACAGCCCGCTGCTGGGCGTTCACCCCTGTACCGAGCATGGATGTAGAGCCGAAGAGGACACGCACCCTGCCGCTGTTCATGTCTTCAAAGAGGCGTTTCCTCGCCCTTTCCGTGGTGGCACACTGGATAAACTGGATTTCATCAGCCGGGATGCCGAGGCGTACCAGCTTCTCCTTGATGTCGGTATAGATATTCCACTCGTTAGGCTTGTAGGTACTTAGGTCGCTGAAGACAAACTGCGTACCCTTATTGGCCGCCGAGCGTACATAATAGTCATAGATGGTTCGGGCGCAGATGGAAGCCTTGTTACCTGCATCATCGCTGAACTTCTCACCCAAAAGGCGCATGTCGAGAGCCATCTTGCGTGCCACATTGGTAGCAATGAGCATCTTTGCCTTGTCGAGATTGTCCGGCTCGGGAGTATCAAGTCCGAGGTCTTCCCATTCTCCGCTATTGGCAAAGGAAACGAGGCGTCCGATCATTTCTTCCTGTTCGATTGTCGGCGCATGAGAGAGAAAGCGGACGTTTTTCTCCGGCACATCAAGATTTATCATGTCGGCAGTACGGTAGTCGGTGATTTCACGCAGGAACATCGCCAGTTCCGGCACTTTGATATAAGTGCGGAAACGCTCTTTGCGTTTGATTGCCCCTGTCACGTTCAGCTCATAGTCGGCTGTCTTTTTTGTAAATATGGCCGCCCAGGCATCGAAACAGCTAATCTGCTGACGCTTGAGTTCACGTGGCCGCAAATACTTGAACATCACATAAAGCTCTGTCAGCGCATTTACCACCACCGTACCGGACAGGAACGTAGCCCCAAGGTCACGGCCTGTGCGGTGCTGGATGTCACGGATGGCAAACAGCAGGTTCATAGCCCTTTGCGAGCCTTTTGTATTGCCGATACCTGCGACACGTGTATGTCGGGTCTGGAACATAAGGTTCTTGAACATGTGGCATTCATCGACAAAAATGTGGTCTATACCCATTGAATGAAAGTCCACGGTATCATCCTTGCGGCCGTCCAGTTTTGTACGGAGTTCTGACAGCTTCGCTTTCAGGTTCTCCTGCCTTACTTCCAGCCCTTTTTGCATCTTGCGGCTGCGGTAGCGCATGGTGGACTGTTCCAACACTTCAAGGCTTCGCTCCACATCGTAAAGTTCTTCCGTGAATATCTCTATCATGGTTTCCTCGGACTGTGGTATCTTGGCGAACTGGTCGTGCGTCAGGATAATACAATCCCAGTTGTTGTTCTTGATTTTGGAAAACACCTCTTTGCGGTTGGCCGGCGTGAAGTCTTCCTTGCCCGGGTACAGGACTTTGGCGTTAGGATATGCCTTTCGGAATGTGTCGGCTATCTCGTGGACGTTTGCTTTCAGGCCGATAATCAGAGGCTTCTGTACCAATCCCAGACGCTTCATTTCATAGGCTGAGACGCACATTATCATCGTCTTGCCTGTACCTACTTCGTGCCAGCAGATACCGCCGCCGTTCTGCTTAATCATCCAGATTGCGTCTTTCTGCGACGGGTAGAGTTCGTTGTACGGGAACTGCTCAAAGGAAAGCTGCGGAAAGGTCTGTGCCGAGCCGTCATAGGCCGGACGGACATAACAGTTGAAACGCTCGTTGTATGTGCGTACCAGTTCGTCCCTGACTTCCAGAGGACAGGCATCGAGCCACTGGTTGAAATTGCTGCGGATTTCCTGTATCTTGGTAGCCGCTTCCTGAATGGCTTCCTCGTCGGGCACACGTACCTTGTCGCCGTTGCGATACACCTCTTTGGTTATTTCGGGTACGGTATCGTGCAAGGCATGAACAAACAGGTCTTCACCGTTGAAATTGCGCACGGAATAGGTGTTGTATGCTGCCGGAGAGTAACCTTTCAGACGTACCACATAGGTATCGTTTACATCAAAGTACATCACTTCGGCTTCCACCCCGAAAAGGTCTGCCGCAAAGTCGGCGTAAAGCTGCGGGTCAATCCAACGCTCGCCCATATTGATATCCAGCTCTTCATAAGGTATCAGTTCGGGTGTTGCGTTCTCCAGTGCCCTTGCGGAGATTTCCGCCCAATCCCTTTCCCTGCCAGACAGGTCGTCAAGGCAGGATGTGAGTTCTTTGTACTTTTCCACCACATTTCCGGCAAGGAACCTGCCTTTGTGTTCCCATTCTTCCGTGAGGGGATTGTAGTATATCTCGCCCTGCAGTGCTGCGATTACATCTTCATCAGACAAGCCAGTGGAACGCATGATGTAGTCCATTTCCACCTTTCCGTAGAAATTGAGGCTGCTTGCCAGCGCTTCCGACGGCTGTAAAATGCGGTCAGCCACAATCTTTGTGAAAGCTACAGGCTCACGCATGATGTCGGCCTTGACTATATCGTTGCCAAGCTGCATTTCAATAGTGAACACCTCGACACCGAGGCTGTCAAGCATGATAAACTCCTTGTTGTCGTTCTCATGGAAAAATCCCCATTTGGCTACAAAGGCATCATACAGCGTGTTCAGCCGCTCACGTATGGCCGTCTGTTCGGTCTGCAGATCCCTTTCCCTGACAGAAAGCATGAAATATGCTTCACGGACAGGGAAATAGTCGGTTGCACGCTCCATATTGACCTTTCCCTCGTCCACCGGAACGAAATCCACGGCCACATCGGCATAGTGGCTTGACTTGCGGAACACGACCGTACCAATCTGCCCCTCGAACATTACCAGCGTACCGCTTTTCATCCAATCATCGAGCTTTTCAGTATATGGCCTCCGTCCTCTGTTTACGGAGAGTGCGGTCGTCTCCTGCATCCCGAACAGCGACATCTGTACGGACGCTTCGCCCTGCTGTCCGAAAAGGCTTTTGCGGAAATACCGGTCAAAGTCGTATTTCAGAAATGCGGAAAGGTATTGAGCCATGGCCGCATCAGAGCCGAGCCACTGGTGTTTGCGTACATATTTGCCGTGCTGGTTCATCACGATACGGCTGTCGGTTGCCAGTACGGTCTTCGGCATGGAAAACAGCCTGTTGGCGTTTTCTGTCATTGTTCCGTTCATGTCGTACATTTCCTTGGCTACCTGCAAAAACATCTGTTCACGTGCGGAAAGTGCCGCCTTATTGGTATGCTTCTGGAATATGAGCAGGTCGCTGCCCACTTCAATACCGCTTGTCTGCATGAAAAGAGCGTCAGGCAAACGTACTGCACTGATAAGGTCGGCATGGCTCACCAAATACTCACGTACAAACTTGTTTCCTGCCGTGTCGGCCACACCTCTTGAAGTGACAAAGGCAAGCAGGCCGCCCTCGGAAAGCAGCTCCATAGCCTTGACAAAAAAGTAGTTGTGTATGGTTTTGGTGGCCTGTTCGTAGATACCGCCCTTTTTCCACAGGTCGGCATCGAATACACGGAAATTGCCGAAAGGTATATTGGACGCAATGACATCGAATTTCCGATGCTCCAGCTCCTGTGTGCCTATCGTTTCAAACCCTGCCGTTACGGTGGTTGCGTCCTCATGCAGCAGCGAAAGTACAAGTCCTGTAATGGTGTCCTTTTCAAAGGCATAGCTGTGTGTGCCGGACATGGCTACAGGCAGGAAACCGCCGATGCCTGCGCTCGGTTCAAGAAAGCTGTGCATCTGCAAGCCGTTTGCGGAAAAAGTGCCGTGTATCTGTGCCGCCACTGCGTCAATCAGGAATTGCGGTGTGTAGAACGCTGTCAGGACTGATGACTTGATGCTTTCAACAAGTGAACGGCAAGCGGCTTCGTCACCCCCTGCAAGTGTCCTTAACGCATCCAGCAGACGGTTCAACAGCTCGGACACGCCTTTGTCAAGCGGTTTGTCCGTACCCAAGTCCAGCACGTCCTTGATACCGCCGAAACCTGAATACTGCGCCAATATCTGTTTTTCCTCTTGTGTAGCCGTCCTGCCCTGTATGCGAATAGCTACTGCTGTCTCTATGGCCTTGATGTTGGCCGATAATGATGTCAATTTGTTGTAACCCATGATTTAACCTAATTTTTTTATTTCCCTTTTTTCGGCCCGTTTGCGGCCGCAGGGATTATTTTTCTGCTTTGAAAGGTGGCGGTGGCCATCTGCCATGGCCGGTAAGGAAAAATACGCTCGACAGCCGGAGAGGAAGATTTTTCCGAGACCCCACGGGCAGAATGCCGGCATTGGCAGGAATGGAAACCGGCGGTTACCTTTGCTGAAAAATCCAATCCCCCGAGGTCGCACGGCGGAGAACGGAAGAGCAGCTACAAGAGGGATGAATAAAAAAGGATTGAAAACAGGCGGATGGAAAGATAGAAAAGGAAGATCTGAGGTAAAAAAGGAACGGCGCATGGCAATGCCATCGATAAAAAGGGAATTTGCCGTCGGCAGACCGAAGCCAGAACGAGATATTAAAACTAAAACAACTACTCTCCCAAAGAGTATAAATTGTAACTATAATATTTACAAGTGTCCTATCATTAATTAACACAGAGCTTGATACGACCCTTCTTTTGTCTTTTAGAAGATGCCTAATTTTATATTATTAGTTTATCTTTAAAAAGATAAATTTTGACACACTTAGTCGACCTCATATGGGGTATCAGTCAATATCGTAACCAATCATGAACTCGTCATTGATAAGCAGATAGTAATAGCCGTTGCGGCAACTCCCTTCATAGTATATTTTCTTATTCTAATATTTACAAAAATATCACAATAAAAGATGGTATATTTTTTACAATCATTTTCATATACCATCTTTATTTTAGCGTCATTTACCGAATCTCCCAAAGATAGAAGAATAACGATAAGAAAAGAAAAACTTGCTTTATTGTAAGTTACTTTTTCTATCACACATTTTTATTATGTCTTGAGATATACCAGTATAATACGCTATCTTTTCAATAGGAATATTATCTTTCTTCATTTTAGTTATAATATCTATGTCTTTTAGGGTCAGAGAAGATATAGGTTCAAATAATATATCTGACAATTTACGGATAGCTTCAATAACTTTTTTCCTGTCAGATTCTATTTTTAAATTGATTCCACTAAACGGAGAAAGTTCGTCATGTAAGATAAGATAATATATTCCCCCTACTATTAAAGCTGATATAGATACGATATCAATATCTGAGTTGGAGAATATATCTGAGAATTTTTTATTCAATGGTAACGTATGCAGCTCTCGTAACTGGACAGTACGTTGACTGGTATCATTGTTGCAAAACAGTTCCCATTTCAGAAGCTCTTGCATGACCTTATTTTCTGATAGAGATTGAAACAAACCTATGAGGATGTTTATATATAGTTCTTTATCGTTATGTGACTGTTTTTGTGACTTTACAATATCACTAAACCAATAGTCATATTTCTTTACATACTCGTCTATAAAACTATTCAAATCATCATATCTATTATAGAATTGTACAGGCTCAATCTCAGCTTGTCGTATAATACCTGTAACTGTTAAATTAGAGAACCCTCCATTTTCAATTAAACAGGTTGCTGCATTAATAATACTTTCCTCTATGTCCTTTGTACTTCTTCTCTTTCTTCGAACTTTCATTTTATTGTTTTATTTTTATGATTTTATTTATATCATTGAGAGCATTGACTAAAGCGTCTAACTGTTCAAATTTATGTGTTGCAAGTACACTGACCCTTAATCTTGCTTCTTTTGTCCTTACAGCAGGATATACAATGGCAATGGTAAAGATACCTTTTTCTTGCAACATTTTAGCTATTTCATAAACCTTTTTATTATCCCTTATCATGATAGGAAAAATAGGGGAAACGGATTTTCCTATGTCGAATCCGTCTTCTATCAATCGCCTTCTGAGATAATTCGTGTTTTCCCAAAGTTTGGCTCTTATTTGAGGCTCTTTTTTTATAATCTCTAAAGCCTTTAATATGGATGCTGTAACTTGTGGCGTAGGGGCTGCTGAAAACACATTGCTGTCCGCATAAAATCTCAAATACTGTATTACCTTCCTTGAAGCTGCTGCAAATCCTCCTACACAGCCAAATGATTTGCTGAATGTGCCGGTAATAATATCTATTTGACCTAAACAGTTATAATGTTCTGCTGTACCCCTGCCATTGGCTCCCATCACACCTATGCCGTGTGCATCATCCATCATTAGCATAGCTTCATTTTTGTTGCATAATTTAATGATTTCTGGAAGCTTGGATAAGTCTCCATCTTGTGAATACACTCCATCGATTATAACCAACTTGGTCTGGTACTTGTCTTTTACATCTTTGAGAACCATCTCAAGGTATTCCAAATCATTATGCCCAATCCGTTTTACATTCGTGCCTTTCAATCCTGCCATTGCACTTGTGTGGATATAAGGGTCTATCAATGCAATATCATTTTTACCTAACAAGGCTCTTAAGATACCGGAATTTGCTCCAAATCCTGAAGAAAATAATATGGCGTCTTCTTGTCCTACGAAGGAAGCAATTTCCTCTTCTAATTGTTGATGAATATCAAGATAGCCGCCAATTACCTGTGCTGCGCAAGCACCGGTTCCATATTTTTTAATAGCATCTATGCCGGCCTGTTTGGTTTCATCTCTTTGTGACATACCTAAATAGTCATTGGATATAAATGCAATGACAGATCCATCGAATCCTTCTATGTTCATGGTCGCTCCAATGCCAGAATTTGAAGTTATCCAATAACTTTTACATCCAAAGGCATTTAGTTGTTCAATGTACTGTTGAAAGTCATCTGCTCTTTCAATAGCATTTTTCCCAAAAGATAACTCAAAGTCTTTTAATGAGTAATAAGTTTTTTTCATATAATGTATAGTTTAGATTGTATATTACAAATATACGAAAAGAGTTATGTTTCTGAACATAAAGTAAAAAAAATACCTATAAAATTTATTGGATATACAATATAAATTGTATATTTGCACATGTTTAACCATTAACTTCATGAATATGAAAAAAAATTTTCTTTCTTATTCCTTAATTGCCCTTTTTTCTTTAGGGATGTGCACAACCTCTTGTTCAAATGAAGATGTTATTAGTAGCGAAGCTCCCGTTATGAGAGATTATCAGACTGATGTACAAATTTTGTCTAAATTTGTAGATGTAAATAAGTCTATAGGTGAGTACTTTTTAAATGAAAATAAAAAAAACTCTCCTATGGCTTATATCTCTGACGCTGATTGGCAAGAACTTTTAAAAGTAAACCCGGTCAATAGGAGCAAATTTGAAAATGAACTAAAAGAGTTGAATTCTCAGTTGGCTATTGCTGCACAAGACCCAGATGTATCTCAAATTGTTTACAGCACTTATGGTGAAACTTGGATTCGTGAAATAGACCATGAATCTCCAGTTATGTTAGCTGTGTCAGAAAACACAAACTCTGTGGCTACAAGATCAACTTATCAAAGGCTACAACTTTTATATGGTCAAGAGCAATGGGCTTCTTTTAAAGCGGGAAAAACTATAAAGAGTGAAATTAGCATTAATATGTTTGGGTATGCATATTACTTCTTTGAAATAATATGCGATACTAATGCTGAAAAATCACCAACTGGGAATTATCCTGCAGGTGGAGGCAATGATCCCAAAAAGATTGTAATGTCTGGTTCCGGCTCTATAGAATCCTATTCCTTTACATGGACTTGTAAAGACGGAAGTTCTAATGTTAGTTGGGAATTTAGAGGAAAGATACACGCTCCGTCTACAAATTGCTTGATTACAGCTGAATTTAAAGATTGATAAATTAAGATAAATAAAAAAGGTTGTCTTCAAATTGATGGTGCAACCTTCCGCGATAGCGTCTTGTAGTCTGCCTGTGGTATTTCAAACTTTGCCATAAAATTTTAAGAATGGGAAAAGTAGAATACTACAGGCTGATTTTTTTGTTTTCAAAAAATTATGTGCATCCGGTAAACAATCCTCTCCTTCCGGGAGTATTGCCGTAAGCATAGTGTCAGTTATACCGGAATGTATCTTGTACTGAAGAAAGCATACCCAAGCTTACATGATATTCCCGGATATACAAGAGGCAGCAGCCTGAAATTTCGCTGTTCTCAGGTTTATGAGGAATTTAAGAATCTCTATGCTGACGGCAGACAATCAGGTACTTTTTAGATTATTATTAAGGCTTTAGAATAACAGAGAAAAGATGGATGGCTACTAGTGACGCAACAGGCTACGTGTCATAGATTTACCTGGATATAAATAGTAATACCACAACCCAACAAACAGCCAAACGCTTCGACCTGTTATATCACTTCGAACATAAACACAAAACAAGAAAGAACGGATTGACTGACGAAGACCACCTTCAGTGGGGGCAGTGCTACTCAAAGGTGATTATTGAAAAAATCTACAGGGGATTGATTGAAATCAAAGGCCGTCGGGTATACTGCCTATCCTCTTAATGCTGCTGCCGATTATGCACTGAAACAATGGTATGAAATCCCAGCAACCTTCTCTTCGCCTACTACAGGCTTAACAACAATGAAGCTGGACAGATCAACAGGTATATATCACTGACACGACGACACCTGACAATAGGCTCTCATGCCGGAGCAGAGGTCGCTGTGTTATCATTCACTGGCCATCACCTGCAGGCATAGTACGTATTTGAATACTTATGTGACATTATATGACATTATAGATCGTTGTACTGCATGGCCTCTTAATACCCTTATAAAAAATATATCGCGATTTACCTCCAGACAGTTGGAAGCAGACGCAAAGATAGCCGCCCAAAGATTGGACGGCTATCTTTTTTATAACTTATACGTTATCGCGGAAGGTTGTACAATTGATGAAGTGACGGCCTCATTTTTTTATGGGAGTGAATTGTTGGAAATCTCTATAATTTTGATTGGGTTCATTTATTGGATCTTTGTATGTTTCAATAATTGATAGTTTATCTTTTGTTATTTCCTCTATTTCCCAAAATAAAGGATAGTCCATATATATGTATCGAAAGTCAGGAGTTATAAAAGACCAATGAAAATATGATGTATTATTTTCTATTTTCCCATTCATATAAGTCGTTGTTGATTGAAATGAGCCATTTCCATTTTCATTAAACAAATAGATTTCATGTATATCCATTTCAGTTCCATTATCTAACTTGTCATGGTATTTTCTCTCCCATTTATTTCCTGTTAATTTAGACAAGATATTTTTTTGGTTATAATCATAATAGCCTTCTTTTTCTACACAACCTGATAATAAAATCAACAGTGTGATGAAGAAATTTAATTTTAAAAATGCTTTCATATACAATCGTTATTTTATTACGAATATAGCAAATTTATAGTTGGCCACATGTTATATTAATATTTTTTAATATCATTAATAATATACTTTTTTCGACCTAACATAATGAAACAATATAGAATCTACTTTATTAAAATCAACTTGACATAAAATACCCTCTTAAAAAAACAATAAAATATCATATTTATGTTGAGCAAATTAAACATTCATACTTTGAAATACATTAAATAAATCTCGAAAGATCCAGACAGTATTTATGTATGATGAGATATTTAGATGATTTGCTTAGCCGGTATAATTCAAATGCAAGTATTCGGTAAACCACGTTACAAATTTGAGAAATTAGTTTCAAATCAATGCTATTTGTTGTCGATTCGAAACTTATTTGGTTGAATTTTGCCCAATTACTGGGGAGAAATCCTGTCATATTCTCTTCATACCTTTCTTAATATTGAATTTTGCTCAGGATATCCACTATCCAAATTCCATGTTCTACTCCTGCAGATTTGCAGGTATTTATAAGAAAGTAGTTCATTATCTCTGCAAATTCTTCTATTGTCATCACAACTTCGCTTTTTAGATACAAAGTGAATGACAAAGATTTACAAAAAAATACGTGCCTTACCGAATACGATTTAACCTGTTTTTTCTTTTTCTGTCTGTTCACGCCGCATGGATTATCAGTCAATATCGTAACCAATCATGAAGTCGTCATTGATAAGCAGATAGTAATAGCCGTTGCCGCAATTCCGGTACTCCTTGCTGAAACCGGCAGCCATGTCGTCGTTGTCTCGCGGCTCGCACCAAAGCGTACCGTCGTATCCGCAAAAGTCGAAACGAAGCGTCGAGAATTTCTCCTTATTCTTCATGGCCTGGCGGAACCGCTGCATGTTCCAGCTTCCGCAATACTTCTCAATCGTGGAAAGGCGGATGCACTTTCCGTCAATAGCCGTTCCTGTGGTAATACGGTTTTCGTACAGGGACTTCTCAAGGTCTGCTGCGGCAATCTTTCGGAGCCAGTCGTTGGTATGCGTGGCAAGAGCGGCCAGCCGCTGGTATTTGAGTATCATTTTCCGGTCTAAATCCTTTTCGTTCTCCTTTTCCTGTGACGGGTAATAGATTTTTTCGATGCGGTTCCAGTCTGAAAAGATGTAGCCATGTTTGCGTTTGCCTTTCGCAATGATACCGACAACGTTCTCCCTACCACGGTTGATAAACAATTTCCGGCGTTCCCCGTAAATCCTGACATACAAGACCGGTGGGTTCTGTTCGTTACGGAGATAGGCTTCTGCCGGATGCATTGTTGTTGCTGTTGTTGTGTCCATACCTGTATTTTTTAATTGTTAATTTCCCTTAGTTCGAGCCATTTCGGACTCTCATGCCGGGATTGGAATTTTTGAGCAATGAAGACTGGAAAAGCGGACGACAAAAGCAGGGAAAGCGGCTGCGGATTTCACGGAAAACCAAAATCTTTGATTTGCGGAAGGCTGCCGTCAAATCCGTACCCGGTTAGCAGAGCGGTACCTGCCGGTTCGGACCGGCCAGTAGATTCGCGAAGAAAATCAATGCCGGTGATGAGTACCGTATGTGAGGCGGAACAGGAAATAAATCGGAACATGTGACGGTAGAAAAGGAACTGCCGTTCGGGTAAAAATGGAAAATCCGGCAATGGAAGAATATAAAAGTGATACGGGGCTTCAAAAAAACAGACGGATATGCGGTCGGCATATCCGTTCTGACCTTGTTTCAAAGTTCAGGAAGTGCGCCTGTCCTGACTTTCTTCCCATCGCAATAGAGTTCAATTGTACCAGGTCTGAACCCCATTTCCCCGAAAGCTATATTTCTGACATAGTCCATGTACTCCTTTCCGGAGAAATTTTTACCAATAAGATTGTTGAAAAACATGCGGATACTGAATCCGTCTTCACTTGACAGTATTGTCCTGCCGTCCTGTCTGATTTCTTCTTTCATTTCTTTTAGCTTTAATGATTTGAAAATCCGTTTTTCTTATTTCCCTGTTTTGGGTTGCAGGGCCGTATTCACTACTTTTTGAGGCATGAAAGGACAAAGCAGGCCGCATAATAAACCAAGTGCGGACAGGAAACCGGCCGAAAGGTTCTGTTTCCGCCATCCGAATACAATGTCACTTGGCGATTATGCGCTTTGTCCTACATTCGCCGATCAATAAAGTGTGAAGTACACAAGCCCCTGCAGTATAACAAAGTGCAACAGCAAGAAAGTAAGGCAAAAAACAAGTGCAAAATATTGTACTTCAATAAATTGATATAGTCTGATAAATTTATTATATTTGCACTGCGTAAAAATACGCACTCCACTGCGTAAAATGTAAAACTATGTATAAAAGAGCTGAATACCAGATAATTAAAAGCAGAATAGAAGAACCAAGAAGGTTCATTCAGGTCGTGATGGGTGCACGCCAGATAGGAAAATCGACAGTAGTAAAACAGGTATTGAAGGATATATCCATTCCGTATCAGCTATTTTCCGCTGATAATGTACCAGCTACGAACAGTGCATGGATATCCAACTGCTGGGCAGCAGTGCGCAGCCTCAAAGAAAACAACGGATGGGAAGAGATCGTCCTGGTAATAGACGAAATACAGAAGATATCCAACTGGAGCGAGGTAGTAAAAAAGGAATGGGACGATGACACATTTCATGACCGCAACATCAAGGTGCTGCTGTTGGGCAGCAGCCGCGTGCTGTTGGAAAAGGGGCTCTCGGAATCTCTTGCCGGAAGATTCGAAGAGATACGCATGAGCCACTGGAGCTATACGGAGATGAGGGACAGTTTCGGTTTCTCAATCGATCAATATCTCTATTACGGAGGCTATCCCGGCGCGGCCTCACTTATCGGTGACGAAGATCGTTTCCAGCAATATATACAGTCTGCCATTATCGAGGCGACCATCAACAAAGACATCCTGATGGATACCCCCATCAGCAAGCCGGCATTGCTGCGACAGACTTTTGAACTAGGAGCAGCATACTCAGGCAACCTACTGTCGCTGAACAAGATGCTCGGTTCCCTTCAGGATGCAGGGAACACGGCCACACTGGCCGGCTACATCAATCTGCTGGAAGAAAGCGGACTGCTGTGCGGCTTACAGAAGTACAGCATTGATACGGCCCGAAGAAAAGCCAGCATTCCGAAGTTCCAGGTGTTCAACAATGCACTGAAGACGGTGTACAGCCCTGTATCATTCGAACAAGCCCTGCTTGACCGTCGGGTATGGGGCCATATATTTGAATCCGGCATCGGAGCATACCTTGTAAGTCAGGGGTTCATCCACCGGTTTGAAGTGTTCTACTGGAGGGAACGAAATGATGAAGTGGACTTTGTCATCCGAAAGAAAGACAGAACAATAGCCATCGAGGTAAAGAGCAATGCCGAGAAAAGGACAGACGGTCTGGATAAATTCAGGGAACTGTTTGCACCACAGGCTTCGTTCATTGTCGGCGACGGCGGCATCAGCGTAGAAAATTTCCTCTCGATGGATATCAGAAAACTATTCCAAAGCCCCCGATAAAACAGATATGTTTGCGAAATTCGTATTCACGCTTCTATGTACGCTGGTGTGCATTCTGTTTTACGTCATAGGATTCTGGCGAAGGAAAGCCGGCGATGCTGCCTTTGCTGCTGCACAAGCCGCTATAGACAAGAAAGAGCGTGAGCGGTATTGCCGACTGTCCGTACTGGCCGGTAACAGGAATGCCTGCCGAATGTTCTTCTTTTCACATACGGACATATACGAGAGCCGCCAGCCGCTGAAACCGTACAGCTTCCGGGGGATGAAAATGGCCTTCTACGGCTACTACTACCCCATGCGCCACGAAAAGCTGCTGAGTGACAGGCAGCGGATGTTCTGCCATGCGCTATTCAGATTTAAGGACGGTGGAATCAGCGGAGTGAGATTCTTCAAATCCTGCATGGAAGCCCTGCATCTTGAAGAAGGGAACCTGCATATCATGTTCATGCCGTGCAGCAGCCGTGAGAAATACATCCGCCGCTTCAGACGGCTGGACGAATATATATCCATGCATTGCCCGCAGATGACCTCGGGACTGAACGATGTGGTGATAACCGGAACACGCGAAAGCCTGCACAAGATGAAAGGCGGCAAAAAACGTATTCTCAAACGGAACTATAGCATCACCGGCGAGGTAGAAGGAAAAAACATCGTCATCGTGGACGACGTGATGACCACCGGGCAGAGCGTATCCGAGTATAAGAAAGAGATAGAACGGCACGGCGGACGGGTAACAGCTGCCATCTTCTATGGGAAGACAGTGGAAGTTCCGCCGCTTTTTTTACTGAGAATGCACGTCTGGTATATTCAGGTAAAATGCCTGCTGAAAACGAGGAAAAGATGAAACAGCGACATAAGCATGAAACCTTGAAATGCCATTACAGGTCTCTCAAAGCCCTTACACATTCATCCTTAATATTTTTGATGTGGCGGAAAAGAATCCACGGGTCGATACTTTTTCCGTTTAGCTTGCACGTAACGTGTAGATGCTCGCCCGTACTGCGCCCCGTAGAACCAGTTATTCCGACTGGTTCTGCGGGGTTTACTTGTTTTCCTTTACCCACCAGAATCCGTGAAAGATGGCAATAACTGACCAGATAATTTCCATGACGTAGAACAACATATTTTCCAGAAGCATTATCCTGCCCGACTTTAACTACTATTCCGGACATCATAGCCAGAACTGCTTCATTTCTGGCATGAAGATCAAGACCTCCATGGAATTTTTTCTTTCCGGTGAAAGGATCGGTACGATAACCGTAAGATGATGTTACCGTCAGGGCTTTCAGCGGAAGACTTACACTCAAATATCTTTCTGTCCAAAACCTTCTTGCTTCGTCCGCTTTTCCTGACATCTCGGAATTATCAGGATTAACACTCCCGAACGATTTGACAGCACCACTATTGTCAGTTAGAATCAATATGTCTGATTTATAGGAATCATCCATTGTCACAAGTGGACACGCTCGTGCATAAACAGACTCAGCAAAAATTGAAATACCCATCAGACCAATCAATATATTTTTTCTCATGGAGCAAAGATAATGGGACCAACATATCAGGACGAATTTCCACAAAACTATGTGATTAAAATATGATTATTTTAATATTAGAATATGATTTTTGGAGTATAATCATACTTAAATCATAAAAAAGATATAATATAACTCTTTATATATCTGATAGTTTACAGCAATTAGATATTGAAGATATATTTGCAGAGTATAATTTTAATATGGAATTAAAATATGAAAAATAACAATTTCGATCTTAGTGAGTTACCTTATCAGGTACTGTCAAAATTTGGGCTTAGCAGAGAAATGATAGAAGACCTTCCCATGCGTGTACTGAAAGAAATATGCAACGGAAGACATTCACCGGTATTACCTGTACGCGTAACTGATGAGAACGGACAGACTGCAGAGAGCCGTACACGCTTTGTATGTATCCGAAAGGATGACGGAACGACAGACGTAGTATTCTATCCGGTACTGAAATCATCGCCACTGGAACAATACAAACCTGAACAACAAAAAGAATTATTGGACGGGAAAGCCATCATTGCAGATGTAATACAGACCGACGGCAGACACGGCAAGGCTTTCGTACAGATTGATCCGGGGACGAAACAGGTAATGTCGGTACCCACACCCATCATCGGACGCAACCTTCAGGTTCTCGCCGAGGAACTGCGTCTGGGGGCAGTGGAAATCAAGAGTATGCAGCACGGAGATCCGCTTACCCTACTGGTAGATGACGATACGGTTACGGTAGGTATCGACCTGACAACCCCGACAGGAATCCGATTCTGCTCCGGTGACGGACAGAAATGGAAAGAGCGTGACAAACGTGAATGGGACAAATACAACTTCGGTTGCTACGGATGCTGGGTAATGGACGATGACGGTAACCTGGATTATGTGCCGGAAGAAGAATACACAGAAGAAATCTGGAACGAGCAGAAGAAAAGCGGGGAAAGGAACCGTGCGGCAGCCCTTCATAAATAAGACAGCATTATAAAATCATTAAATAAAAAAAGATGTCAGAACAAAAATATTATCCAGAAGATATTCTGGTGGAAAAAATGGAAAGCGGCGAATACGGTTGGCTGGACTACATCAACCATTATTCTGCTGAGTGGCAGGAGGAGTACGGCCGCTATTGCGAAGAGAACGGCTTTTCCATCGGAAACGAATCAGCAGCCGAGTTTGTCCGCCATAAGGATGCTGAACTTGAAGCTGCCATGGAAAACGGAGAAGCATAGAAAAACAACTAACAAAAGACTACACAACGGACTATGGCGATACGAAAAAATACCAATCCACGGGAAATGGATCTGCAACCCGAAATGCAAAAAATACTGATGCGCAACGGGATGCAGGCCCATGTGGTGTCTGACGGCACGGGATATAGGCTGGTCGTTCAGGGACATGACTCACCTTTGCTGACCTACGCCATCACCGAACGCCAGATGCTGGCCCTTACGGACTGGGGAACAAACACAGCAAACAAGAAAGCCTACAATGTATTTACCAGCATTATAGGCAGTGACTTTTATCTGCCCAAGAACTTTGTACATGCAAGAAACGCAAACGGGCGTGTGGCCATGGGACTACACGGCTACAGGATAGGCATAGGAGAATACGGACGGACTGCATGGCTCAGGATGCCGCCTCCGTTTTTAGGATGGACTCCACGCAACCAGTGGGGATTCCATCTGCGCAGAGTGGGAGGCGACCTGTTCTATCCGGGAGGACCGGCTGTGCCGGAACGATGGGACGGACGGATGAAACCCGGAGAACTGCAGTCAGGCGGTTACGGCTTCTACTACAAGGGGAACAAGCAACCCCAGCCACAGCAAGAACGGGACGTACTGCAGGACCTTCAGGCTGTAATCACTCCGATGACAAGCCGACCGAGAAGTGCGGAACCGGCAATTCCATACCGCGAACTGATAACGTCTCCGGTATATTTTTCCAATGAGAAATGGCAGGAATGCCTGTCATCGCACGGAATAATCATTGATCAGGAAGCCAAGACCATGACTGTACAGTCGGAACAAGAAACGGTGGACATGGTCTATGACCTATCGGATGAAGAGGCAGCCATACTGACCTCCAACTCGATAGAAGAGCATCCGGCAGAAAAACGCATCAGTCTGATAAACGATATCATCAGTCCGGACTTTGCCGACAAGGTAAGCATGGAAACGCTGAACAGCAACAGCCGTATTGCCATCGGACTGCATCCTGAAATACGTCAGGAAATAGAACAGCAAAACCAATTGCAGGAAAACACTTTCCTGCAGGAACAGCAGGAACAGGAACAACGGATGACAACAGGCATACAGGCAGCAGCTACTGTGGACGGACGTGACCTCACACCCATCAACGAAAAGATGGGCTGGTACAGGGAAGAAAGAAACGGACGTGAGGTCGAAGTGGGGGAAATAGCCGTACATCCTGCTGAATCCGAGGGAAAGTACCGGATGAGTGCCGTAATTAATGGACAGGTTGTGAGCCATGAGATAAGTCAGAAGGAATATGACAAGTTTCTTGCAGTTGATGACTATCACAGGATGAAACTGTTCTCGAAAGTGTTTGACGAAGTGGACATGAAAATGCGTCCGGAAGCCCGACAGGGGCTGGGCGTAAAGATACTTGCCGCACTGACTGCAGGTACGGTGGTAGCCTCGGAAGTGGCACACAACCTGCGGTGCCATCATGCACCTGAGGTGTACAGCGAGCATTACTGCGGACCGAGACCCTATTACAAACCGGGAGTTGACACTCCAAGGGATGTGGCAATACGCTACTTCGAAGCAGAAATGAACCAGGAAATAACAGATATGAGATTAGGAAGGTAAATATGAGAGACGGAGACCTTACATACGACGACTATCTGCGCAGACTGAACATTCAGGATGTGCTGATTGATGCAGGTTACCGCCTGAACAGGCGGGACGGTCTGCGCTATCCTTCGTATGTCCGCACGGACAGCGACGGACGACGTATCCGTGGCGACAAGTTCATAGTGACAGCCAACGGACAATGCTGTTTCCAGCCACCGCAACAGAAACTCTACAATATAATATCGTTCATCAAGGAGCATCCGCAGCTTTTTGCCGAATACAAAACCGGAGTCTCACCTGACAGACTGGTGAACCTTGTATGCTGCCGTCTGCTCAACCACCCCATAGAGGAGCGCAGTGCCCGCATCCTACAGCCCAAACGGGATATCAGGCCTTTTGACATTGAACATTACGAGTTGCATAAATTCAACCCGCAGGATCGGGAAACACAGAAAAGATTTTATCCTTATTTCAAGAGCAGAGGTATAGACCTGTACACCCAATATGCTTTTCACAGGAATTTCTGTCTGGCAACCAGACATCTGGAAGACGGGAGATCCTATACCAACTTGTCGTTTCCGCTGATTCTGCCAAAAGAGCCGGACAAGACTGTGGGATTTGAGGAAAGGGGTCGTCCGCGACCAGACGGAAGCGGAAGCTACAAAGGAAAGGCAGAAGGTAGCAATTCGAATGAAGGTGTCTGGGCCGCCAGTCCTGCACAGACCAAGCCGGCTGAAGCAAAAGATATCTACTGGTTTGAAAGCGCATACGACGCAATGGCCTATTACCAGCTGCACCAGAAAACAAACAGGGATTTGAGAAAGGCCGTGTTTGTATCTACCGGAGGTTCACCGAGCCGCCAGCAGTTCAGAGGAATGCTTGAAGCAGCGCCACAGGCTTCACACCACCTTTGCTTTGACCGTGACCGTGCGGGAAAAATCTATGCAATAACCTTTGCCCTCACCCATGCCGGAATGGAATTTACCAGCTTCACCCCGGAAGCGGACTTGCTTGTCATTCAGGAAAACGGAAAAGGAAACCTACGCCATGAAATAAAGCTGGAACCCTTTGACTTTGACAAGATAATCCTACCATTTGGGAAACAGGGAGAAGAGCCGGTAAATATAAACGAAGCGGCAAGAAGGCCGGATTCCTTGGACCCTAACCCCACATCCCGTATCATCTATGAGCCGGCAGCTGACGGCTACAAGGACTGGAACGACCAGCTGCTAGACCAAGGGAGGCCAATAGAAGAAAAGAGGGACGAACTTCAGGAGATAAGCGGGAAAGCCACTCTGAACCGTGCTTTGGCAGCTTTGCCGGAAGTCAATCCGGAACATATCCGTACCGGGAGGTATGACGAAGCGGACTATAAGGCTGTACGACAGAGAATTGAGCGTGCGGACAAGATAATATTCTCCTTTGAAACCCAAGATCAGGGAATGCCTGAAAAAGGTTTCCAGGAGATGTACAAAATCCGGGAAGAACTATCCCGCCTGGAAAAAGAGATATCCGATTCCTTACCAGAGATAAAAGAAGAGAACCAACCACGGTTTCACCGATAAACAGAGTCTGCCTATGCAAATGACACATTACAATATCATCAACTTCCGACCGCATCCGGCACAGTTTGTCATCAATGAACTGCCGCTGATGTCGGTCTGTATTGCTGGACTGATATACGGAGGCATGGAAAATATGCCTCTCAGCAGCATGGCGACCATAATATCTGCATTAACACTTCTTATATTGCTGTACCGCTACATCTACCTGCGCAGAATACGCTATGACATCACTGCCGAACAGCTTGTATGCGAGCGCGGTATTCTGTTAAGGAAAGTGGATTATATGGAACTGTACCGCATCGTGGATTTTCAGGAGAAACAGAGTATCCTACAACAGATATGCGGACTGAAAACAGTAAGCATCCTCTCGATGGACCGGAACACGCCCCGGCTTGATCTGCTGGGGATGAAACGCAGTGACAGAATCGTGACTCTGATACGCGAACGCGTGGAATACAACAAACGAAAAAAGGGAATATATGAGATTACCAATCATTAGCATACTGCTGGCACTTGCCATTATAGTTCCACAGGCGCTCCGTGCACAGGTAGCAGCTTCGAATCCTCTGGAATGGATGGCGCTGGCCGAGGGCAATGACCTGATAAACGGACAGATAGAAAAGCAGATTAAGGGACAGACACAGACTGCACTGCTACAAAATACCATTGCGGCAGAGTTCAACCGCATCCACCAGTGGGAGAAACAGTACAACAGCTATCTGAAGACCGTAAACGGCTATGCATCGTCGCTGAAAGCCTGTACCCATCTGTACAACGACGGAGTGAGGATTTTTCTTACACTGGGAAAACTTGGCAAGGCCGTGCGTGACAATCCACAGGGTATCGCAGCCGGAATGAGCATGAACAACCTGTATATAGAGACGGCCACCGAACTGGTGTCTGTCTTTACGCTGCTGAACGATGCCGTAGCCAAGGGAGGAACAGAGAACATGCTGACGGGCGCAGAACGCAGCAAGACACTGTGGGCACTGAACGACAAGCTGTCGGCTTTCAGCCGCAAACTGCATCTGCTCTATCTGAGTGTGCGCTATTATACACTGAATGACGTATGGAACAACGTGACAGCCGGGATGATAGAACGAAATAACGGAGAAGTGGCCAGAACAGCCATGTCGCGCTGGCAGAGGGCTGCAGCCATGACACGATAAAACAAGGCAAAATGAACAGGATAATATTAATAATGACACTTCTGCTGTGTACGGGGCTTTCAAAAGTCCGGGCACAGAACGACCCGGTACTTGCAGGTATGATCCTGCTGTACACGGAGAAAGCGGAAAAGGAACTGAAGAACCAGGAGAAGGTAATGCTGATGCAGACAACCGGTCATATCTGGACCAAGGAAGAGGTGGAAGCCACTACCGACCTGCAACGGGAATTCAACAATTATCTGGACTCATTCCGCTCGATAGTCAGCTATGCGGCGCAGACATACGGATTCTACCACGAAGTATCCAAACTGACGGACAATATGGGTGACTTCAGCCGGCAGCTGGCACGGAATTCTCCAAACGCCGTAGCAGTAGCCCTCTCCGCCAGGCGGAATGCCATATACAGGGAACTGATACTGAATAGCGTGGAAATTGTGAATGACATACGGTCCGTCTGTATATCTGACAACAAGATGACCGAAAAGGAACGGATAGAAATCGTATTCGGCATCCGTCCCAAACTAAGGATGATGAACCAGAAACTGCAACGGCTGACCAAAGCCGTAAAGTACACCACGTTTGGTGACATCTGGCTGGAGATAGACGAAGGCGCACGGCCCGTGACAGACAAGCGGGACATTGTAGAAGCGGCCAAAAGGCGGTGGAAACAGGCAGGAAAGAATGTAAGACCTTAATATACGAAAAGATATGGGATTTTGGAGCAGTTTATTAAAATATGGCGGCAAGGCTGCCAAAGGTGTAGGAGCAGCAGCTGCCGAGACCGGAAAAACGGCCGGAAGTGCAATATTGCATCCTACGAGAACATTGCGCACGGCCGGTCATGCTATAAAGGCAGCTACGGTAACGGGTGCTGTAGGCTATGTAGGCTGGGAAAAACTGACATCGGATAAAAGCGTGGCAAGGATTGTGAGCGAAGCTGTAGTAGGCAAAAATGCTACGGATACCCTTGCCGGTACGACCGATGGAATGAAAGCCCTGAAGGAAAAAGCCGGAGCGGCAATGGATACAGTAACGGAAGCTGTATCCGGGCTGGACGGGAAACTGGACGGAATATCAAACTTCCTGAAAGAAACGACAAGCGGAGGACTTGGAACGATGATAGGAAACTTTTTCGGCAATCTGGGGCGTGGAAACGTATCAGGCCTGAGCATCGCAGGACTGGTAGCGGCCGCATTCCTCGTATTCGGCCGTTTCGGATGGCTCGGCAAAATCGCCGGTGCACTGCTGGGAATGATGCTTATCGGCAACAATTCGGGTATTGCCCGTACACCCACACAGGAAAATGCCGTAAGGACACAACCACAAGCCGCCCTGGAAGAAGAGCAAGTGCGACCGGGAGGCATGAGAAGATAGAACTTAAAAACAATACAATATATGAAATATACAGAAGAAATGATCCTGCACTCGAAAAGCGGCTACTGTATGCCGTTTGAGGAAGTACGTGGAAAAGATGTGGAAATGTCGCTGGGATATGGCGAACAGGTACATCCGACAACTGGAGAAAAGTTCTTTCATCACGGCATTGACTTCAACGTGCACTGCCGGATGCTGTCAGCCCTTGCGGACGGTATCGTGTCGGGCGTGTCAAACAATCCGGTGCACGGTATCTGTCAGACTATCCGATATGACTGCTACGAAGTGACCTACGGGCATCTGTCGAACGTATTTGCACAGTTCGGACAGCGTGTAAAAGCCGGACAGACAGTGGCACTTAGCGGTGACCTGCTGCATCTGGAAACCCGCTTCAAAGGAGAAGAACTGAATCCGCTTGAATTTCTGACCATGCTGTACGGAAATATCCGGGCAGCCAGACAGACAACCGGCAGCGCAGCAGACTTTGACGAAGAAGGAATGACCGTAGTAACTGACTACGATAATGACAGAGAGGAAATAGAAAAACTGATGCTCCGTTTCCTTCCACTTTATATGGACGACCTGAGATCCGGTGCTTATACGCTTCCGGAACATACGGAACAGAACCTGCGTCACCTGTTCACCATGGGAGCCGTAAAGGAGTACTTCTATGAAAGAATGCCCAGTATGGCCAATCCGCTGGGACTCGGACACAGGGCCCTGCCACTTGCCGGAAAGGTACAGAACCTGCTTATCAGGGATTTTCTGAACTACATGGCACTCAGACACGAAATATTCCTGAATACGACTGATGAGGAATTAAAAAAAAACTCCATAGCGAAGCAATAGCCAGCGGAGGTGTGATCGATCCGCTGGCGGGACTGGATATAGACATCCAAAGCTTCGACATTCCGAGGATAGTTTCTGTATATCCTGACCGGTTCGGCATCCGCTGGTGGACAAAGGCATGGTTCAACAACCATGATGAAGGAGAAGCATCGGTGGAAATTGAACGTGACCAGGCAGTACGCTTCCTGCAGGACAACATAGAGAAGGACAAATGGCTGGAAGAATATTTTCCAAGACAGATGGAAGTATATCACCACGCCATCGAGCAGACCAAGGAGCAGTTGCTCAAACAGATTAACATGGTATAGCGAAACAATAACAAGATATGGACGGAATCAATAGCAGACGGTTTGCGGAAATGGAGGCTCTTGCAAGCTGTTATTTCCGCTGTTACCTGGTACCGGTGATGAATGAAACGCAGGCTTATCTTAACCGTAAGCAGGTGGAGGAAATGAAGGAATACTCTACCTCGGTCAGCGGTATTCTCGGTATGATGGCAACTGCAGGACAACCTTTAGGAGATCCATACCAGACACTCAAACTGACCGGAGAATGGAACTCAAAGACTACGGAAGAGTATATCGGAATGTGTAAGGAACGCATTCTGGCCTCGGATGACATCCAGCGTGACCTGGCTTGTATGGCCGGTCGGTGGCGTGAAACCGTAGTGGCGGAAATCGGACGTAAGCGTTACGATGCCCTTTCTGAGAAACTGGGATGTGATCTGGCGTATGCCTATCTGGACTACCGGATGGACCAACTGATGGTGGAAAAGCTGGTGAACGACCGGATACCCAAGTCATCGGCCGAATACATTATCCGAAAGGCCGGACAATCGAGTCTGCTGGGACTGGCCCAGACACTGGGACGTTCGCCGCTGGCCGAAGAGATAGAATCACGCAGTGAGGCTGCCTATCATCCAAGTACGCTGGAAAAGGGTGCCGGAAATGTACTGGGCGCTTCAGCTGACGCCATTATGCTGGGAGGTGCCGGCTCGTGGGCCTCGCTTGCCAGATTCGTGGGTATGGATGTGGCACTGACTGCTGCTGCCGACAGCCTTATGCCTGATACTCCCCGGGAAAAATCCGTAGAGGAATGTATCAGCAAAGGCGTATTCGGGAAAGAGAACAATGTGTTCGACATTTTCCGTAAGGAAGCGAACATGATTCCAGCCAAGGAAAATACACTGATTGCCCAAGTCAACGGACAACTGAGAAACAAAATACCTGTCATCAATTTTGGTTTTATGGATTGGAGCAAAAAAGAAAATGAAAAACCGGTATGGATGAAGAACTACAGTATGCCGGGAAAAGAACGTAAAGATCAGTACAAAGACGTCCCCCTTGTGGTAGCCCCGGGATATGAGGATGCCTATCTGAAAGAACAGGAAATGCTGAAGGAAAAAGCTGAAACTGAAAGGGAACAGACAAAAAATAATACTGAAACCCAGACCGACGGATATACCGAACAAAATGCGGAGGATGTAGAAACAGCTATCGAAACCCGGGAAAAGACGGAAAGCCAAGCTGAACAAACCAACATAAACGGATGGGACGGCCTTCTGCGCTCTTTCGGTCTTGACGGAATGGGAAAAGTAGCCGGTAATCTGGGCTATATCATAGCCATGCTGCCAGATATGCTGCTGGGACTATTTACCGGAAAAACGAAATCCCTCGGACTGAAAGACAACCTTCTGCCGATAGCCAGCATTGTAGCCGGACTGTTTGTCCGAAACCCGCTGCTGAAAATACTTCTCATGGGACTTGGCGGTGCAAATCTGCTAAATAAGGCCGGTAAGGAGGCCCTGTCAAACCAACAGAACGAGGATAACGGATATTCCCGTAAAGAAAGCGGAAACCTGCAATACAAGCGGTACGCAGACGAACCTTTGAATCCACGTATCGCAAATCCGGTATTGCAGGGCTGCACGCTAATTGCCACGATAGATCGTGTGCCCTGCACCATACAAATCAGTCCGACTGTAGCGGATGCCTACCGCAGCGGCGCAGTGCCTCTGAATACACTGGCCAACGCCATACTGGCCCAAAGTGACAGACTGCGTCAGATGGCTGCGGAAAATTACGACAGCAGCCAACAGGAATCAGCGGCCAGAAGCAGAGGTATCCAGTAAAACTAGCAGAAAATCAACAACACAAACACATCCAATATATGAAAGAAAAGTCGCAAATAGAGAAGAATGCCGCACAAAAGCAAGTAGAACTGCTTTCGTCGGCATTGAGTAGCGCTTCGGATGCCAACGGCCACTGGCTCAATGCAGCCGGTAAGCATTATCCAAGACTCTACCCGCAAGGAGTCTCGGCCAGTCCGTTCAACGCCTTGTTTATGGCCCTGCATTCGGACAGCAAAGGGTGCAAGACAAATCTGTTCACCCTGTACACCGATGCCAAGGCACGCGGCACATCAGTAAGGGAACATGAGCAGGGAGTCCCGTTCCTCTACTACAACTGGAACCGCTATGTGAACCGCAACAACCCGGAGGATATCATCACCCGAAGGGATTATCTCCTGCTGGAACCGGAAGTAAAGGAACAGTACAAAGGAATTCACAACCGTGAGATACGCACCCTGTTCAACATCGATCAGACGACGTTCCCCTCTGTGGACGAAAGGGGCTACGACCTTGCTCTGAAGACCGACGGCGGCATCACGGAGAAAGGATATTCGGAGGCTGACGAACGCAAGCTGCACATCCGATTCAACGATTTCCTGCTGAAAATGCGCGAGTATCTTGTCCCTGTACGTTCGGACGGAAGCGGTATGCCCCACTATGAGACAGACCGTGATGCGGTGTATATGCCCCGCCAGCGAGATTTCAAACATTACCATGACTATATACAGGAAGCCCTTCGTCAGATTGTGAGCGCCACCGGCCACCAGCAGCGACTTGCACGAGAAGGTATGGTGATGAAAAACGGGATGCCGCCTTCGGAAGATGCATTGAAACAGGAAAGGCTGGTGGTAGAAATAGCATCCGGAATCAAGATGTTGGAACTTGGCCTGCCGGCACGACTGACGGAAGAAAGCATGAAGATGGCAGACTACTGGAACAGGGAACTCAAAGAAAACCCTATTCTGATAGACGCATTGGAAAGTGACGTGAACAACGCCCTTGAGGTGATTCACAAAGCGGAGAAAGGCGAAAGAATAGAATATGCCACTTTGCGTAACCGGCAAAAGACAACTGACCTGCGCGACCAGCTTCCAAAGCACTATTTTGTAGCGGATGAAATCAGCAGATATCCGAACAAGGAAGACAAGAACATCGTGCTTGTCATAGACCGTCAGGGCAAGAAGGCAGACGTGGTATTGCCTGCAGGCGCTTCTACGGAGGTGGACAATGAGGTCCCGGGCATGAACAAAGCACGTATCGAACGTGCCTTGCGACTGGAAGGTATAGAAAACGTGCGTTTCTTCAATCCGGACGGTGCTTTGGGCTACCGACCCGATGATACGTATTTCGCAGAAAAACAGGTGTCGCTGGCCCGTCTGAAAAACTGGACAATGGAAGTACTCTCTACGCTGGACGTTACTCCAGCCGTAAAACAGGCCAATGAAAAATGCTTTGACAAGATACAGATGGTACAGGATGACAAGAACCGCTGGGCCCTGTATCTGAAACCAGAGAATGAACCGGGATACAGCGTTTATCCGGACAAGGAGGATGTGAACCGTTTCTTCACCACGCTGAAACAGGCAATGGATGACATCGACAAGGTACGCATGGAGCTGGCACACAAGTATTATGCACTGGCAGAGATAAAACCAGACCTGAAGGTGGACCTGTTCAGTACCGACACCAGGGATATAGACCTGAACCGCATACAGAAGGTCTGCGTATTCAAGACGAAGAAAGACGGTATCCAGTGTGCGGCTACGATAGACGGCAACCGTATGCAACCGAGAAGCATGACTCCCCAGCAGTGGCAACGCATGTGGCTGGCAGAGGACAAGAATGAGTATAAACGCAACCTGGCTGCAACGCTGTTTGCAGACGTACTGCAACAGGGACAGACGCAGGAAGAACACGCCGGAGAAAAACAGGAAAAGGATGCCGAAAGACAACAGACAACTGAGACCGCAAAAGACAGTGCTGAAAAGACGATACAGAATGAAACGTCTGCACAGCGGGAATCCTGGGACAGGATAAAGGCAAAACATCCTGATGCCCTGCAATTGGTACGGAAGGGTGACTTTTACCGTATGTACAATGAAGATGCAGAAAAGGGTGCCAGCATACTGGGAATTATCGTAAAAAAGCTTTCGGGAGGAAGTGAACGGGGCTTTGCACAATCGGCAGAGTTTCCTTATCATAAACTGGACGAGTACCTGCCCAAACTGATCAGAGGCGGTGAACGTGTAGTCATCTGCGATGCTCCGGAACTGGAGAAAGCAAGAGGCAAGGCCGCGCAACAGTCTGAAGGCATGTCGGGTGGGAGGCAATCCGAAGGCACAACCAGAGATATTGGCCAAGTGCCCGGACAAGACAGGAGCAAAGAATCAGAGGAACAACGTACAACATTAAGAAGATAAGGATATGGCAGGTAAAAATAAAAAATATGCAGACAAGTATGCAGAGTATGCCATGGAGCAGATGCGCCGCTACGGCATACCGGCATCCGTGACACTTGCCCAAGGCATTCTGGAAAGCAGCAACGGGCAGAGCCGTCTGGCACAGAACGAGAATAACCACTTCGGGATCAAGGCTACTCCCGACTGGATTGCGCAGGGTGGCCGATACGGACTCTACACGGATGACAAGCCGAACGAAAAATTCTGCAGCTATGACAATGTGGGCGAATCATTCGAACATCATTCCAGATTCTTGAAAGAGAACAGCCGCTATGCCGAGTGCTTCAAGCTCCGTGCGGATGACTATAAGGGATGGACAGAAGGAATAGCAAAAGCCGGATATGCAACTGGAGGAAACTATGCAGCTACACTACAGAAAATCATCGAAAATAACGGTCTTGACAAATACGACCGTCAGGTCATGCAGGAAATGGCCGCGCAGGGAAAAAATTTCGGTATTGAGCAGAATCCTTTGCACGGAGAAGAAAAGGCAGGAACGGCAGAAAAGTATTCATTTCCGGTGGAACGCAAGGAATTCCTCTTTGTAACGTCGGCCTTCGGTATGCGCCAGGATCCGATGAACAAGGAGAAGCAGCAGATGCACAAGGGACTTGACATACGATGCAAGGGAGACGCGGTGCTGGCTACGGAAAACGGAGGAAAGGTCGTGTCGGTGAACAATAATGTGAACTCTGGCGGAGGCAAGACGATAACAGTAGAATACAGCAGGCCGGACGGGAACAAGGTACAATGCACCTACATGCATCTGAGCGACATCGCCGTAAAAGCCGGTGACAGCGTAAATGCAGGGCAACGGCTCGGAACCTCCGGAAACACGGGAACCAGAACAACCGGTGAGCATCTGCATTTCGGTGTGACAAACATATACAGCGACGGAACGAAACGTGAGGTGGATCCGGCGGCCTATCTGGCAGAGATCGCCCAAAAAGGAAATATAAAACAGCAGGTGATGTACAACGGAAGTGACCTTCTGGCCAAGTACAGGGATAACGAGAACATAAACATAGATAAGACCATGAATCCTGATTCCTGGATGAAGAAACTGCTTTCCTCGGAGGATAGCGGTGTCGGCATATCGGGATGCAATGACCCCATCGTAGAAATGGCGATGACCGCTTTCACATCACTGATGCTATTAGCTACGCAGATAGATGCGAAAAGCGAAGAAGAGCAGAATGCCGCAATCTCGGCTGCAATGGACAGGCACAGGCTTGACCTGACATCCCTGATGCCGGGCATGAGAACTTGTGAACTGAGCATTGAAGAAAACGGGAAGGCTATCCTGAAAGCAGATAACGGCGAGCTGAAAATATCACGCGAGCTGACATCGGCCGAGTTGAGCCGACTGTCTGCCGTATTAAACAACAACGAGCTTTCAGAAGAAGCCAAACGGATGCGGGTGACCGGACTGCTGAATACCGTAATTCTTTCGGAAGCCGCCTCCCGTAATTTCGAACAAGGCATGTCGCAACAGCAGACACAGACGGAAGCCATGAAAAGATAGACACAACAAACACATAAAAGACATGACAAAACGCGTGGTGATAACAATAAGCAAATGTGTACTCGGACTATCCACACTGGCAATGCATATCCTGATATGCCACCGGCTGGTCGGCTGGAAAGGTACGGCAGTCGTCGTAACCGTACAGGTAGCCATCGCCGCATGGATGGTCTATATAAAAATCCGTGCACCCGATTAGACAGAATCATTTCAGCATTCAACATCAATATTCAGCACATACATGGTCTGTGGGCATGTAACACTAATAAACAAGACACTTTATGATCAAATGTAATGTAACGGTATGCGGCTTAATCAGCCGTGATGCCATCATCAGAAACGGGAAAGAAGGGAAACAGTTCGTCAGTATGACCGTACAGACCGCCATCCAAGGAAAGGACGGCCAGAGCGGGACAGTGGAAATCAGCGTCAGCATGGACGGTACACAGGAAGAAGCAGCACGTCTGCGAAGCGGTATGCGTGTAAAGGTGACAGGCGTACTGATACCGAAACACAGGGGCGACAAGACTTACTTCAACCTGTCGGCAGAAAGTATCGTACCAGCCGGAACAGGCGACACAGACAGCCTGCAGGGGGAACTCACATTCCGCGGTAAAGTTGGAAAAACTGTAGATGAACGAACGGACAAAAACGGCAAACCGTTCTTCAGCTTTTCAGCCTTTAGCGCAGAAAAGGTAAATGAAAATTTCGAATACCTGTGGGTAAGATTCTTTTGTTTCGACAAACAACGTGAATCCTGGTTGCAGCCTGCTACCAAAATAGAGGCAAAAGGTGAAATCGATTTCTCCTTGTATAACGGTAAAGTTGATATTACATGCCGTTGTCAGGAGATAAACCAGTACGTTCCGGCATCTAACGACAACTGACGATATGGCAAGTTACAGGAAACGCAATGCGGACGGACCGAACAGCGAAGACAAGGCTCTTGACCTGTTCGCTGAGATGATGATAGAAAAGCTGGAGACCATCGGTAAGGACTGGAAAAAGCCTTGGTTTACAGAGGGAGCACTCCAGTGGCCCCGTAATCTGGCCGGACGCGAATACAACGGCATGAATGCGTTGATGCTCATGTTTCACTGCGAAAAAGAGGGATACAATATACCGAGGTTCTGCACCTTTGATTGTGTACAGCGACTGAACAAGCCGGGCAAGGACGGTGAAGAATTGCCGCGGGTTTCGGTACAGAAAGGCGAGAAATCGTTTCCCGTCATGCTGACCACCTTCACCTGCATCCACAAGGAAACCAAGGAAAAGATCAAGTATGATGAGTACAAGAGTCTGTCAAATGATGAGAAGGAACAGTATAACGTGTACCCCAAAATGCAGGTTTTCCGCGTGTTTAACGTCGCTCGTGCGTCCGTAATGGTCGCGTAATAAATATCTCAAATATAAGAGATTAGGTTAG
>ENA-UOJA01000760-UOJA01000760.1-human-gut-metagenome-genome-assembly--contig:-C19-NODE-760-length-29486-cov-440.881655_pt1 | contig 29486 bp, 17 predicted proteins | sample MGYA00242337_ERZ723884 | MGnify/ENA metagenome assembly ERZ723884
TTGTCGCTTTGCAAGCAAAATCCCACTAAACCCTATAGGTTGCGGATTTGAGGATCTAAAGACCTAAGAAGACCGAATAAACAAACTAAAGAAATCGCGCAAAACCGATTATTACTAAAACAGAAATTTTTAATTAACTTAATTCAATAACAATTTATTAACAAACAAAGAAAAGGATTTAGTATGAAAAAAATCTTATCTCTTCTTGCTTTGTTAGTGATGACGCTTACCGCGTTTGCAACCGACTACACAGGACATCGCACCGTTACATTCGGAAGTATGCCCTCCACCGAGTCGGACGATGCTGTTCTTACAATCACTGACAATGGCGACAACACATTTAATGTGACGTTTAAGGATGTCATCAACGTTGATGGCAACTACAGAGACAACTATGGTACATACACATTCAGCAATGTTGCTGGTACCACAGAGAATGGTGTTACAACCATCGACCTTTCTAACCTGAGTGCAACTGTTGCAAATAGTGACCTTGGCTTGACCGAGGCTTCTGATGGCGTTCTTTTTGCTAAGTTCAATGCAGAAAAGGCATACGCTAAATTCTCAGCAATGGTTGGTTCTTATTACAAGTCTAAAATCTCTGCAGAGTTTGGTGTTAACGATTTCGAGTCTACCGGCGGTGGTTCTACTGGCGGCGGCGACGAGAAGCCGGCAGCTTTCGAGAAGGTTAACTTCGTAGGCGATGGCACTAACTTCAACTGGAGCATCCCAGTAGATTGGGATACACAGAAGATCGTTATGTCTATCAGCACAGCTACTTGTACAACTGGCTGCGAGCACATCATCGGTCTTGGCGTAGACGGCACATCATGGGCTGGCAACCTCCACATGTATCGCACTTCTGATGACAAGCAGCTCCAGTGCTACTTCGGTGCAGGTGCAATCAACACTGGCAAGTTTGATGAGGGCAACCCTATCAAGGTTGAGATCTCTAAGGCTAATGGCTTCATCGTAGACGGCACAACAAAAATCACTGCTGAGCAGCTTGCAGACCTCTTCGCTATGTCAACAGTAGTTATGGGCACTGGTGAGGGCAATAACATCCTCTCACACGCTACATACAACTACGTTAAGGTAGTTGACAAGGACTGGACAGAGCCGACAGAGCCTGAGGTAACTGTAACCTTCGAGAAGCAGTATGCCGACAAGCTCTATTCACTCGCTGGCGGTACTCCGAGCGCAATGGGCGACGCTACCGTAACTCTCAAGGAGATGTCTGACAACACTATCAGCATGTCTCTCGCCTTCTCAGAGATGAACGTTGAGTCTACAGACCTCGTAAAGGGTACAGACGAGAAGGATCGCATCACATACACTGGTACAACTAACTTCCAGGGCACAAACTTCGCTGTTAAGGCTCTCCGCTACACAAAGGATGAGGAAGAGAAGCTTTACATGACTCTCATCCCAACTGAAGGAACAACTCTCGCATTCGGTGAGGATCCCGACTACGTAGCTCCGGCTGAGCCTGAGGACGTAACACTCTGGGAGAACTACCAGGCTGACGGCACTGGCTTCTCTAAGACAGCTACTATCAACTGGGACAAGCAGAAGATCGTTGCTTCTATCGACTTCTCTAACGGTGGTGACGACAAGGATATCCTTGCTATGACTACTGGCGATAGCTTCGCTGCATTCCAGACAAGCACATACCGCACAATGCACTGGTACTGCCAGCAGTCTGTAAAGCAGATGTCTGGTTTCTTCGCCAAGGACGGCGCTGGTAACAACAACACCGGTCGCATGGACGTTGCTGACTGCCTCGCTAAGTTCGAAATCTCTAAGGCTGAGGGTCTGAAGGTTAACGGTGAGGTTAAGATGACTCCGGAGGTTCTTGACGAACTCTTCGCAAGCAACACTGTTCTCATCGGTAGCGGTGAGTCTCCTAAGTTCAGCCAGGCATTCTACAACTACATCAAGGTAGTTTCTCTTGACTGGACAGAGACAACAACTCCTGACACTCCGGAGGCAGTTGTTTACAAGAACGAGCTTACTATCGTACGCGGTGCTAACCACAAGGTATACAACGACGCTGAGGTGACAGTTCTCGCTAAGGGCGAGGGCAAGTACGAGGTTACTCTCCCTGAGTTCGCTGACATGGACCTCACAAACTCTGGCACAGTAGGCAAGATTGTCTTTACGGCTAACGGCGAGGAAGTAGACGGCGTACTGCAGCTTACAGCAGAGAACGCTGCTGGCGTAATCTCTACCGGCGAAGGCTGGAAAAACTATGCTGCAGACGTAACAATGAGCGGCGAGGTACAAAACAATCAGCTTGTTGCTAAATTCACAGTTGTGCTCGGTGGCATGTCCGACTACACTTATGAGCTCGGCTTCGGCAAGGAGATCTTCATCCCGACAACCGAGACAGTTACCGACTGGGCTAACATCAAGTTCGGCGACTCTGACCCGGTTAACATCGAGAATGCAAAGCTCGACATCACAATGGTTTCTATGTCTACCGCTATGGTGACATTCAAGGACGTTATGATCAACGGCAACAATATCGGCGACTTCGCTATCTCTGGCGTAAAGGCAACTTTCAATACTGAGGACTACACAACCATTCTCACTACTGAAGCAACAAAGGGTACATGGGTACGCGCTACAGAGAACAACGCTCTTGGTGTAATCGTAGGCGCCGAGTCTGACATCCGCAACTTCGAGGGTACTCAGGACGAGGACGCAGGCAAGACTGTTGTTAAGTTCGGTGTATTCTTCGGCTCTGCTTACGGTTGGGCTGACATCGTATTCGGCGAGAAGGTTGAGACTCCAGAGCCACCGGTTGAAGACTACGCTATCAACTTCGACAAGGACGCTAAGCAGAATCACTCTTCACGCTACTCTACATCTGTTTCTCTCCAGCAGGAGGGCAAGAACAAGCAGACTATCGAGTTCGGCAAGACTATGAACGGTTATGAGGACCTCACAGCAGATAAGTTCACTGTTGAGGCAGGTTCAGAGGTAACACCTTCTATCGGTTACGTTGGCGAGTGGATGCACGGTTACGTATACATCGACCTCGACAACAACAAGCAGTTCTCATTCAACGCCGACGGCGCTGACCAGACTGGCACAGAGGTAGTATCTTACAGCTACTATAAGGATCAGAACTCTAAGGGCGAGGCTGTAGAAAGCAACTGCAACGTTAACCCGATGCCTGCATTCACAGCTCCTACCACACCGGGTACATACCGCATCCGCTTCAAGGTAGACTGGGATAACATCGACGCAGGTGGTAGCGTAGCTACTGGTAACTCTATCCTCAACAACGGTGGTGGTATCTACGATGCTACTCTCGAGGTTGTAGAGCCGGTTGTTGACGGCATCAGCACAATCAACGCTGAGGTTGCTAACGGCGAGGCACAGCTCTTCACTGTTGACGGCGTACAGATTGCTAAGCTCCAGAAGGGTCTGAACATCGTTCGCACCGCTGACGGCAAGGTTAAGAAGGTACTCGTTAAGTAATCTTTTTAAGACTATAGGGTAGGGCGCACGCCCTTTCCGATAAACAAAAAATCCCGACTCCAGCAACGGAGTCGGGATTTTTTTTGTATTAATATGTCGTAAACCGATGTATTTTAACGTTATTTTTATTGCGTAAACGATAATTATTCCTACCTTTGCATATAAAGTACGACTAAGAACAGACAAATTGTAAGCACTATCCGGCATTCGGATAACCCTATGCTGCATACATACTAAAATATAGAATATTATAGTTCACTTAATTTAATAACAATTTATTAACAAAAAGAAAGGATTTAGTATGAAGAAAATCTTATCTCTTCTTTCGATGTTGATGGTTACCATGATGGCATTCGCTACGGACTACAAAGACCAGCTTACTTTTACGCTGACTTTGGGCAGTTCTTATGACAAGGCTTTGCCGGAAGGTACTCTCACCGTTGAAAAACGCGTAGACGGCACATACAATGTGACCGCATGTGGCTGCGACTTCAGCACGAATGGTTTTGGAAACTGGGGTGACATCAGCTGCGACGCTGTAGAAGGCACAACAGACGCCGATGGTTTGACAACAATCCAAGTTAGCAACCCTGAAGTTTTTGCCAATGGAACTATTGTTGATGGTGGTTTCGCTCTTAAAGGCGAGTCTCTCCTCGTTAAGTTCAACGAGACAAAGGCTTACGCTCTTTTCAAGGGTAAATTGGCTCTTAACGCTGTTGTAGGCTATGCTTTTGAGTACACCTTCGGTACTGACGAAGGTTTCGAAGGCGGTGGTTCTACCGGCGGTGGCGAGACTGGCGGCGAAGTAACAGAGAAGTACACTGTTAACTTCGACAAGACAGCTTACCACTCACGTAACGACCGTGTCCTCAGCAGCTTCTCTCTCCAGCAGACTGGTAAGGACAAGCAGACTGTAAACGTATTCGCTTCGAGAGCAGCTTACGAGGATCACACATCGTCTGTATTCAATGTAGAGGCAGGCAGCGAGCTGACAGCTTCGTTCAACTACTCAGGTCAGTGGATGAACGGTTATATCTACATCGACCGCGACAACGACGGCGAGTTCTCTTACAAGGAAGGCCAGTGGGATCAGGCAGGCACCGACTTGGTAGCCTACAGCTTCTATACTACACTTGCTAATCCGAAAGTAAACGATGGCAATGGCTACAACTCTACCGGTGCTTCTGTTTCTGGTGACGATCGTAGCAACGTTAATCCTCCTTCATTCACAGCTCCTACAGAGCCGGGTACATACCGCATCCGCTTCAAGATTGACTGGAACTGCATCCTCCCTGGAGGTTCAAACGACATTCTCTCTGACGGTGGTGGCGTTTGGGATGCAACTCTCAATGTTGTAGCTGCAGAGCCAACAGTTAAGGAGGAGAAGAGCTTCACAGACGCTATCTCTATGGTTGCTAACGGTGTGTCTGAACCAGTAGGTCAGGCTAAGGTTACTATCAAGGAGATGACAGACGAGACAATCAGCATGACACTTGCTATTGTTGGTCAGGAAGATGCAGAGTACACAGCTTCTGGTTTCACCAAGACTGTTGACACAGAGAAGAACCGCACTACCTACACTGGCAGTCTCAACGTTGACGGCGATGATTTCGACGTAACTGCTCTTGTTTATACAGATGGCGCAGAGAAGCTCTACATGGTAGCCAAGGGCGCTGAATACAACTACGTAGTCGGTACAAATCCGGACGCTCCGACAGTGGTTTCTGACAAGACATACACAAGCAACCTCCGCATTTACGACGGAGAAGAGCCGGTTGTAGAGGAAACAGAAGCTCAGGTGAACGTCACCATGTACTCTGACGATACCTACAAGATCACTCTTAAGGACGTATCTATGCTCAACCAGACATCCGACCTCGTGTTCGTAGGTAAGGCAATCGCTGAAGAGACAGATTCTGAGGCGCCGCGCACAATCATGGCTAAGTCTGACGGCGCTACAACAAACTTCTTCGGCGAGCAGATGAACGCTTCATTCGAACTCACAGAGGTTTCGGCTGACGAGATCAAGATGGAGTTCGCTATCGAGAGCGAGAACTTCAGCTATATGGGTCAGTTCAACTACGAGGAAGAAAAGCCAGAGCCTGAGGTTTACACTAGCAACCTCCATATCTACGACGCTGCAGCTCCTGAGACAGACCTCTTCAAGGCAGACAAGGCTAACGTAGAGTTCTTGGCAACTGAAACAGGTGAGTTCACGCTCACTCTTAAGGACGTAACACTCAACGAGAAGACTCAGGACCTCGTATTCACTGGTACACTTCCTACAACAGAACCAGGTGGTCAGGAGCCGCTCGCAGAAGAGGGTGAGGGTGAAGTAACTCCAGATGAGCCAGCAATGGTTCTCAACGCTACTGCTGACGAGGCTACTGCTACATTCCTCGGTGCTGCATCTGCAACAGCCGAGTTCTCTATCTCTTATAACGCAGCCGACGAATTCATGATGACATTCACCATGAAGGCTGGCGAGAAGAACTACGGTGGCGAGTTCAACTACGAGGCTAAGACACCTGCTACAGAACCGTTCTGCAAGGAGAACTACGTAGCTGATGGAAATGGCTTCGAGTGGGAGATTCCGGTAGATTGGGATACTCAGAAGATCGTTATGTCTATCGACCCGTCTACATGTACTGGTTCTTGCGAGCACGTCATCGGTCTTGGTGCGTCTCCGACAACATTCCATGGCAACCTCCAGTTGTATCGCACAAGCGCAGACCAGATGCTCCAGGGCTACTTCGAGAACGATGGTGGCAACAACAACACTGGCAAGTTCGCTGAGACAGTTCCGTTCTTGGTAGAGGTTTCTAAGGCTCAGGGCTTCGTTGTAAATGGCGAGGTTAAGATCGCTGCAAGCGAAATGAGCGAGCTCTTCGATCTCTCAACCGTTAAGATGGGTACTGGCGAGGGCGCTAACGACAAGTCGCGTGCTACATACAACTACGTTAAGGTTGTTGACAAGGACTGGACGAAGGATCCTGCGACTGGCATCAACGCAACAACAGTTGCTGAGGGCGAGTTCGAGGTATTCTCTGTTGACGGCGTTAAGCTCGCTAAGCTCCAGAAGGGTCTGAACATCGTTCGCTCTGCTGACGGCAAGGTTAAGAAGGTACTCGTTAAGTAACATTTTAGGGGGTGCACTCAGGGGGTGCACTTGTCTCAAGTGCACCAACCGAGATAACGTTGCACCAACCGAGATAACGTTGCACCAACCAAGCAAACGGTGCACCAACCAATAAACTCATAAGAGGGCATGGCATTCCGCCATGCCCTCTTTGCGTATATACCATGTTCTCGCTGATTTCACGGATTTCACTGTGCTAATTATTACATCCTAATCTTCTGTGTAATCTGAATTTCGTTGCAGTTTCGCAGCCTGTCTATCTGTGAAAATCTGTGCCTATCTGTGGGAGGCACATCTCAGTTTGAAGGTTCTGTGTGTTCAGTGTATTCTGTGGGAACTTTCTCCCTGTTTGTTTGGTTGGTTGGTGCAGCTGAGACAGCTGCACCCCCTGAGGATGGCACTGCACCCCTTAAGTTGCTCCCTTTGAAATATTTGCAACAAGGTTGCAGAATCTTTTTCCGAACTTTGTTAACGATTATTTTTCAGCTTAGTAATTAACAACAAACAAAATATGCTTAGAAGATTATCCTATTACTTATTATCAGCAGTCTTCGTGGCGGGCATTGCCGCTTGCGGAGGCCAGTCGCACGACCATCTCGACCACGATCATGACCACGACCACGCCGAGGAAACCGAGCATCACGACCATGCTGCCGAAGAAGCAGAACACGGTGGCGAGGCAAATGGCGTCCACACCGACGAGATAATACTCTCTGCGGAGAAAGCCCGTGCAGCCGGCGTGAAGGTAGAGGAAGTGAAGCCAGGCAGCTTCCACGGTGTTATACACACCAGTGGCAAGGTGATGTCAGCCTCGTGCGACGAGACCACCGTCGTTGCAACCATCAGCGGACGCGTGCAGTACAAGAACCACGTGAGCGAAGGCTTGAAGGTGTCTGCCGGTACCACGCTCTTCTCTATCACCTCCGCAGGCATGCAGACCGCAGAGGGCGACCCCGTGCAGCGTGCCCGCATCGACTACGAGCGTGCAGAGCGCGACTACACACGTGCCAAGATACTCATCAAGGACAAGATAATAAGCGAGAAGGACCTCGCCGTGGCAAAAGCCGAATACGAAGCAGCCAAGCTCACCTATAACGGCATGAAGCGCACGCGCAGCGAGGGTGGAGTAGTGGTTACGGCTCCGCGCGGCGGCTACGTCAAGCAGTGTCTCGTCAACGGCGGCGACTACGTAGAAGCCGGTCAGCCGCTCGCCATCATCACACAGAACAAACACCTCTATCTGCGTGCCGAGATACCCGAGCGCCGCTTCAACGAGCTTAACCGCATACGCGGCGCCAAGTTCCGCACAAGCTACAGCAAGCGTCTTTACGACATCGCCGAAATGGGCGGACACATACAGTCGTACGGACGTTCGGCAGAGGTTAACAACTCCTACCTGCCCGTCATCTTCGAGTTCAACAACACCGGCGACGTCGTGCAGGGCTCTTACGCCGAGATATACCTCATAACCCAAGACCGCCCGAACGTCATCACGCTGCCCCTCACCGCCCTCACCGAGGAGCAGGGCATCCATTTCGTCTACGTACAGATAGACGCCGAAGGCTACCGCAAGCAGGAGGTGACGCTCGGCGAGAGCGACGGCGAGCGTGTAGAGATACTCACCGGTGTTAAGCAGGGCGACCGTGTTGTAACAAAGGGCGCCGTGCAAGTACGATTGGCTTCGGCTGCAAACGCCATCCCGGCGCATAACCATAATCATTAATTTCTGAAGTAGACGAGGGACGGAATGCACGGAATGTTAGGGGGTGCAGCAGTCTCTGCTGCACCAACCAAGCAGAGATGTACTGCCCACAGAACACACTTAGGAGGGTATGGCATCCCTGCCATACCCACGCCACCCACTTAATAATCCTCCCACAGATGGCACAGATGCACACAGATGTTTAGGTTGCGTAGTATTGTCCCACGGAACACGCAGAATACACAGAAATTCTCCTCTGCAAGAAAATTCTGTGAATTCTGTGGGAGTACATTTCAGCAAGAGGCTTCTGTGTGTTCTGTGGATTCTGTGGGAAGATGCAATGGCAGCTTGGTTGGTGCACTTGAGACAAGTGCACCCCCTGAGGAAATCTACTTGTCTACTTGTCAACTAATAAAAAAAAAAGAACTATGCTGAACAAGATAATACGCTTCTCGCTTGAGAACAGAATACTCGTGTTGGTGGCGTCGGTGCTGCTCGTCATTGGCGGCCTTTATTCCACCAGCCAGACCGATGTGGACGTGTTCCCCGACCTCAATGCCCCCACCGTAGTCATCATGACCGAAGCCGGCGGCATGGCAACCGAAGAAGTGGAGCAGCTCGTCACGTTCCCTATAGAAACCGCCGTCAACGGCAGCACCGGTGTGCGCCGCGTGCGTTCGCAGTCTACCAACGGCTTCTCCGTTGTGTGGGTTGAGTTCGATTGGGGCACCGACATCTACCTCGCCCGCCAGATAGTGAGCGAGAAACTCGCCGCAGTAGGCGAGCAGATGCCCGCCGGAGTGAGCGCTCCGGTGCTCGGTCCGCAGTCGTCGATACTCGGCGAAGTGCTCATCGTGAGCCTCACCAGCAAGCACACCTCGCAGCAAGACCTGCGCACGTACGCCGACTGGGTGATACGTCCGCGTCTGCTCTCCACCGGCGGCGTGGCTCAGGTGAGTGTTCACGGCGGCGACATCAAGGAGTATCAGATACTCGTCAGCCCCGGTCGCATGAAGCACTTCGGCGTGTCGCTCACCGACATCATGGCATGCACTCGCGGCATGAACACCAACACCAATGGCGGCGTGCAGTACAAGTACGGCAACGAGTACATCATCCGCGGCATCACATCCACTAACAACGTCGAGAAGCTCGGCACGTGCATCGTGAAGAAGAACGGCGAGAGCGTAGTCACCCTTGCCGACGTAGCCGACATAAAGATAGGCAACCAGTCGCCTAAGCTCGGCGTAGCCAGCGAGCGCGCCCAGTCAGCCGTGCTCCTCACCGTTACGAAGCAGCCTAACACGAGCACCATCGACCTCACCAAGCATCTCGACCTCGCACTCGCCGACCTCAAGCAGACCCTGCCCACCGACGTGCATATCTCTACCGACATCTTCCGTCAGTCAGACTTCATCGAGAGTAGCATCGACAACGTGCAGAAATCGCTTATCGAGGGCGCCATCTTCGTGGTTATCATCCTTATGATATTCCTCGCCAACGTGCGTACCACGGTCATCTCGCTCGTCACGATACCAATCTCGTTCCTCGTGGCGATGATAGTGCTCAACGCCCTCGGCATAAGCATCAACACCATGACCCTTGGCGGACTTGCCATAGCCATCGGCTCGCTCGTAGATGACGCCATCGTCGACGTAGAGAACGTCTACAAGCACATACGCCAGAACCGTGCGTTGCCCGAGGCAGAGCGTGTGCCTATCATCGAACTCGTGTTCAACGCTTCGCGAGAAGTGCGCATGCCTATCCTCAACTCTACGCTGATTATCGTGGTGAGCTTTGCGCCGCTGTTCTTCCTCAGCGGCATGGAAGGCCGCATGCTCATACCTCTGGGCATAGCCTTCGTCACAGCCCTCTTCGCCTCAACCCTCGTAGCCCTCACGCTCACCCCCGTACTCTGCAGCTACCTGCTCGGCAAGAGCAAGGGCGAGATGCCGAAGGAAGCCTTCGTAGCCGTATGGCTTAAGAAGTATTACGAGCGCGCCCTGCTGTGGGTGCTCGCCAACACCCGCAAGGTCATCGTCGGCACCGCAGCGTTGTTCGTTGTCGCCGTGGGCGTGTTCTTCTGCTTAGGCAGCAGTTTCCTGCCCAAGTTCAACGAAGGCTCGTTCACCATCAACATCTCCTCGCTGCCCGGCATCTCGCTCGAAGAAAGCGACTCCATCGGCGCACGTGCCGAGCGACTGCTGCTGCAGGTGCCCGAGATAAAGACCGTGGCACGCAAGACCGGTCGTGCGGAACTCGACGAGCATGCCCTCGGCGTGAACGTGAGCGAGATAGAAGCCCCGTTCGAGCTTAAGGACCGCAGTCACGAGGAAGTGCTCAACGACGTGCGCAAGCGCCTCTCCGTTCTCGCCGGAGCCAACATAGAGATAGGTCAGCCCATCTCCCACCGCATCGACGCCATGCTCTCGGGCACACAAGCCAGCATAGCCATCAAGCTCTTCGGCACCGACCTCAACCGCATGTTCACTATCGGCAACCAGATAAAGAACGCCTGTCAGGACATTGAGGGCATCGCCGACCTCAACGTGGAGCAGCAGATAGAGCGCCCCGAACTGAAGATTGTGCCGCGTCGCGAACTGCTCGTGCGCAACGGCATCACGCTGCCCGAGTTCAACGAGTTCCTCGCCGTGAACCTCGCCGGCGAGACCGTCTCGCAGGTGTACGAAGCCGGCAGAGCCTTCAACCTCGTGGTGAAAGCCGCCGACTACGACGAGATAAGCAACCTCATCATCGACACGCAGGACGGACGCAAGGTGCCTCTGTGCGACGTTGCCGACATCATATCGAGCGCCGGACCCAACACCATCAACCGCGAGAACGTACAACGCAAGATAGTCATCTCCGCCAACACCAGCGGCAGAGCCTTGAGCGACGTAGTGGCAGACATCAAGCAGGCAGTAGGCGAGAACGTGCAGCTGCCCGAAGGCTACCACGTAGAGTACGGCGGACAGTTTGAGAGTCAGGAGAGCGCCAGCCGCGTGCTCTACCTCACCTGCATGCTCGCCATCGTCGTCATCTTCTTCCTGCTCTTCATGCAGTTCCGCAACGCCCTTGAAGCCGGCGTCATACTGCTCAACCTCCCATTGGCACTCATCGGCGGCATCTTCGCCATTGTGCTCACCACCGGCGAGGTAAGCATACCCGCCGTCATCGGTTTCATCTCGCTCTTCGGCATCGCCACGCGCAACGGCATGCTGCTCATCACCGAGTACAAGCGTCTGCGCACCGAGGAAGGCAAGAGCGTGCGCGAAGCCATCGTCGAAGGCTCGCTCTCGCGTCTGAACCCGATACTCATGACAGCCCTCACCTCTGCCCTCGCCCTCGTGCCGCTCGCCCTGGGCGGCGACCTGCCCGGCAACGAGATACAGTCGCCGATGGCGAAGGTGATACTCGGCGGACTCATCAGTTCTACATTACTCAACGCATTCATAGTACCGATAATATATGAGAAGATATCTAATCGCCACAGCCGTGGCACTCAGCGCGTGTAGCGCCGCCCTCGCCGACACCGTTGGCGATGTGCTCAAGCAGATAGCTGCTAACAACCTCACCCTGCAGTCGGCAGCGCACGACATGCGCGCCGATGTGCTCGACATAAAAGCCACGAACACCCTCGGCGGTCCGTCGGTAGAGTACAGCCCGTTCTTCACGAAGGGCTACTCCGGCGTTGCCGAGAGCGAGCTTGTGGTGAGTCAGGAGATCGACTTCCCTACGAAGTATGCCGCCCGCAGCAAGCAGGCGCAGATGCAGCAGACCGTAGGCGACCAGATGCTTGTAAAGCAGCGTCGCGACATACTGCTGCAGGCACAGCTCGTCTGCATCGACGTGATACGCCTCAACCAGAGTCTCGCCATGCTGCGCGAGCGCCTCTCCAACAGCGAGACGCTGCTGCAGATGTACGAGAAGCGTATGGAGGCAGGCGACGCCAACGCCCTTGAGCTGAACAAAGTGAAGATCGACTGCATGGAGGTGCGCACCCTCGTTGGCGAGACAGAAGGCGAGCGCACCGCCCTGCTGCAGCAGCTGCAGCAGCTCAACGGCGGCAAGCCCATCGACGTATCCTCAACCGAGCTGCCCCACTACGAGCCGATAGCCGACTTCGAGCACTATCGCGCCCTCGCCGTAGCGTCGGATGCCGACGTGGCAGTGGCGCAGACCGCCCTGCGCGCCGCCGACATGAACCTTAAGGTGCAGAAGAGCGAGTGGTTGCCCAGCATCTCCTTCGGCTACCGCCGCAATACCGAGCAGCGCGAAGCCATCAACGGCTTCATGGTAGGCGTGAGCTTCCCGCTCTATAGCAACAGCAGCAACGTAAAGGCGGCACGCGAGCGCCGTCAGAGTGCCGAGCTGCAGGTGCAGCAGGCTCAGCACGACGCCGAAGCCTCGCTGCGCACCAGCTACGAGCAGTTGCAGGGCTTGCAGCAGGTGATAGACCACAGCGACGTGAAGCTGCTGCAGGAGTCGCTTACGCTCTTCAGGAAGGCGCTGCAGCAAGGCGAGATAACCGCCCTGGCTTACTACGTAGAGATAAACAGCATCTACGAGAAGCTACAGCGACACATCGACCTGCACAGCCAGAGCGTGAAGCTACTCGCAGAGCTGCACAGAAATGAGTTGTGAGTTTTGAATGTAGAGTGTTAAGGTAAAAAGGTAAAAGAGTAAAAAGGGAAAAGTTCTGCGTTTTTTTACTTTTTTACCTTTTTACTTCTTTACTTTTAGAAGCAAATATAATACAAGTCACCTCCGCGAAAAATCTCATTATAGAGATTCGCATTCTCGAAAATGCGCCATTTCATCGGTCGGCGCAGCCGAAAAATCATAAAAATTGAGACTTTTCAGTGTAAAACGATAGGTTTTACAAACTTTTCGTGAGACTTTACATGGTAACTCTTGAAACTTTACCTGGTAAAACCTATGCTTTTACCCAGTAAAACCTATGCTTTTACACTGTAAAGTCTCACGATAAGTTGCGTTTTGCTAAGGCTAAAATTGCACACTTTTAGAGAAAACGCTACAATATACTGTAGGACAAACGCTTACGGCTGCACGCTCAAAACTCGCGAAAAATCGACTAAGGATTTTGTTTTTGATTTTTCGCGAGATATGAGCGGTCAAATCGTGCAAATATCGTCTTGGCAAAAAGTATGCCATTCCAGTTGAGAGTTAGTCGAACAGTCCCGGCTCCACAGCATTGCTGCCAATCATCGGTCGTCCCAGATGCTGGTAGGCGAGGGGCGTCACCATACGTCCGCGCTGCGTGCGCTTTATGAAGCCCTCCATGATGAGATACGGCTCGTACACCTCCTCGACGGTGCCCGTGTCCTCGCCGATAGCGGTGGCTATGGTAGACACGCCGACCGGACCGCCGCGGAACTTGTCGATGATGGTGAGCAGAATCTTGTTGTCAATCTCGTCCAAACCATACTGGTCGATGTTGAGTGCCGAGAGCGATAGGCGCGCAATATCGCGGTCGATGCGTCCGTTGCCCTTCACCTGCGCGAAGTCGCGCACACGGCGCAGCAGGGCGTTCGCAATACGCGGCGTGCCACGCGAGCGGCGCGCAATCTCTATAGCCGCATCGTCGTCGATAGGCACCTTCAGAATCATCGCCGAGCGCTTGATAATCTTCTGCAGCATCTCCGGTCCGTAGTACTCCAGGTGGAGGTTGATGCCGAAGCGCGCACGGAGCGGCGCCGTGAGCAGTCCGCTGCGCGTCGTGGCACCCACGAGCGTGAACGGGTTGAGGTCGATCTGTATAGACCGCGCCGACGGACCCTTGTCGATCATGATGTCGATGCGGTAGTCCTCCATCGCCGAGTAGAGATACTCCTCGACGACCGGCGAGAGACGGTGAATCTCGTCGATGAACAGCACGTCGCGCGGCTCCAGCGAAGTGAGGATGCCGGCGAGGTCGCCCGGCTTGTCGAGCACCGGTCCGCTCGTAATCTTGAAGCCCACGCCCAGTTCGTTGGCTATGATGTTGCTAAGCGTTGTCTTGCCCAGTCCTGGGGGGCCGTGCAGCAGCGTATGGTCGAGCGGTTCGCCGCGGTACTTCGCCGCCTCGACGAACACTTCGAGGTTTTCCACCACCTTCTGTTGTCCGCTGAAATCGCCGAATCGCAGCGGTCGCAGAGCGTTCTCAAAGTCCTTCTCGCCCTTGCGTCCCTGCTCCTGACGTATGTCGAAATCTTCTTCCATGTTGTATCGGATAATCTGTTTTGTACAAAGTTAGTATATTTTTGGCAGAAAAAACGCCATACACTTGGATAAAACAAACGAAACAACTAAATTTGTAGTCAATAGGCACTTCCGATTTCTGAAAGTGCTGCGCACTATTAACCCGTTAAAAACCCAGATAGAACTATGCTCGTAAAGACTTATTCCGCAGCCGTTAACGGCCTCGACGTAACCACCGTAACCGTTGAAGTGAATATCGTGCCCGGCGTGATGTATCGCATGACCGGACTCGGCGACACCGCTGTGCGCGAAGGACGCGACCGCATTGCGTCGGCGCTGCAGGTGAACGGATATAAGTTTCCGCACGCAGACATCACCATCAACCTCGCGCCTGCCGACCTGCGCAAGGAGGGCAGCTCGTTCGACCTGCCGCTCGCCATGGCTATACTCACCGCGAGCGGAGCCGTGACGAGTGACGTGCTCGCCGACTATATGCTCGTGGGCGAACTGAGCCTCGACGGTACGCTGCAGCCCGTGAAGGGAGCGTTGCCGATAGCCATCCGGGCAAGAGCCGAGAAGTTCAAGGGACTGATTGTGCCAAAGCAGAACGAGCGCGAGGCGGCAGTGGTGAACAATCTGGAGGTGTATGGCATGGAGAACATCATGGACGTGATAAAGCTGCTCACGGGGCGTGAGGTGTACGAGCCGACGTTCGTCGACACACGCCGCGAGTTCTACGAACAGCAGAGCCGCTTCGACCTCGACTTCGCCGACGTGCGCGGTCAGGAGAGCGTGAAGCGTGCGCTGGAAGTGGCGGCGGCAGGCGGCCACAACCTTATCATGGTAGGTCCTCCGGGTTCGGGCAAGTCGATGATGGCAAAGCGCCTGCCCTCTATTCTGCCGCCGCTGTCGCTCTCGGAGAGTCTGGAGACGACACAGATACACAGCGTTGCCGGAAAGCTGAAGCGAGGCACGTCGCTCATCTCACAGCGCCCGTTTCGCTCGCCCCACCACACCATATCCGAAGTGGCGCTCGTAGGCGGCGGAATAAACCCGCAGCCGGGCGAGATATCGCTGGCACATAACGGCGTGTTGTTCGCCGACGAGCTGCCCGAATTCAACAAGCAGACCCTCGAAGTGCTGCGTCAGCCGCTCGAAGACCATAAGATAACCATCTCGCGCTCGAAATATACCGTTGAGTTCCCCTGCTCGTTCATGTTCATCGCCTCGATGAACCCCTGCCCCTGCGGCTATTACAACGACCCGACGCACAAGTGCTGCTGCACGCCCGGACAGATACAGCGCTACATGAGCAAGATATCTGGTCCGCTGCTCGACCGCATCGACATCCAGTGCGAGATAACGCCCGTGCCGTTCAAGGACATCTCGAAAGCGCAGCCCGGCGAGCCGAGTGCCGCTATCCGTGAGCGCGTCATCAAGGCACGCGACATACAGACTGCCCGCTACAAAGACTTCAGGGGCGTACACTGCAACGCGCAGATGACCGAGCGCATGATTCACCAGTTCGCCGAGCCCGACGAAGCCTCCATCGCTCTCCTGCGTACCGCCATGGAGAAGTTCTCGCTCTCAGCCCGCGCCTACAACCGCATACTCAAGGTGGCGCGCACCATCGCCGACCTTGACGGCTCAGAACATGTGGAGGTGCAGCACATCAGCGAAGCTATTGGCTACCGCAACCTCGATAGAGGTGATTGGGCAGAACGCAGGATGTATTAAAAGTAAAAAAGTAAAAAGGTAAAAGGGGCTTTAGTCTTTTTATGATTGATTTAAGCTCGGTAGAAAGGAAAGAAAGATGAACAATTCAATCGAAATATACCGCTCGCAAGACGGTAGCGTGCAGCTTAATGTGAAGTTGGAGAACGAGACAGTGTGGTTAACACAGAGTCAGATGGCGGAGCTGTTTGGAGTTGATAGAACTTCAATAGTTCGTCATATTCGTAATATATATAAGTCGGAAGAATTAGAAGAGTCTTCAACTTGTGCAAAAAATGCACAGGTTCGAATTGAAGGTCAACGACAGATTGTTCGTGAGATTCCATACTATAATCTTGATATGATTATTTCTGTGGGATATAGAGTGAATAGTAAAAATGCAACGTCGTTTCGTCGTTGGGCGACCTCCGTCCTCAAGCAATACCTCATCAAGGGCTATGCCATCAATCAGCAGATAAAGCTCGACCGCTACAACGAGCTGAAGGATGTAGTGCGCCTTATGTCGCGTGCTGTCGGTTTGCAGGACAAGGTTACAACAGACGAGTATAGCGGACTGTTCAACGTTATCTCTGACTATGTGTATGCGCTCGACACGCTCGACCAGTACGACTATCAGTCGCTCTCCATCTCGAAGACAACCAAGGACGAGCCGTTCCGTGCCACTTACGACAATGCGATGGAGGCTATCAACGCATTGAAGGAGAAGTTCGGCGGCAGCAAGTGGTTTGCTAACGAAAAGGACGACTCGTTCAAGAGCAGTATCGGACAGATATATCAGACCTTCGGTGGCGAGGAACTCTATCCGTCGGTTGAGGAGAAAGCCGCAATGCTTTTGTATCTTGTGGTGAAGAACCATTCGTTCAGCGACGGCAATAAGCGCATTGCTGCGATGCTCTTCCTATGGTTCCTCAACAACAACCGCGTGCTCTATGCCGAAGATGGTCACAAGCGCATTGCCGACAACACTCTTGTGGCGCTCACGCTGATGATTGCCGAGAGTAGAACCGAGGAGAAGGATGTAATGGTGAAGGTCGTTGTGAACCTGATTAACCGAGAGAATCAGTAAAAGTAGTAATAATAGTGAGCGTTGTGTGTATGTTTTTGAATATAAATCGCTATATTTGCACATCAAAAACAAGTTTCTGCGATTTTTTTGATCTATAATAAACGTTTATATACACACAATGAAAAAATCAATTGAGAATCTCTATCAGCTTGACGGTAGAGTGCCGTTGGGAAAGGCTCTCCCGTTCGGTTTGCAGCACGTGCTGGCGATGTTTGTCAGCAACATCACCCCAATCATGATTCTGGCAAGCGTTGTCGGACTTGACAGCGCGGTCAGTGCGGCACTTATACAGAACTGTATGATTATAGCCGGCATCGGTACGCTTGTGCAGTTGTTCCCGGTGTGGCGCATCGGTTCGCGTCTGCCTATCGTCATGGGCATCTCGTTCACGTTCCTCTCGCTCGCCATCAGCATCGCCGGCGCATACGGCATGGGCACGCTTATCGGTGCGGTTATCGTGGGCGGACTTGTTGAGGGCGTGCTCGGCTTGTTCGTGAAGTATTGGATAAAGCTCATTCCGCACGTCGTGTCGGCTACGGTAGTTACGGCTATCGGTTTCTCGCTCCTGCCTATTGGAGCCAATTCGTTTGCAGGCGGCATGGGTTCGCCCGATTTTGGCAGCTTGAACAACTGGATTGTGGGTTCTGTTACGCTGCTCGCTTGTCTTCTTTGCCAGGTTTTCGCAAAGGGATTCCTTCGTTCGCTTTCTGTTCTTGTGGGCCTTATCGTGGGCTACATCCTTGCTTGTTTTATGGGAATGGTCGACTTCAGCGGTATTTCGGGCTTGGCTGTAGTGTCGATGCCGCGTCTTATGCCGTTTACGCCGGAGTTCAACATCGGTGCGATACTCTCGGTTGTGGCTGTTTATCTTGTGTCGGCTACGGAGACTATCGGCGATACGTCGGCGCTGTGCAACGGTGCGCTGAACCGCGACCCTGAGACAAAGGAGATGGGCGCAGCCATCAGTTGCGACGGCTTCGTAAGTAGCGTGTCGGGCTTGTTTGGTTGTACGCCAATCACGTCGTTCAGTCAGAATGTAGGCTTGGCTGCTATGTCGGGCGTTGTGAACCGCTTCACGATCGGCATCGGCGCTTTGGTGATGATTATCGGCGGTGTGTTCCCCGTTGTGGGTCATGCGCTCACTACTATTCCGCAGGCTGTGCTCGGCGGCTGCACCATCATGATGTTCGGCAGCATTCTTTATGCTGGTTTCGGCATGATGGCTCGCACGGGCTTCTCGCAGCGCAACATGGTTATCGTGAGTCTCTCGCTCAGCGTGGGCCTCGGCTTCACGCAGGCTACTGAGATGTTCAAGATATTCCCCGAGATTGTGCGCACGGTGTTCGCAGAGAACTGCGTCGCTGTTGTGTTCCTCCTCGCTGTACTGCTCAACTTGCTGCTCCCGAAGAAGGAGGAGTAAGGTGTTGAGAAGTGTGTTGTGGTGGTGAGATGTTGAAATGATGTTGTGGTGGTGAGATGTTGATGTGTTGAGAAGTGTGTTGTGGTGTTGATATGTTGATGTGTTGACATTTGCATATAACACCATCTCAACTCCACAATATCATCCAAACAAATCTCAACATCTCACCACCTCAACCTCAACATATCAACCTAACAACATCTTATCAACATGACCTCACACGAAATCTTTATGCTAACCGCGCTGGTAGCCACCGGCATTTTCCTCCTTCAGTTTGTAATCTCCGTGTTCTTTGGCGACTTGGACATGGACGTAGACGGCGACGCCAATGCCGATTTCGACCTTGGCAGTCTGTTCTCGTTCAAGGGACTCGTCCACTTCCTTATCGGCTTCGGCTGGACTCGTGTGCTGTTTGACGGCGACACGTGGCAGATGTATGCTTTGGCTGTGTTGGTGGGCGCGGTGTTCATGCTCGTGCTGTTCTACTCGTACGTGCTGGCGTACAGACTGCAGAATCTGCGCAAGCCGGAGCGTCCGCAGAATATCGTTGGGCGTGCGGGCAGGGTTTATATCAATGTTGGCGACGGACGCTATACGGTGTTCGTGAAGCGCGACGGCGCGGAACGCGAGCTCGATGTGGTGTCGGAGTCGGGACGCACCGACTATAAGACCGACCAGGTGGTGACGATAAAGGAGTACCGCGACAATAAGTATTATATTGAGTGAGATGGTGAGGTGTTGAGATGGTGACAAATGCTTATCTCCTCATTGACGCAGCCTAAAAATTAATAATTAATAATTAAAAACTAATAACTAAAAAAATGCTATGGAATCAAACATTTTCCTTCTCGCCGGCTTGCTCGTCGTAATCGTGCTGCTCGGCATCATTGGTGTTTTTTCGCGCTACCGCAAGTGTAAGTCAGACGAGGTGCTCGTCGTTTACGGTAAGACCGGCGGATCGAAGTCGGCGAAGCTCTACCACGGCGGAGCTGCCTTCGTGTGGCCTATCATCCAGGGCTACGACTTCCTCTCGATGAAGCCGATGCAGATAGACTGCAAACTCACGGGCGCCATCTCTGCGCAGAACATCCGCGTAGACGTGCCCACGACCATTACCGTTGCCATCAGTACCGACCCCGAAGTGATGCAGAACGCCGCTGAGCGTATGCTCGGACTCTCGATGGACGACAAGCAGAACCTCATCACCGACGTGGTTTACGGACAGATGCGTCTCGTCATCGCCGACATGACCATCGAGGAACTCAACTCCGACCGCGACAAGTTCCTCGCCAAGGTGAAGGATAATATCGACACTGAGCTGCGCAAGTTCGGTCTGTATCTGATGAACATCAACATCAGCGACATCCGCGATGCCGCCAACTATATCGTCAACCTCGGTAAGGAGGCAGAATCGAAGGCGCAGAACGAGGCTCAGGCTAACATTGAGGAGCAGGAGAAGCTCGGTGCGATAAAGATTGCGAACCAGATTAAGGAGCGTGAGACACGCGTTGCCGAGACTCGCAAGGACCAGGAGGTGGCTATCGCCGCCACACGCAAGGAGCAGGAGATATCCGTTGCGCAGACCGACAAGGAGCGTGTGTCGCAGGTGGCGCTCGCAAACGCCGACAAGGAGTCGCAGGTGGCTCGCGCTGAGGCCGAAATGAACATCAATGTGGAGCAGGCGAACACGGCGAAGGAGAGTCGCATCGCAGAGCTTAACTCGGATATGGAGATTAAGCAGGCGGAGGCGAAAAAGAAAGCCGCTATCGGTCGCAACGAGGCGCAGAAAGAAATAGCGCTTTCAAACGCCCAACTCTCGGTTACTCAGGCAAACGCCGACAAGGAGGCTGGCGAAGCTGCTGCGCGTTCGGAGGCTGCCGTGCAGACCGCACGCGAGAAGGCGCAGAAGGAAGTGGAGGAGGCGAAGGCTCTGAAGGTGGAGTCGTCGCTGAAGGCAGAGAAGATTGTGCCGGCTGAAGTGGCTAAGCAGGAGGCTATCTTGCAGGCAGACGCCGTGGCAGAGAAGGTGATACGCGAGGCTGAAGCGAAGGCAAAGGCTACGCTGGCGCAGGCTGAGGCTGAGGCAAAGGCGATACGCATGCGTCTCGAAGCCGAGGCAGAGGGTAAGAAGATGTCGCTTCTGGCTGAGGCTGACGGCTTCCAGGCAATGGTGAAAGCCGCCGAACTCAACCCGGCCATCGCTATCCAGTACAAGATGGTGGACCAGTGGAAGGAGATTGCAGGCGAGCAGGTGAAGGCGTTCGAGAAGATGCAGCTCGGCAACGTCACGGTGTTCGACGGTGGCGACGGAGCAACCGGCAACTTCCTCAACTCGCTCGTGAAAACCGTAGCGCCAAGTCTTGGCGTTCTCGACCAGCTGCCCATCGGCGAAACCGTGAAGAATATACTTCATCCGGAGAAGAAGGACGAAGGAACGGAGAAGAAGGAAGAGAAGACAGATAAAAAATAAAAAGAGTAATATTGATTGTAGCGGAGGTCTCTGGCCTCCGCAGCAGATAGTCTTACGATTAGTTCGACTTGGTGCTGCGGAGGCCGGAGACCTCCGCTACTTTTGTTTACTCATCTGGCCATTTACATGCAGCGCCCGTTGTCTTGAACGACGGGCGTTGTGCGTTCATGCTGCGCAGCTTCTTGCCTAATTCAGCCGAAAGTTGTTTTACCTTCGCCGGATACTGCTCAGCAAGATTGTGGCTCTCGCTGATGTCCTGCGCAATGTTGAACAATTCCTTGCGACCGGTGGCGTAATAGTATATCAGTTTCCAGTCGCCGCGACGTATGGCGCAGTTCAGATTGATGCCCGGTCCGTAGCCATCCCACACGTTAGGGAAGTTCCAGATAAGGCTTCTGTCGGCTATGCGGCTGTCCGCTTTGCCCTTCAGCGTGGGCACGATGCTGACGCCGTCGATGGTCTGCGGCACTTTATACTGCTTCACGCCCGCCATGTCGAGTATAGTAGGGTAGAGGTCCTCTATTATTATGCTGCTTGCGTTGCGTGTGCCGGGCTTTACGGTGTCGCCCCATTTCACGATGAACGGCACACGTATGCCGCCCTCGTAGAGCGATCCCTTTCCGCTGAGCAGCGGCGCGTTCTGCGTGAATGGTTCGCCCTCGCGGAACTCAGGGCTGCACGCCAGTCCGCCGTTGTCGCCGAGGAAGATGATGATGGTGTTCTCTGCTTCGCCGTTGCGCTGCAGCCAGTTCATTATGTCGCCCAGACTCTTGTCCATGCCCTCTACAAGCGAGGCGTAAGCAGCGTCTTTGTCCGAAAGACCCTTGCGCACGTACTTCGGGAAGAAGCGCATGTCCTTGTCGATAGGGATATGAACGGCGTAGTGTGACATATAGAGATAGAAAGGCTGTTTGTACTTCTTCGCCTTTTCGAGTGCGCCTATCGCCTCCTGCGTGAGCGCTTCGGTGAGGAAGGTGCCCGTTCCCCAATACTTCTCCAGTCCGGGAGTCGACATACGCGAGTTGGGCTTGCCGTCGCGGTCGTGTCCGTAGTTGCGTTCGCTCAGATACGTAGCCACTCCGCCTGCCGCCGTGCCCGTTATGTTCACGTCGAAACCGAAGTGGCACGGGTTTTCGCCCGGCGTGTCCTTCGCTCCCCAATGCGCCTTGCCGCAATGTATGGTGTGATAGCCGCTGTCCTTCAGTATCTGCACGAACGACTTCGCCACGGCGGTGTTGTTCAGGGCGTCCACCTGCGCTATGCCGTTGTAGTTCCAGTCGGGCAGTGTCACCACGTCGCTCTCATGGTCGGTGGTCTTGTCGCGCTCCAGCGTCCAGTTCGTCACACGGTGGCGCGCCATGTTCATGCCCGTCATCAGACTGCATCGTGTAGGCGAACTGATAGGGCAGGCATACGCTTGCGTGAACATCATTCCCTCGCTTGCGAGCCGCTCCATGTTCGGCGTTTCGTACATGTCGTTATATCGTGTGCGGTGGTCCCAGAACGCCACGGATGTGTCCTGCCATCCCATGTCGTCTACGAGAAACACGAGTATGTTGGGGCGCTTCTGCCGTTCGGCGTGTGCAGGAGCGCAGCCCAATGTTGCGGCAGCCGCGAGTATAGTAGCTTGTTTCAGATTCATTGTGATTTGTTTTTTAATAATTAACCCGATTAAACAGATTCTTCTCTTAGCTTGAAGAATCCGTTTAATCGGGTTAATCCGTTATTATCTATATCTTAATACAGCGTTTTCGGCGCGATTCGGAAGCTGAAAGTATAGTCCTTATACTCTACGCGGTGACCCTTGCGGGCGCGTCCGTCGCCACCCCAGCTGTCAACACCGCCGACACCCGACTGTACGAGGTCGATGAAGAGGTTGGTATACTTCGACTTCTCTACCGACTGTGAGTGGCGCTGGTGCTTCTCTTTGCCCTCATCGAGAGTGAGCAGGTCGTAGTGGAGGGCAGAAGCCGAGAAGAGTTTGTTGCTCTCTACGCGGAAGCCCACGCCGTTCTTGTTGGTCTGGTTCCACCAGCGCAGATCGCTCATCGTTCCGGTCTCCTGCGGACGTACGTACGGGTAGAAGAGGTCGTCGGCAGTAGCGTGATAGATACCTACGTTCTGCGAAATCTTGCGGTCGGAGTAGTTCTCTACCGGTCCGCGTCCGTTCCACTGCACCTGATCCATGTCGTAAGGCAGGTTCATCACCATACCGAAGCGGAGCATCTCCGACACCTTTGCGCCCGGAGTGGTCTTCAGATCCTGAGTGACTACGAGTGTGCCGTTAGCCTCTACCTGGTATGTGAGTGTGAGTGTAGACTTCACAGCAGGCATGTTGTACACAGCTACTACAGTCTTCAGTTTTTTATCAACTGTGAGCGAGCGAAGTTTCATCTTCGGAGTGCGCCAAGCAGCGAAGTTTTTCTGCGATTGTGCGCCCATGTCGTTGTCGGTTACGGCGCGCCAGAAGTTAGGCTTGAGCGAACCGCCCTCGCCGAGGAGCGAGTTGCCGCCCACCTCGTAGCGTGTGATGAAGCCCGTAGCACGGTCGAAAGCGAGCGTGAAGTTTTGTGCCTGCAGCGTGAGCAGCGGTTCCTTCTTCTTGTCGGTGAGCTTCACAGCCTTCAGCGCCTTCTGCTCGTTCTCCGTCAGAGCGAGGTCTGTGCCCTTAGCTTCGCGCAATGCGAACTGCTGATAAGCCACGATGTCGCCAGCCTTCTGCAAGCCCTCGTCGTTCTTCAGACGGAACTCTACGTTCAGCATCACGTCCTTCGCCTCCTTGAGTTTGTCGATATTGTACGGCAGCACGAAGTCGGCAGAGCTCTGCGCCTTTATCTCGGCGAGGTCGGCGATTGTGCCGTTCTGACGCTCGATGCCGTCAGCCACGATAGCCCAAGAGAGCGACACGTTGTCGAGCGGACGGAAGAAGTTTTCGTTGAACACGTTGAACTTCTTCTGAGCAAGGTCGGCCGGTTTCACCCAGATGTTCTGATACCAATAGCCCACCTCGTAAGCCTCGGGATTCGGCTTGCGGTCGGGCGAGATGAATCCGTTGCAGTTGAAGTTGTTGTCAGACGGGTCGTAAGAGTTGAAGTCGCCGCCGTAGTTGTATATCATGTTGCCCTTAGCGTCCTTGCCGCGCAGACCCTGATCTACGAAGTCCCAGATGAAGCCGCCCTGATAGATAGGATACTTGCGTATGAGGTCCCAGTAGTCCTGCATTACGCCGCAAGAGTTGCCCATAGCGTGAGCATACTCGCAATGAATCATCGGTTTGGTGCTTGCAGGATCCTTAGCGTAGCGCTCTGCAGCCTCAGGCGTGATGTACATCTCGGCGTAGAAATCGGTGTTAGGTCCGAGGATAGCGCGCTCGAAGTGAACCGGACGCGACGGGTCGAACTTGTTGATCCATTTCTTCACGGCAGCGAAGTTCTTCGAGTCGGCAGTCTCGTTGCCCATCGACCAGTAGATTACCGACGGATGGTTGAACTGGTTGTGCACGTTGTGCATGTTGCGCTCCATTATCTGCTTGGCGAAGAGGTCGGTTGTTGTGATAGCGTCGCTATCGTAGAAGAAGCCGTGGCTCTCCTGATTGGTCTCAGCGCATACATATATACCATAATCGTCGCAAAGCTCGTAGAAGTACGGGTCGTCGGGGTAGTGGCATGTGCGCACGGCGTTCACGTTGAACTGCTTCATCAGCTTCACGTCCTCAACCATGCGTTCGCGTGAGATGACATATCCGCCGTCGGGGTCTATCTCGTGGCGGTTAGCGCCCTTGATGAGGATGGGCTGTCCGTTCACGAGCAGCTGCTTGTTCTTTATCTCCACCTTGCGGAAACCAGTGCGCACTGGAACCGACTCTACGTCCTTGTTCTGCTGCTGCACGGTGACAACCACCTTATACAGATTCGGAGTCTCGGCGGTCCACTTCAGCGGGTTCTCCACGTCGAACTTCACGGTAGCGTTCACCAAAGCCACGTCGTGTCCCTTCTGCTTCTTCACCTTCGAAGAGTTGATTATCTTGCGGCTCACAACGTCGCCGTTCGGAGCGATGAGGTCGATGATGAATTTGGCGTTGCCCTTAGCCTTGAGCGCAACGGCGAGCGATCCGTTCTTGTATTCGGCGTCGAGGTCTGGCGTCACGCGCACGTCGTCGATGTGAGCGGTCTGCGAGCGCGAGTAGAGGAAGCAGTCGCGAGCCACACCCGAGAGGCGCCAGAAATCCTGGTCCTCGCTGTAAGAGCCGTCGCACCAGCGGAAAGTCTGGAAAGCGATGAGGTTGTCGCCCTTCTTGAGGAAAGGAGTGATGTCGAACTCCATTGCCGACTTCGAGTCCTCGCCGTAGCCAACGAAGTGGCCGTTCACCCAGAGATACATGTTCGACGTAACCGATCCGAAGTGAGCTATCACCTGGCGTCCGTTCCATGAGTCGGGGATGCGTATTGTGCGGCGGTAAGAGCCTACGTGGTTGTTCTTAGTAGGCACCATCGGCGGATTGTCCTTGAAGTGTCCGCGCCAAGCGAAGCCTATGTTCACGTATTCGGGGTCGCCGAAGCCGTTCAGCTCCCAGATGCCCGGCACGCGCATGTTTTTCCATGCAGCGTCGTTATAGTCGGTGCGGAAGAAGTCGGTAGGACGCTGGTCGGCGTTCTCCACCCACTGGAAGCGCCAGTCGCCTTCGATAGAAAGGAAGTTGCTCGATTTGTCGCGGTTGCCTTTCAGCGCAGCCTCGCGGTTCTCGTAAGCGAAGAAAGATGTGCGTGTAGCGAATCTGTTGACGTTGTTAACCGAGAGGTCGTGCCATTCCGTGAATGTCGGTTCGGCTACTCTTTCTGTCTGTTCGGCTGCGTTGACGAGGCACGGAGCCAAGCCTGCCACAGCCAGTGTTAATAGCAGATGTTTCATAATTATTTTGTTGTTTGTTTTCTGCGGTTTAAAGTTCTGACAACAAAGTTAATACAAATTTGGCGGAATTTACCAAAAATTGTAATTTTGTATGTTAAAATCAATGAAGATGAACTATAATACGTATACTCTTGCTAACGGATTGCGCATAATACACCTTCCGTCCGCCCAACCCGTGGTATATTGCGGCTACGCTGTAGGCGCCGGCACACGCGACGAGGAACTCGGACGCGAGGAGGGAATGGCGCACTTCTGCGAGCATATCACTTTCAAGGGCACGGAGCGCCGCAGCTCGATGCAGATACTGGGCCACCTGGAGAGCGTGGGTGGCGACCTCAACGCCTTCACCAACAAGGAGGAGACGGTGTATCACGCCGCCGTACTGAAGGAGAACATCGACCGCGCCGTCGACCTGCTCACCGACATCGTTTTTCACAGCACCTATCCGCAGGCGGAGATAGACAAGGAGGTGGAGGTGATCGTAGACGAGATAGAGAGCTACAACGACTCGCCCGCCGAACTCGTGTACGACCTCTTCGAGAACGCCGTTTTCGGCGGACATCCGCTCGGGCATAACATACTGGGCACGGCAGAGAAGCTGCGCCGTTACACTACGGCTGACGCGCTGCGCTTCACGCGGCGCTACTACCGACCCGAGAACAGCGTGTTCTTTGCTTACGGCGACGTCGACTTCCGCAAGCTCGTGCGACTGCTTGAGCGGGCTAACGCTAACGTAGCGGCGGTATCCTTGCCGCCGCAGCAGCAAGCGTTGTGTGACGAGTCGGCAGGATGTGGCGGTGGCAAGGATACCGCCACTGCTGTTCTTCCGCCCTACGTGGCGCAGCACATAGAGCACCACATGGACACGCACCTGGCTCATGTGATGCTTGGCACTCGCGCCTACGACGTTCACGACGAACGCCGCATTGCGCTCTATCTGCTCAACAATATCCTCGGCGGACCTGGCATGACGGCACGCCTGAACGTGTCGCTGCGCGAGCGCAACGCTCTCGTCTACACGGTGGAGAGCATGGCACAGAGCTATAGCGACACGGGTCTTTGGGCGGTATACTTCGGTTGCGACCCGAAGAACGTGAAGCGCTGCCTGCGACTCATACGTCGCGAGCTGGACAAGGTGATGCAGCGTCCGCTGAGCGACGCGCAGCTGCGTGCCGCCAAACGGCAGATACGCGGACAGATAGGCATCGCCTGCGACTCGCGCGAGTCGTTCGCACTCGACTTCGCCAAGAGCTATCTGCACTACGGTTGGAAGAAGGACGTGACGGCACTCTGCGAGCGCATCGACGCGCTCACGGCTGCCGACCTGCAGCGTGTGGCGCAGGATCTCTTTGCCGAGGAACGCCTCACGATGCTCGTAATCAAGTAGGCGCAATTCTAAGTTGTGGCGATTTCAGGGGGTGCACTTGTCTCAAGTGCACCAACCGAGCAATAAGTACACCCACCGAGCAATAAGTGTATCCACAGAATAGATAGCGTCATTTACTTGGTTGGTGCAGCAGAGACTGCTGCACCCCCTGAGAAAAGTACACCCACAGAATAGATAGCATCATTTACTTGGTCGGTGCAGCAGAGACTGCTGCACCCCCTGAGAGAAGTGCATCAACCGCTACGTTAAAAGCAACAACGGATTAAGCCGATTAATAGGATTTCTCTGCAAAGAAGAAAAATCCGTTTAATCCGCTTAATCCGTTGTTGATTTCTACGCACCCTTGCAATCTGTGCGCATCTGTGGAAGAATATCTCAGCAGAGGTTCTGCAGCATAGCGAGTGCCTTGTTCTCTGCGTCCTCCATTATCTCGCGCTCTCCCGGTCCCTTGTCGTTGATACCGCAGAGATGCAGTATGCCGTGAATTATCACGCGGTGCAGCTCGTCGTCGTACTGCTTGCCGAACTTCTCGGCGTTGGTGCGCACGGTGTCGAGCGAGATTACGATGTCGCCGCTCACGATGCCCGGCTCGTCGTAGTCGAACGTTATCACGTCTGTATAGTAGTCGTGACCTAAATATTCGTTGTTCACCTCGAGAATCTTCTCGTCGTCAACGAACATGTAGCCCACTTCGCCTACCTTATAGCCGTATGTAGCGGCGACGGCACGTATCCATGCTGTCGTCTCGCGCTTCTTTATCTTCGGCATCTTCACGCCGTCTACGTTGTATGTAATCATATTGTGAATGTTGTTATGTTGTTATGTTGTTATGTTGAGATGTTGTTGTGGTGAGATGTTGAGATGGTGTGGTGTTGAGATGTGTTGTTGTGAGATATACACTAATGTCAACATCTCACCACATCACCATCATATCTCACCATCTCACCACCTCACCATCCTATCCGATTCTTTTCGGAAGAAAAGAGTCCACGTCCCTTCCGAAGTTCTTCAGTTCTCTGACCACCGACGACGACACGCTGTCCATGCCAGGCAGGGCGTAGAACACCACGGTCTCTATGCCCGTGAGTCGGCGGTTAATGTCAGCCTGCTCGCGTTCGAACTCGAAGTCCTTCACCGAGCGCACGCCCTTCACGATGAACTGCGCTCCGTGGCGCTGCGCGAAGTCGACCGTCAGGTCGCTGTACTGCTCCACGCTTATCTTCTCCTCGCCGGCATACAGCCCTCTGATAGCCTCCACGCGCTGCTCCGCCGTGAGCATGTAGCGCTTCTTTTCGTTCACGCCCACGCCGATGACGAGGCGGTCGAAGAGTGGCAAGGCGCGGCGCACGATAGAGTCGTGACCGATGGTGAACGGGTCGAACGAACCTACGAATATTCCGATTCTTTCCATAGCTTTCCGTTTACTAATATCTGCAAATGTACAACTTTTATTTCACATAGCCACACACGTTTTCTCAGATTTTGTAAAAATGTTTTTCTGCAAAACCGGCTATGTTGCCGCCGCTCACCAAAAGCTAATTTACAGATAAGCACGAAAAACGGCCATTCATTCCAAAATTCTTAATACCCTGAAAAGTTTCTGAATAAAAAAGTTGTGAAAACTTTGAAAATATTAAAAAAATATTTAAATATGCCATTGTCTAACCATCCTGCTGATTTACACCTGCTTACGAAAGAACACTTTTCCCCAAACAGAAATCTGTTTTTATTATAAGCCGTATTACGCAATGAGATGGCGGGCTATATACATGAAGAGGCGTTCCGATGCCCTGACCTGCGTCAGATTCTCGCAATACGACGGACAGACGACCTGCTCCACACCTTTTATTGTATGTACTTTTTTGTTATTTACTACTATTAAATTGCTAAGCGGAGCCTTAGCTCGCATCTAATTATCCTCAAATCCGCAACCTATAGGGTTTAGTGGGATTTTGCTTGCAAAGCGACAA
>ENA-UOJA01000761-UOJA01000761.1-human-gut-metagenome-genome-assembly--contig:-C19-NODE-761-length-29483-cov-9.386197_pt1 | contig 29483 bp, 33 predicted proteins | sample MGYA00242337_ERZ723884 | MGnify/ENA metagenome assembly ERZ723884
CTTTTCCATAATGTTACCTTTTTGTTGTAACGCTATTCCAGGACTAGACAGTTCTCTAAGAAAAAGAGTCTGGAATCTGCACATGGCATTATCGGATTCCGAACAGGTAATCCGAAACTGAAGAACCGGAAAGGCTTCACCTGGGCAGCCGTAACAAACTTATGTAAAGAGTTCCTTCCGCAATACATTCGCACTACGGAGGAACTGGCAAAGGATAAGCTGCTGGCAGATCGTGACGTTCCGGAAGTTGCTGAACAGTTTGCGAACATCGGCGTAGAGGTAGTGCAGGACGAATCTTTCTATGTGGAACCGAAAAAGGAAAGCGATGCGGTCCAAACGGCCTAAATACAGTTATCTCCGTCGCGGTAATCTTTGGATTGTGTATCGTAATGAATACACGGATTCTACGTGTATAGGCACTCCCATTGCGGAGTGCCGTTCCAAAGAGGCAGCACGGGATAAGGTTTATCAACTTAATGGATGGAAGAAAAAGAATTATGGCTGAACTTACTTTTAAGACAAACATCCGGCGCGACAAATGGCCGCGCTGGATGAAAAAGCTGCACGAGTACATGACCCGTGTAACTCAGGACAGAGAGCTGGAACCAACCCGTGATGAATTCCTTCGCCTGAAAATGATTATGGAAGGGTGTATAGAGAATCTGAAAGATGAGAAACAAGCACGCCGGGCTTCCATTCATGTATTTCTCGGAGAAGATGATAACCGGCTATCTCTGATAGTAATGCGAAGCAATCTGGTAATAACATCTTATTACATCGAATAATGAACAAACGTACACAAATCATTCTTTTCACAGCCTTTTCCGTCATTATAGGGCCGCTGGTTATCCTTGGATTCATTCTGAATTTTACAGGAAAAATATTCGGAATACTTGGCTGGCTCTGCTGGATGGAACCACGAATGGCGCGGAAAGGATGGGATGAACTAATCAAAAAAATAAAAGACTCATGGAGCACGAATTAGGAGAAACGTTCACCTGGAACGGACATGCGCTCGAAGTAGTCGAGGTGAAAGACCCGGAAGACCCTTGCAACGGATGCTGGTTTTTTGAGCACGCCATAAGCTGCTACGGGAAAGGACTTGAATGTATGGACGATTCGAGAAGAGATCACACTAACGTAATATTTAAACAATCAACAAAAATAGAAGAATTATGATGCACAATTGGTTTACATGCAAAATCCGTTATGAGAAAACAATGGAAAACGGAATGCAGAAAAAAGTAACAGAACCCTATCTGGTAGACGCTCTCAGCTTCACAGAAGCCGAAAGCCGTATTATCGAAGAAATGACACCGTTTATCAGCGGCGAGTTCGAAGTGGCTGGAGTTGCTAAAGCAAACTACAACGAACTGTTCCCAAGCGAAGAGGAGTCTGCCTGTATCTGGTATAAGTGCAAACTTTGGTTTATCACACTCGACGAAAAGAGCGGAGCAGAAAAGCGTACCTCCTTTAATGTGCTGGTACAGGCTTCTGACCTTCGCGATGCCATCAAGAAGCTGGACGAAGGCATGAAAGGAACTTTGGCAGACTATGTGATAGCTTCCGTATCGGAAACCGCCATTATGGACGTTTACCCCTACAAAGCAGAACCCGATGTGAAACCTGAATTTAATGATGCAGACAGAAGATGAAAACAGAAAAGACTTATATCCATCGCCGTGTATGCCTTTGCCGCCAGTGCGGAGGAACCGGCTCAGTAACCGTGTATGCAGAGAAAGATGTGCGCCGGGAATATCCCCAGCAGAAAGTGTGTCCGCAATGTCAGGGCAGCGGACGGATCTGGTTGAGTGGACAGGTTGTTAAAAACATAGAACCCTATGCAGAACCAGAACCTTAATCTGTTCAGACCTCGCAGAGTGGCGGCAAAGATTCATTACAGCATGATCAGCCAGTTTATGTTCATCTGGGTGAAGTGGAACCGCCCCTGCGACCTGAAGGTGCAGCGTTCGAAGCAGAACCCGGAATACCTGGGCATCTGCTTCGATGTGGAAAACAACGACACAATCGACATGATGTGTGATTTAAAAACAAGTCTGAAAATTGAGATTATTGATTTATGACGATATACAATAGGAAATGACAGAAGAAAAAGAAAAATTATTTTTTAGATATGTCTCACATATTTATCTTACAGATAAAAGTTATGAGAGTATAGGGAAAAGTATTAAGGCTGTAAAGTTATTCCTGGAAAGTGATTGTCAGACAAGCCGTAAAGGTTATAAAGAATATATAAGGAGGAATGCAGCTGAATTATCCGATAAGCCTTACATAAAAGATTCTTTATGTGAGTTTCTTAATTATCTCGGAATTGGATATTCTCGTTCACAAAAGGAAAAGGTAGTTAAACCTCTTGAGAAGTTAAGTATAATTTCGGAAAAGAATATGAAGCTTCTGAATGAATTTGTGTATTACCTTACACAGGATGAAGATTACTCTCCACATACTCTGGAAATATATTCATTTTCAATCAAAAAATATTTTGAATATGCTAATGAGGTATCTGTTGACAATTACAAAAGGTTTGTAAAAATGATGGAAAAAGAAGGCTTTTCACCTCAAACAATACGACTTCGAATTACTGCACTCGAAAGGTTTAGCAAATGGATAAAAAAACCTATAGAGCTAAAGAGACCAAAATTTAATCGAAAGCTTAATACGGAAAATGTACCGACAGAATCTGATTATAAAAAGCTTCTTGATTATTTATATACTCGTACGAACAAAGACCATTATTTTTTCATTAAGATACTTGCTACAACAGGAGCAAGGGTAAGCGAGTTCTTTCAGTTAAAGTGGGAAGATATACTTAATGGGGAGGTAACACTTAAAGGGAAGGGTAATAAGTATCGTCGATTTTTCTTTAGTAAGCAGTTGCAAACTGAGGTAAAGAGTTATGTGAAAGAACAGAACAAGACAGGATATGTTGCCGTAGGAAAATTCGGAAGACTTACGCAGCGTGGTTTATGTCAGTCGATGAAAGACTGGGGTGATAAATGTGGTATAGATAAATGCAAGATGCATCCTCACGCTTTCCGTCATTTCTTTGCGAAAATGTATCTTAAAAAGAATAATGATGTGGTACAGCTTGCAGAAATACTCGGTCATGGAAGTATTGATACAACAAGAATTTATCTACAAAAGAGTTATGACGAACAAAAAAGAGAATTTAATCGCTCAGTTACGTGGTAGTGTAGCTCAGCTGAAAGATATAACAACTGCTGTAGACGGCATTGATATATATACTGAAACAGGACATGTAGATACAGATTTCCTTATGGATGCACTTATTTGCGTCAATGAATTTATGACAGCGAGTAACCTTGTAGTAAATACAATATCTTCGCTACTTGCTCCTAATGTAGTTGAAGAAAAAGAGAAAAAGGATGATTCTGGCAGTAAATGGAGTGTTGAGGATATTCTTAAACATTGTACTCTCGAGAATAATGTGTTGAAGTTACCTCGGGTGCAATTCAACAAAAAATCCTATGCTGAAGCTAAGAAATGGATTGAAGAAGCTGGTGGAAGCTGGCAAGGAGGTAAGGTGCAGGGATTCACGTTTCCATTCAATGCCGATCGTGTATTCTCTATTCTTCATGAAGGAAAGCGGTGCAATTTACAGAAGGACTTCCAGTTTTTTGCAACACCTCCAGAAGTTGCAGACTGGCTTGTCATGCTGGCTGGTGGAGTGCATGAAGATGAAAAGTTGCTGGAACCAAGTGCTGGTACTGGTGCTATCATAGATGCGATTCATCGAAGCTGTCCGGACGTAATTGTAGATTGCTATGAACTTATGCCTGAGAATAAGGAGATTCTATCGAAAAAGGATAATATATGTATTCTTGGAGATGACTTCACGAAGTGTGATGTTGCACAATATGATAAGATTATAGCAAATCCACCATTTAGTAAAAATCAGGACATTCGGCATGTAAGGCGTATGTATGAGTGCTTAAATCCCGGCGGTGTCCTGGCTGCAATAACTGGTCCTCACTGGGAATTTGGAAGTGAATCTGAGTGTAAGGATTTTAGACAATGGCTGGAGGATAATGGAGGGAAGAAATTCGAGATTGAAGAAGGTGCTTTCAAGGAAAGCGGAACTGGAACTAAAACTATAGCAATAGTAATATATAAGTGATATGGACGCGAACGATCAAGAAAAAGTATGTAAATCTGGTTTTGTTATTATCAGGGCTGACGATACAAATAAGCCTGCGATAAAATGCAAAAAGGCAGAACATCCGAGAAGTTGGAAAATTCTTAGAAATGACTTTAAATCAAAGTATCAAAGAGACCTTTACATGAGAGACCTTCTTTTATTAGATGATTACATTGAAGACTGAAAAAAATCCCCGACACCCAAAACCGGATGCCGGGGATTTTCATTATTCATTGAATCAGGGTTCCCCTAAAAAATGACATATCGCCTCATGTTGCAGCGGAGTCAGCGTGCGCTGTCCCTTCACGTAATGCGTTCCTCCAGCCGCTTCTGTAGCTCCGTGTTCAGCAATATCCATCGGCGAAGCTGTGTCACTGCACTGCGGGCAGAAGAGTTCGGGAAGTATCGTAGAGCAAGGTCAGTAAGGTATATGGCGTGCATGGCTTTGATTTTTTTTGTAAATATAACAAATATTTCTGTCAAAAAACTACCCCGTAGTAACTACTTGTCTACTACGGGGTAATTAATCATCTACCAAGTAGTAATTTATCAATTACTTACTGGTAATTACATGAGTTCTCCTTCTTCGTCAGGTGCCTCTTTTAGGCTTTTAACTTTATGGAAAGTCAGGTTGTTCTTGTTCAACTGACCTTTTAGCCCGATTCCCGGACGGAACTGTAGAGTGACTTTGCGGATCATTGTCGGCTTGAATAAGTCTTCGGCTGCGGCTCCATCGCTTCTCAACTGCGCCTGGAAGCTTCCGAGATTTTCCAACTTCACGATCTGCCCGTTGGCAATGTGCATGTTGATGCGTTTCACAAGTGCACGGATTACGTTCAGCACGTCACCGTCGGTCAGCGTAGTTGCGTAGGCAATTTCTTCCGCCAGCTCATTGATACTCACGGAACCGTTGGCCTGTGCCTTTGCGTAAAACTTATATTCTCCACTTTCCCTGTCCATAGGATTAGCCATCTTAGCGATACTGTAATTTATTGCCATAATTTCTTGTGTTAAAGGTTAATAATAGAGTTATTTTGTCATGACACGACAAAACTACGGCAGAAAAATGAGGATGCGTTGAGCAAGACAGTACAGTGTGTGAAAAGATGCATGAATATGCTGTTTTATGTGTGTTTTTTCGTATTTTTGTGTATCAAAATTACACAAGACAATGGCACGAGGAAGGGATACGGAACTGATTGCGCTGAGAAATGAGGAGCTGCTCCGCAGGTATTACTACTGGACGGAGATCAAGCGTCTGCGCTTTGACGATACATTCCGCATATTGTCTACCCGGGAATTCTTTATCAGCGAGGAACGCATCCGTACCATCGTGAACCAGAATTACGAATTTCTTCAGGAGCTGGACCGCGAATACCGGTCGGGAAAGAACACAGAAGACAAGCCGCCCATGCCTCCAAAAAGGAAGCGCGGACGGCAGGCAGGTGTGAAATACGGCAAGCGTGTGTCTGTCATATCTGATTAGCGTCTTCTATCATGCGGCACTCATAGTTCAATTCATACACTTTTATTCCCCTGTTCATCGTCCGGCTGCGGCTGGTCTTGCGGTCGAGCGGTGAAGATGAATGCATGGGCATCCATCCCTGTAGCAGTGAATGAAGCTCGTGCACCTTGTCCGCACGTTCCTGAGCCTTGTCGGCTGTTCCGCTGGTGAAATGCGTATCGTCGTAACAGTCTATTGCCAGCTTCACGTTGACGGTTACCGTGCCCGACTGCACTTTACCGAAAGCTCCTCCCATGGTAGTCCATGAGGTTTCAGGTATGTCTATCAGCACAAGGGGGAAGGTGAGCGGATAGGTGTCGGAGTCTTCGTCGTCGCGGTAAAGCATTTCAAGCTGTCCGTAGTCTTCGTCTACGTTTCTGTCGAGCCATTCAATCTTGTCTGCCACAAGCTGCTGTATCTGGTTGAATAAAGTTTCCATATAATTCAATGAATAATTAATAGTTAATAATTAAAATCACTTCAGTCTTCCGAGCCTTGTTTCCATTACTTTGAGCAGTTCCTTTTCGGCTTCTTCCTGTAGCTTCTCGGTCAGTTCCTTGCTTTGTCCGAGGAACCTTCGCTGTGGTATTTGTGCAGTTACGTTGAGCCTTGACTTCTTGCTCAGGGCAATGGCTTTCCACATACGGGCTTCAGGAGGTGCCGAAGCGTCTTTCTTCTTCCGGGTTTTCGATGAAGTTCCACGCCTGATGCCTGCCGCCTTGAAATACCGTGCCCATGCCATTTTCCGGAGCTTTGGCGTGATTCGTGGATGAGTGCTGATTGTTCCTCCTTCATTGTGTATTGCGGCGTATTCTACGGGGTTAAATATGGTCACTTTCCCTTTTTCCGTTCGAAAGTCATTGGCTCCCATAAGTCTCTTTCGTCCGCTAAGCAGAGGGCCGTAACGGTCGGAAGCTTTCTTGCTTCCCGACTGCTGGCGTCGGGTCGGCTTCCATGGCTGGAGTCCTCCGTCGCGGAAACCTCCGTCACGGAAGTTCTGGCGTGTATGGTTTACAGCCAGCACTCCCGCTTTCCGTGGAAGCGTGTCGCTGATGGTTTTCTGCAAGTCACGCTCCAGCAGTTTCAGCGTCTTTTTTAAATCGTAAATATTCATGGCGAATTGTTTGGTAGTTTCAAAATTTGTTGTACTTTTGCCAATGCTCGATACTTATTAATCCTCTTGGGCAAATAAATCTAATAGACTTTATTTTGAATAGGATATATAGAATAGCCCTCTATGGAGGCCGTGCGGAAACAATCGGCGACTTCATACGCCCGTCGTAGTAAGTGTCGAGCACTCCTACGGAGGGCTTTTCTTTTATATCACAATTCTTATAATTATGCTCGACAATAAGAATTTGATTGAAATCCTCAACATCGAGGGAAACGAAGTGGCGGTATCCCGCCAAGGTATCAACAACTGCATGGTGAACCTTACCCAGATGGCTAAGCCGTATGGGAAACTGGTAGCAGACTGGCTGCGATTGAAATCCACTCGCGAATATCTCACACATCGTGGGAAAGCAGCAATCGAAGAAAAACGGTTGTTGGACCGTTATGGGAATTCCCATAACGAAAACCAAGAGCGTTGTGAAGATTCTCCTATCACTTTTGACCCGACCTACGGTGGGCAAATCATCATGGTACAAGGTGGTAACGCAAAAGAGCAAGGCACATGGTGTACCGACTTCCACATCGCCCTCGATTTCGCCCTCTGGCTTGACCCGGTACGCAAGGACATTGTTTACGACCATTTCATCAAGTTCCTCACCGGCCGCAACGTCGGCACGCTGGTCAACACCCGTATTCTTCCTGCCCCGAAACACCGTGAGGGATTCCGCAAGCTGGAGGCTATCCTGCGCAGATACACTTCGCTGGCCAACCTGAAAGAGATTGCAAAACGGCACAACGTGACGCTCCATCACGTGAAGGACGTGCTCAGCGGAAACAGTGTGAGCAACCCCGTACTCCAGTCCGTCATCGACATTGCCAAGGAAAACAAGAACAAGGGCGTCACCTTCCCCGACTGGCGCATCCGCAAGAAAGGCATCGACTACGGACAGACCGCTTTCGACTTCGAGCCGCAGGACATTGTGGAACTTAACGCAAAGGAGGACTGAGCCATGAAGACACAATACGACATGACCATGCTCGAAAGCGTGGTGGCGGACAACACCCCGAAAGAACTGGCAGCCGCCCTGCAGGCCATCCTGCTCGATTCCTGCGTGTATTACACCGACGTGGCGAGCCGCGGCTGCCCCGACAGCACCGACGCCGGCAACATCATCCTGGTGCGGCAACTGCTCGTAGCCTTGCAGGAAACACATCAGAAATAGCGTATTTATCGTCATTGCGGTTTGTTTTTTAATGAATTAATCGTATATTTGCAGTACAAGATAGTCCTTAGCGATGCCGCCACGGGAGGCGGAAGCGCGAAAGCCCTTATATCGGAGGTTCGAATCCTTCCCGTTAAGGGCTATTTTATTTTTACAAGGTTCTTCATTCCCAAATTCCTTTCTTCTATTGTTCCAGCCGTAATAAAGGCATTCACCGTTTTCTTTTCCCCCTGTATCTTTGCGGCATAGTTCAGGCTTACCACAAACTTCTGCACCTTCCCGTCCTGCCGTGTGATGAACTGGATGTTTCCGGCTTTTTCGTCCCAGTACACCTCACAGTCATTCATTAGTGAGGGCAAGGCCGCAAGCTGTTCTGCCGTGACCGCTTTTCCGGCCTTCTGCTTCACGCTGCGCAGTGAATGGTGTATCTGCTTGTCGGTCATGTAAATTTCATCCGTAAGCGGCTCTATTCCTTTTTTACGGACAAATTCCTTCACGTCATCTGCCAGCCGTCCTATCCTTACGGCATCTCCTTTTGGATAACCGTTCTCCAGACGACGGATGATGTCTTGTATGCCTTCTCCGGCCATCAGCCTTTCCACCGCTTTCTCTGCCCCCGGATACGCCTTTTCGTAGTACGGATGGGTATGGCTGAACAGTTCCGGCTCCAGCCCCGGGTTGTTTTCCAGTCCGGGCGAAGGCCTGTAGTCCACCTCGGGGATGGTTCCCGTGACGGGGTCGTCCGTCTCCTCCAGGTCGCACTTGCATCCCCAGCGGTCGTGCGGATGGTGGCTTTTCCAGAAGGGGTGTGTCTTTGGAAGCGTCAGCCCGATTCGCCAGTATTCCATGTGGAATACGTCAGGATCAGCACTCGTAGTGGGCATCCATTTCAGGTTGGGCAGGATGTCGGCATTACGTGAGAAACGTTTCCAGTCGGCGGCATAGCGGGCACGGAGTACGGCTGTGTCGTATTCCGTACGTAGCCAGTGGTTGTTGTAGGTGCCGATGACAGACTCAGCATCTTCCCGGAACTGCCGGAACTCTTTCAGCCTGCCGTCTTCATCGAGCAGCTGCGAGGCGATGTCGTTCTGCATGCGGTGTGTGCGGAAGGCGGCGAACACGTCGGCATCGTCTTTCAGTGCCTGACGGAAAAGGGTGTCGGCATCATCTACATCCTCTATGGGGTATCCTTCCTCCAGCGCACGTTCAAAGGTGTCGCGTGCGGCTTCGTAGAGTTCCGGATAGATTTCGTCCTCCACGTTGAACTTACGGGCAAAGATGTCGGCCAGCAGACGTGCCATCAGTTCCGGAGTGAACAGGGATGAGACGGTCGCCTCATTCCTTGGTTCGTGAGCATGGCAGCAGGAACAGGTCTGTCCGTACAGCTCATTCATTACCACCCTAAAGCCCCGTTTTTCGGGGCGCGGACGAAAAAACGGCGGATGTGGTTGTAGAATCGGGTTAAATAGTTTTTACTTTCCGTTTGAGAATCGTTTAAATCCTTCCGTCTCTCTTCTTTTCTTTGTGCCGTTTTGCCGTCAGGCGTGTTGTCCGTATCAGGTACTGCGGCATTCCGTCTGTCCTGCTGTCCGGCTTTGAGCTGGTCGTAATTCTCAGGCTTGGGAATGCCGGTAAGCTCATAGAACGTGTCGTCGGATACGGGTGTGCCTGCGTTTCGCATCTTGGTTATCACGTCGGCAATGACCGTGATGTTTGTTTCTTTCGGTTCTACGTACACGAATTCTCCTCCGCGTGTGTTGTATCCCATGCTTTCGAAGATGTCCGTCATGTCGTAGTTCAGCACGTTCAGGATAAGCTGGCGGTCGGATTCATTGATTTTCTTTTCTCCTTTCTCCTGCACGGTTCCCAGCGACTGGGTTCCACGTTCGGAGGCTTCGGTGGTAAGCGTATTGCCCAGGAATATCTTGCTTATCTCATTGTTGCAACGCTCATACAGCTTGTCGTACAGGTCGGACGAGCCGCTTTTACCGGCACTTTCCAGCAGCTTCAGCTCACTGCCTTTCGGGTGGATAAAGCATGCGGCTGCTCCCTGCTCATTCATGTCGTCAAGAATTTGCAGGCGTGCCTCTTCATCTTCCGCATCGTAGGTATATTCGCGGATGGGCATTCCGAATATTTCGCAGAACTGTGCCCAGTCGGCCATATCGTTACGTTTGAAAATGACGTAGGGTGCAGCGTTGGCCAGTTTACCCAATGCACGCGGCTTGCCCACAAAAAGCACATCGCGGAAGTCTGTCCAGGGAGTTCCGGTAATTTCGCCCTGACGATGAAGAATAAGACCTCGAACGGGGTCGACGTTCTTTCTGGGTATCAGTTCGTAATTAATCCATCCGCTTTTGTCGCGGTAGAACTGGAAAAGAGAAAATCCCCAGAACACGGAGTCTACCAGGTCTTCGATGAAATGGAAAAACCAGGGTGAACGCAGCATCACATTGATTTCCTCGTCAGGTTTCCCGTTACGGCGGAACTCTATCTGAATGTTTCGTGCCGAAGCGATTCGCTTGTCGCGCACACTGCTCAGGTGTCCGTCAATCAGGATGTCTTCGTACATGTCGTACAGGCGTACTCGGTTGGTGAAGTCTACGTTTTCTGCCCCGCGTATGCCGCTCATGTATTTCTGCATGTCGAGGAAAAAACGTTGCGGCTGCGTGATGATGACCGTTCGTGCCGGACTTCCCTGCGGATTGATGTTTCCGCCTATGGTTATTTTTTCTTTCTTGCTCATATCAGTATCGGGTGTTTCTTCGTGGATAACTTCGCATCTGGAATGCGGAATTTAACTTAGTGGAATCTTCGTCGAGTGCCGGAAGTCCTTCCACGCTTATCTCAAATTTTGACACGCCTTTCAGCCATTCCAGGCTTCGCTCGTAACGGTCTATCCGTATCTTGGAAATCTTCTGCGGATTGTGTATGCAGAATACGTGATACAGCGTGATGTCTTTGGCGTACATCAGTACAAGCGGGTGGCGTTCGGAACCGGTGGCTGCAAAAATCTTGTCGCAGTCAAACCGTGAAGACAGGTATCCGCGCATTTCGGCGATGGCCTGGTCTTCGCATACTTCAAGAAGTGATTCGTCTTCACGTATGAGCGCATCGAGTATTTCACGGTGTATGGATGCGTCGTAATCTTCCGGGTTAATAAACTGGCTCATGTTCTGTATTTGTTTTTTTGCCGGATGGTGGTCCGGCTTACGGTTATTGTTTTTTGTAAGGATGCATTCTTGCGGTCGATGGCACGGTTTCCTCCCTGTATGCAGTCGGGACCGTCGGCAGGATAAGGAAGTGTCATTTCAAAGAGGTCGAACTGGTTGATCAGTTCTTTCATGTGCGGATTGTCTTTTTCAGCCTCATTGAATATCAGCATTCCTTCACGGTCCAGTGGTTCCAGGTCGGCTTCTATACGGGTAGCCTTGTCGGTCTTTTTGTCTTCATCCGGCTTGATGGAAAGCTGTTCGTTCCTCTTTCTGCGGATTCGTGCCAGGTGGCGTTTCAGTACCTGCTGGAAAAACGGGTCCTGAAGCTTGTTGTTCTCTACCATGCAGTAAAGGTTGGTCTTTCCGCCTACATATTCATTCAACAGGAAGAACCAGTTGATGAATTCTTCGTTCGTGGTATGGTCCAGAAAACCTTTAATGACATAAAGCACGCCCTGAAGTTTGCCAAGCAGCCATACGGCCTTGAAGCTGGCACCTTTTTTCTTGCTTTCGCCCGGAGCAGGGTCGCCATACACCATGAGGAATTTGAATTTACGCAGAGGAGGAACCTTACCGAAAGCCAGCTTGGTAAATACGCTTCCTCCGGTGAGCGGGTTGTTGAAATACTCCTTCTGCTGTGCCTTTGTGCTGATTTTGGCCAGCACCTGGTCAATCTGTTCCTCACTGTTCTTTGACGGCCAGGTGGAATGTCCTTCCTTGTCGCGTATGTTAATCACGTCCCAGTGGTCGGCCTGCTTTCCGGCACGTGTGATGCAGCAGTCGCGTGCAATGATGTTTCCGCAGAAGATTATCAGTGTGGGTATGGCCGTGTCACGTGTTCCGTACAATGCTTCTTCCCACCATCCCCACATCTTGTTTACTGTGTCAGGATTACGGCATGCTTCGTCCGTATCGAAGTCATCCACCAGCAGCACGTCGGGTCGGTCGGCTTCGTTACGGCTACCACGCGGGGCACTTCCTGCACCTACGGCACGAAACGCACATCCTCCCTTTGTGATGAATTCCTCTTCACTCCAGTTTCCGAGGTTCAGCTGTGTGCCGTAATAAGCCTTGATAAGTCCGTTCCGTTCAAACTGCTTCCGGTATGGGTCAAGCAGACGGACGGCACTGTCTTTCGTGGCCGATGCCATGATGACATTCCGTTTTCTTCCCGTAAGCACCAGGAACATGACAATGAACATCACGCAGGTACTCTTGGCCAGAGAGCGTGCCCACGAAAGAACCTCAAACCATTCATCGTGTTCAATGCAGCGCATGATGGCCTTAATCTGGAACGGGGCAAAGTCGAACTTGCAGAACTCCGGGAAGAAGAAACGTATCCACTCCAGCGGACGCTTTTCGAGCCATGCCTTGTGCCGTTCTATTTCGGCCCGGCTCTTGTTTACTATCACGACTCCTTTCCGGAGAGAATCCTGCTTGTAATCCTCCCAGATACGGAGCGCTTCTCTGTCCTGCTGTCTCATAGGTTATCCTTAATAAAGAGGTCAAACAATCGGATGAACGTCTTGGTCATATCCGGGTCCTGCGGGCGAAGCCAGTCGGAAAACCGCATTCCCACACTGATAATGTCACTGATACCCACATCGCTTTCCAGCTTCTTGATGGTGGCCGCCAGTTTTCCCAGCGTGTCGGCTTCAGACGGGGTGGCATATCGCTTTCCTTCTTCACGGCTCTGTATGGCCTTGTTTATTTCGGCCACCTGGCGGTGAAGTGCGGAAATCTGCTGTTCGCGTGTCAGCGTCATGCCAATCTTCATCTCCTCCCATTTTTCCGAGTTGATCCATCGGGAAAGCGTCTGGCGTGAAACGCCCGTTCTTTCCGCTATCTCTTGCTGGGTAAGGTTCTCTTTCAGGTAAAGCATGCGCGCGTAGTCCTTCTTTTGCGTGTTTGTCAATTCTGCCATGTCTTTTATATCTTATTTTGTGTTTTGCAAATTTCGTCCATAAATACATCATTCACAACACGCTGTTTTTATCATACCCTTTATAAACCGCATGATGACGTTTTAAAATATCATCATAAAATATCCGTCTTGACACGACTTCTTTTTCTTCCCAACTTTGCACCAGAACAGCAATAAAAGCAAAATGAACAAACGATTTTTCAATATGATACCTTCGCCCGATGTGGCGTGTATTCTTCTGTACGGGGAGATAGGCGACAAGTGGGACGGCGTGACCGATGCGGACATTGTTCGTGAGCTTCGCGACTATGAATCATTGTACGGTAAGATTGATGTGCGCATCAACAGCATTGGGGGAAGCGTATATGCCGGAATCGCAATCTTCAACGCGCTTCGTGAAAGCAAGGCAGATATTACCATTTACGTGGATGGGGTGGCCGCCAGCATTGCAAGCGTGATTGCCATGTGCGGAAAGCCAGTGTACATGAGCCAGTACGCACGTCTGATGATTCACAATGTGCAGGGAGGGTGCTGGGGTAACAAGGAGGAACTGAAGCAGACAATGGAACACATTGAGCAGCTGGAGGAGACACTGGCAGACATCTATTCTTCAAAGACCGGAACAGACCGAGAAGAAATAAAGAAGACTTACTTCGACGGTAAAGACCACTGGCTTACGGCAAAGGAGGCAAAGGATATGGGATTCGTGGACGGAATTTACGACGTGGAAGAAGCAGAACGCCAGGACGTGGAAAGTCCAGACAACGTGTACAGACTCTTTATGAACAGAATGAATAATAACCCATTAAACAACGATAAACAAATGTTTGACGAACTGAAGAAACGTCCCTTGTTTGCCAACTGTGCAGATTCTGCCTCTGCGCTGGCCGTAATCGGGACACTGGAAAACAAAGCAGGGAAGTATGACACCCTGAAGGCGGAAAACGACACACTGCGACAGAAGCTGAAAGGATTTGAGGATGCGGCAGCAGAAGCACGCAAGAAAGAAATCGACACGATGCTGGAAAACGCGGTAAAAGAGGAACGTATCCGCCCGGCAGACAAGGACACATATCGTGCCTTGCTGGAGAAAGACTTTGAAAATGCATCGAAGATTCTGGAAGGTTTGCCCCGGAAAAAGATGATTTCCGACGGACTGGACAAGAACGACCCCGAAAACAAAGGTGCATGGGAAAAGGAACAGGAAAACATCCGTGAAAGACGTTACGGAAAGAAGTAGTAAATAACAATTAATCAAAACAAAACATGGCAATTCAGATTCAAAACACAGCCTATGACGGTGAGGTTCTTGAAAGACTGCTCACCAAGGCGGCTACCGGAAATGAACTTGTACAGAAAGGACTGATCAAGCTTGTTCCGAATATCCGCAAGAAATACTCCATTCCCCGACTGAAGACGGGAACCATGTTGCAGAAACGCAAGGAAATGCCTGATTCGAAGGATTCTAAGGGTGATTTCAATTATTCGGAGAAAGCTCTTGTTCCGCATGACTTTATGGCTTATACGGAATTTAACCCGAGAGCTTTTGAGGAAATCTGGCGTAAATATCAGCCGAAAGGAAACATGGTGTTCGACCAGCTTCCTCCTGAAGTGCAGAACCAGTTGCTGGATGCGATGTCCCGTCAGGTTAACTTCGAGCTGGGGTACCACTTCGTTAACGGTATCTATAAAGACGATGACGAAGATGATGATCATCTGTTCAACGGTATCCTGACTCAGATTATGGCCGACAGTGAAGTGATTCACGTGAAGTCTTCTTCTGCTGAGTCAATGATTACCCGTTTGCAGAAAGTGCGCAAGGCTACTCCTCAGGTGCTCCGCAACAACCCGAATTTCGTATATATGATGTCTGTAGACGATGCAGACCGTTACGATGACGAACTGACACAACGCGATGCCAAGGGTGCCAACTGGACGGATACGAACGCCGTACGCTTTAAAGGCACAAACATTGTTCCGCTGGCTGCCATTCCGGACGGTGTGATTATCGGTACCGTAGCCACTCCGGACGAAGACTCCAACACTTGGGGTGCAGTGAACCTGGTAGACGATTTCAACGTGATCCAGATTGACAAGGTGACCAACGCCGGTGAGAAGTATTTCTTCAAGATGCTCATGATGGCAGATACCAACGTGGCTTTCGGCGAAGAAGTAGTATTGCTGGATGTGCGTGAAGCTGCTACTGTATCGGCTTCAGGAACCAGCATTACGCTGACAGCTCAGGCAAGCAAGGTTTCGATTGAACCGGATTCAGACAGTAAGGCATATACTATTTCAGGAGATGACATTCTGATGGGTGCCATGCTGGAAATTACGAATACTCATGCAAGCAACAAACTTACGGTCAACTCGATTGAAGTTGCTGCTGGTGCTACCAAGAAAATCTACTACAGCGGAAAGTCCTGGTTTGACGCCAAAGAGGTAGACGTAAAGATTACGGAGGTATCTCCTCAGCAAGTGCAGGTAGTGGGCACAGTGGAAACTACAACCAAAGAGCAGGCATAAGGAGGAATGAGTCATGAAACACTTTACAATGGGTGAACTTTGTGCCAGTACCACCGCCGACGCTCATGGAATCAAGAATACACCGCCTCTTCAGGAGGCGGGTAATCTGAAAGCCCTTGCCGACAATGTGCTTGACCCTCTTCGTGAATGGTACGGAAAACCGATTACAGTCAATTCAGGGTACCGCTGTCCGCAACTGAACCGGCTGGTAGGAGGTGCGGCAAGCAGCCAGCATCTGAAAGGAGAAGCTGCCGACATTACGGCAGGAAGCAGGGAAGAGAACCGTAAGCTCTTTGATTACATCAAAAGCCATCTTCCTTTTGACCAGCTTATCGACGAAAAGAATTATTCCTGGGTGCATGTGTCTTACAAACGCGACGGAAATAACCGGAAACAGACATTGAAACTTTAAAAACAAACAAAATGAAACGGATTATCTTATTTTTCAGCCTGTGTCTGATTACAACACTGGCTTCATTTGCACAGACCGTACTTCCGGCTGCAGAACCTGAAACTTCGTTCCTTATCGACCTGGGAAGCTTTACCGGAATCGTAGCCCTGGTTTCTACCTTGGTGACACAGATTCTGAAGGTTGTTCCGGCTATCTCCGCAAGCAAGTTGGCCAAGATTTTAATTTCGTGCGGTGTGGGCATGGTGGTATGTATCCTTGCCTGGCTGTTACAGCTTACTCCGCTACTTACCGGCTATGTCTGGTGGAAGGTGTTAATCTACGGACTGGCGGCCGGACTCAGTGGATGCGGATTCTATGATGTGATAAAAGCTATCGGGGGACTGTTTAAAAAAGAATAAAGCATTATGGATTGGACCCTGCTACAGTCGCTATGGGACTGGCTGCTTCCTGCCGGCTGGTTGGCAACAGCCATTGCCTGGTGGCGTGACAGAAAAGTATACCAGGTCCGCGCAGTGAAAGAAACCGAAGGTACTTACAAGGCTCTTTACGATGACCTGAGTGCCACGGTATTGGAATTAAGCAAACAACTACGAAAACAAAACGAACGGAATATCAATCATGAAACGGCTTTACGCAAACTACATACTTGCAAGTATGCTGACCGCTGTCCTGCTATCATCTGGATGCGCCAGCAGCAGAAAGGCCAGCTCGGAAACCGTCCGCTCGGACAGCCTCCGAACGAGCGTAACCGAGCAAACAACTTACGAGCCGGTCCCGAAGAGGACGGCGACCTGCTCGGTGAGTGCGGAGCAGTGGCTGAACCTGAGTAAGCTTCCTGCCGGATTCGGGCTGAGCTATCGGAATGACGGTCTGAACATAGATATAAAGTCAGACGGAGAAGGTGGCGTGAACGTCACAGCTACAGCCGACAGTATAGGAAGACAAGTTACCGTGAAGCATACTGAAACGGAGCACCGGATACGCGATGAAACCACCAGCAATGAGGTGAAAGAAAGACGGCCCGGCTTACAACAGTGGATTGTAGGAACAATTATTGCGGTGCTGTTACTTTTTATTATTTGGGAACTGATTAAAAAGTATTTAAACAAAAATCAAACTCTATAAATATTATGGCAGATACAAGCAACGGAATTATCTATGGAACCGCCGAGGTGAAGTTCAAACCTACCGACGGAGCGGATAAAACAATCGGTTGGCTGGATGAAAACGGGATGCAGCCTGCGGGAAACGCACCTTCATTTATGGATGTGTATGCCGCTCAGGTTACCGACGGACCGGTAGATTCTATCTTGCAGAACCCAGGATCGGATGCCTTTACCATGAATCTGATTCAGCTCAAAGCGCAGAACCTGGCAGACATCTTTGGAGGAACGGCAGAAGAAGACGGCTCATATACTCCTCCTGCCAACTTCGTGGCAACAGGCGTGCTGACCATCAAGACGCATTCCGGACACAGCTTCCGTGTATTCAACGCCCGACTGAGCCGTAACGGATGGCAGAACGGTCTGAACATGCAGAATGTATTCGCGTTTGGAATCAGGGTAGATATGCTGAAACCAGCCGACGGGAAAGAAAGACGCTGGAGAATCTATCCACCGGGTGTGGTTCCTGACACATCTGACGCAACCGCTGATGCAGAAGAGTAATGAAGGCACAGGATATTGAACTGCTGGCAGGCATCTCTCTCAGTGACGGGGGAATCAGCCTGCCGCTTCATACGGTACTTCGGAAACGTCCGTTCCGCATCACGATGAAGACACCTACCACACGCAGCCTGATACGAATCAGCAAGCGTTATCTCCGGATCGGGGTGACTCCGGAAGAATATGACGCATACGACCTGGACCAGCGTATCCGGTTTGTCTTCCTGCATGGAAAGGACATCAGCCGTATTGTGGCATACGGAATCGTGAGAGGGCCTGTACTGGGAAGAGTGCTGAACCGCCCGGTGGCCTGGATGCTCCGCGAACTGATGACGCCCGACGAACTTGCAGCCGCCTGGAGACAGGTGCTGAACAGTACATCTACCACGTCTTTCGGGATTATTATCGCATCGGCAGCAGCTCTGAACAAGATGCAGCCCTTAGCGAGCCGGAACGAGAGCGCAAACGACAAGAGGAGTTAAAGAAGGGACATACGGAACCTTCGCATAGCCTTTTCGGCGTAGTAGGTCAGATTGCCACGGAAACAGGATGGAGCATTGACTACATTCTGGACAAGGTAAATGTAGTTACCCTGCAAATGATTTTGGCAGACATACCGCACTGGGGTCCTCCGCAGAAGCCGGATATGATGCAGCAGATCCGGGAAATGGAGGAGCGTGAGAAACAAAGGAACAGTCACAGACAAACAGATAACACGAACACGACAAAGGGAGTGAACCCGATGGAGTTCTTTACCCATTATGCAATAAAAGATTAAGGATATGGCAGTACCTGTTGAACTTGAAATATTCATGAAAGACCTTACCAAAGCCGGACTACAGAGCGTGGGTAAGAATGTGGATGATGTGGAAAATCAGACTCTGCAACTGATTGAAGCATTGAAGCAGGTACGTGCCGAACAACTTAAGCAGCTTGAAGCGAACAAGCAAGCCGGGAAAAGCTATACGCAGGAAGCTGCCAACGTACAGGCTTTGACCGGACAGATTAATGTACTGAAGGCAGGTCTGAAAGACTTGCAGAAGACAAAAGAAGAAACCGCAAAAACGCAGACCATTGACATCGACACCGAAGCCGTAACCCGTAAGACCAACAACCTGAAAATGCAGTTCAGCCAGGTAGCAAGAGAGCTGCCATCTTTGGCAATGGGGCCGCAGATGTTTATCCTGGCCATTTCCAACAACCTGCCGATGCTGGCGGATGCCATTGCGGATGTACGCAAGCAGAACGAGCTTCTGGCCGCATCCGGGAAAAAGGGTGTGCCGGTATGGAAACAGTTGGCTGGTGCAGTATTCAGCTGGCAGACGGCACTTGTGGCGGCTATATCTTTGGGAATAGTGTATGGCAAGGAAATTGGGAACTGGGTATCTTCTTTATTTAAGGCGAAAAAGGAGCTTATTGATACTCAGAAAATTCAGAATGAATTAAATAAAGTTCAAGTAGAAGGAGGAAAGTCTGCGGCTGAAGAAGCGGCCAAACTTAAAATACTTTATACAGCCAGTCAGGATACATCTAAATCAATGAAGGAAAGAAATAAAGCTGTCGACGAACTACAGAAAATGTATCCTTCTTATTTCGGGAAGTTAAGTAACGAGGAAATTTTGGCTGGTAAGGCATCAGATGCTTATGATCGTCTTACAAAATCAATTATATCATCTGCTAAGGCAAGAGCGGCCATGAGCAAAATGGTGGATGAACAAGGGAAGATACTGGAAAATGAACAAAAGATAAATGATGCGTACTCCAGATTAGATCCTCTTTTACCAAAACTTGAAGCGGCAGAAAAGAAATTAAATATAGCAAAAACGTCTGCAAGTCTGAATGCAGGAAAACTTTCAACTTCCGGAACTAGAAATCTTTCAGCCGGAGGAAATGTCGCGGTTCAGCAGGCTCAATCAGACTATGACCAGTTAAAGAAAGAAACGGATGCTATTTACGAAGAAATTGCAGGATACCGTGCAGCCATATATGAATCGAACAGGATTTCTAAGGAATTGGAAAAAAGCATTAAGGTAGATGACATTGTTACAGAGGAAAAAGGTAGTGGTACAGGTTCCGGAAAAACCGACTACGCTTCCCAGCTGGCGGATGCCCGTGTAAAAGCTCAGCAAACTACAGAGAAACTGCGTCTGCAAATCATGCAGGAAGGAATCGCCAAGCGCAAGGCACTGGCTAAGCAAGAATACGATGAGCAGCTTGCCGACATCGACAAGCAGGAACGGGATACAATCGCTAAAATGGATAAGGCTCGCAAGCAGGGTGACAATATTCCGCAGAGCCAGTATGAGGAAGTAAAGAATACGGCGAACACCAACCGCGTGCTGGCGGAACAGGTGTACAACGAAAAGATATATCAGATTGAACAGGAATATCGCGACAAGGCCACGCAGAGCCTTATCGACTACAATAAACAATACGGAACGTATCAGGAGAAACGTCTGGCTATCGCGATGGATTATGCACGGAAGATTGCGGCTGCGGAAAAAGAAGGAGATGAATATAAAAAGAAAGCCCTTGAACAGGAAAGGAAAGAATCATTGTCTGCACTCGATTTCAGCGAACTGAAAGACAGCATAGACTGGGAAGTCGTGTTCGGTGATTTGGATAAGGTGGCTAAGGAATCACTTGAAAAAGTAAAGCGGAGGCTGAAACAGTTCAAGAACTCAGAAGAGTACAAGAACATGGACATTGACCAGAAAAAGGTTATTGATGAAGCCATTAACAATATACAAAACACCCTCATTGACAAGGGAGGATTGCTTGCAGATTTACCGAATCAGCTGAAAGAACTGGCCATATCACAGACAGAGTTGGCGCAAGCGCAGGATGAATATAATCAAGCGATGAGAGATGGAACGGACGAGCAGAAGGAGTCGGCAACAAAAAAACTGAATAATGCTGTCAGGAACCAGCAAAACGCTCAGGTTAACGTGGAAAAGTCAGGAGAAAAGGCAAAATCCAATCTCATAGCTTTGTCGGGAGCCATTACAGAACTTGGCTCCAGTTCCGAAATGTCTCTTTCACAGATTGGAAATCTTGCCGGAGACATTACAGACATATTCATGGAAGCCGGAAGTAAGATAGGAGGCATAATTGGTGCGGCATTTTCCTTACTTGATACTATCGGTAAACAAGGGCTTGACGGGTTTGTAGACAATATAGTGGGGAGTGTATTCAAGTCTGTTGGGGGAATATGGAATACACTGACTTTCGGACTTATTGGTAACAAAGAGAGCGATCCTCACTTACAGGAAGATTTGGAAAGACTTACCATTTCCAATGAAGCACTGAAGGCATCCATTGATAATCTGGCCGAGAAAATGGATGAAAGTGCTGTATCCGATGCCAGTGACATATATGAGAAGCAAAAACAGAACCTCGAAGAAACAATGGCAAACACGCAGGAGATGATGCGGCGTGAAGGTGCTGCTTGGGATAACGGATTTTTGGGGATTGGAGGTACGCACTCAAGTAACAAAAGAGTCAACGACGCTATGTCGGCTAGTGACTGGGAGCGTGTAAGCAAAGCAGCAGGTGTGTCTGTAAGAGATGTCGGTGAATTCTGGAATCTTACCAGTGAGCAGATGTATAATGTGGCCAATGAAGCATCCGACCTTTATGCAAAAATAAAGCAACATGCAGATGACGGATACAGGAATGCCGCACAGTATATGGATGATTATATCGAATACTGGAAGCAGCTTGAAGAACTGGAGGAAAGCAAGTTTGAAAAGCAGACAGATACTTCATTTGACAGTTTACGCAATGAGTTTAAAGAAAGCCTGCTTGATATGGAATCGGATGTAGATGATTTTGCATCCAAATTTGAAAAAACAATGCAGCAGGCGATGATTGAAAGCATGATGTCGGACACCTATTCTAAACAGTTGAAAGAGTGGTATAAAGACTTTGCTAACGCTATGTCGGATGGTAATCTTTCAAAAGATGAACAATTTAATTTGAGGACAGACTGGGATGATATAGTAAATGACGCATTAGCCGAACGTGAAGCACTTAAGAAGATGCTCGGTTGGGAATCTTCATCTGCGGATTCCGGAAGCAGCCAGAGCCCCTCCAGCGGTGCGCTCACCACGATGAGCCAGGACAGCATATCTACCTTCGAGGCGATAGGCCGGAACATGCAGACCCATCTGGCCAATACGGACAAATTCGTGCAGGAAATCCGTAATGCCCAGAAGCAGGATAGCCAGACGCTGGCAACCATAGCATCGCATACGGCATACATTGTGCTGATATACGACTTGATGGAAGACTTGAAGTTGAACGGAATACAGTTGAAATAATATGGACTTGACAGGATATCTTACAATCAACGAAACGGACGTGTGGACGGAATACGGTGCCTTCCTTGGCGAAACGGAAACAGGCGATCACGTGAATATGGACGCTTTGCTCCGTATGCCTAAGGCGAAGGACATTACCACAGTAGACTTCCGCGAACGGAACGGAGTAGAGTTGCCTCAGAACCCGAACGTAAAGCTAAGTAGCATCGAACGTACCTTGCAGTTCTGGCTTCGCGGAAACTCCGCAGCCGACCGACTGGAGAAATACCAGCGTATGATGACGCTGATCACGTCGGGTATGCTGTCTGTTGCTGTTAAGAATTACAGAACTTACAATATGGTATATCAGGATATGCCATCCGAACCGGACTGGTACGAGAGTTACGAAGGCGACCGGTTTTATGTGCTGTTCTCCGTAAAGTTTCTGGAACCGCAGCCTTCCGTTTAGAAATTGATTAAATATAGATTAAATGACGATAAAATGGAACTGAAAATATACGATAAAGCAAATAACCTTCGACTGACAGCCAGCCCGAACACTTCTTCTTCTGTCACTGAAGAGGTTGGTGGAGAATGTAGTGTATCTGCATCATTCACACACACGGAATACATTCCGTTGGATGTAGATGATTACATCGAGCTGGAAGGTGTGCGTTATAAAGTTAAGTCCCGTTATCGCCCGAAACAAAAGAACACACAGACTTACGAATATAGCGTGAAGTTCTATGCGCCGATACACGATGCGGAAGACACGCTGATGCTGTTCCAGGAAGGAGGAACTACTTCTGAATTCAGTTATGACGGTGGTCCGCGCGAACACCTGCAACTGTGGATAGACAACATGAACCGTCGAGCCGGTGGAAATCTGTGGAGCATCGGAACGGTGATTATCGCCGAAAACAAGACAATAGACTACCGGAATGTAAAGTGCTGGGATGCGGCTTTCGGTAGCAACGGCATCGCCGCCACATTCGAAACGGAAATGTGGGCGGACGGTTATGTGATAAATCTCTGTAAGGCTGAACGCGGCGAAATGGTAGAACTGGGATATCTTCAGGGACTTACCAACCTGGCACAGGAAGATAACGGAGAAGTGAAGTTCTTTACCCGTCTGTTCCCTCTTGGTTCTACGAGAAACATAAATGCAACCAAGTACGGATATTCCCGTCTGCAACTTCCTGACCGCTCTCTATATGTAGATAAGAACGTGGACCTGTATGGTGTGAAGGAAGAAACGGAAGAAACAGCCTTCTCAGAGATATTCCCAAAATACATTGGTACAATTTCCTCTGTGCGCTCAGAAGAAAAAGAGAATGAGGAAGGACGGAAGTACACCGTATATTATTTCAAGGACAACGGTATGAACTGGAATCCGAAAGACTACAAGATTCCGGATCTGGACTACATGCTGAAATTCCAGACAGGCGAATTGGCAGGCCGTGGAACTGACGGCTCTTTCCAGGCTGCGTGGCACGAAGACACAAGGGAATGGGAAATTATAAACGTGTATCCTGATGATACGACTCAGATTCCGGGTGGTGCAATTATCCCAACTCCGGGCGATCAGTACATTCCCTGGAATTTCGCCATGCCGCAGGAATACATCACCGAGGCAGAACAGGAATACAAGCAGGCTGTAGATGATTATCTTAATACTTACAGTTTCGATCCGAACAAGTACATAGGTACTACTGATCGAAACTACATCGAGAAGAACCATACCCCACTCCGCATCGGATGGAATGTGCGTCTGTTGTCAGAACAGTATTTCGGCACCACAGGCGGATACAAGGACACCCGTATTACGAAAGTGCAGCGCAAGCTGAATGACTTGTGCCAAGCTACGATTACCTGCTCCGATGAGGTTGGTACGGGATGGAAATCGTCTGTAGACAACTCTTTGAACTCGTTACGTTATGAGGTGGCTAAGCAGGCGGAAAAGAAACAGATTGATGTATTGAAGACATCAGACTCAAAGACACCATCAGATTATAATGTATTTTCTGCACTCCGTTCACGTGCAGAATTTATTTCAAAGAAGTTCAACGATACAGTAATCGGAATTATTACCTTCTTACAAGCTGCCATATTTCGTGCTGGAGCTGTATTTGGCAAGGATGGATTTGCGTCTGGCCTTACTGGTTATGGTGCGAAAATCGACGAAAACGGAAATGTCGAAGCAGAATCTCTTACGTCGAGAAGGTTTATCGAAACTCCAGAGCTACGCTACAACCGTGTAGATGTGAAAGTAGGCGACAAATGGCGTGCACCAGGGGCAGGTATCATTGAATCGGTTGATACGGAATCTAAAATATGTACCCTAAAACTGGAAGAGGGAGAAATCGGGGCTGTAGCTGTTGGTGATATCTGTATGGGTATATTCCATTCTCTTACATCTTCTGACAATGCTACTGAAGATACGGATGACAGCCGGGGGAACCGGACGTTCGCCGGGTTCTGCACTGTATACTTCACTATCACAGAAGTAATCGGAAGTCGGAACGAGCAGTTCAAGTACCAGCTTCGACCTGTATCAGAACGCTGGAAATTCTCATTCGACCCGTTTTCGCAGATGAACTTCGTGGCTTACGGCAGCTTCACACGTGAAGATCGCCAGACATCGGTTTATGAAACACGCACCTATACACGCCATCTATGGAAACAGAACACTTGGGAAATGGGCGTGGCAAACATAGCCAAGCAGTCGGGTGATCTGAGTAACCTGAACATCTTTGGTCTGAATATGGAAGGTTATTCCGAGTACACCAACTCCGTTTACTTCACTGGGACCATTACTCAGGTAAAGCCTGACGGTACTCCAGTGAAAACAGCCAACGATCGCGGTTCATGGGTAAACAATACACAATATTATTATTACGATCGTGTATCTCATAATGGATGTATTTGGCTATGTGTTAATGAAGATGGTACAAATACAGAACCTTCTGAAAGCAATCCCAATTGGCTTCTGCAGGTTTCTAAGGGAGTAAACGGTCAGGATGGTACTTCATTCAGAATTTTGGGAAGTAAGAATGATGAATCTGAACTTCCTCAAAGTGGAAACGAGATTGGTGACGGTTATCTGATACAAGGTCATCTGTGGGTATGGAGCGGTACGGAATGGAATGATGCAGGCGTCATTCAAGGCCCGGCAGGGCAGTCTGTTACAAATATGGGAGGCTGGTACGAAGGGATGCATGTACCTTACTTAGGTGTTGTTAGAATGGGTAATGCTACGTTTATGTGCGTAGTAGAAGAAGGTACTGACAATCCACCCTATTATACATTATTAGACAAGGACAGCAATAGGTTAAAGACAGAATCCGGTTACATCTTGACGGGTGAAATAAACAACGCAGAGTACCAACTTATTGCAGCTGACGGAACAAACGGTAAGGATGGACTAGACGGAGTTGCGGGAAAGGATGGTAAGGACGGAAAGACTTACTATACATGGATAAGATATGCTGACGATGCAGAAGGAAACGGAATATCCAACGACCCTACGGGAAAGGCTTACATCGGTTTTGCATACAACAAGGAAAGTCCTCTCGAAAGCAATAACCCCGAAGACTATGTTTGGTCTGACATTAAAGGGGAACAAGGAGTAAAAGGAGATAAAGGAGAGGATGGCACTCAGTATTATACGTGGATCGCTTATTCCGACAATGCAGACGGCAACCCAATGTATCAACAACCCAACGACAATACAAAATATATCGGTATTGCCGTAAACAAAATTACCGAAACAGAAGGAACAGACCCGTCAGAATATACTTGGAGTAAATTCAGAGGAGAAGATGGTAAGGATGGTTTAAACGGTGCTGACGGGGTAAACGGTAAAGACGGAACAAGTATTGTATGGCAGGGAGAATTTGCAAGCGCGCCTACAAATCCGCAAAACGGATGGGCTTATAAGAATACAACAGACAAGAAGTCTTATGTATATCAAGATGGCTCTTGGTATCAAATGACTATTGACGGAGTAGACGGTAAGAATGGAGAAAACGGTCTTAGCATTGTATGGAAAGGTGACTTGTCGGAAGCACCATCAAATCCGCAGACAAACTGGGCTTATCGTGATACAGATAACGGTCGTGTATATATCTACAATGGTAACGCCTGGGAACTGATGGTCGTAGATGGCACAGACGGTACAAACGGAGCTGATGGTCAGAACGGGTTGTCTGTATATATTACATATAACGACAGTGAAGCAGAGCCTTCTGCCCCTACGGGTGACGGAACAACAAACGGATGGCATACAAATGCGACATCTACTACTATATGGATGTCACAGAAAGTTGCAGCATCATCTTCTGACGGGACTTGGGGTAAGCCTATAAAAGTCAAAGGTGAACAAGGTATTGCTGGCGAAAAAGGTGACGGCTTCACTCTTATGGGTCAATGGTATGATGGTATGGTTGTTCCTTACATGGGAGTAGTTAATATGGGAGGAAATTCTTTCGTAGCTAAAGTTGCTACAACAAATCCTCCTATGTGGACGCTAAAAGACAATGTTGGCAATCGTCTGAAAAGTGAATCCGGTTATCTTCTTACCGGAGAAATCAATACAGCTGAGTATGACATTCTCGCCGAGAAAGGTGCTGACGGACTTCAAGGTCTGCAGGGTGAGAAAGGAGAGCAAGGAATAGCTGGGAAAGACGGGGTAGATGGAAAAACCTCTTATTTCCACATCAAGTATTCAGCAAATCCTGATGGCAATCCGATGACAGAAATGCCTTCGACTTATATAGGTACTTATGTTGACTTTGAACAGGCAGACAGTGATGATTATACGAAGTATGCTTGGGCTCGTTTTGAAGGTATTCAAGGTGAAAAAGGTGAGCAGGGAATACCTGGCTATAACGGCACAGACGGTAAAACATACTACCTTCATATCAAGTATTCAAATGATGGAGGCTCGACATTTACCGGTAATAACGGAGAGGATACAGGCGATTACATCGGTCAGTACGTTGATACAGAATCAGCGGATAGCAGCACACCTTCTGATTACAAATGGGCTAAAATTAAGGGAGACAAAGGAGATCAGGGTGAAAAAGGAGAAAAGGGTGATGGCTATACCCAAATGGGACAATGGCATGATAATATGCTCGTTCCTGAAATGGGAGTTGTCACGATGGGAGGTAGTTCCTATGTCGCAAAGGTAGCAACATATAATCCACCGATGTGGACACTGAAAGACAATAGCGGTAATCGCTTGAAAACAGAATCCGGTTACATTTTGACGGGAGAAGTTAATACTTCTGAATACGACTTACTCGCTGAAAAGGGAGATAAGGGTGACAAAGGGGAGCAAGGTATTCAAGGAGAGAAAGGTGACAAGGGAGATGATGGTGCAGAAGGTAAACAAGGTATTCAAGGTTGCGTTGTACGTGACAGCGAATGGGCTATCGGCACTGAATATCGTAACGACATCAATATTACAGATGGAAGCCTTGAAGTAAGATATGTAGATATAGTACTCGTACGGAATAATGCCGTAGAAACGGGGTGGGATGCATATAGATGTAAATTAACGCATGTGTCTTCTACAAGTATTACCTACGAGAATGCAAGCTATTGGGAGAAATTCAGTGCAAATGTAGGCACAATATTCACTTCTTTAATTATTGCTAAAAACGCTAAGATAAACTTCTTGCAAGGCAATCAGCTTACAATACAGCAAGATGATGGCACTATAACTGCTGGAATTTCAGGTTCAAACGATGGAGGACAAATAAGATTTTGGGCTGGTTCTGAAAGTCCTGATGATGCTCCTTTTAGAGTTGATAAAAAAGGAGTTACTTATGCTACGGATGCTCATATAGAAGGGGAAATTATAGCTAATAGTGGTATATTTAAAGGAGATATTAATGTAGGTGATGGCGCTAATCAAATATCACAAGATGGGAGTGGAAGTCTTTCTAAAGGAAATATATCATGGGATTCTGAGGGAAATTTAACATTAGCAAAAAATGTGAGATTTGAAGGATTTATTAAGCCAGCCTCAGTGGTTTATGCAATTATAGAAAAAGATGGTTTATATACTTTTGTTTTAGATTCTAAACAAAAAGGAAATTTTGTTATGATAAATTCGCAACATGATGGAGATTCGTTTCTTTTACCGCGAGGTGAACAATGGGATGGCGCTTACTTTTATGTATATAATTTTTCAAACACATATAGCTTAAAAGTTGGGGTGGAAAAAATACCTCCTCTCGGTGCTGGATTGTTTTGGGGAAGTAGAGTACCATATGCACAATCTGCAACTATATGGACTACTCTGGCTATCAGCAAGTCAGATGGTATGTTAGGTGTTGTATATGAAGATTATAATCAATAAAATAAATGTTAAACCATAATTTAATAAACTATGTTAATAATAAGAAACAAAGTAATTCCCTTTAAAGGATTTAAAGCAATAAACCTATTTGGTATATTGTTTGTAAGAGAAAATGCAAAATTGGACGCTAAAACAATTAATCACGAAGAAATACATAACGGCACAGATGAAAGAAATGCTGTATATATTCTTTTATTTGTGGTATCTTATAGAATGGCTAATAAGACTTTTTGGAAAAGGTAATGCTTACCGAAAAATATCATTTGAAAAAGAAGCCTATAATAATGAAAATGATGAAACATATTTGACAAAACGTAAACACTATCATTGGTTAAAAGAACTATGATAATACAAGCAAGTAAAGGCTGTCTTCTCACTCAGAGTGAGGAGGTGGCAGTAAAAGAAAGAAAGTTTGAAAAATCAGTAGAAGTTCCTTCTTTATCAGAAATTTCATCGTGGAAAGAAATCCCTGAATCAGAGAAGGACAAGATTATAGCAGAGGAAGAATTATTTCAACCCGAAGAAATAACTTTCGACTATCTGACCAAAGTAGACAGCCTTATGACAACGATTAAGGAAAAAATAAACGACAGCGGTATGAGTGCTGACGAAGCGTTGGCTATGAAAGCCTATTATCCTGAATGGGAAGACATTTTAGGGAAGGAGGTTATAACTGGCTATCGGTTTAATTACGAAGGAACACTATTGGAGGTTGTTACTCCACATACCCTATCAGAAAAAATAAGTCCTTCGCAGCAACCGATGATGTTGGATTTGGTTGAAGTTGAGAAACAGCCTGTGAAATATTATAAGGTAGTTGAGCCGACCCGTCAGACTTTGGAAGAATTCGTGTCGGAAAGTGATGAAATCAAAGATACAGATAACATTAATATTAACAATTAAAAAATAAAGACATATGGCAGACATGAAAGAAAGCGCATTGACGCAGCAAAGTGATTGCCAATGGGTACGTGCTTTGGATAGCAACGGCAATAGTATTTTAATCTCAAAAGAGGACTTGGCATCAGTTGTGGGAGGACTATTAGACTCA
>ENA-UOJA01000763-UOJA01000763.1-human-gut-metagenome-genome-assembly--contig:-C19-NODE-763-length-29424-cov-16.114168_pt1 | contig 29424 bp, 23 predicted proteins | sample MGYA00242337_ERZ723884 | MGnify/ENA metagenome assembly ERZ723884
CGATGGCAACTGAAACTATCTCGGCAACCGGCGGCGGTGAGCATACTCACAGCTACGGCTCCGACTGGAAGAACGATGCTACGAACCACTGGCATGAGTGCTCTTGCGGAGATAAGGCCGATAAGGCGGCACACGACTTCAAGTGGGTTGTTGACAAGGAAGCGACCGCAACGCAAAAGGGCTCCAAGCATGAGGAGTGCAAGGTTTGCGGCTACAAGAAGGCGGCAGTTGAGATTCCGGCTACCGGAACACCGACTGAGCCGGGCAAGCCGACCGATTCGGATTCTCCGCAGACCGGTGACAACAGCAATATGATCCTCTGGATCGCACTGCTGTTTATCAGCGGCGGCGCAGTGATCGGCATCACCGTTTACAGCAAAAAGAAGAAAGAAAACGCTGAATAAATCAGCTGCGAACCTTTGAGCAAAGGGCGGTGACGGACATTGCCGTCATCGCCCTTTCGCTTGGACTGGAGAAGAACCACATGATGCAGGATTATCAATCGAACTACCCCGTCAGGCAGCAACCGCCGGGGCGATTCCCGAACGAGTCAGATCGAACGGTAGAGAGAATCAGAAAAAGGAAGAAAAAACAGACGCAGCGCCGTATGGTGCTTTGCGGTGCGATCGCCGCACTGGCGGTAATCATCGTTGGCATTATACTGCTGGCAAAAGGCTGCTCCGGCGACACGGATGCACTTGCAGGCACATGGGAGTTCGGCGGGACATACGAGCTGAAAAGAAGCCCAAAGAAATAAGGGCTTCCGCAAAAAACAACAGGAGTGACGCTATGGCAGACTCCAAGAACAGACTGTTATACATATTGAAATACCTTTGGCAAAACACAGATGCCGAGCAAAGCATTATGCAACAATGGCGGACATCCTCGCCTTTCTGAAGGGCAACGGCATTTCCTGCGACCGCAAGACGATACCGTTCGATATACAGAAGATCTGCGATATGGGCATGGATATCGAGGAGGAGCGCAGCCGTGAGAACCGATATTCCCTGAGCAGTCACCTATTCACGCTGCCGGAGCTGAAGCTTCTGATCGACGCAGTGAGATCGTCCAAATTCATCATGGCAAAGAAAAGCGAGGAGCTGATCGAAAAGCTGCCGGAATTTACCCGCCATGTGTTCGATATGTACGACGGTGAAACCAAAAAGGTCACGCTAGTCTGCAAAAACGATCTGATGAATTATATCGTAGACCTCTTCGGTGATAAGGTAGATACCGTTCCGGGTGACTGCGGACACTTTAGGGCTGTGGCGGAGGTTTCCGTCAGTCAGACTTTTTTCGCATGGGTGTTTCAGTTCAACGGAGATATACGGATCACGGCTCCCGAAGAGGTTGTTTCGCAGCGATATGTGCTATTGTGCTATATTTTTTACACTATGGTAAATTTATTCCTTTGTTTGCTTGATGATGCTTCGCATAGTAGAGTTTTTGATAAATTCATAGTCTGTCCGAAAACCAAAAGTCTTGTGTAAAGAGTCTGTTATTTCAGTTCGGGTGTAGGATGGAACGTAGCAATTAGCTGTATTTAACAGTGTCATTTTCATAGAGCGTAAGGTCTCGATGAGCTGCTCTGTTGTATAACTGTTTCCTATTTTCTTCTCTAACAGACGGTAGAGAAGAAGGCTGATGTAACAGGTCATGAAGTGAGCCTTGATCCGGTCATCCCTTCTGACATACACAGGTCTGGCTTCGAATTCTGTTTTCATGATTCTGAAGTTTTCTTCAATTTCCCAGTGCTGCCTGTTAATCTTTATGATTTCCTCAATATTTCCCTCCAGATTTGTCATAACCGCGTAGAAACCATCGTAAAGTTCTTCCTTGGCTATCTGTTCTTCATCAATCTCATTCGGTGAGTATGTAACGATTAGTGTTTCATCCAAATCTCCGGTAACAACAGGAACTTCTTTGTAATAAATGGAGTTAAAAACTTCTTCATCTGTTTCATCCAAAGTCCTGATATCTATAAAGCCTGTCGAACCAACTCTTCTGAACTGTGTTGGATTCAGGGCAATATCACGGTCTTCCTGCTTCATCTTTTTAAGGGAATGCGTGATGACATAAGCCCGATTCCCGATGCTGTTAAACGCTCGGTTATTTGCACTTCCAAGACCGGCATCTGAACAGAAAATAAATTCACTACAGTTAAAATCTTTTATGATTTTCTTCTCCAGAGGTTTAAGCGTTGTCTGCTCGTTTTGATTACCTGGAAAAACATCAAATGCCAGTGGAATGCCATCAGCATCCATAAACAGCCCCATACCAACAATCGGATTTGGACGGTTCTCCTTGCCTTTTCCATAGTGCTTCAAACCGCTTTCTTCCTCAATCTCAAAGTAATAATTCGTACAGTCATAGTAAAGTATCTTCTGATTTCTTGGATGGATGAAGTTTGAGTTTTTGTATAGTTCACTTTGGATAAAATCCGACTCTTCCGCGATTACAGATAAAGCTCTGTAAACATCCTGAATCTCATACTTTGGTGGTTCAAGAAGCGTTTTGCAAAAGTTATAACTGCTGAGCTTGCTTGAAGGAGAGAGAACCCTTGCGTAAACGATATCAGTAAGAATGGCATGAAAAGAACGTACCTCGTTCATGGGAATGCAGGCAGCCTGGGAGAATTCAACCGTTACTTTCTCGGTGCGCTCATTGTAGAGCTCTGTTTCTTTGGCAGCTTCGCTTTTCGCCCAAGCCATAAGTTTTTCATTATCACCATCAAACTGATTCAACAAAGTGTTATATTTTCCAAGCTTCTTATAGATACGAGATGACGATTTTCCGTCCTTTTTTCGGAATGATTGATAAATGTAAACATCTTTATTATTTTTACTATCTGTAACTGCAATATACATAACACCAAATCCTTTTTCTTTTAAGTATGCTACACTATTACAAACAAGTACATGCCAAAACGAAAAATTTGACATAAAAAATGCAGGTTTTATGCGACCTGCGATAACTTTTTTAAATATTCAACTGTCAAACTCCCGTCAGAAAATATCTAATATAATACATATGCCGATTATTTATATCTCGTGTACTTGAAGTTTGTGATAAAATTGGTGATTATGTACAAAAATCGACAAAAAAATCGAATAATACTTGACGAAATGATAAAATTGGGATAATCTGTATACAGATAATTTAATGAATGGGATAAGGGGTGGAAGAAAAAATGATGAGATGTATAACCCTTACCTCAATGGTAAGGGTTTTTTATTAATTAAAAGGAAATGAGGCGATATAATGTTAAAACAGAAGAAAATTATAATAGCGGTAATATCTGTTTTTATAGTGGTCGTTGCCGTGATAGCTGTATTTTTACTTACGAAAAAGGATAAAAACAATAATCCTGATCCGGTGGACAATAACAGCCGTGTTATAAATATTGACGGAGAGTCCGAAGAGCCGGGAGTATTTGCTGTTGGCGGAAATTTTCTTGGCAGACAGGGTGTGCTTTATTTTGATGAGGATAATATGCTCACATTTGTCGATGCTTCGTCGGGAAAAAAGGCATATGTATGTAGTGATATTAATTGTGAGCATAAACCGAGAGCAAAAGGCAGTTATGAAGTTGACTGTCAGGCGGCAGCACTCACCAAGGGAACATGTCTCATGAATGATAAATATATATATGTACTTGGAGATTTTAAACAATGTGCAGATGTTAATTCTGTTGATATTTACAGAGAAAACATAGATGGAACAGGTGAACGGATTATTAATTCCGTGGAGGGTGTACAGCTTGTAGTGGATGCGTATATATATGATGATATGATAGTGTTCACTTATCTTAATACTCTTGATTTGGCAGATATAAATAATCCGGTTGATCTCGATACACCGGTGGGCGGACTGGTGTGTTATGATATATCGACTGATAAATTTATCAAACATGAAGTACCTGTATATGATGATAATGCATGTGAAGCAATAGCAGGGTATGTATCCAAAAATAATGATAATATTTTGTTCTTGGGATTATATAGTTATCAGGATGGTGATTCATACATGTCTAAAGCACGGATGTTTGAATGGAACACTACCGATGATACGCTGAAAGAGGTGTGCGAAACATCGGATATGGATGTATTATGCATTTCCGGGCAGGGATGGGTATATTGTAATGATACGGAAATGTATCTGGAGTCATTGGACGGAAAGAATAAAGTCAGCCTTGGAGGAAGTGGCAAACCCAGTGTGGCCTTCTGGATGGGAGATAAACTGTATTACGAAAGATTTGTCAGGGATAAGTCTTATAACTGCTATGTATACGATCCGGCAGCGGATAAGGCTGAACTTATAGGTTATCATGATGTTGATATGAGATATACTGCCTGTTCAAACGGATATGTATGGTTTGAAAAGCATCTGACTGATGATGACGGTACAATTATTTCAACAGAGTTTAAGAGAATGATGCCACAGGACTATGCCACGGGTAATTATGATAAGGCTGAAGCCTTTGAAAGGTAAAAGGGTGATGATTGATGAAAAGGAGATTTGTGATTGCAATAACAGCGGTAATTGCATTGGTGGCGGTCCTTTTATCAGGATGTGAACAAAAAGATACCGTAATGGAGGATAATACAATCAGGTGGGTAACTTCAAATCTGACTAAAATACCGCAATCCAATATAGATGAGGTTAACAGAATTCTTAAGAAAAAGGGTGTAGACTATGAAATTAAGATGGTATATCTTGCAGATGAGGATTATGTGAATAATGTCAAGACATATCTTGAGGATGATGATGCGGATATAGTATGGTGTGGTTTCCTTACAGATGGAATATGCGAGCCGGCCGAATTGGTCGATTCCGATTTGTTATATAAATTGGATGATATGCTTAAGACGGAGAATGGTAAAGTGATAACCGACTATTATCCGGAGGAATCCTGGAAATCGGTAAGGTATAATGATGGATATTACTACATACAGAATACCAGAGTCGGAAGTTCGGAGCAGTATTATGTTGAATTTAATCCCGATTATGTGTCAGAAGAAGTTTTTAAGAATTTTGACGGAACCATTCAGGGACTCAGTGACATACAGAAGAAGACCGGAAAGATGATTGCAATGGATAATATAAGGCTGGAGCAGGTGGATGCTTTTTCCGGATGTTCAAATTATTATGGCTGTCTGATATCAGATACCGATGGAAAGGCAGATATTAAGTACTATGATAAAGTGTATGATTACATGAAAATCATGAATGAAATGTACTATGACGGCGTATTGGCTTATAATGACCCGCAGGACGGACTGTCCGTTGATGTTAATGATTGTGCTGCATATTTGAGATTCGGGTATGTTGAGAAAAATAACTGGCCTTATGTATATCAGTATGGAGGAGACAGCGTTCTGAATTTATCATCTGCATCGATCGGTATATATAAGAACTCTTCCAAGAAAGAAGCAGCACTTAAAGTACTGGGAATGGTATTGACGGATAAGGAGACAGCGGATGCCTTTCTTTATGGTGTTAAAGATCTTGATTATAAGCTGGATAACGGAGTTATAAGTTTTCTGGACGAAGAAAGTCAGTTGACCTATGTAAGGGAACTGACACATGCAGGATACGCAGCGGCCGATAAGACGGATTCGGATGGATTTGATGGCAGCAGGTATGAGGAACTTACAAAATTCTGGAAGTCATTGGATGATGAACCATATATTGGTTTTTACTTTGACAGTTCGCAGTGCTCAGAGGAGTTTGCCAAAATTGTTGAGATATACAATTCCGGATTTCCTAATGTAAGGAATCCGGAGTTGAAGAAGAGTATAGATGCGTATGTTAAAAGGCTTGAAGATGCGGGTGTGGATACCGTATATGATCAGATGAATGCCCAACTTGCCGATTTTAAGGGATAATGCTTATGGTCAGAATGATATTTAATGAATTTACGAGAGTTTTGCGCGACAGAACAACATTGTGTATTATTATAGTTTTAATACTGGCAAATGCTTTTGTCGCTTATACAAACGAAATCAGGAAGGCGGACGCTGATATGTGTCCGCCTGAAGAGTATAGGCAGATATACGATGATATATCGCAGATGTCCGACGAAGAGTCATATGTGTATGTGAAGAACATATATGATGAAATGATGCAGGATGAAACAATGGCGCATTATACGGAATCGGTTCCGTACGGGGTTGTGCTGGATGAACTGGAACAGTGTGTAAGCTATGACACCTACTATAGCGGCATTATGGAAGCCGGTGACAGACGTGCGGGAATAGCTATTTTTGCCGGGAAAGATACATACAGTGATGAAAATATGAGTAAAACCGTTGAGGCTTTTAAGCCTTTGAAGGGACTTGAATTGCAGCACGGTCCGTCTGCAGGTATTAATATGGTAACCGGTAACATGGCAGTCAATATAATAGGTGTAATGATGCTTCTGGTAATTGCGACGGCACTTATTTCCAAAGATACAGAGACCGGTATGGGAAAGCTGATAAGAACATTAAAGTCAGGGCGTACGAAACTTACATGCGCAAGAATCTGCACGATGATTCTGTATAGCATAATATCGGCAATAGTTCTCTATCTGCCGTTAATCATTATTGCGGGGATAATGTATGGATACGGTAATCCGGCAAGAGCAGTGCAATCAGTCAGTGGATTTATGACAACGAATCTCCAAATCAGTGTTATAAAATTTGCAATACTGTTTATCATCACTAAAATGTGCGTTTTCTTATTATGCGGAATATTGTTTATGGCAGTTATGAGCATATTTAATTCCAATGTTCCGTCTTTTGCCGTGCTGGTGCTTCTTTTTGGCATTTCGGCACTGACCTATTATAAAATAAGAGATAACAGTACCATGGAACTTATTAAAAATGTAAATCTGTATGCTTATCTCGATACTGTGCGGTTATTTAACTCATACCGAAACCTTAAGGTTTTGGGCAGACCGGTTAATTATCTTAATATATTTAAGTTAATGATGACAGTTTCAACAACAGCATTGATTATAATCATGTGCATTATAGGGAGCAGAAAGCGGGAAATCTCGTCGGGAAGCTGTGCCGGTGCCATTAAATATGGGATGGTTAATTTATGGAACCGGACCGGTGTGAATGGCTTGTTTAGAAATGAACTATATAAAACGCTTATATACAGAAAAGGCGTTATCATTCTTGCTCTGTGCGGTCTTATTCTTGCTGCCACACATACTCCCATAAAGAGTATATACGGTTCAATTGAAGATGTATATTATAAGATGGCATTGCAAAAAGGAACGGAAGGTGCATACTCACCGGACAAAGAGCAGATAATGGAACAGGAACTGGACACAATATTGTCGGGAACCAATCCGAATATCGACGTTGAAAACTGGTCAAAAGCATATGAAAAAATGCGTGATAATGCCGAATATGCAAAAAAATTGCAAAAAGGCTATTTAATATATGACAGAGGTTACGGCCTCCTGACCGGACAGGATGTGCAGACGGAACTTTTGCTTGGTGCAGAGTGTATTATAATGACAATCCTGGCTGTGTTCTCTATATGGTCTATTGAATATACATGCCACATGGATGTTATAATAAATGCTTCATGCAAAGGGCAGCGTAAGGTGATGCTTACCAAAATGCTCATTGCGATGGTTATGGCACTTATAGTTTTTCTTGGTGTACACATACCGTGGATATGTAATGTTCTTAAAGCATACGGAACGGATTACATAAATATACCGGCAGCCAATCTGCACAATTTGAAATATGTTCCGGAGAATATAAGCATATTGCAATATATCATAATCAGGACGGCGGTAAAATATGCTGCTCTGGCAGGAATTGTAGTGCTTATACGTTTAATCGCAAAGAAAACGAGGAGCCATATGCAGACTATGGTTATATCGGCTGTATTGTTTGTGGCACCGATTTTGATCATGATAATATTGGAGGGTATACGGGCATGAGAATAGATATCAGAAATTTAGGTAAAACATATGGCAAGGTAACGGCACTCAAAGATATCAATATGGAACTGAAATCCGGTATATACGGACTATTGGGACCGAACGGAGCGGGCAAAAGCACTTTGATCAATCTTATAACGGACAATGTAAAAAGAGAGACCGGTGAGATTCTTTGTGATGGCGAAGATATATTAAAGCTTGGTGCAGCATATAGAAAAAGGATAGGGTACATGCCGCAGCAGCAGAATATGTATAACGGATATTCTGCAATCGCATTCCTTAAATATATAGCTGCCATAAAGGGAATACCTTCAAAAGAAGCGAGCATAGAAATAGAAAATCTTCTTAAAACCGTTAACCTCTGGGATGTAAGGCACAGAAGAATAGAAACTTATTCGGGCGGAATGAAACAGAGAGTATTGCTGGCACAGGCGCTTTTGGGGAACCCGGAGTTAATAATTCTGGATGAACCGACAGCGGGTCTTGACCCGAATGAGAGAATTAATATCAGAAATTACATATCTGCACTTTCAAACGATAAGATCATACTGTATGCAACACATGTTGTCAGTGATATAGAATGTATAGCAGATAGCATTATATTTTTGAAAAACGGAAATGTAATAAAAACGGGATGTACATCTGATATCATAAAGAGTGTTGAAGGGCATGTAGGCATAATAAAATGTGCCGGAGGCACCCTTGATGACCTTGGACAACAGTATAAAGTCAGTAACATAAAGCGGTGCACGGACGGATATATCGTGAGAATAGTTGCGGATGATATGCCGCAGGACTGTCAGGTGGCAGAAGACGCAGGATTGGAAGAGGCATATCTGTATTATTGTTGCTAAAATTCATGACACTTTCGCCAACCTTCCGGTTAAAAATCCGCCAACCTTCCGGTTGAAAAACCGCCAACCTTCCGAAAATGCTTGGAAAGATCATACAATACAACATTTGGACAGCAGCGCGGCATTATGCGGTGCTGGAAGAATAACACCAAGATGTACGATATGATATTTTCACCCTTTTTTATTCAAAGTCAGCTATTTGGTGTCAATTATTTGCTATATGTGATATCTTGACATGGCAATATATGAAAACAAGTATACTAAAGTACATGCCAGATTCAATATATTATAATGTAAAGCTCGCCAAATTGACACCAAATGCCTTAAAAACCGCAAAAAAGTGTGAATTCGTGAAATTCAAACCTGAAATAATATCAATTAAGATATCAAAAGCCTCGAATACATCACAAAAATCCTGAAACTGTTTAATACGGTATGCACACGCATATCATTTATTCATTCGCCACTTCCATCTATATTCTCAATTCTGCCAGTTTTTCAAGCGCCACATATAACTGCGAAATCTTGTACCATGTGCTATAGTCAACCTCACCTGTCACAGGGAGGTCGAAGATGGACTGGAATCTGCTTACGGCGGCAGCAGTGTCCTCGCCGTATATTCCGTCGATTGCAAGAGAGGGAATATTGCTGTAGGTACGGCGGATGGCACTTAACTGCTCTTGGATTGTACGGACCGGTGTGCCGGAATCGCCGATGTCCAGCGTATAACCGGGCCATGAAAGCGGGATGCCCGAAACTTGCTCGGCGGTATTGATATATATGTCGCTGCCGTAATAATTACGGAGAATCTGAAGTGCGGAATAATTCTGGTCGCCGAGATATTTGGAACCCCACTGGCTCATGCCGCTGCAGGTAGTCCGCTTGCCGTCACAATACTGGGTAAGAATCGGCTGCTTGACATCCGGCTTGGAAACATAATCGGCAAATACTTCATCGACTATAAGTCCCACATTATCGAAAATATTGCGCTCGTTAATCCATTTATGGTCAAAAGCCGTGGAAGAGGTTATTGTAAAACTGTAGCCCTTGTTGCGGTACCACTCCGTGTATACACGGTTAAGTGTAAAAGAAACTATCGCGATAACATTGGCGGTAATTGTGGCCTCCGGCCATGTCGGATAGATTTCGCTGCATGCAACATTTTTAATATAGTCCGGAAAAGATACATAATAATTGGAAGCCGTTGGATCGGTCGGGACGCCGTCATGTACGACAACGGTTCCCGGCACGACAACGCGGTCAAGGACGATTTCGCCGGTCGGTGTTATCGGTTTTATGGATGCTTCCGGAATCTTAGGAGGATAATCGCCGAAAAGCGTATTGGGGCCGATTGTTACGACCTGGGAGGCCTCGGTCAGGCGCACATCCTGTATTGACCGCCTTGATGAAAAAATATCGATTCCGTTTATGGACACGGGCGCAAAACCGGGCGCACGGACAATTATGCTGTATTCGGAATACGGCTGGGTAACGCCGGGATTTTCGGTGTATTCAAAAGGCGGAGCGGGAAGTTCAACTGATTCAGTCTGTCCGTTTGAATCCGTCTGTATGGATTCAAGCGTGGTTTCCGGTTCGCCGGTTATGGAAATCTCAGCGGTGGCACCATCGATGGGTCTTCCGTCCTGGTCGGTGACATCGACTCTTAAAGACCCGGTATCGGGCATATTTTGAAGAATTTTATATAAAGACATGGAAAATACTCCGGATTAATCAATACTATTGTATGCACCGGGACGGATAAGGTGAATTGCTGCGTAATAATTTTTTTATAAGGGTTGAAATTGCAATAAATATATGTTAAAATTCATAAAAATAGATATTGAAGTCAGGGATTTATGCCCGGACGCACTTTGTAAAGAAAAAAGCGCTATCGATAAGCTTAGTTGTTTTTTTTTTGAAATTTTTTAGAAAAAAGAAGGAATAGGTGAAGCCATGAAAGCATTTTTGATTCTGGAAGACGGCAACGTATTTCAGGGAACAAGCATTGGAGCCGATAAGGAAGTTATCAGCGAAATAGTATTTAATACCTCTATGACAGGGTATCTGGAGGTGTTGACTGATCCTTCTTATGCAGGACAGGCGGTAGTTATGACCTACCCGTTAATTGGTAACTATGGTATTTGTTATGCTGACGAGGAGTCGGCAAGGCCTTGGCCGGACGGATTCATTGTCCGTGAACTTTCACCTATGCCGAGTAACTTCAGAAGTGAAGATACTATTCAGCATTTTCTTAAATCTAACGGAATTCCGGGAATCGAAGGAATCGATACCAGAGCCCTCACGAAAATTCTTCGTGAGAAAGGTACGATGAACGGAATGATTACAACCAATGAGAATTATAATCTCGATGAAATAATCCCACGTCTCAAAGAATACAATACCGGGAAGGTAGTTGAGAAAGTTACCTGCGATGAGAAGTATACACTTGAAGGTGACGGACTTAACGTTGCACTTATGGATTTCGGTGCCAAGAGAAATATAGCACGTTCGCTTAATAAGCGCGGCTGCAATGTTACGGTTTATCCGGCACTCACGACAGCTGAGGAGATTCTTAAGAGCAATCCGGACGGAATTATGCTTTCAAACGGACCGGGAGATCCGAAGGAATGTACATCAATCATCGCGGAAATTAAGAAATTATATGATTCGGACGTCCCTATTTTTGCAATCTGCCTCGGACATCAGCTCATGGCACTTGCCACAGGTGCTGATACACATAAGATGAAATACGGACACAGAGGTGCGAACCATCCGGTCAAGGATTTGTCCACCGGCAAGGTATACATATCTTCACAGAACCATGGATATGTGGTTGATATGGATACGATAGATCCTAAGGTTGCCAGACCGGCGTTTATCAATGTAAACGACAAGACGAATGAAGGTCTTGAATATATCGGCAAGAATATATTTACGGTTCAGTTCCATCCGGAAGCGTGTGCGGGACCTAAGGATTCAGAATTCCTTTTTGACAGATTTATAGATATGATGAAGAAAGGCAGGGACTAAGATGCCAAAGAATAATGATATTAAAAAAGTACTCGTTATAGGTTCAGGACCTATTGTTATCGGACAGGCTGCTGAATTTGATTACGCCGGAACACAGGCTTGCCGTTCACTCAAAGAAGAAGGCATAGAGGTTGTTCTCGTCAATTCCAATCCTGCCACAATCATGACGGATAAAGATATCGCGGATGAGGTTTATATCGAACCGCTTACAGTTAAATCACTTGAGAAGATAATCCTTAAAGAGAAACCGGACAGTATTCTTCCGACACTCGGAGGACAGGCCGGACTCAACCTTGCAATGGAGATAGCAGAGACAAGTTTCCTTGAGGAACACAATGTCAAGCTCATAGGTACCACGGCACAGACCATCAAGAAAGCCGAGGACAGACTTGAATTCAAGACCACAATGGAGAAAATCGGTGAGCCTTGTGCTCCGTCACTTGTAGTTGAGAACGTCGAGGACGGTATCGCATTTACCAATACGATCGGATACCCGGTAGTATTAAGACCTGCTTATACACTCGGAGGAAGCGGCGGCGGAATTGCACATAACGAAGAGGAACTTGTTGATATACTTTCCAACGGTCTCCGTCTCAGCCGTGTCGGACAGGTACTTGTTGAGAGATGTATCGCAGGATGGAAAGAAATCGAATACGAGGTTATGCGTGATGCCAACGGCACATGTATTACCGTATGTAATATGGAGAACATTGACCCTGTAGGTGTACATACCGGAGACAGTATAGTAGTTGCACCTTCACAGACACTTTCCGATAAGGAATATCAGATGCTTCGTTCATCAGCACTTAATATTATCGATGAACTTAAGATAACCGGCGGATGTAATGTACAGTTTGCACTTCATCCGACAAGCTTTGAATATTGTGTAATCGAGGTAAATCCTCGTGTAAGCCGTTCATCGGCACTCGCATCCAAGGCAACAGGTTACCCTATCGCCAAGGTTGCTGCCAAGATTGCACTCGGATATAATCTTGACGAGATTCCTAATGCGATAACACATAAGACATTTGCAAGCTTTGAGCCGGCACTTGATTACTGCGTAGTCAAGATTCCGAGACTCCCGTTTGATAAATTCATCACAGCTTCAAGAAAGCTTACAACACAGATGAAAGCTACCGGTGAGGTAATGAGTATCTGCACTAATTTTGAGGGTGCACTTATGAAAGCAATCCGTTCACTGGAGCAGCATGTGGATTCCCTTATTAACGATGATTATTCGTCATGTTCGGATGATGACATTCTTGAACTCCTTAAGAACGTGGATGACAAGAGAATGTATGTTATCGCGGAAGCACTCAGAAGAGGAATCGATTATGATACCATCCATTCAATCACAATGATTGATGAATGGTTCATAGATAAATTCAACAACATCGTCAAGATGGAAAAAAGACTTGCAACAGAGCCGCTTACCAAAGAACTTCTTCTTGAAGCCAAGAGAATCGAATTCCCTGATGTTGTAATCGGCAGACTGGCAGGAAAGAAAGAACGCGAAATTAAAGAACTCCGCGATGAATATAATATTCATGCAGCATTTAAGATGGTAGATACTTGTGCGGCTGAGTTTGAGGCTTCCACACCGTATTACTATTCATGTTATAAATCAGAGAATGAAGTTATTGAGACCAGACCTGAGAAAAAAGTACTTGTACTCGGTTCCGGCCCTATAAGAATCGGACAGGGTATCGAATTTGATTACTGCTCGGTTCACAGCACATGGGCATTCAAGGCTGAGGGTTATGAGACAATTATCATTAATAACAACCCTGAGACAGTAAGTACGGACTTTGATATTGCGGATAAACTTTATTTTGAACCGCTCACACCGGAGGATGTTGAAAGCATTGTTGAACTTGAGCATCCGGATGGAGCTGTTGTACAGTTCGGTGGACAGACAGCTATCAAGCTTACCAAAAGCCTCATGGAAATGGGAGTGCCTATTCTCGGAACAAGCGCGGAAGATGTTGATGCGGCAGAGGACAGGGAACTCTTTGATGAAATTCTTCAGGAATGTGAGATACCGAGAGCTGCAGGTAAGACGGTATTTACTGCACAAGAAGCCATTGCGGCAGCCAACGAACTTGGTTATCCGGTACTTGTAAGACCTTCATATGTGCTTGGCGGACAGGGAATGCAGATTGCGATTTCAGATGAAGATATCCGTGAGTTTATGGAGATAATCAACAGACAGGTTCAGGAACATCCTATTCTTGTAGATAAATACCTTATGGGTAAGGAAATAGAAGTCGATGCAGTATGTGACGGCGAGGACATCCTCATTCCGGGTATCATGGAACATATCGAGCGTGCGGGTATCCATTCCGGCGACAGTATATCTGTATATCCGGCACAGAGCCTTACACAGCGAATAATCGATATGCTTGAAGAGTACACAAGAAGACTTGCAAGATCTCTTCACGTAAAAGGACTTATCAATATCCAGTTTATCGTATACAACGATCAGGTATATGTAATTGAGGTTAACCCGCGTTCATCGAGAACGGTGCCTTATATCAGCAAGGTTACAGGTATTCCTATCGTTAAACTTGCGACACAGGTTATCATCGGCAATACGATAAAGGGACTCGGATACACACCGGGATTACAGAAAAAAGCAGATTATATCGCTATCAAGATGCCGGTATTCTCATTTGAGAAAATCAGGGGTGCGGATATAAGCCTTGGACCTGAGATGAAATCAACGGGTGAGTGCTTAGGTATCGCCAAAGAATTTAATGAAGCACTTTATAAGGCATTTATCGGTGCCGGAATCAATCTTCCTAAGCATAAACAGATGATCATGACTATCTGCGACAGTGAGAAAGATGAAGCCCTTCCTGTTGCAAAGCGTTTTGCGGCACTCGGTTATACCATATATGCTACATGGGGAACAGCTAAATTCCTTAACGATAACGGTGTTGAAGCTATAAGGGTCAATAAAGTTGAGCAGGAGTCGCCTACATTGCTTGACCTCATTCTCGGACACAAGATTGACCTTGTAATAGATATTCCGGCTAACGGAATCGAGAGAAGCCATGACGGTTTCATAATCAGAAGACATGCGATTGAGACGGGTGTCAATGTTCTCACATCAATCGATACGGCCAATGCACTTTTGACAAGCCTTGAGAGCGCCGGAGAACAGCACACCACACCTATTGATATTGCGACAATTTAGTAATGGTGATTGTATGACTAAGATTTTAGAACAAATATCAAATATAATAAGCGATGCGTTTGTATCGTGCGGATATGATGCCAAATACGGTAAAACCAATATCTCAAACCGTCCTGATCTGTGCCAGTATCAGTGCAACGGCGCGATGGCAGCAGCCAAGGCTTATTCCAAGGCACCTTTTATGATAGGTGACGAGGTTGTAGCCAGACTTGCGGGAAACAGCACATTCAAAAGCATTGAATGTGTTAAGCCGGGATTTATCAATATCGTATTAAGCGATGATTTTATCGGTAATTATGTTAAGCAGATGGCATCCGAAGAGAAATTCGGATGTGACTGTGCACCGAAGAACGAGACGATTTTTCTCGATTACGGCGGGGCCAATGTTGCCAAACCGCTCCATATCGGACATCTCCGCTCGGCTATAATCGGAGAAAGCCTTAAGAGGATATCGGCTTTTAACGGATACCGGACTGTAAGTGATGTTCATCTCGGAGACTGGGGTCTCCAGATGGGACTTATAATTGTGGAACTTAAGAGCCGGAAGCCGGAACTGCCTTATTTTGATAAGAATTATACGGGTGAATATCCGGCTGAAGCACCGTTTACAATATCGGAGCTTGAAGAGATATATCCTTGCGCGAGCGGCAAGTCCAAAGAGGACGAGGAGTTTAAGAAAGCTGCGCAGCAGGCAACTTTTGAATTGCAGAACGGTGACAGAGGATACACGGCATTATGGCATCATATTATCAATGTATCGGTTACTGACCTTAAGAAAAATTATGGCAATCTCAATGTAAGTTTTGATTTGTGGAAGGGTGAAAGTGACGCACAGCCGTACATCCCGGATATGGTGGACGACCTTATCAGGCGTGGTATTGCACATGAAAGCCAGGGCGCGATCGTTGTAGACATAGCCAAAGAAGGCGATACGAAGGAACTTCCTCCGTGCATAGTCCGTAAATCCGACGGTGCTGCCAACTACGAGACATCGGATCTTGCCACACTTATTGAGCGTGAAAAATTATATGCTCCTAAGGCATATATTTATCTTGCCGACAAGAGACAGGATTTACATTATACACAATTTTTCCGCGTAGCGCGTAAAGCCGGAATCGTAAGAGAGGACACAGTCCTTGACTTCATCGGTTTCGGAACCATGAACGGAAGCGACGGAAAGCCTTTTAAGACAAGACAGGGCGGCGTGCTTCGTCTTGAATATCTTATCAAGGAAATCAATGATGCGGTATATGCGAAGATAATGGAGAACAGGTCAACATCCGAAGAGGAAGCCCGCGAGACAGCGAGGATTGTAGGACTTGCAGCGCTTAAATACGGCGACTTGTCCAACCAGGCATCCAAGGATTATGTTTTTGACATAGACAGGTTCACGTCATTTGAAGGTGACACAGGTCCGTATATACTTTACACAATCGTAAGAATCAAATCGATTCTTAAGAAATATGAGGCAGAGGGCGGCAATGCCGCAGCCTGCGTAATCGGCAACCCGGATGGAGAGAGCGAGAGAGAACTTATGCTTGAACTTACCGGATTGAGCGAGGTTATCGAAAATGCGTATGTTGACAGGGCTCCGCACAAAATATGCAAATTTGTGTATGATCTGTCCAATGCGTTTAATCATTTTTATCATGAAACCAAAATCCTTGCAGAGCCGGATGAGAATAGGAAGAAGAGCTATATAGCACTTATTGATCTCACCAAGGATGTGCTTGTCACATGTATCGACCTGCTTGGAATTGAAGCACCGGAGAGAATGTAGAAATGGCCAAAGTTAAAGATTTAACGACCGGAAGCCCGATAAAGCTTATGCTTTTGTATGCGCTTCCGGTGCTGGCCGGTAATATCTGCCAGCAGATTTATAATTTTGCCGACACTATAATAGTCGGACAGAAACTCGGTGAGAATGCCCTTGCGGCGGTAGGAACCACCGGATCAATGTTTTTTCTTGTAAACGGTTTCGTTATAGGAATAACGAGCGGTTTTGCAGTTCACATATCACAGCGTTTTGGAGCAAAGGATTATGACGGTATGCGTAATTCAGTTTTCAATGCTGTTTTTTTGTGGGGATTAATAACGGTTATCATAACGGCACTTGCAATGATTTTTTCAAAGCCGATGTTGAGACTGATCAATACACCTGATGATATCATAGATGATGCACAAAGATACATACTTACCATTTATGCAGGAATCCTTGCGCCGATGCTGTATAACGCAGCGTCGTGCATATTAAGGGCAGTGGGAGACAGTAAGACGCCGTTGTATTTTCTTATGGTGTCGGCTGTGCTTAATATAGGAATGGATTTATTTTTCATTGTTGTGCTTAAGATGGGCGTGTTCGGAGCGGCACTGGCAACAGTGATTGCGCAGTTTATATCGGGTGTGGCTTGCATTGTATATATGATAATCAAATTTCCGATTTTAAGAATAACCAAGGCCGATATGCATATAAACGGTTCAATCATAAAAACTCATCTGACAATAGGCCTTCCGATGGCATTCCAGTTTTCAATAACGGCTATCGGTACAATTGTGCTTCAGGGTGCAATCAATAAATTCGGTGCGACACGAATTGCTGCGTATACCGCAGCAAGCAAGACGGAGCAGCTCGTAACCCAGATTGCGGGAGCAAGTGGCGTGACTACGGCGAATTTCGTTGGACAGAATATTGGAGCCGGAAGATATGACAGGATTAAAAAAGGTGTGCGGGCATGGAGTTTTGTTACAATCGGTGCTGCAGTTTTTGCAATGGTTGTTATATTTTTCTTCGGAAGGGATATCTGCGGACTGTTTATCAAGAACCGTAATCCGGTAACACTTGATTCTTCAATGGTATATCTGAATACGGTAATTACATTTTTCATACCGTTATTCCTGATATTCGTGTTCAGAAACGCCCTTCAGGCTATGGGTAAGACTTTTATGCCGCTAATGGCCGGAGTTTTTGAACTTGTGGCAAGAACCATAGCTTCGTTCACACTTCCGGATGTCATAGGTTTTAAGGGTGTATGCCTGGCAGGACCTATAGCCTGGGTAAGTGCCATGGTACCATTGTTTGTGACATATATTATATATATGGTTAAGTTTAAGAAAAAAGGATATTTTAAAGCTCGAGAAGATTAGACAAAGTAAGTCTGTGAATCGAGAAATCAGCGTGAGCATCGTATGAAGCGCTTGTCATGTATTTGTCAGGCTCTATGAATACGGTGCTTATGTTTTCACCGCGTGGAGAAAGATTTCTTATATCACGGAAAATACCCTTGCCGCTTAATTTTGAAAGACTTTCCTTGACTGACCAGATACGGCAGAATTCAAGGTCCGGTTCTGCGGAATCTTCGATATGACGTATCTCTTCGGATGAACATACGCGGGTAACGGAACGGGAATTGCGTTCACGTATATCCTGTATGTCGATACCGACAGGAGTATTGCCGAATATACATACTGCGGCTCCGGCACAGTGACTTATATTAAAATATATTTCAGGGTATTCATTAAGATACGGTTTTCCATTTTTCTCTGTAGAGAAATCCGGGAGACCGTTTTGTTTATATATATTTCTGAAACCATAAAGAAACAGAAGATAACCGATTACGCAGGATGTACGTCCGTCCATACGGCGCATCCTGAGAGCTTTCTTGCGGCGTTTTTCCGGGAGTTTCTCTAGAAGAACGTTTAGATCCTCATCTGTAATTCGGTTATATTCTGTAAAAAGGTAAATCATTAACAGGTATCTCCAATGGCTTTGATAATTCGCTTCTTATATTCGAGAAAATGTTCTGACAGAAGTAAATCGGTGTGCCTTACATCATCCGGTGCAATCCTTATCTCGTCGGTTATATGACCGGGTCTGCCGCCCAGAATATAAATTCTGTCGGAGAGAAGAATTGCCTCGTCGATATCATGTGTGATAAAAAGCGTCGAGAGCCTGATCTGCTTCATGATATTGATATACCATGTATGCATATTGCCCTTGGTAATCGTATCGAGAGCGGAAAAGGGTTCATCAAGCAGTGCAACCTCGTCAGAGAACATATAAGTCCTCAGAAGTGCTGCGCGCTGCCGCATACCGCCCGACAGCTGGTTGGGATATTTGCGCTCACATCCTGATATGCCGAATTCCTCAAAATACGGAAGAACACGTTTCCTGGCGTCTTTCTTACTGATTCCTTTAAGAGTGAGAGGAAGAATAACATTATCAATTATTGTCTTGTATGGAAGAAGTAAATCTTTCTGCAGCATATAGCTGAACATACCGGATCTGCCGGTAATATCCTCACCCTTAAAAAGAACATGTCCGCTATCGGGAGTAAGAAGCCCTGATATAACATTAAAAAGTGTGGATTTGCCGCTTCCGCTGACACCGAGCAGGCACACAAGCTCGCCGTCATTAAGTTCAATATTGATATCTTCGATTATTTTCGTACCGTCATAACTGACAGAAATATTCTCTGTTTTTAATAATGCCATTTTTAACTCCTGACGTCAATAGCCATGGTGGCTGTTGACAGAATTTATTCCGGGAGGTAATCGTTTGAGAAACCGAAACCGTCCGGAATGTCAATTTCGCAAAGACCGTTGTCATATACCCAGCCATAGAAAGCATCCCATCTTTTCTGGTCGATGACGCCCCATTTGTCAGCATCTGCCTTATACTGTGAAGCAAGCCAGTTCTGACTCTTTTTGCAAAGTTCGATGTCAAGACCTTCATTGGCATCAACAAGAATCTGTGCAGCATCATCAGGGTTCTCTATTGCATAATCATATCCTTTTGATAATGCGGCCATGAATTTCTTCGCAACTTCAGAATTGTTCTTAAGGAAATCATTGTTGGCAATGATTACAGGACTGTAATCATCGAGTTCAGGTGAATAATCCTTGAAATAGAAGAAATTGGTGTCAAGGCCCTGAAGCTCACATGCAATTCCGTCCCATGCATAGTAAATCCATACGGAATCAATGTTACTGCTTAATGCAGCTTTGATGTCTTCAACCGATGTTGAAATGAGGTTGATTTTGCTGTAATCACCGCCATCATCAGTTACGACTTTCTTGATGATAGCCTGTTCAATAGGCATATCCCATGTCGCATAGGAATGTCCTTCCATTTTCTTTGGAGAAGTGATGCCGCTGTCTTTAAGGGAGATGATTCCGGATGTGTTATGCTGGATAATTGCAGCTACGGCAGTGACAGGAAGTCTTGAACTTTCGTCAGCTGAGAAAGCCGGAACGAGATAATCCTGGAAGCTTACACCGAAATCAGCTTTGCCGTCCGCAACGGAAGCTTCAGCTCCGGCTTCGGCACATTCCACTATTTCCACGTCAATTCCGGCATCCTTAAAATAGCCTTTTTCCCTGGCTACATAAAGACCTGTGTGGTTGGTATTAGGTGACCAGTCAAGCATAAAAGTTACTTTGGTAAGCTCTTTATTGTCATCACCGGATGTTTTGTCCGAAGATGCTTTGGAACAGCCGGTTACGGCCATAAGACCGAGCGTGGCGGCCATCACAAGTGCAAGTGTTCTTGTTTTTTTCATAATATCATATAGTAAATAGTCACTTATTCCCGGTGACTGATTTACTTCTCCTTTCCCATGGCATTACAAGCCATTTAATAATAATAACCGCAAGCATAAGCAGAAGGCTTATGCCCGATATGAAAATAATAACCGAAAACATTCTGTCATAAGCGAATGATTTGCGCACTCTGGTCATGAAAACACCAAGTCCCGAGGAGCCTCCGAGCCATTCCGAAATAACGGCGCCTACGATTGAATATGCAACCGATATCTTAAGTCCGGAGAAAAAATATCCCAGTGAGTAAGGCAGTTTAATGTGAATAAAACGCTTTACGGGACCGGCGCCCATCGATTTGAGAAGCTTAAGCGCATCAGGGTCAGCAGCTTTGAAACCATCCAGAAGTCCCACCGCGATAGGAAAAAAAGTTGTGATGACAACCAGCACTATCTTGGGTGTGATGCCATATCCGAGCCAAAGCGTTAAAAGCGGTGCAATGGCAATGGAAGGAATTGTCTGTGTGACCACTATTACCGGGTACAGTGCGTTGTAAAGCGGCCTGCACGCATCCATTAATATCGAAACAATAAAGCTTAATACAATTCCGATGCTAAGACCTATGAATGCTTCGCTGAGTGTTGTCGCGGCATGCTCTAAAAGGACCGGCCAGTCATTAATAAATGCCTTTATGACCTTGGCGGGTGACGGCATCATGAAAGACGGCATAAGCTCAGAACCGGACAGATACTGCCAGAATGTGATAAATACGGCTATTGCGATAACCGGCGGGATAATTTTGCCGGTTATGAAATGCAGTGTTTTATATGCAGTTGTATTAGTTCTGATGGTGTTTTGTGACTTTTTCATCGATTGTCAAAATCTTCTCCTCAGGTGCATATGTAATCTTAACATAGGTGTAAACCTTATCACATCCTGCCTTAACGGCAATGTACTGACACTGCTTGACGATTTCCATAAGGCCTTCGTAATCGCCTTCAATGGATGTCTCTGACGGTCCTACATAATATTTGTAACCCGAAGCTTTGATGTAATCAAGAACTTCGTCTACGATTCTTACTACCTCGGCGTCATCCGTAACGTTAGGCAGAACCTGGATTGCTACATTTGCGTTCATGATATCTTCCTCCTGTATATAATAAAAATACCCCGGAAATCCGAGGTGGTAAGGTTGTATAACTGTAAGCCATGTGGTATAAAACACACAGTCTGTATTATATGATATACATCCCTACGCCGGCATTACCCGGATCAGGTATGGGACAGTTGTCCCAAGGGTCGAAACATTAGAGTGGTTTCCTCTCAGCCGGACTCATCCAGCGCCCCTAGCAAACTGTATTGTATACTTGCATAAGAAAAAAGTCAATGCTGACTTTTTACCATATATATGGTATACTTTTTACACAAATAACATATCATTGGGAGGTACATACTATGGATAATATGGTTATTGCTATTACAAGAACATGCGGAAGCGGTGCGACCAGCATAAGCAGGCTTCTCGGAAAGAGACTGGGTATAGATGTTATCGACAGGAATCTTTTAAGACTTGCATCAGATGAAAGCGGAATTAACGAGGAACTTTTTGCAAGAGCCGATGAGCATATGAAGCAGAGTCTTCTTTATAAAGTATCTAAGAAAGTATATAACGGTGAGCTGATAGGACCTGACAGTGATGATTTCACGTCCAATGAGAATCTCTTTAATTATCAGGCGAAGGTACTTAAGGAACTGGCCCTGAATGAGTCATACATCTGCGTGGGACGCGCGGCGGATTTTGTACTTAAGGATAATCCGAATCTTGTGTCTGTTTTTATATATGCACCGATGGATGTATGCATTGACAGGGAAGCAGCGCGTAACGGAATAGATAAGGCTAAGGCTAAGCAGAATATCATTAAGACGGATAAATACCGCCGCGGCTTTTACAAATACCACACCGGCAGGGAATGGGAAAGTCCGTATAATTATGATTTGTGCCTGAATACGGGACTTTTTACCTATGAGCAGTGCGTGGACATAATAATGGGTTATATCAATACAAGATTTAAGACAGAACAGACGGGAAAATAACATGAAAAAGTTACTCAGATATCTTAAGAATTACCTAAAAGAAACAATAATAGGGCCGTTTTTCAAATTGCTTGAAGCATCTTTTGAACTTATAATTCCGCTTGTCGTTGCCCAGATCATCGACATCGGAATCAAGGATGGCGATATAGGATATATTGCGACAAGGGCCCTTATTATGATCGGACTGGGACTTGTGGGACTGGCAAGTTCATTGACGGCGCAGTATTTTGCGGCGAAAGCGGCAACAGGTTTCGCAACGGAACTGAGACATTCCCTTTTTGAACATATCCAGACATTATCGTTTTCGGAGATTGATGAAATAGGTACGGCCAGACTTATAAACCGTATGACAAGTGATGTCAATGCAGTGCAGTCATGTGTTAATATGGTAATAAGACTTTTCCTGCGTTCGCCGTTTATCGTGTTCGGCGCAATGATAATGGCATTTACGATTGATGTGAAATGCGCATTGATATTCTGTGTGGCGATTCCGGTGCTGGCGGTAATTGTATTCGGAATCATGCTTGCATCAATACCACTTTATAGGAAAGTCCAGTCCGGTCTTGACAATATTCTTAAGATAACAAGGGAGAACCTGACAGGAACCAGAGTAATACGTGCATTTAACCGTGAAGATGATGAGATAGAAAGTTTCAACCGGGGCAATACATCTTTAAGAGGTGTGCAGCTTTTTGCCGGCAAAATCTCAGCACTTATGAATCCCGTTACATTTGTCGTGATAAATGTAGCGACAGTTATACTTCTTTACACAGGTGCGGTTAAGGTAGATACCGGAATACTTACACAGGGACAGGTTGTGGCACTTGTTAATTATATGTCACAGATACTTGTGGAGCTGATTAAGCTCGCCAATCTTATCATCCAGGTTACCAAGGCAGTTGCATGTGCCAACCGTATTCAGGAGGTATTTGAGATTAAAGCGGGCATGGAATTCCCGGAGGTATCTGCTGGATCAAGGGATGACGGATATGCTGTTGAATTTAACAATGTTTCTATCGCATACAGAAATGCCGGTGCCGAATCACTCAGTAACGTTGATATTAAAGTCAAACATGGTGAAACAATCGGCATAATCGGAGGTACCGGTTCAGGAAAGTCTACATTGGTTAATATGATACCTAGATTTTATGATGCCACGAAAGGCGAGGTACTTGTGGATGGTGTTAACGTTAAGGATTATACCAAGGAAGACCTACGTAATAAAGTTGGCATAGTTATGCAGAAAGCCGTTCTTTTTAACGGAACGATAAGAGATAACATGAAATGGGGCAAACAGAATGCATCCGATGATGAGATTAATGAAGCCATTAAGAATGCGCAGGCTGAAGAATTTGTAAGCAGTAAGGATGGCAGACTGGATTATATGATAGCACAGGGAGGACGTAACCTGTCAGGAGGTCAGAAACAGCGTCTTACCATAGCAAGAGCCCTTGTCAGAAAGCCGTCAATTCTCATTCTTGATGACAGTGCTTCTGCTCTTGATTATGCTACCGATGCTGCGCTCAGGGCCTCTATCAGGAAAATAGGTGAGGAAGGCGGCGGAAAGCTTACGACATTTATTGTGTCGCAGAGAACGGCATCTCTTCGCAGTGCAGACAGGATAATAGTTCTTGAAGACGGTGCTGTGGCCGGAATCGGAACGCATGACGAATTGTTAGAAAACTGTGCGGTATACAGGGAAATATATAATACGGACAGTAATAAGGCGGCAGGAGGTGCGAGATAATGAAGAAGAAATCAACGATCAAAAGAGTTCTCAGATACCTCGGCAAATACAGGATTTTTCTTATATTATCATTGGGAATGGCATTGGTAACAGTGGCGGGTCAGTTGTATATTCCGATTCTACAGGGTAATGCGATTGATAATATAATAGGTGAAGGCAATGTCGATTTCGCGGCGGTTATGAAGATAATCATCACGATTCTTATAACAATGGGCGTTGTAGCTTTATTCCAATGGATAATGAATATATGCAATAATAAAATAACATATTCAATAGTGCATGACATAAGAAAGGACGCGTTCAATAAATTACAGAGGCTTCCGGTCAGATATGCCGATTCCCATCCTACCGGAGAAATTGTCAGCAAAGTCATAGCGGATGTTGACCAGTTTGCAGACGGACTGCTTATGGGATTTACACAGTTTTTTACCGGTGTAATGACAATACTCGGAACATTGGTATTCATGATAATGATTAACTGGAAAATAACACTTGTTGTTGTCCTTGTTACTCCTTTATCATTTTTCGTGGCTTCTTTTGTTGCAAAGAAAACTTACAGAATGTTCAGCCTGCAGTCGGAGACAAGGGGCGAGCAGACCGGATTTATCGATGAGATGATAGGCAATGAGAAGGTCGTACAGGCATATGGCCATGAAGACGAGGCACTTGAGAAATTTGATGATATTAATTTAAGGTTACAGAAATGGTCACTTAAGGCGACGTTTTTCTCGTCAATTACCAATCCTGCCACAAGATTTGTCAATAATGTCGTATATGCGCTTGTTGCATTGAGCGGTGCGGTATCGGTTGTTAAGAATCCACTTGCATTTACGGTAGGACGCCTGTCAATGTTCTTAAGTTATGCGAACCAGTACACCAAGCCGTTTAACGAGATTTCCGGCGTTGTGACGGAACTTCAGAATGCACTTGCATGTGCAGACAGAGTGCTTGATCTTATTGAGGAAGAACCATTAAGTCCTGATGCAGACGACGTGCTTGTTGTCAATGAAGGAGAAGGCCATATCCGGCTCGAGCATGTAGCTTTTTCTTATGATAAAGAGAAAGAACTTATCAAGGATTTTAATCTTGATGTTAAGCCGGGTGAACGCGTGGCAATCGTAGGCCCTACGGGATGCGGTAAGACGACAATGATCAACCTTTTAATGCGCTTTTATGATGTTGACAGTGGATCGATTAAGGTTGAAGGTAAGGATATCCGGGACGTCACCAGAAAGAGTCTCAGGAGTAATTACGGCATGGTTCTTCAGGAAACCTGGCTTAAATCAGGCACCATCAAAGAGAACATAGTAACGGGCAGACCTGATGCCACTGATGAAGAAATCATAGCGGCGGCTAAGGCTGCACATGCCCACAGTTTCATAAAGAGACTGCCGGATGGTTACGATACAGTTATAGGCGAGGACGGCGGAAATCTTTCACAAGGACAGAAACAGCTCCTCTGTATTGCCAGAGTAATGTTATGTCTGCCTCCGATGCTCATACTTGACGAAGCAACATCATCAATAGATACCAGAACCGAAATGAAGATTCAGGAAGCATTTGCGAAGATGATGAAAGGACGTACAAGTTTTATAGTTGCGCACAGGCTTTCCACAATCCAGTCGGCCGATATTATACTCGTTATGAAAGACGGTAATGTGATAGAGCAGGGCAACCATGAGGAACTGCTTGCCAAAGGTGGTTTCTACAGCAGATTATATAACAGTCAGTTTTCATAGAAGGAAGGTAGATTATGAGCGTATTTAATGTTGAACTGGTTAAGAAAGTTGATGATTCATATGATATTGAAATAGGATTCGGGCTTATGGACAAGCTGGTGGCAGATTTGTCGGCAGGACTTGCCGGATCTGTCAACAAATTTGTGGTGGTTACGGATTCAAATGTTGAACAGCTTTATGCAAAACATATATATAATAAGATACTAGACGCAGGATATAAGGCGGATATCATTGTTTTTCCGGCAGGAGAAAAAAGCAAGACCAGGGCTACCAAAGAATTTATAGAGGATACCATGTTGTCCAAAGGATATAGGCGCGATTGCTGCATAATCGCCGTAGGCGGAGGAGTTGTAACTGACGTGGCAGGATTTACGGCAGGAACGTATGGCAGAGGCATTCCGTTTATTAATTATGCTACCACACTTCTTGCAGCCGCAGATGCATCAATAGGCGGTAAGACAGCGGTCGATACACCGCTTGCAACGAATCTTATAGGCATCTTTAACCAGCCTCGTAAAGTATACATAGATATTGCTGCATGGAGTACTTTGCCGGAACGTGAAATATACAGCGGAATGGCAGAGACAATCAAACATGCCTGTCTTGCAGACAGAGATTTCTTTGAATACCTTGAACAGAATATGGACAGAGTTCTTGCATGTGATTCCGATGTGTGTGAGCATATTGCGGAATGCAATTGTAATATCAAATATCATGTTGTCATGAAAGACGAACGTGAGAGCGGACTCAGGGAAGTTCTTAATCTCGGCCATACCGTAGGGCGTGCAATAGAAACTGTAAGTGATTACAGACTTCTGCATGGCGAAGCTGTCGCGATAGGGCTGGTGGCACAGGCAAGACTGTCGGAAAACCTCGGATACATGACAGAGGCAGAAGTTGACAGACTTGTAAAACTTCTTACAAAAGCACATCTGCCGGTGGCAATTCCTGAGTATATTGACAGGGACGAACTTGTAAAGAAGCTTTATACCGATAAGAAAGTACGAGACGGCCACCTGAGATTTGTATTACAGAAAGGGATAGGAGCGGTTGTACAATTCGGAGAAAACGTATATGCCACACCTATAAGCGAAGAAAAAGCGCGTGAAATAATCATGCAGATGTAGAGCCATTGTATTGTAGCATTACATCGCTGTAAAAAACTTTGTCTTTATAATAGAAACGGGAGCTGCCGTTATGGTTTGAGGCTGATTTTTCTATGGATTTAAGACCTATGCCGGATGGAGAAGAATTCTGTCCGGCTTTTTTGCTGGAAATAAAATCCGACCCCATTTTATGCACAATTCCATTAAAACTGTTGGACATGGTTATGTAGAGACAGCCTTCGGTCCGGGTATCGGCATTTAATATTATATAACGTTCCGATTCCGGAATTTTGCAGCAGGCTTCTATTGCATTTTCTATAAGATTTCCGAATACTATGCTGAGAACTGTATCGTCTATAGCAATATTGGCGGGAATATCTGTTTTCCAGTCCGTACGGATATTGTGCTTGTCTGCTATCAATGCGTAATAACTTAATACAGCATTGGTACTGCTGTGTTCACAGAAAAAATAACGCCTGCTGTCAGCCTGTATCTCATTGTTGTACTGGGTTATGTAACTGCAAAGGGCATCATAGTCCTTCTGAGCCGCATAAGCAGAAAGTGTCCTTATGGTATGTTTGAAATCATGTCTTATACGCCCGGTATATTCTATGTAATCGCGTAAAGCTTCGTACTGGCTTGCCTGTATGTTAAGAAGCTGGATGGCATTCAGATCCTCATAATGCTCGACTGTGGAACGCGCTATGGTGAAGAACATAAACTGTGATATGATAAATACGAGAAAATTTACGGCGATTATCAATATCATCACGCTATAGACCCTTCCGACGTGGATATTTGCGTAGTTTTTGGGAACCATCATAACATTGACTAATGAGATGACGGCAGGGGTAAGCCATGCCAGGCGCCATATGCGTTTGAGGTGGAGATTATCAAAAATCCAGAGAATTTTTCTGGAAAATACTGTGATCACAAGAACCATCATAATAATACTGAATATCCACTGAACTGCAATGCCTAGGTTACCGTTGAGCGGACTTGTACCGGGATAAAAGTATCCGTCAACAATATATGAGATAATGCCGCCAAATGACATAACAGTCAAAGACAGTGATATAATGTACAATGTTTTGAGCGGAGGAAGATTAAGTGCGGCAAACGAAGAACCGCACAACAATGCCAGCAAGATAAAAAAAGCAAGGCTGTTTCCGAAAACACCGGTGCGGCATTCGATGTAAGCCGAGAATATGCATAACACTGATACTAATGGGATATACCATGGAAGAAACTGCGATGGCGCTATTCGTAATTTACTGCGGAGCGGAATGATACACATAAGGATTCCCGGTATAACAATTGCAGTGGCTAAAATGTCGGAGAAAAAAACAGATGTGTTCATGCCAGACCTCCTTTGTCATTACGTTCATGACGTAACATAAAATTGTAATCTATGAAAGCCTGCTTGAGCCCGCGTGCTTTCCTTGAGTTGATAGGAAAAATACAACCGTTTTTAAAGGTGCATATGCCGTCATCCATGTTGCGGACATAATCCATATTAATGATAAGTCCGCGGTTTATTGTGAGAAAACGCTTGTCTGCCATAAGTTTCTTCTCTATCTGACCAAAGGAAACTCTTGTACGGTATTGGATATCTGCTGTTATGATGCAGTAATTTGAATCGGCTTCAACCGAGATCACATCACCAAATGCTATATGGTAATCATGTTTGTCCGCATATATGTCAAGATAATTGCAAAAATCGTTATGCGATTTATATAAATCGGTGAGAACCCTTGAAACATCCGGGTACCGGGCAGGCTTAATTATATAGTCGTAGGCATGCACCGAGAAGGCCTCATGCATATGTTCGGTACTTGAAGTCAGAAAAACGATATGGCAGTTGTTATTGCTGTTACGTATAACGCGCGCGGTTTCAATACCGTTAAGAACTGTCATATATATATCCAGAAAAATCAAATCATATTCCCCGTTCAGGCTGTTGTTAATAAATATACTTCCATCCGGATATGTATCACATTCATATGCGACTGAACTGTCATTACACCATTTGTCAATAAATCCGGCAAGCTGTGCAGCCTCATCGGGCATATCATCTACTATAGCTATTTTCAAATATTTAATCTCCTAATTCACATACCTCAATAGTTTTTTGAAATTCCCGTGTGAGGGGGAAAGTTGATTACAAACAGA
>ENA-UOJA01000808-UOJA01000808.1-human-gut-metagenome-genome-assembly--contig:-C19-NODE-808-length-28391-cov-9.074075_pt1 | contig 28391 bp, 34 predicted proteins | sample MGYA00242337_ERZ723884 | MGnify/ENA metagenome assembly ERZ723884
ACAAGCATGGTACAACAGGAAAGTAGACTTAAGGTAGCCGATAACACAGGAGCAAAAGAGCTGCTCGTTATCCGTGTTATGGGTGGATCTACTAGAAGATATGCGAATATTGGTGACGTTATTGTTGCTACGGTTAAAGATGCAACACCAGGCGGTGTTGTTAAAAAAGGTGACGTCGTTAAAGCTGTAGTTGTTCGTTCAGTAAAAGGTGCACGTCGTAAAGACGGTTCTTATATCAAGTTTGACGAGAACGCTGCTGTCATCATCAAAGATGACAAGACCCCAAAAGGAACCCGTATTTTTGGACCAGTAGCAAGAGAGCTTCGTGAGAAACAGTTTATGAAGATTGTTTCCTTGGCTCCAGAAGTATTGTAGGAGGACGGAGATATGGCAACCATGAAAATTAAAAAAGGCGATATGGTAAAAGTTATCGCTGGTAAAGATAAAGACAAAGAAGGCAAGGTTATTGCTGTAAATAAGAAAAATAATACCGTTCTGGTAGAAGGTATCAATATGGTGACCAAGCATACAAAACCAAGTATGACGAATCAGCAGGGTGGTATCGTTCACCAGGAGGGTCCTGTAGATATTTCTAACGTTATGTATCTTCACAATGGAAAAGCTACCCGCGTTGGCTTCAAGATGGAAGGCGACAAGAAAGTACGTGTAGCAAAATCCACTGGCGAAGTAATCGACTAATTAGAGAGAGGAGGCCAATCAGGTGAGTAGTAGACTGAAAGAACAGTACCAGAACGAGATCGTAGACGCTATGATCAAGAAGTTCGGATATAAGAATATTATGGAAGTGCCGAAGCTCGATAAGATCGTTATCAACATGGGCGTTGGTGAAGCCAAAGAAAATGCAAAATTATTAGAAGCTGCCATCAAAGATATGGAAGCAATCACAGGTCAGAAAGCCATCACTACAAAGGCAAAGAACTCTGTAGCAAACTTCAAAATCAGAGAAGGTATGGCAATCGGATGCAAGACCACATTACGTGGAGACAAAATGTATGAGTTCATGGATCGTCTCATCAACTTAGCATTACCGCGTGTACGTGACTTCAGAGGTGTAAACCCGAATGCATTCGATGGTCGTGGAAACTATGCTCTTGGTATCAAAGAGCAGTTAATCTTCCCGGAAATCGAGTATGACAAGGTTGATAAAGTACGCGGTATGGATATCATCTTTGTTACCACTGCAAAGACAGACGAAGAAGCTCGTGAATTATTGACTCAGTTCAATATGCCGTTTGCCAAATAAGTAGGAGGAAATTCTAATGGCTAAAACATCTATGAAAATTAAACAGCAGCGTAAACCGAAGTTCTCTACCAGAGCTTACACACGTTGCCGTGTTTGTGGACGTCCACATTCAGTTTTAAGAAAATACGGAATCTGCAGAGTATGTTTCCGTGAATTAGCATACAAAGGCCAGATACCAGGTGTTAAGAAGGCAAGCTGGTAAACCGGCAGGAAATCAGTAAAAGGAGGAAATATACATCATGACAACTAGCGATCCAATTGCAGATATGCTTACAAGAATCCGTAACGCAAATACTGCGAAACATGATACAGTTGACGTTCCGGCATCTAAAATGAAAATCGCGATTGCAGATATCCTTGTAGATGAGGGATATATTGCAAAATATGATATTGTAGAAGATGGAAACTTCAAGACCATCCGCATCACCTTAAAGTATGGTGCAGACAAGAACGAGAAGATTATCAGCGGACTTAAGAGAATCTCTAAGCCGGGTCTTCGCGTTTATGCTGGTAAAGATGAGCTTCCAAGAGTACTTGGCGGATTAGGAATTGCAATCCTTTCTACAAACCAGGGAATCATCACTGACAAAGAGGCTAGAAAGCTTCAGGTTGGTGGAGAAGTATTAGCTTTCGTATGGTAAAAAATTTTGCCCGCCATTGGACGGACAAAATTCAAAGAACCTCCGGTTCTTTAGAACTATTTGAACTCTTGGTTCTTTAGCTGTTTGAACCTTCGGTTCTTCCGGGTTATTATAATCTGGGGGAGAAGGTTCTTACCGAATCAGGTAACTACGGCGCAAGCCGCAATTATATTAGATAATATTAGGAGGTACGGGCATGTCACGTATAGGAAGAATGCCAATCGCAGTTCCGGCTGGTGTTACAGTGGATATTGCAGAAAATAATCATGTGACTGTAAAAGGTCCTAAGGGAACTCTGGAAAGAACCCTTCCATCCGAGATGGAAATCAAATTAGAGGGTAGCGAAATCATCGTAACAAGACCTAACGATTTGAAAAAAATGAAATCCTTACACGGATTGACAAGAACTCTTCTGAACAACATGGTTGTTGGTGTAACAGAAGGATATAAGAAAGAACTGGAAGTAAATGGTGTAGGTTACAGAGCTTCCAAGGCCGGTAAAGTTTTAACACTTAACCTGGGATATTCCCATCCGGTTGAGATGACAGATCCGGAAGGTCTTGAGTCCGCTGTTGATGGAAATAAGATCATTGTATCAGGTATCGATAAAGAAAAAGTTGGCCAATACGCAGCTGAAATCAGAGATAAGAGAAGACCTGAACCTTACAAAGGAAAAGGTATCAAATATGCTGATGAAGTTATTAGACGTAAAGTTGGTAAGACTGGTAAGAAATAATTAAAGGAGTGACGAAAAATGGTTAGTAAGAAATCAAGAACAGCAGTTCGTGAAAATAAGCATAGAAGAATGCGTCATCATCTTGCAGGCACTGCAGAGAGACCTCGTCTGGCTGTGTTCAGAAGTAATAATCATATGTACGCTCAAATTATTGACGACACAGTTGGAAATACCATCGTTTCTGCATCTACTCTGGACAAAGAACTGAAAGCAGAGTTAGAGAAGACAAACAACGTCGATGCAGCAGCAAAACTTGGTACTGTTATTGCAAAGAAAGCATTAGATAAGGGTATTACAACCGTTGTCTTTGATAGAGGCGGCTTCATATATCAGGGCAAGGTAAAAGCATTAGCCGAAGCAGCAAGAGAAGCTGGTTTAGACTTTTAAGAGGAGGAAACATATACATGAAACGTGAGATCATTGATGCTGGTCAATTAGAGTTAACTGAAAAAGTAGTATCAATTAAACGTGTAACAAAAGTTGTTAAAGGCGGACGTAATATGCGTTTTACAGCTTTGGTTGTTGTTGGCGACGGCAATGGTCATGTAGGTGCTGGTTTAGGTAAAGCAACTGAAATCCCGGAAGCAATCCGCAAGGGAAAAGAAGATGCAATGAAGAAGCTTATCTCAGTAAAGCTGGATGAAGTATCCAGTATTGCACATGATGTTACAGGAAAGCATACAGGAGCATCTGTTCTGTTAAAGAAATCCCCAGAAGGTACCGGTATCATCGCTGGTGGTCCTGCTCGTAACGTTTGCGAGTTAGCAGGTATCAAGAATATCCGTACAAAATCTTTGGGATCCAACAATAAGCAGAACGTTGTACTTGCAACAATTGATGCTTTAAGTCAGTTAAAGTCCCCGGAAGAAGTAGCGAAACTTCGCGGTAAATCCGTTGAAGAAATCGTAGGTTAAGGAGGAATTTAAGATGGCAGATAAATTGAAGGTAACACTGGTGAAATCCACAATTGGTGCTGTTCCGAAGAACAAAAAGACCATCGAAGCACTTGGTTTGACAAAACTGTACAAGACAGTTGAACTGCCGAACAACGCTGCAACAGCAGGCGCGCTTCGCAAGGTTGCACCATACGTGAAAGTAGAAGAAGTTTAAAATAATAAGATAGGAGGTGTCGGTAATGGACTTATCTAATTTAAAGGCAGCAGCAGGTTCTGTACAGAGTGATAATTTCAGAAGAGGACGCGGACACGGTTCAGGAAATGGCAAAACTGCTGGTAAAGGTCATAAAGGACAGAAGGCTCGTTCAGGAGCTCCAAGACCAGGTTTTGAAGGTGGTCAGATGCCATTATACAGAAGATTACCAAAGAGAGGTTTCAAGTGCAGAAATACACAGACAATCGTTGGAATCAATCTTTCTGCTTTAGAGCGTTTTGAGAACGATGCAGTAGTATCTGTTGAAACTTTAGTAGAGGCAGGCATCGTAAAGAACCCAAGAGATGGCGTGAAGATTTTGGGTAACGGCGAACTTACTAAGAAACTCACAGTTCAGGCAAATGCATTCAGCGCAAGCGCAAAAGAAAAAATTGAGGCTCTTGGTGGAAAAACAGAGGTGATCTAATGCTAGAAACACTCCGTAATGCATTCAAAATTAAAGATATTCGTCAAAGAATTATTTTTACCTTTTTGATGTTGATTGTCATCAGAATCGGAAGTCAGCTTCCGATTCCTGGTGTAGACAGTGAAGTGTTTGCAAGCTGGTTTGCCAGCCAGACCGCAGATGGCATGGGATTTTTTGATGCGATAACCGGTGGTTCTTTCTACAATATGTCAGTGTTCGCACTGAGTATTACACCGTACATCACGTCATCCATTATTATGCAGCTTCTGACAATTGCAATTCCGAAGTTGGAAGAAATGCAGCGCGACGGAGAAGAAGGACGTAAGAAGATTGCAGAAATCACAAGATATCTTACCGTTGCATTGGCTCTTATCGAGGCAATTGCAATGAGTGTTGGTCTTCGCCGGGGCGGCTATCTGGAATCAACCAGTGGAGTATCAGGAGTACTTTGTTTAATCACAGTAATCCTGACATTGACAGCTGGTTCGGCAGTTCTTATGTGGATTGGTGAGCGTATTACGGAAAAGGGTGTTGGTAACGGTATTTCTATCGTGTTAGTAATCAACATTATCTCCCGTATGCCAAATGATATCGGAACACTGTTTGAGCAGTTTATTTCCGGTAAGAGTATTCCGAAGGGAGTGCTCGCAGCAGTAATCATCCTTGCAATTATCGTTGCAATGGTAGTATTTGTAGTATATCTTCAGGGCGCTGAGCGGAGAATCCCGGTTCAGTATTCCAAAAAGATTCAGGGAAGAAAACAGGTTGGGGGACAGTCCACACATATTCCGCTTAAGGTTAATACCGGCGGTGTAATCCCAGTTATTTTTGCCCAGTCCTTATTACAGACTCCGGTTATTATCGCGAGCCTGCTCGGAAAGGGAAATGGAACTGGAATTGGAAGTAAAATCTTAAAAGGTATGTCCCAGTCAAATTGGTGTAATCCCCGTGAGCCGATTTACAACATTGGACTTGTCGTATACATTATACTGATTATTGCATTTGCATATTTCTATACATCGATTACCTTTAATCCATTGGAGATTGCAAATAACATGAAAAAAGCTGGCGGATTCATTCCGGGAGTCAGACCTGGAAAGCCAACCAGCGACTATCTGAATAAGATATTAAATTACATCGTCTTTATCGGCGCGGTAGGACTTGCATTCATCGCATTCGTTCCGATTTTCTTTAACGGCGTGTTTGGCGCAGATGTATCCTTTGGTGGAACATCTATCATCATTATTGTTGGTGTTGTTATTGAAACCTTAAAACAGATCGAATCACAGATGCGTGTACGTTATTATAAAGGATTTTTGAATGACTAGGAAGTGTACCTTTGGAGATACTTGCGAATACGCTAACGGCGTGTTTGGGGTATCTCCAAACGTGCACTAAAGTTGTTTTATATGGAAAATAGTGTAAACGGATAGCGTTTTACACCAGTATTTGTTTTGAAAGGCAAGGGTTTATTATGAAAATTATAATGTTAGGGGCGCCGGGAGCAGGCAAAGGAACCCAGGCAAAGCAGATTGCCGATAAATATTCCATTCCACATATTTCTACCGGGGATATTTTCCGCGCTAATATTAAGAATGGCACAGAACTTGGCAAAAAAGCCAAGGAATATATGGATCAGGGCTTTCTTGTTCCGGATGAACTGACCTGTGATCTGGTTATGGACAGAATTAAACAGGATGACTGCACGAATGGCTTTGTACTCGATGGTTTCCCAAGAACAATTCCACAGGCAGAGGCGCTTGATGCAGCACTTGAAAAAATAAATGAGAAGATGGACTTCGCAATTGATGTCGATGTTCCAGATGAGAATATTGTAAAACGTATGAGCGGAAGACGTGCCTGCTTAAACTGTGGTGCTACATATCACATCGTGTCTATTCCGACAAAGGTAGAGGGAATTTGCGACAGATGCGGAAGCCCGGTTGTCTTAAGAGATGACGATAAGCCGGAAACCGTACAGAAGCGTCTGACCGTTTATCATGAGCAGACACAGCCATTGATTGATTATTATAAGAAGCAGAATATTTTAAAATCTGTGGATGGAACACAGCCGATGGAAAAAGTATTTGCTGATATCGTTGATATTTTAGGAGACTGATTGCTATGGCAGTGACGATTAAATCAGAACGAGAGATTGAACTGATGCGCGAGGCAGGAAAAATTCTTGCACAGGTTCATGAAGCATTGGGAAAAGAATTAAAACCCGGAATGTCTACCCTAGAGGTAGACAGACGCGGGGAAGAAATGATTCGTAGTTTTGGCTGTGAACCATCTTTTAAAAACTATCAGGGCTATCCGGCATCTGTCTGTGTTTCCATCAACGAAGAAGTGGTACATGGAATTCCGAACAAAAACCGTATCATAGAGGAAGGAGATATTGTTTCCCTTGATATCGGAGTTATCCATAAGGGCTACCATTCCGATGCTGCAAGAACGCATGGTGTGGGAGAGATTTCTGAGGAAGCAAGGCTGTTAGTCGAAAGAACCAGAAAGAGCTTCTTTGAAGGAATCAAATATGCAAAAGCCGGAAATCATCTCCATGAAATATCCAGAGCCATCGGCGATTATGCAGAGAGTTTTGGATACGGTGTAGTCAGAGACCTTTGCGGACACGGAATCGGAACTCACTTACATGAGGACCCGGAAATCCCGAACTTCAAACAGTTCCGCAGAGGAATCAAGCTTCGTCCGGGTATGACGCTTGCGATTGAACCCATGATTGATTTGGGAACAGCGGATGTAGTCTGGATGGATGACGACTGGACTGTGGTTACGGAGGATATGTCGTTATCGGCACATTATGAGAATACGATTCTGATAACCGATGGCGAGCCGGAGATTCTTACTTTGACGGAATCTGAGATTGCATCCGAGGGAGAATTCCTCAGACCATATATGTATTCGGGAAACGCCATAGAAAGATAGGAATGGGACATGAGCAGAGAGATTGAATTCGCAAAATCCCTTTCAGGGCATGACAAAAATCAGATTTATCTGGTAAAAGAAAAAGATGAAAAGTTTGTTTATCTTGTAAATGGGACAACAAAACCTTTGGATGCGCCGAAGCAAAAAAGCAGAAAGCACATTCAGGTAATCCGCAGACTGCCGCAGGAGGTACTTGATGTTTTAGATGGAACATGGAGTGATACAGCGGTGAAGCGGGCAGTCAAATTATATCAATGCAGAAATCAGGAGGATTTATAGATGTCAAAAGCTGACGTAATCGAAGTAGAAGGAACTGTTGTTGAGAAACTTCCAAATGCGTTTTTTAAAGTAGAACTTGAGAATGGTCATCAGATTCTTGCCACCATCAGTGGAAAGCTGCGGATGAACTTTATCCGTATTCTTCCGGGAGATAAAGTAACAATTGAAATGTCTCCATACGACCTGACCAAGGGACGCATTATCTGGAGAGATAAGTAAGAAACATTGGTTCAGAAATATTTGTTGAAAATGCTTGACTTCTAAATAGTGTTTGTAATATAATGTTAGACGGACACTTTTGGATAGTGCCTTTTTGTGCGTGTATCAAAACGCAAAAAAGAGCTATTATTAGGAAAGGAGGTATTGCTGTGAAGGTTAGATCATCAGTTAAACCTATTTGCGAAAAATGCAAAGTCATCAAGAGAAAAGGAAGCATCAGAATTATTTGTGAGAATCCGAAGCACAAACAGAGACAGGGATAATTTATTCTTGTCTTATTCGTTTGTGTGATAACAGCATCGATGCGTGACTGTTACACAATCATTATGTGCGGCTGCAGTGGAACGCCAGGACGGGTTGTTCACACTGTTATCATAAGAACCAGCAGGGAGAGCTGCCTTAGTATGCTTACATACCGAGAGTATGCAAAAGGAGTCATCCGAATATCAGAGACGTAACGAGAGCACACATTTCAGGCCGCAGGACAGCGGAGCTGCTTGTTTTTACGTCTTTCCGGGAAAAGTCATAGTGTCCTTATGGCTTGCAATTATATTAAAAACTCAAATGAATTTAAATGGAGGTTAACAAACACATGGCTCGTATTGCAGGTGTAGATTTACCAAGAGAAAAACGTGTTGAGATCGGTTTAACTTATATCTACGGAATTGGCAGAGTAAGCTCTAATCGTATCCTCGAAGCAGCAAAAGTAGATCCGAATACTCGCGTTAGAGATTTAACAGACGATGAAGTAAAAAGAATCAGTGCAGTCATCGATGAGACTCAGACTGTAGAAGGTGATTTAAGACGTGAAGTTGCTATGAACATCAAGAGACTTCAGGAGATTGGATGCTATCGTGGTATCCGTCACAGAAAAGGTCTTCCGGTTCGTGGCCAGAAAACAAAGACAAACGCAAGAACTCGTAAGGGTCCAAAGCGTACCGTAGCTAATAAGAAGAAATAAGACATATTTCGTAGCATAGACAATTATTTATTTTAGAGAAAGTAGGTTAGTTTAGATATGGCTAAAGTTACAAAAAAAGTGACAAAAAAGCGTGTAAAGAAAAACGTTGAACGCGGACAGGCACATATTCAGTCATCTTTCAATAATACAATCGTAACCATTACAGATGCTGAAGGAAATGCTTTATCATGGGCAAGTGCTGGTGGTCTTGGATTTAGAGGTTCAAGGAAATCTACTCCGTATGCTGCACAGATGGCAGCTGAAACTGCTACAAAGGCAGCTTTAATTCACGGTTTAAAGACTGTTGACGTTATGGTTAAGGGACCAGGTTCAGGAAGAGAAGCTGCAATTCGTGCACTTTCCGCTTGTGGTCTTGAAGTTACAAGTATTAAGGACGTAACTCCGGTTCCACATAATGGATGCCGCCCACCAAAACGCAGAAGAGTTTAATTAGGAGGTAGAAACTAAGATGGCAGTAAATAAAGTTCCTGTTCTGAAAAGATGTAGATCCCTTGGTTTAGAGCCAAGTTACTTAGGATATGATAAAAAATCCAATAGAGAGTTAAAGAGAGCGGGCAAGAAGATGTCTGAGTACGGTCTTCAGTTACGCGAGAAACAGAAAGCAAAATTCATCTATGGTGTATTAGAGAAACCGTTCCATAACTACTATGAGAAGGCTGACCAGATGAAGGGCATGACTGGTACAAACTTAATGACCATGTTAGAGTCCAGATTAGATAACGTAGTATTCCGTATGGGATTCGCTAGAACAAGAAAAGAAGCAAGACAGATCGTTGACCACAAGTTCATCTTAGTAAATGGCAAACAGGTTAACATTCCTTCTTACTTAGTAAAAGCTGGCGATGTTATCGAGATCAAAGAGAAGAACAAAGGTCTTCAGAGAATGAAAGACATCGTTGAAGTTACCGGCGGAAGATTAGTTCCGGAGTGGTTAGATGTTGACGCTGAGAAATTACAGGGAACTGTAAAAGAATTACCTTCCAGAGAGCAGATCGATGTTCCGGTTGATGAGATGCTTATCGTCGAGTTATACTCTAAGTAATAATCGTGGTTAAGCGGGCATTATTCGGGAAGATTTGCTTCCCGGAAGTCCGCCGGACCAGAGAGATCATATAGGCAATTAACCGAGAAGGAGGGATTTTGTAGTGTTCGATTTTCAAAAACCAAAAATTGAAATCGCAGAAATTTCGGAAGACAAGAAGTACGGAAAGTTTGTTGTAGAACCATTGGAAAGAGGCTATGGCACAACGCTTGGTAACTCATTGAGAAGAATTATGCTTTCTTCCCTGCCAGGTGCAGCAGTAAGCCAGGTTAAGATCGACGGTGTTTTACATGAATTCAGTTCTATTCCTGGAGTAAAGGAAGATGTGACTGAGATTATTATGAATATCAAAAATCTTGCCATCAGAAATAACAGCTCTACAAATGAACCTAAAGTTGCTTACATTGAATTCGAAGGTGAAGGTGTAGTTACAGCAGCAGATATCCAGGTAGATTCTGATATTCAGATTTTAAATCCTGATCTGGTAATTGCCAACTTAAATGGCGGCCCAGACTGCAAGTTATACATGGAGCTTACCATTACAAAGGGTAGAGGATATGTCAGCGCAGACAAGAACAAGACGGAAGATATTCCGATTGGTGTAATCGCAGTTGATTCCATTTATACGCCGGTAGAGCGTGTAAATCTGTCCATTGAAAATACCCGTGTGGGTCAGATTACTGATTATGATAAGCTGACATTGGATGTATACACCAATGGAACCTTAGAGCCGGATGAGGCAGTCAGCCTTGCCGCAAAGGTGTTAAGTGAACATTTAAGTCTTTTCATCGATTTATCAGAAGCTGCTCAGCAGGCTGATGTCATGATTGAGAAGGAAGACAATGCAAAAGAAAAGGTTCTCGAGATGAACATTGATGAACTGGAATTATCCGTTCGTTCTTACAACTGCTTAAAGAGAGCAGGTATCAACACAGTAGAAGAACTGTGCAACAGAACACCGGAAGATATGATGAAGGTTCGTAACCTTGGACGTAAGTCCTTAGAAGAAGTTCTGGCTAAATTAAAGGAGCTGGGTCTCCAGTTGAACCAGAGCGAAGAGTAAGACAACAGCATCCTGTACCTGCATAAGCCGGCAGGATATCTTATGACACGGGCAGAAACAGTAAGTCCAAAGAGCTTGGATTATGTCCGGTGTGGGGAGTGTATGTGTCTGCATCTTTTGTATGCCTGATGAGGGAATGCGTCAGATACAGCATCAGACAGCGGCACAAGCGATATTCCTGCACACGAGATCATGAGTGGCGCTTGGAATGGGTTGTGACGGTATCACAATGACATTCCAAAACAAGTAGATAACATTCGGTAAGTAAGACCAAAGTGCGTGGCCGGATGTTCCACAAAATGGAGGATAATTAAAATGGCAAAGTATCGTAAATTAAGCAGAACCTCTAGCCAGAGAAAGGCTTTATTAAGAGGACAGGTAACCGCATTAATCCACAATGGTAAAATCGTTACCACCGAAGCAAAAGCGAAAGAAGTTCGCAAGATTGCTGAAGGACTTATCGCATTAGCAGTAAAAGAGAAAGACAACTACGAAGAAGTAACTGTAAAAGCGAAAGTTGCCCGCAAAGATAAAGACGGCAAGAGAGTAAAAGAAGTAGTGGACGGAAAGAAAGTTACCGTATACGACGAAGTTGAGAAGACCATCAAGAAAGATAAGCCTTCCCGTCTTCACGCTCGTAGAGAGATGTTAAAGGTTCTTTATTCTGTAACAGATGTTCCGGCAACAGCAGCTGGAAAGAAAAAGAACACCAAGGAAGTTGACCTTGTTGCTAAGTTATTCGACGAGATCGCTCCGAAGTATGCAGAGCGCAACGGTGGTTACACCAGAATCGTAAAGATTGGTCAGCGTAAAGGTGACGGAGCCCTTGAAGTTGTACTTGAGTTAGTATAATTTATAAGTTAAGAAAGAAGACAGCTTATTCTGTGTAAAAGCAGAATTGGCTGTTTTTTGTTTATAGAGCTGAAATACGTGAGGTACACTTTTGCTCTACTGAGAACTGGACTGTTTAAATATATATAAACTGGCCGTTACAACCAAGACACATATCCGATATAGTAATAGCAGAAAGACCGGTCTTACTGAATGAAAGGTAAGGGATAATTGGATATGAGTGAAGAAAGAGCAAAATTGAATAGAGAGTTGGCACAGATGTTAAAGGGCGGCGTCATTATGGACGTTACAACCCCGGAACAGGCACGGATTGCAGAGGAGGCAGGGGCATGCGCAGTTATGGCGTTGGAGCGCATTCCTGCGGATATCAGAGCAGCTGGCGGTGTGTCACGTATGAGCGACCCGAAAATGATTAAGGGAATCCAGGAAGCAGTTTCGATTCCGGTTATGGCAAAGTGCAGAATCGGACATTTTGTGGAGGCACAGATTTTAGAGGCAATTGAGATTGACTATATCGATGAGAGCGAAGTGCTTTCCCCTGCAGACGATGTGCATCATATTAACAAGAACGAATTTAAAGTGCCGTTTGTGTGCGGCGCAAAAGATTTGGGAGAGGCATTACGCCGTATCAATGAGGGCGCTTCCATGATTCGTACCAAGGGCGAGCCGGGAACCGGTGACGATGTGCAGGCAGTACGCCATATGCGCAAGATGAACCGTGAAATTGCCATTATAAAGGCATTAAAAGAGGACGAATTGTTTGAGCAGGCAAAAGAGCTGCGTGTACCATATGAACTGGTGCGTTACGTTCATGATAACGGCAGACTTCCGGTTGTCAATTTCGCGGCAGGCGGCGTTGCAACACCGGCAGATGCAGCACTGATGATGCAGTTGGGGGCAGAGGGCGTGTTTGTAGGTTCTGGAATCTTCAAGTCCGGCAATCCGAAGAAACGCGCAGCTGCAATTGTAAAAGCTGTGACCAATTACCAGGATGCTGCGATGTTAGCAGAGCTTTCTGAGGACCTCGGAGAGGCAATGGTAGGCATCAACGAACAGGAGATTGAACTTCTGATGGCGGAGCGTGGCAAATGAAAAAGATAGCGGTTTTAGCGGTACAGGGAGCGTTTATCGAGCATTGCCATAAGATGGAGTTGCTGGGCTGCGAATGCGTGGAACTGCGCCAGAAGGCGGATTTAGAGCAGGCGTATGACGGCTTGATTCTGCCGGGCGGAGAGAGCACAGTGCAGGGAAAGCTGCTTCGGGAACTTGGAATGTATGACACGATAAAACAAAGGATTGCAGATGGGATGCCGACACTTGGTACCTGTGCAGGGCTGATTCTTCTGGCGAAAAAGCTGAGTAATGATACCAATTGTTATTTTGGAACATTACCAGTGACGGTACGAAGAAATGCTTACGGAAGACAACTCGGCAGCTTTCATACCTGTGAGGAAGTAAAAGAAATCGGAAAGGTGCCGATGACCTTTATAAGAGCACCTTATATTGAGAGTGTAAAGCCACAGGTGGAAGTGCTTGCGGAGGTAGAGGAAAAGATTGTAGCGGTGCGGTATCAGAACCAGATTGGGCTTTCCTTCCATCCGGAGTTAGATGAGGATAACCGCATTCATGAAATGTTTTTGAAAATGATATAATCAATTCAGTTTTTTGCTTCAAAAAACGCGGGCGGTGCGATATTGCACGTTCCCGCGTTTTTACGTTGTGATAGGAATATGAATTGATGCCAGATAGATTTAACATCTAGAAAGCACTTTTCATTGTTTCATAGGCGGTTTTTGCAGCTTCCTCAATGGTTGCTTCACCGTAGTGGACACTGGTACAGGCCTGACTGAAGGCGTTTGTTAAAGTAGAACTTTCAAACATCGGATTCATCAGGATGGTGTCTGTATTATCAATGGTGTTGTCTGCATCAATCATGATACCCTCAAGTTCTCCGTTTGCCTGTAAGATATCTTTGGCAGCCTGATTGAACGGAACACCTTTGTCGAGTTTTTGCTGTAATGCCATATCCTCGCTGGCGACAAGGAACTGCAACAGTTCTGCGGCTTCGGAAGGATGGTCAGTGTTGGCACTGATGGCATACATGGTAGCAGGTTTAACGTACCAGCCGGTACGGGAGGCACCGCTTAAAACAGGAGTACTTCCGATAGCACTTGTTCCACCTGCCTGCTCAAACATAGCGGCATATTTTTCGGCACTGTTAATCCACTGAACAGTACCGGCGGAAGTGCCGTCAGAAAGGTCGGAATCAGAGCGCTCTGTAATTTCGCGGATAACGCCTTTATCAACCCAGTTCATGTAAAAGGTAATCATTGCGGCAATATCATCTTCAGAAAAATTAAATTTGCCATCGTCTGTGATAATTGCTTTTCCGGTCTGCTGTTCCACATATGCGGTTGAAATAAACCACATTGCAACAGAACCGAGGTCTAGTGGACAGATACCGTCTTTTTTCATGACGGATGCTGCTTTCTCAAAGTCATCCCAGGTTTTCGGTAACTCGAGATTATATGTGTCATAAAGAGATTTATTGTATACAAAAACCTGTCCATTTTGTGCAATTGGAAGGGCATCTAAGTGTCCGTTGATGGTACCGTAGCTTAAGGCTTCCTCTGTGTAATTTGATAAATCCAGAATATCGGACAGTTCGTTTAAATCATAAAATCCGGTTCCGTCCGGGGAATAGCCGCTGACCCATGCATAGTTGAGCTGCATGACATCTGCCTCAGTATGAGCTGCCATTTTAACATTTGTTTTCTTCTGAAAACCAGTAAATTCACTGTACTCAAGCTTGACTTTGATATCCGGATGTTCCTGCTCAAAAGCCTTGACTGCGGCGATTGTGTAGGCGTGTCTGGAGTCAGGACCCCACCAGGAAAAGGTGATTTCCTTCTGCTCATTTCCTTCTTCAAACGTCATATCAGTATTGCCACAGCCGGTGAAGGAAAGCAGCGTGGCTGCGCTGATTCCAAGAGCTATAAAACGTTTTAAACTTTTCATCGTGATACCTCCTCGTCGGAAATCTTAAACTTGCTTAAGGACTGCTGTAAAGAAGCTGCGGCCTGCTCAAGCTCACCCGCCTTGCTAGACAGTTTGCGGCTGATTTCCAATTCTTCCATGCTGACACTTAATACTTCCTCGGTATTGGCAGAGGAATGTTCTGTGATTTCGAGAATACTCTTTGTTGCATTTAAAGATTCCTCCTTGAGAGAACTCATCTCTGTTGTGAGAGAACCAATCTGGTTAATCTTTTCGCTGATAGTATCCGTGGAATCTACAATATGCTGGAAGGAATCTGCGGTATCAGCAACCATAACGGACTGTTCTGCAAATACTTTCTTTGCATCCTCAAGAATTCCGACGGTGTTCTGTACATACTGGCGGATACGATTGATAACTTCGTTAATATTGTTGGTGGATTCCTCGGTCTGGGATGCAAGTTTGCTGACTTCACCGGCAACTACTGCAAATCCTTTTCCGGCATCTCCTGCCCGGGCAGCTTCAATGGAAGCATTTAAGGCAAGCAGGCTTGTCTCATCGCTGATGGAAAGGATGAGAGAAAGAACGGACTCAATATTGGAAACCTCATTTACCAGTATATCAAAGGTTTCGTTCATGTGGTTCATGGATTCGTTGACAGCGTCCGTCTTTTTGCGGAGACTGTCAATCTGGCTGATAGAGTTACTTCCAATCTCCCGTGTAAGTTCGGAGCTGTTATTTGCTTCTGCAACATTATTGATAGTAAGACCAATGTTATTGGCGAGTGTTTCCAGAGAGCCAAATGTTTTCTGGGATTCGTCTAACTGGGTTGCGGCACCTTTTGCAACCTCTTCCATTGCAACGGTGATATTTTCAGAAATTGTTTTGGACTGTTGTGCAATGTCGTTGATGGTCGTTACCTGGGTATGAACATCCCCTGCAACATGTTCTACTTCCATCAGAAGTGTGCGGATATTTGCCATCATGTCATTGAATGTGGAAGCAAGGACTTCAAGTTCGCCAAAGGAACGGAAATTTGCAGACACGGTAAGGTCTCCCTGCTCAGCTTTCTGCATGACAGAAACAATCCGGCGGATTGGTCTTGTGATGGAATCGGAAAACAGGAGTCCGGCAATAATAACAATAATGACACCGACAACTGCGATGATTCCGGTAAAGTTACGAATCTCATAAACCTCTGCAAGAATCGTGCTGGTAGGAACGGTACTGACAATTTTCCAGTCATCGCCGCAGGTATTGACCGTTACAAGCTGACCACCTCGGATGAAGGTACTGCGGGTAGAGGAGGAAACCTTGTCACTGATGGTGGCATCTAAAGGGGTACCGCCAACCTCGGAATCGTCTGTAGAGTAAATAATGCGGTTGTCTGAAGCAACGATGCGGATAGTCATATCGCTCATCTGATCAGAAGTCTCCATCAAAGCGTCCAAATCAGCAGTGTAGATGGCAGCCAGAAGAATGGCATTATCATTAATTCTTTTCACATAGAAAAGACGAGCGTAGTAATCATCCACGCCGGTTGTCCAGCCATCGTTTGTGGTATCTCTTGTAATAAACCCTTCGAGTGTCTGATAGAGCGAATCGCTGCCCAGAAGGCTCTTGGTGCTTGAAGCCAGTTTTCCGACAGTCTGGTCATTTGAATAAACGATACAGAAATCACCAAAGTTATTCATAAGGCTGTTGGTGATAAGGCTTGACTCGATGGTGGAACGCGTCTGGATCTTCTCATAATCATCAATGGATGCATCCGTATCATCATATTCATATAAAAGCGGGTCTGCAAAAATGAGAGATGAAATGTCCTCAATATTGTCCAAATGTGAATTGACACTTAACCGAATCTGATCATTGATTGCGGTGGTTAAAGAACCGACCTTTCTTTGCATGGTTGAACTTGTTTTGGCATAAGAAATCAGTGCGATTGCAAGAATACCCGCCAGTGCTATGACGACATACGATGCAACGAGTCTTGTCTTGATGGAACCGCGTTGTTTTTTATGTACGGCAGAAGCTTTCTTCATAACATCCTCCTATTTTTTATGAAATAAATTTGTTTTGCGAAGCAAAATGCAACTATTTAATATTTTCCATTATATAACAAAAGTACCTGCTTTACCAGTAAGAAGCAGATGTTTCTCAGAAAGAACAGAAGTTTTTGATTTAAAACTAAGGAAAAGAGCAATTTATCCGATATAAAATCTGAAAACAAGTTTCAGGGAAGAAAGGAGATGCCATTATGCGTATAGAGGCTTATAATCAGGTGGCACAGGTTTATCAGACAACCGGTTCAACAAAGAATAAGAGTGTAAATGCTGTCAGTGCCGGTCGTGATGAAGTGCAGATATCTTCATTTGGACGTGATTATCAGATTGCAAAGCAGGCAGTGGCAGAAGCTTCAGATATCAGGGAGGATAGAGTCGCAGAACTCAAGGCAAGCGTCAACTCTGGTAATTATAGCGTGAGTGTAAACGATTTCGCAAAAAAATTATTAGAAAAGTACAATGCATAACAGCGTGGTAGAAAAAGTGAGGATGTACTGTGGCAAGTTTAATGGAAGATCTTTTGGATGTCTTAGAAAAAGAAGAAGCACAATATGAAACATTGATTGCACTTGGAGATGAAAAGAGGGAAGCAGTAATCAAAGCGGACATTGCAAAGCTTGATGATGTGACAATCAGAGAGCAGGATGCAGCCAGCGTATTGCTGAATCTTTCAAACCGGAGAACACAGGTGCTAAATGATATGGCAACTGTACTTGGGAAAAATCCCGGCGAGTTGACAATCACCAAAATGATCGGGTATCTGGATAAGCAGCCGGTGGAACAGGAGAAGCTGACAAAACAGCGGGATCGCTTGTTAGACGCGGGGGCACGGATGCGTGCATTAAATCAGCAGAACGAGGCGCTTTTGAAACAGGCATTGGAAATGGTAGAATTTGACCTTACCTTGTTACGGAGCATGCGGCAGGCACCCGAGACTGCCAATTATGACAGAAATGCCTATAATACGGGAGATATATTGGGTGGAAGCGGCTTTGATGCCAAACAGTAGCTTTAAGAAGCTGCCTGCAACAGAAGCTGTTTAAAGACAGCAGAAACAAGGAGAGAGACACATGGCAAATTCATTTGGAAGTCTGCACATTGGCGTAGCCGGTCTGCAGAGCAGTCAGAACGCATTAAATATTACCTCGAATAACCTGGCAAACGTAGATACTACAGGTTATGTGCGGCAGCGTGTTATTTATGCGGACAGAGATTATCTGAATTTTAATACGACAGCATCGATTAGTTATCAGCAGTCAGGACTGGGGGTAAAAATCGGTGATGTCATTCATACAAGAGACATTTTTCTGGATCGTTCTTATCGTACCGAGTCCGGACGCCAGGCATTCTATGCGGCTACTTATGAGGCAACACAGGAAGTAGAGACACTTTATCAGGAGCTGGAAGGCCAGGCATTTCAGGATGCGGTGGAAGATTTCTGGACAGCATTTCAGGAATTCGCAAAAGCACCGGATGACAGCATTTATCAGAACCTCGTTGTGCAGAAAGCACAGCTTTTCTTGAGCAGAGGAAATGCAGTATATTCCGGACTTCAGAGCTATCAGTACAATATTAATACGCAGATTTCAGACGATATTGACCGGATTAATGAACTGGGCAAAACCATCTATGATTTGAACCTGGAAATCATGAAAGTAGAGTCCGGCGGCGTGGAAACGGCCATGACACTGCGTGATGAACGTGACCTTGCGCTGGATGAACTGGCATCTTATGTGGAGATTACCTATCATGAGACCACAGATGGACAGGTGAAGGTAGAATTAGAGGGTGTTCCGTTTGTCGATGAGGCAAGATGCTATGAGATGGGCAAGAAATACGATAAAGTAAACGGTTTCATTACTGCTTACTGGCCGCATCTGTCAGATACCGATAGAGACAATTACACCAACGTATTTGATTTTAACACCGACATATCCAAAGATAATAAAAATGATATGGGTGAGTTGAAGGCACTTATTCTTGCAAGAGGTGATTATCTTGCAAATTACACAAATATAGAAGGAATGGATGCAGACACCTATAACGATACAACCGGTATGTCTGTGATGCTTTCTGCGGAAGCACAGCTTGACCAGATGATTCATGGAATCGTAACGGCAATCAATGATTTGTACTGCCCGAATGTCACGGCAGGTGAATACGCAAGTGCAAACGGAAATACGCTGACATTTCCACTCACAGTATACGATGAATACGGAAATGAACTGACCGGTATGACCATAAACGCCAATACGAAGATTCTTGATGCGGCAAACTGTGCAGTCGGCTCAGATGGAGAATTGCCGCCGAGAGAACTTTTCACCAGAAGCGGAACCGAGCGCTATACCAAGGTGTATGATGCAAATGGAAATGAATACTACGTTTATAATGAAGAAGACCCGAACGATACGACAAAGCAGTATACATTGCAGAGTCTTAGCGTAAATGAAGAACTTGTTTCCCTGGAAACCCTGATGCCGCATCTGATGCAGAACGGCAATGTGGATATTCCACTCGGAGAGGCTTTGGTTGCTATCTGGGATAAAGAACTTTTGACATTAGACCCGAATGATACCAGCAAGTGCACATTTAAAGAGTATTATCAGAATATGACGGATGGAATTGCAACAAAAGGAAATGTGTACAGTTCCACGTCAGAAGCACTTACGGCAACAGTATTGTCGGTAGATAACCAGAGACAGCAGACAATCGGTGTCTCCTCAGATGAAGAACTGACTTATATGATAAAATATCAGAATGCATACAATGCATCCAGCCGTTTTATCAATGTAATTAATGAAATGATTGAGACGCTGCTCACGCAGGTTGGCTAAAAGACCCTAACCTGGCAGAATGGAGGAAAGATATGCCGTCAACATTTTTTGGATTAACAATTGCAGCTTCCGGTATGAATGCATATCAGGTGGCATTAAATACAACCGCCAATAACATTTCAAATGTACAGACCAGCGGATATACAAGACAGCAGGCAAATCGTGTGGCAGGTGATGCGCTTCGTGTAAATGCAAAATACGGAAGCATGGGTACCGGTGTTACGACCGTATCCGTGACACAGACCCGTAATCAGTATTATGACACGAAGTACTGGTACAATCAGTCGTCTGTCGGTTTATATGAAACACGTCTTAATTACCTGAAGCAGATTGAAAATTATTTTATTGATGATGGAGATTCGGAAAAGGGATTTACTACGATATTAAATACAATGTTCAATGCGCTTGATACCTTGCGGACAAATGCAAGTGATACAAATGTAAGACAACAGTTTATCGGAAGCGCACAGAACTTCGCTACTTATTTTAACAGCGTTGCAAACGGACTGAGTGATATTCAGGAGAGCACCAACGCAGAAATCAAGACAACGGTTGCAAATATCAACTCGATTGCCAAGAAGATTGCAACTTTAAATAAAGAAATCAATGTCATTGAGCTTCAGGGCGGCTATGCGAATGAGCTGCGTGACCAGAGGGCGCTTTTAATTGATGAGCTTTCAGAAATTGTGCCGACAGAAGTGTCGGAGGTGCCGGTGACAGATTCCAACGATCCGGATCGCGTGACAGGGGCAAACTATTATACCGTTAAAATTGGCGGACAGCTGTTGGTAGACACATATGATTACAATGAGTTAAGCTGTGTAGCAAGAGAGTACAAGGTAAATCAGTCCGACTGCGAAGGACTTTATGATATCGTGTGGTCAAAGACCGGCAATACCTTCCAGGGTGGCGCAAGTTATATGTCCGGTTCCTTAAAGGCACTGTTTGATATCCGTGATGGTAATAACGGAGAAAACTTTACCGGAAAAGCAACGATGGTAAATAACCGGACCGTCAAGGTGACCAATTCTTCCATGTCAAGCGTGGAAGCGATGACAATGCCGGAAAACGGTCGCATTACACTGGCTGGAAAAACCTATACCTATAAGGGATTTTCTTATGAGACAAATGCAGCCGGAGAGGTGACATCATATTCGTTTAAACTGGAAAATGCAATTACGGATGACGAAATTGTGAAAATCAATGGAAACACAGCTTCGATTGGAAGCTCTGTAGATTCTATGGGTATTCCGTATTACATGGCACAGATGAACCAGTTTCTACGTGCATTTTCCAAAGCGTTTAATGATATCATTAACTGCGATGCGAGCGAGGATTTAAACGGAAATCCGGCAAATGATTATTCATTCTTTACCGGAACCGATACCGTAACCGGCGAGGAATTTACACTCAGAGATACGACACAGAACTCAGATGCAGACAACTATTATAAGCTCACAGCGGCAAATTTCTGTGTATCAGATGTCTGTGTGAAAGATCCGGCAAGACTTGCAACAACGGAAAATGATATTGAGTCAGACGGTGTGGATTCCTACGATTTGTTTGAACGTCTTGCATTGTTAAAAAACAAAACTGTTATTTACCGCAGCGGCTATGCGGACGGATTCTTAAAATGTATGATTTCTGATATCTCCATTGATACACAGGAGTCCGAGATTTTCTCGAAGAACTTTACAAATATTGCAAATACCATTGAGAACCAGAGACTTTCCATTTCAGGAGTAGATGAGGATGAGGAAGCGTTAGATTTGGTAAAATTCCAGAATGCTTACAATCTTTCGTCCAAAATGATTTCTGTTATGGCAGAGGTGTATGACAAACTGATTCAGGAAACCGGAGTATAAAAGGGGGAAGAAGAATGCGTATTACAAACAATATGATGATGCGTAACACATCATATAATATCAATGGAAATAAAGTAAATGTAGATGCAATGAACAACCAGATGACTTCCCAGAAGAAGATTCAGCGTCCTTCGGAAGACCCGGTAGTTGCAATCCGTGCACTGCGTCTGCGCAGCAGCTTAAGTGAAATTAATCAGTACTATGAAAATAATATTCCGGATGCAGAGGCCTGGCTGAACGTAACGCACACCGCACTTTATAATATGACAGACATTTTAAAGAACGTGCGGGAACAGTGTGTATACGGTGCAAACGATTCCTTAAAGACGGAAGACCGTAATGCTATTTTGGAACAGCTGCAATCCTTACGTTCCCAGATTTATTCCGAGGGAAATTCTGACTATGCAGGAAGAACTGTATTTACCGGATATCGAACCAATAAGACTCTGACATTTGCAACAGCAGAGACAGAGACTTCTTATGAGATTTCCCAGAAATTTTCCTATAAAGATATCGAAGAGCACCGCTATTATAGTGGAGAAGTAGAAGTTCCGACAACTTCCAATGGTGTATTAAATAATACGATTTCCAATCCGTCCCAGGCAACATACTCCAGAGTACGTCTCGGATATGGAGAGATTGATGAGCTGACAGGGCAGTCAACAGCAACACCGGCAACGACAACCATCAGTTACACTTATGATGGAGCACCGACACCAGCGCCGGAAATGAACGTTACGATTTACGATACCTATGATGACTGGGCAGCAGCAAGTGCCAATGGAACTTATGACATTGCGAGCGGCGAGGCGGTATGTATCAAGGAAACCGGCGAACTTATTTTTGACAAGGATTTAGCTGCAGATTTAAAGAGCAAAAATGCGTCTTTCACGGTTGACTATAAGAAAACCGGTTTTGATAAGGGTGAGGTCAGACCGGAGTACTATTACAACTGTACAGATGTGACGGATGCAGATGCGTCCAACCACATTGAATATAAGAAGTATGATGATGACGGAAACGAAATCTATCAGGACATCAATTATATTGTAGCATCCAACCAGACACTTACGGTCAACACGAGTGCGTCAAAGGTGTTTGATTCCTCTATCGGAAGAGATGTAGATGAACTGATGGAAGCAGTCCAGAACGCACTTGATGCAGAAGAGAAGGTAAGCACTCTTACCAAGATGAAGTCAATGGAAGAATATTCTTCCACCGGGTGTCAGGAAAAGCTTGATGAGTGGATTGCAGCCGCAAAGAAGGAACAGTCCTATGCGGAAGACAATATGCAGAAGCTTTACAACTCTTACATTGGAAACTTTGATGACTATCTCGAGCAGGTGAATCTGGCTCTTACAGACGTGGGGAACAAACAGCAGAGCCTTGCTTTGACGGAAACAAGAGTATCCAGTCAGCAGACCACAATCAAGGAATTGAAATCAAGCAATGAGGACAGAGATATCTCAGATATTATTCTTGATTATACCGCTGCATACAATGCTTATCAGGCATCTTTACAGGCGGGAGCAAAGATTAATCAGAACACATTGCTTAATTACATTTAATAAAATAGTCGGGGGTTATTATGAAAGCAGAGACAAGATTATTTGGAACAATTGATATTGCAGATGATAAAATTATCCTCCTGGAAAATGGAATGATTGGACTGCCGGAAATGCGGCAGTTCGCTTTAATCTTTGATGAAGAAAAAAAACGCGAGAGACAGAAGCAGATTATGTGGTTACAGTCAATGGATGACCCACAGACGGCGTTCCCGGTCATGCAGCCGGAAATTGTGAAACCGGATTACACATTGACAATCAACGAAGAACTGTTAAAGCCTCTCGGAGAGATGGAAGATGAAGATGCCTTTATTTTGGTGACTGTGACAGCAGCACCAAAGAAGGAAGATACTTCAGTGAACTTAAAAGCTCCATTTGTTATTAATACCCGGACAAACCGGGGAATCCAGGTGATTGTAGAAGAAGATTATCCGGTAAAATTTAAAATTGATGAGGCATTAAAGGCATTGAAGGAAAAGGCGGGTGAATAGAAATGCTGGCATTGACAAGAAAAAAAGGGGAATCTCTGGTAGTAAACAACAATATTGAGATTACCATTTTAGAGATTCGCGGAGACCAGATTAAGATTGGCATTTCAGCGCCGAAGGATGTGCCAATTTACCGGAAAGAGGTTTTTCTTCAGATTCAGGAAGAAAACAAAAAAGCGGCAGCGCAGGTGGCTGACGTGGCGGAGTTGGAGAATCTTTTCTAGCGAACTATAAAATATAAAAGAAATTGACCGATATAACCCTTAGAGAATTCATGGAAGTGACACGCGAGATCACACGGAGGTGATACGATGGAAATCGAATCAATGAAAAATAACGGCGTGAGTGCTTACCAGTCCGGAAAAGCAGCATCACAGCCGGGAGGCAAGAGTGTTTCCACACGCGCAAGCGTCGAGAACATCGAGCTGAATACGAAAACAGATGAGTCTTCCCGAGATGGAAAGGAAGTACAAGCAGAAACAAAAGAGAAAACCGAGAATACGCAGACAAATCAGAATCAGACACTGAAGAACGCAGTGGAAGAAATGAACAAGCAGATGCATGACTCGGAAGCAATTTTTGGCATTCATGAAAAGACAAACAGAGTTACCATTAAGATTGTAGATAAAGAAACGAAAGAAGTTATCAAAGAATATCCACCGGAGCAGACACTTGATATGATTGCAAAAGTATGGGAGTTAGCAGGTATCATGGTGGATGAGAAACGATGAGAAAGGAAGGGTGACATATGCCGATTCGTATTACAGGATTGAACTCAGGATTGGACACAGAGTCCATTATCTCTGCATTGGTGTCTTCCTATAATTACAAGACAAACAAGTATAAGAAGGCACAGACCAAGCTTTCCTGGAAACAGGATGCCTGGAAGACTTTAAATACCAAGATTTACAGTCTGTATAAGAACGTGGGCAATATGAAGTTCAGTACAGCTTACAACTTAAAGTCCACAACAGTATCAGATTCGACAAAGGTAACCGTAAGTGCAGGAAGTGGTTCTGCAAACGGCTCTTACAGTATTCAGGTTATCAGTCTTGCAAAGACCGGATATCTGACCGGTGGGCAGCTTAGCAGTGGTACAACGTCTTCCACAACCTTAGAGAGCCTTGGCTATACCGGAGGAACCGGAACCATCAGCCTTACGACAGGCGGAACAAAGACCGATATTTCGGTAACAAAGGATTCTACCATTCAGGACGTTGTAAATCAGTTAAAGAGCGCAGGTGTTAGCGCAAACTATGACGAGACAAACCGCCGTATTTATGTGAGCTCAAAAGACAGCGGAGCAGACAATGATTTCTCACTGGCAGGAAGCGATGCAGCCGGAACCGAAGTTTTGAAGACCCTTGGACTGAATGTTGCGTCTTCTGCAACAAAAGCAGAGTATACAGATTTGGCTTCTTATGCGACCTTGAGTGAAGCACAGATTAGACAGATTGTTCAGGATAAGGCAGCTGCAACAGCAAGCAATGAAAAACTGAATACACAGAATACATATTATAAAAATGCAATTTCTTACGCAAATGCTGCTTCTGCGATTAATCAGGTTAAGAACTCTACATCAAATGCGAGTGAAGCAGATTTTGAACTTCTGAAAACGCTGGCATCTATTGATACATCCGGAAAGTATGTAGGTGCAGATGGCAATGTTTATACGAAGGATGAGGAAACCGGAACCTATAAGACTACAACAACAAGCGGAACGATTGAAGTAGAGGCTTCTGTGGTAGAGGCAGAGAGTAGCGGTTACACATCAGCTTCTGATAAGCTTGACAGCCTTGCAACAACGTTCGGACTTATCAAAGAGAAAACAGATGATGCTGGCAATACAACAAAGGATTCCAGTGCACTTACAACATTCAAACAGAATCTTTCGACAATTAAGACCATCTCGGAAGAGGCAGCTGGTATCGACAGTGCGACATACCAGGATGCAGGTGTGGATGAACAGCAGTTATTAAGTGATATCGAGGCGGCAATTACAGCCGGGAATGATGTAGCAGATCTTATTACAGGATATCAGACCCAGATTACACAGAATAACAGCACCATCACAGCAAATAATGAAACACTTGCAGACAAGAGCCGGATTACGGCTGACATGACGGATGCCCAGATTACAGCCCTGATGAACCAGGCTGCATATGCGGCAGAGCAGCTTGCAAAGAGCGATGCAGATATGGGGTATAGCGAGGGTGCTACCCGTGTCAATGGACAGGATTCTGTGATTTATGTCAATGGTGCAAAATATACCGGAACCTCTAATACTTTTTCTATCAATGGACTGACCATCACCGCAACAGGTGTGACCGGTACATCCTATGATGCAACGGAGACGAATGCAGTTTCTGCAACGGTTAATACGGATACCCAGGGTATTTATGATAAGGTAAAGGACTTCTTAACCCAGTATAATGCATTGATTAACGAGATGACATCCCTTTACAATGCAGACTCTGCAAAGGGCTATGATCCGCTGACTTCTGAAGAAAAGGATGCAATGTCCGATTCTGAGGTAGAACTCTGGGAGAACAAGATTAAAGCGTCTTTGCTGCGCCGTGATGATACGTTGAGCAGTCTGATTTCGTCCATGACGACAGCGATGACAAAGAGTGTTGAGATTAACGGAAAGAGTTACAGCTTATCTACATTTGGAATTAAGACGTTAGGTTATTTTAATGCAGCAGAGAATGAGCAGAACGCATACCATATCGATGGAGATGAGGATGACAGTGCAACTTCTGGTAATACGGATAAATTAATGGCAGCAATTGCATCTGATCCGGACAGTGTGGTAGAGTTTATGCAGCAGATGTCAACGAACCTGTACAATGCAATTGATGCAAAAATGAAGACAAGCAGCTTAAGCAGTGTCTACACCGTATACAATGACAAGGAAATGGCATCGGAGTACAGTGATTACACAGATCTCATTAAGAAATGGGAAGATAAATTGCAGGATCAGGAAGACTATTATTATAAGAAATTCTCAGCAATGGAAACTGCGCTGGCAAAATTAAACAGTTCTTCATCTGCATTAACAGGATTATTAGGAAGCTGATAACAGAACTATATGGGCAGGGGAAACCCTGCCCACGATGTATAACGACTTGACATGGAGGTTAGGCAATGATAGCAAACAAAGGATATGCAGCCTATGCAAACAACAAAATAATGACTGCATCCCCGGCGGAGTTGACACTGATGCTTTATGAAGGAGCAATCAAATTCTGCAACCTTGCGATGGAGGCAATCGACGCAAAGGATATCCAGAAAGCACATGAGAATATTATGAAGGTGGAGCATATTGTTGAGGAATTTCAGGCAACACTCGACCACCGATATCCGGTAGCAAAAGACTTTGACAACGTATATTCTTACCTTTTGGAACGCCTGAAAGAGGCAAATCTGAAAAAGGACAAAGAAATTATGGAAGAAGTGACGAAACACCTTCGTACGATGCGTGACACCTGGAAGGAAGTAATGAAGCATGGCAGAAGCGGACAATAACAGGAATTATATTTCCATCATGATTCAGAGCCTGAAGAGAAAAAACAGTATTTTAAATACAATTGAAAGTTTAAATCTCAGGCAAAAGGAAGAACTTGAGAATCCGGCGCTTGATCCGGAAGATTTTGATAAGACCGTAAAGGAAAAGGCGGACTGCATTGAGAAGCTTGATAAACTTGATGATGGGTTTCAGGAACTCTTTGACAGAGTGAAGGAAGAACTGGACGCTGACAGAGCATTTTACCGAGAGGAGATTAAACAGATGCAGGAGTTAATCCGGCAGCTGACGGAAAAGAGTGCGGCAATCCAGGTTCAGGAAGCAAGAAATAAGCGTCTGATGGAGCAGAAGTTTGCATCCGTGAAGAAACAGGTGCGTGAAGTGCGTACCAGCCAGAAGATTGTCAATCAGTATTATAAAAACATGATGAAGACCAATTTCATCGAGCCACAATTTACAGATAGCAAAAAGTAAAAAAAATTACTTTTTCCTATAAAGTATTGGAGAATGTCTCCGATATATAAAACAAGTAAACAAGATAACAATTGTTACTTGGTGATGAAAGCCGGATGGAGCGTACGGCCGGAGTGGTGGAAGTCACACAACAAAATTAGCATATGCAGCATGGATGCTGCATTATATTCAAGGAGGAAAAAAATTATGGTAGTACAGCACAATATGACCGCAATGAATGCGAACAGAATGTTAGGCATTACAACAAGCGCACAGTCAAAATCTTCTGAGAAGTTATCTTCTGGTTACAAAATCAACCGTGCAGGTGATGATGCTGCTGGTTTAACAATTTCTGAGAAGATGAGAAGCCAGATTCGTGGCTTAAACAAAGCTTCTGACAACGCACAGGATGGTATTTCCTTAATTCAGGTTGCTGAGGGTGCATTATCTGAGACACATTCTATCTTACAGCGTATGAACGAGTTAGCTACTCAGGCTGCTAACGATACCAATACAACTGCTGATAGAGGAGCTATCCAGGATGAGATTAACCAGTTAACATCTGAGATTAACAGAATCTCTTCTACAACCCAGTTCAATACCCAGAACCTTATCGATGGTAAGTTTACAGCTAAGAACCTTCAGGTTGGTTCTATCTGCGGACAGAGAATTACAGTATCCATCGACGCTATGTCAGCATCTGGTATTGGTGTAAGTGGTCTTGATGTTACATCTTTCGCAACAGCTGGTAAGGCTATGTCTGATATTCAGGGAGCTATTTCTACAGTATCTGCACAGCGTTCTTACTTAGGAGCTCTTCAGAATCGTCTGGAGCACACCATCTCCAACTTGGATAACATTTCTGAGAATACTCAGTCTGCTGAATCTCGTATCCGTGATACAGATATGGCTGAAGAGATGGTTACATACAGCAAGAATAATATCCTTGCTCAGGCAGGACAGTCTATGCTTGCTCAGGCTAACCAGTCTACTCAGGGTG
>ENA-UOJA01000820-UOJA01000820.1-human-gut-metagenome-genome-assembly--contig:-C19-NODE-820-length-28213-cov-9.420342_pt1 | contig 28213 bp, 16 predicted proteins | sample MGYA00242337_ERZ723884 | MGnify/ENA metagenome assembly ERZ723884
GTAAGGTATCGGCTCCGGCATCCGTTATCGTTATTCTGATCTCAATGGTCTGCATCTATCTGCGATATTTCTAGTATTTTTACAGAAACGGGAAATGGCATCACCTGTTATGTAGCAAGCCTTTTTCAACGCCGGTTCTTAGCGAATCGCCAAAGGCGAAGAGCTTAGCACCGTTGCGTTGGAATAGAGTGCAAACGACTTGCGAAATAACAGGTGATGCTATTTCCTGTTTTTTGTAAATAAAAAACTACAAAGAAATTGAAAGCAAAAAACTGTTGACAGATAAGTGAAATATGGTACTATAGGTAAAGTAGTTTTTAAAACTACGTTTGAGGTTAACGAAAAACTTGGAATAAAGTCTGGAAAAACCGAGAACGAAGTTGCAAAAACGTGAAAAAAGGAAACATATTTTTCATTATATAGATCATTATTTTACGGAGGAACAGACAGTATGATAACAGAGTTAAAACCGGAAGAAGGAATTGCCGGAAAGTTTGTCAAGACAGCATTTGATGAGAATGGTGTATTAAGCAAGATTGAATTTACAAATGATGAGACCTTTAATTTTGCATTTGATGTAGTGGATGCATTAGCAGAAAAGACACCGGATAAGACAGCATTGATCTATGTGTCCAGAGATAAGGAAGAAAAGAAGTTTACATTTAAAGAGATCAAAGAGTATTCCAATATGGCAGCAAATTATTATAAGAGCCTTGGTATCAAGAAGGGCGACAGAGTGCTGCTGGTATTAAAGCGCCATTATCAGTTCTGGTTTACGATCCTTGCACTTCACAAGATCGGAGCAGTAGCAATTCCTGCAACCAATATCTTAAAAGTAGAAGACTACAGATACAGAATCGAAGCTGCAAATGTAAAGGCTGTTGTATGTACAGCTGATGACAAGATTCCGGATGCAATGGCAGCCATCGATCCGGATGATAAGGTGATCAAGGTTATCGTAAATGGTGAGAGAGAGCATTTCCATCCATTTGATAAAGATATCCTTTCATTCAGCAAAGAATTTGCACGTCCGACAGGTGAAGATACAGTCTATGCACATGATACCATGATCATCATGTTCACATCAGGAACAACCAAGCATCCAAAGATGGTAGCACATAATCATCTGTATGCGCTTGGACATTATATTACAGCAAGATATTGGCATAATGTAAAGACGGATGGTATTCATTTTACAGTATCCGATACCGGCTGGGGTAAGGCTCTCTGGGGCAAGCTCTATGGTCAGTGGTTATGCGAGACCTGTATTTTCGTTTATGACTTTGATGTATTCAGTGCAGACAATATCATGAAGCTTGTAGAACAGTACAAGATCACAACCTTCTGTGCGCCACCAACCCTTTACAGAATCCTTGTTAAGATGGATCTGAGCAAATACGACCTTTCCGCACTGACTTACTGCACAACCGCAGGAGAAGCCCTGAATCCGGAAGTATTCTATAAATTCAAAGAGATGACAGGATTTACGATCTTTGAAGGCTTTGGTCAGACAGAGACTACACTTGCAATAGGAAATCTGAAAAATACAACACCGAGACCGGGTTCCATGGGTAAGGCAAGCCCACTCTATGATGTTCACATTATGAGACCGGACGGAACACTTGCTGATGTAGATGAGACCGGTGAGATCGTTATTAAGATTGCAGATGGCGAACCATATGGTCTGTTCTCTACTTATAATAATGATGAGAAAATGACAAAAGAAGTTAAGCACGACGGTTATTACCACATGGGTGATACCGCATATATGGACAAGGATGGATATTTCTGGTTCGTAGGCCGTGTGGATGATATCATCAAGGTTGCCGGATACCGTGTTGGACCTTTTGAGATTGAAAATGAGATTATGAAGATCCCATATGTTCTGGAATGTGCAGTTACAGCTATACCGGATGGAACCAGAGGACAGGCGATCAAGGCAACGATCGTTCTGACAGAAGGAACGGTTGGCGATGATAACCTGAAGAAAGAGCTGAAGCGTTATTTCAAGGAGAACATGGCGAGCTACAAACGTCCTCGTGTGATCGAATTTGTCGATGAGATGCCAAAGACGATCAGTGGTAAGGTAAGACGTGTAGAGATCAAAGAGAAAGACTGGAAATAAGTCCGGACGATTATCTGCTGGGATAGATTACAGGCAGATGAAATGACATAGCCTGTGAGAAGCAGGCAGGAAATGGAGATGTTCATAAAATGATAGATATGGAAATTAAGCCATATGAGCGTATGGTTTATTACTATGAAACTGACAGAATGGGAATTGTTCATCATTCTAACTATATCAGATGGTTTGAGGAAGCGAGACTGGACTGGATGAAGCAGATTGGATGGGATTACAAGACCATCGAGGACGACAATATCATTATTCCGGTATTGTCGGTATCTGCGGAATACAAAACCATGTCCAGATATGGAGACAACATTGTGATCTATGTAAAGCTTGCAGAGTACACAGGCATCCGTATTGGATTTTCCTATGAAGTACATGACAAGAAGACTGGAGAGCTTCGGTGCGTCGGCACATCCTGTCATTGTCTGCTGGATGAGAACAATAAGCCGGTGTTCATGCGGAAACGTTATCCGGAAAAGGATGCGTTCTTCAAGGAGCTCATGAAGCAGCAGGCTGAAGAGAATGCGTAAATTACACAATATAACAAGGGGATAGTCAATATCCATTTTACAGCACACTTGCGTTCGTGTCTCACGTAACGGTACTAAATTCACCGCAGGGGCGGTTCATTAAGGACCAACGTGAGACAAGGTCTGTAAAATGGATATTGACTATCCTCTTTTGTTATATTGTGTAATTTTATATAGTGGATTGCTGGGCAATACTGTAAAGCATCCTCACCATGTCCAGATATTTCTTTTGGCAGACCTTTTTTCACGTTGGTTCTTGATGAACCGCCTAGCGGTGAATCTAGTACCATTACGTGAAAATAGAACGAAAGTGCTCTGCATAAAGAAATATCTGGACATGGTGTGGGTTTTATAGAATTGCCAAGTTCCCCTGCCAGATCCTCGCTGTTGACACATTGTTTTATAATTGCTAGTATAGGCTTGATATAGGGGATTTCCATGAGAAATCAGGTATTATGTATGAGCATTATGGATGAGCTTGTTAGGAAAACTTGTTAAGAAAGATTATGAAGATCATGGCTGCAGGGCATGATGTATTTTGAAATGATATGAGGTTAGAATGAGAAAGATAAAAGAAAACAGAGAGAAAATGTATAGATCGCGTTGGACGAAAATTGTTAGTTATATGTTGGTAATGGTGATGGCTGTTTCCTTGTTTGGACAGGTTGCTGTGAATGGAGCATTTGACGGAACTGGCAAACAGGCAGGCACAGGTACGATTGCAGAGATTAGTCAGGTAGAGGCAGCTTCGGATACTGCCATTGATTATAAGGCGGTTTTGAAAGAGACTTCTGCTGCAATCGAGAAAACATTAGAAATTTCATATGAATATGAATTGCCGATTCATTATGAAAAGAATAAAAAAGGTGAGTATGAAGAGGTAAAGAGAACGGTTAAATGGTGGGGACCGGCAATTGGATCTATTGGTGGGGAATGGACTGTTATCGGCGAGTGCCGTTATGGTATGGAAAATGCACCATGGTATAGGGCATATTATAACAATATAACAGAATATATAAAGGCAACATATAACATAAATAAAGAAAAATATGCAGTAGGAGATTGGGATAATCAGTTTTTAAAACTGCATAAAACAAAAAGTACTGAAAATTCTCGAATTATTCTCGCCCTTACATCTATGGGGCTTGATGCATCTGATATAGAGGGATATGATCTGACCGGTGCGCTGTCAGATATGACATATGTAAAAAAACAGGGCTTAAATGGACCAATCTGGGCGTTGATTGCGCTGGATTCCGGTAATTATGAGATACCGCAGATCTCATCGGGTAAAACAACAGCCCAGGTATCCAGAGAAAAATTGTTATCTTATATATTAAGCAGTGAGCTTACAGATGGTGGATTTAATCTGACGAAAAGTGATTCACAGGGGGCAGATCCGGATGTGACAGCAATGGCATTGCAGGCATTTGCACCATATTATACCGGACGGATAACTGTTGGAACAGAACTTCAGAAGCAGATCAGGGAAGCAGTGGACCGGAACATACAAGTTCTCTCAGATATGCAGAAAACCTCCGGGGCATACAGTTCATATGGAAGTGAGAATGCAGAAAGCACGGCACAGGTGCTGGTGGCTTTATCCAGTCTTGGAATTGATGGAAGAACGGACAGTCGTTTTGTAAAAAATGGAAAGTCTGTGCTGGATGGTCTGTTGTATTTTTATATACCATCAACCGGTATGTTTAAACATGTAGACACAGAAAAATCCGGCAATCAGATGGCGACCGAGCAGTCGTTTTACGCATTGGTAGCGTATCAGAGGTTCCGGAATAAAAAAGCAACCTTATATGATATGACAGATGCGGATAAAGCATGTGTTATGGAGCTGGCAGATTGCAGCGTAACCATTTCAAAGACCGCATACACATATACCGGAAAGACGATCAGACCTGCAGTGACTGTTACCTGTAAAAAGCTGGATGGAACAACGATCACTTTAAAAAAAGACACAGATTATACAGTCACATATAAGAACAATAAAATGCCAGGCAAGGCAACGGTCGTAGTAAAAGGTAAGGGTGATTATACCGGAAGCGTAAGCAGAACGATCACGATCGCACCGACGGCAACGGTGATTTCTTCGGTGACAAATACAGAAACCGGAATCCGGCTGAAATGGAAAAAGACGACAGGCGCAGAGAAATATATCATATATCGTAAAGCGGGAAATGGCTCCTGGAAGAAATATAAGTCGGTAAAGGCGGCAAATGGATGTTCCTTTACAGATACTAAAGTTACAAATGGAAGCAAATACGCATATAAGATACGGGCGTATGCGGATGGTGTATATGGAGCATACAGTTCCATACACACAATATACCGGGTAAAACAGCCGGCCCTGAAAGTGAAAAAGACAGGAAAAGGCAGACTGAAGTGTTCTTGGAAGAAGAATACGAAGGCGAACAGTTATCAGATCATGTATGGAACGAAGGCATCCATGCAGGGGGCAAAGACGATCGCGATAAAAAAAGCCGGAACCGTGAAAAAGACTATAACCGGATTAAAAGCCGGAAAGAAATACTATGTACAGATCCGGAGCTGTAAAACGGTGAATAAAAAGAAGTATTACAGCAGTTGGAGCAAGACCGTAAATATCCGGGCATGATCGGGATCGTAGAAGATGAATAAACATGCAGATGCCCGGAAAACAGAAATTACAGGTACAATAAATACCGTATGACAGAAAGTAGCAGCATATGAAGTTCATTAAAAAAAATATAAAAAAAATAATTGGTATTCTGGCGGTGGTGCTGATCCTTACCATGGCATTCTGGTATGGTGGAAATGCACCGGGTTCCAGAGGCTTTTCCGGATTTGGAAAGCAGCATACGGAATTCCGGAATTCGACCGAACTGGCAGAAGCTGAAACCGGTCAGGAGAAAACCGAAAGGTCATCGATGACGGAATCGGAAACAACAGACGGTCAGGACGCTGATAGTCAGGATACAAACCGTACAGATGAGACATCAGAAGGAGTGGCAACAGAAGATGGACAGGATCCATATGGTCCGGATGGACAAGGCTCCTCAGGGACGACAGAGGTTCTGACCGAACAGCCAACGACGGAACAAACGACTGAAACAAAAGAACCGAAAACAACGGAACAGCCAACGACGGAAGAAGAATCGGGGCAGAATACGACAGAAGCTTCAACGACGGAACGGCCGGTGCATCAGAAACCGGAGAAGCCTGCAACAACGGAAGAACCGGAAACGACAGAGCAGAAGCCGACCGAGGAGCAGACATATACTTGCACGATATCGATTAACTGCGATAATATTCTGAAAAACTGGAATATGTTAGATAAGAGCAAGCAGTCCTGTGTACCTGCCGATGGCTGGATCCTGAAGGAAGTCGAGGTAGAATTTAAAAAGGGACAGACCGTATTTGATGTATTAAAGGATATTACGAAAAAAAAGAGTATACAGCTTGAATATTCCTTTACTGCATTATACGGAAGCTACTACATTGAGGGAATCCATAATCTGTATGAATTTGACTGCGGAGAATTATCCGGTTGGGAATATTGTGTCAATGGGAAGTTCCCGGCATTTGGATGCTCAAAATATGTATTGAAAGATGGAGATAAGATTGAATGGAAATACACCTGTGACCTTGGAGCAGATGTAGGAAATCCATATTTTGAATAACAGACAGGAGAAACAGGTGAAGAAGATCAGAAGGGATGCATTTGCAGACAGTCATCCAATCGTGAATTTGATATATTTTATATTTGTCATCGGATTTGCAATGATGTCGCTTCATCCGGTTAGTTTAGGGATCGCTTTTTGGGGAGCGGTCTCATATTCTATCTGCCTGAATGGCAGACGGGCACTATATCAGAATCTGCGCTATATGCTGCCGGTTGTGATATTGACGGCACTCATTAATCCGGCATTCAGTCATCAGGGGGTGACGATCCTGCGGTATCTGCCGTCCGGCAATCCGCTGACGCTCGAATCTATTCTGTATGGTATAGCGGCTGCTGTAATGCTGGTGACAGTACTGTGTTGGTTCTCATCCTTCAACAGGATCATGACTTCTGATAAAATGATCTATCTGTTTGGGCGGCTGGCACCGTATCTGTCGATCGTTCTGTCTATGACGTTGAAGTTCCTGCCGGAATTTACCGCAAGGATCCGACAGGTATATCAGGCACAGAAAGCGGCAGGCTGTGTGATGTCTGGGAAATATTTTAAACGGCTTCGAACCGGTATGCGGGTGATCTCTTCGGCAGCAACCTGGGCGTTAGAACGGGCGGTCATAACAGGTGACAGTATGAAGAGCCGGGGATATGGGTTAAAAGGCAGGACAGCATATTCGTTATTTCATTTTAGAAAAAGTGATGGCTGCTGTCTGGTTGTGATTCTGGCAGCGGGAAGCTTTGTTGCGGCAGGAATGATCCGGGGCGTGATCGACTGGCAGTATTATCCGGATATAACAGAAAATGGATCAGACGGAATGGGAACTGCGGTATTTGCAGGCTATCTGTTATTAGTAAGCCTGCCATGTGTGATGCATTTGTATCAGGCAATCCGGGAAAGGAAGAAAAGATGAAATTATATGAGATCGATAATCTGACATTTGCATATCCGGATATTGCATCGGAGAGGGATGATGTTTATCTGAAGCCGGTATTAAAGGATATCGGCCTTTCCATAGAAAAGGGCAGCTTTGTCATTGTCGCAGGTGGTTCCGGAAGTGGGAAGACGACATTGCTCAGACAGTTGAAATCCGTTTTGACACCTCGTGGAAAACGGGAAGGAACTGTCTGTTTTCAAGGGAAAAAACTTGGAGACATAGATGATCGTGTACAGACGGAGCAGATCGGATTTGTTGTACAGGATGTAGATGCACAGCTTGTAACGGATAAGGTATGGCATGAGCTTGCATTTGGGTTGGAAAGTCTTGGATATGATAATGCCTTTATTCAGAAGCGGGTAGCGGAAATGTGTTCGTTCTTTGGTCTGGATGGGATTTTTCACAAAAAGGTAAATGAATTGTCCGGCGGACAGAAGCAGTTGGTAAACCTGGCGTCAGTCATGGCAATGGCACCGGAGGTGGTGATCTTAGATGAGCCGGCAAGCCAGTTAGATCCAATGGCAGCGAGGGAATTTTTCCAGTGCCTGTATCGTATTAACCGGGAACTTGGAACTACGGTGATCCTGACAGAACACAGACTGGAGGAAATCTGGCCGATGTGCAGCCAGTTCATTCTGATGGAAGATGGCAGAGTGATCTATGATGGAAGCATTGCAGATGGCGTGGTGCTGTTGGCACAGAATGCACCGGCAATCGAGATCCCTGCGGCATGCAGGATAGCATTTGGATTGTCTGGTTATGGAGTTTTAGACTGTCCGGTTACAGTTGCAGAGGGCAGAGAATGGCTGCGGCAGTATGATGAAGACCATGAACAGGCGATAGCAAAGGGACAGGCAGAGCGGGCGGATACACAAGGGAAAAACCAGACAGCGGAGAACGTGATCGATATTAAGGATGTATTTTTTCATTATCCATCCATGGAGAAAGAGGTATTGTCCGGACTTACCTTGTCGGTAAAGCGGCAGGAGATCCTTGCCATAAATGGTACAAATGGATGCGGAAAGTCAACATTGTTATCCCTGATCGCAGGGAACTACCGGCCGGACAGAGGCAGGATCCGGCGGGAGAAGCAACTCCGGATCGGATATCTTCCGCAGGATCCCAAGCTGTTATTTACCGCAAATACAGTTGGAGAAGAACTGGGACTGATCCGCGGACATGGGACGTTTGAGGTGGCGGAGCAGGAGATTTCGAAGGAAACGATCTGGAAAAGTATTCATTTCTGTCGGCTGGAATCTGTACTGACGCAGCATCCATATGATCTGTCAGGGGGAGAACAGCAGAGACTTGGACTTGCAAAGGTACTGCTTGCTGCTCCGGATGTGATACTGATGGATGAACCGACAAAGGGCATGGATGCAGCATTTAAAAAACGGTTTTCGCATATGATGAAGAAGCTTAAAGCTTCCGGACATACGATCGTGATGGTAAGTCATGATATTGAATTCTGCGCAGAAACGGCTGACAGGATCTGTCTGATCTTTGATGGCAGAGTAGCAACGGTTGCGGGAACAAACGATTATTTTTCAGGAAATGAATTCTATACGACTGCGGCAGCCAGAATAGCAAAAGGAATAATCCGGGGCGCTGTAACGGTTGAGGATATCCTGCATGCATATGGCAAAACCGGTGCATGGGATTACCCGGATGACGATATAGATGACGGAACTGTATGGACAGATGCCGGGAACAGACAGGAAAATGACGAAGTAGAGACAGAAGAAGACCGGATAGGAAGCGGCGCTCAAAGCGAGATATCAATACAGGAGAAAAAAACGGAAAAAATGTCATTTGTCCGAAAACTGGGACTTCTCCTTACAACGGTTATCATGGTGTTCTGCTTTTATAAGACAATGACACAGGCGGATCTGACGCGTCTGATCGAGGATGGAGCGGTGACCGGAGAAGGTATACAATATCTGATCTTGTATGGTATATTTATATTAGCAACGGTCATATATATTCTGTTGCTGCGTCCGGTCGGAAGAAACAGGGATCAGGATATTGACCTGCGCAGAAGAAACCGGATCAGCAGAAAAAAATTGATCATAACGGTTCTTTGTATTGCAGCAGTGGCAGGAACGATCTGGTTTGGCAAGACGGTTCTGTCAGACCGGAAGTATTATTTTATTTCCCTTCTGGTTCTGATCGAAATGATGATACCGTTTCTCACAGCCTTTGAGACAAAGGCACTGGGAGCACGGGATATTGTAACGGTGGCAGTTCTGTGTGCGCTTGCTACAGTCGGAAGAACAGCATTTTTTATGATACCGAATTTTAATCCGGTTATGGCGATCGTGATCATCAGCGGGGTAGCATTTGGATGTGAGACCGGATTTGTGACCGGAGCGGTGACGATGCTGGTATCGAATATGGTATTTGGACAGGGACCGTGGACACCATGGCAGATGTTTTCGCTTGGCCTGGTTGGTTTTGCGGCGGGGCTTGTATTTAATAACAGCCGGGTCAGAAGTCAGAATGTGACGAAACTTGGCCTGTGTATCTTTGGCGGCCTGTGCTGTATTCTGATCTATGGCGGTATCATGAATCCGGCGTCTGTGATCATGTGGCAGCCGGCAGTGAACCTTAAGATGATCGTGGCAGCGTATGTAACCGGCTTTCCGTTTGATGTGGTACAGGGATTTGCGACGGTTCTGTTTCTGTGGATCATGGCACGCCCATTTCTGCTGAAGCTGGACCGGATCAAGATAAAATATGGAGTATTGTGTGAGGTAAAACAGCATGCTTAGAAATTGTAGTCTGGAAGAGATATCGGATGGTCGTTTATATGATCAGACGGATATGGTAAAAGCATATTGTAATGAATGTAAAGGGTGTCATGCCTGCTGTGAGGGAATGGGAAATTCCATCATCTTAGATCCGCTGGATGTGAGCAGACTGACAAAGGAGACAGGTAAGAGTTTTGAAGCTCTGCTTGCCGATACGATAGAGTTAAATGTTGTAGATGGGCTGATCCTTCCAAATATCAAGATGGTAAATGGAGCATGTACTTTTTTAAATGCAGAAGGCAGATGTGGAATCCATGCGGCAAGGCCGGGATTCTGCAGACTGTTTCCGCTTGGCAGATATTATGAGGATGGTGGATTTAAATATTTCCTTCAGATCCACGAATGTGATCGGGCAGGCAAGGTGAAGGTCAAGGTATCAAAATGGATCGATACACCGGATCTGCCGAGATATACAGAGTACATTAATGCGTGGCATGATTTTCAGAAGCAGGTGCAGGCGGCATTTGCACGGATCCGTATGCAGGACGGGGAAGAAGAAAGTAAAAATGCACAGATCAAGCAGATGTGTATGTATATACTGAATATCATGTATGTTGCGAGATATGAGGAGAACCGGGATTTTTATGAGCAGTTTGAGATGCGATTGGAGCATCTGAAGGAACTGCTTGAGTCAGGAATCTAGAAAACAGATCCTGATCGGGAACGGTATAAATGCGGATAAGAGGCGGGGAGTGTGAACGATGGTAAAAAGAGCATATAAAAGACTGGTATTTTATATAAGTATATTTGTGATCCTTATGGCAGGCGTGATCCTGATCTTCTGTGCAAGAGAGATCCGGGAGACAACGGAGCAGGTGGATGATGAGATGAACAATAATATAGATTATGCCGCTATGTCCTGTCAGAACTGCCTGTCGGATGCGATCGATATTCTGACAGTGAATTATTTCACAGTGCAGTATATGCATGAGTCGGGATATAGTATGGATGAGTTCCGTACATATTTTACCGAACAGACCGATTATCTGAAAAATGAAGAAAGTATGCAGTATCTGGGGATTTATGGATATATTGACGGAGAACTGATGCTGAGTACTGTATGGGAGCAGCCAGAGGGATATCGGATCGAGGATCGTTCCTGGTATCAGGAGATGAAGCAGAATGGTACAGAACTTACGATCACGACACCATATCTGGATATGAAGACGAACCGGCAGGTGGTATCCGTCGGACGTATGTTCCGGGACGGTTCGAACCTGATCGGTGTAGATGTTGATCTGGAGGATCTGTCAAATCTTCTGAAAGAGTTGGATGCAGGAGCGGGTGAAATCTATATTGTTGATCAGACCGGAAGCATTATTGCGGGGGAGAATCCCACATTTATGGGAAAAACACTGGACAGCATATATCACAGAACGGGTGCATATGAGAATTATGTTTCAGATATTGATAAGGAACTTGCTTCGGAGACGGAAGGTACTGTCAGCTATAAGACAGACAGTGCATGGATATCTGTGAAACCAATCCTGGATAACTGGTATGTGGTTGCGATCGTGGATAAGAATGAAGTCAGCAAACTGGCAGCAAAAAATGCAATCCCTTCTGCGGTGACACTGACTGTTGTACTGCTGGTATTCTTCATGCTTTATATGAACCTGTTTGTCCGTGTATACCGGACGGGAAAAAAAGGCAGAGCTTCGATCGGAGTTGAGCGTTATGCCTCTGGTTCTGTTCTGCAGGATGATAAGCGGGTGAAAAAGGTTGTATTTTATGTATATATCCTTTTTGCCACATATTTTATTATGATGTTTTATCGGTTCCAGAAAGCCCCGATGTTCGTTATTGTGACATTGGCAATTATGTTGATCAGCTTTCTTGTGACTTTTATCAGAAAGACTACGGTAAAGATACATGGATTATGCATGTCGGGCTGCCTATTCGCAATCGTTGCGATGTACGGACTGATTCCGGGTGAACATAACCGCCTGACCGATATGTTTCTTGCGGCAGCCGTTGTTGTGTCATTGTACCAGAAGATGGAATTGAATATATTTATGCTGATCAGTACCATCGTTTATTATTTGTATATGGTCCTTGCCGGTCGCTATATATCACAGACAGGTTCATTCGATGTCAGCGAGACGATTTTGGATCTGCTTATCATATTGATTGGCAGTCTGATGCTTCTTGTGGTGATTGCATGGAACAAGCAGCTTCAGGTCCGCTTGAAACAGAAGGCAGAAGAAGCGGAGACTGCGGCGAACAGCAAGTCGGCATTTCTTGCTAACATCTCACATGAGATCCGGACTCCGTTAAATGCGATCCTGGGTATGAATGAACTGGTGCTCCGGGAGAGCAGACAGCCGCATATCAAGGAATATGCCATGTATATCAAGAATTCCGGTAAATCGTTGCTTACGATCATCAGTGATATTCTGGATCTGTCCAAGATCGAATCCGGAAAGGTATATCTGGTGAACGAGAACTATTCACTGAGCAGCCTTGTGGAGGATGTCGAACGATCCATCCAGAAGCGTATTATGGAAAAAGGGCTGGAACTTAAGATCTATGTAGAACCGGAGCTGCATGAGAATCTGAAGGGTGATGAGGTGCGTATCAAACAGATTATCATGAACCTTTTAACAAATGCAGTAAAATATACAGAAAAGGGTGAAGTTCGTCTCTATATCACAGGAACCGTTGTGGATAATAAACAGGACCTGACGATTGAAGTTTCCGATACCGGAATTGGTATGCGGAGTGAGGATATGGATAAGCTGTTTACAAATTTTGAACGACTGGATTTGAAGCGGAACCGCTCAGTTGAAGGTACTGGACTGGGACTTCCGATCACCAAGAATCTGCTGGTTGCAATGGGTGGAGATATTACAGTCAGCAGTGTATATGGTGAAGGTTCCACGTTTACGGCAACAGTTGGACAGGAGATCGTAAATGAAGAACAGATCGGGGATTACAGAAAGAAATACAAAGAAAAGCTTCATCATGAGGTCCGTTATCATGAGTCCTTCCATGCAGAGGATGCCCGGATCCTGGTTGTAGATGATAATGAGGTTAATCTGAAGATCGTGGTCGGACTTGCAAAGAATACAAAACTTCAGATCGATACGGCACTTAGTGCGGCGGAAGGCCTGAAGCTGATTCGCCAGCATTCCTATCAGCTTCTGCTGATCGATCATATGATGCCGGAGATGGATGGAATCGAGATGCTCCAGCATGTGAAGACCATGGATGGCGGTATCTATAAGGATATTCCGGCAGTTGCGATCACGGCAAATGCATTATCGGGTGCAAAGCAGACTTATCTGGATGCCGGTTTCTGCGGATATCTGTCGAAGCCGATCGATCCGGAACGCTTTGAACAGATCATAAAAGATAATCTTCCGCAGGAATATGTAACGGAATGTGGAGATGGGAATGGAGATACTGCCACAGAAGGACAGGAAACAGACGGCACATCGGATCCAAAGCAGGAAGAAGAATGGAGCATACCGGGAATTGATATCGCGAAAGCCTTATCCTATATTGGCGGAAGCAGAGAACTGTATATCAGTCTGCTGCAGACTTATCTGGATGGAAGTGAAGAACGGATCCGGAAGCTTGAAGAATGTAAGAACAAAGAAGACATCTTTAATTATGATATAACGATCCATGGTCTGAAGGGAATATCCGCAAGCATTGGTGCAGATTCTATGGCGATAGCCGCTGCAGGGCTGGAAGAAGCCTGTAAGGATCCACAGACGGCAATGACGTACATTCAGATGAATCATGACCAGGCAGTAAGCCGGTACCGGGAGCTTCTGGAGCAGATAAAAAAATGGCTTGCGAATATAGAAACAGATGGTAAAATAGAAAAAGAAGCGGTCACAAATATAACGGAGATGCTTACGATCATCAGTGATTTAAAAACTGCTGTTTTTGAGTATAAAGAGAAAGCTGCATGCACCTGTCTGGAACGATTGTACAAGACAGAGATACCGGAGTTAGCAGATGAAATGGGTGCAAAGTATTATGGAATACTCGATAAGCTGTATCAGTATGTTTCGGATTATGATATGGATAAAGCTTATGAACTGGCAGAAAAACTGGAAACGGATATTAGGAGGATACTTAAGTGAAACGAACAGTATTGGTTATAGATGATGATAAGATGATACTTGATATGATCCAGGGAATCCTGGAGGACAAATTTGAAGTATCAGCCGTGAATGATGGACAGAAGGCGTTCCGTGTCCTGGAACGGATTCATCCGGATGTCATCCTGCTTGATCTGAAGATGCCGGGTATGGATGGATATGATGTGATATCCAGACTGAAAGTAAATCAGGAATATAAGGGTATTCCGGTTATTTTCCTGACGGCAGTTACAGACGAGTATTCAGAGACAAAATGCTTTGAAGCAGGAGCGGAAGACTATATCTGTAAACCATTTACAGCGAATGCATTAACAGCGCGGCTTGAACGTGTTTTGAATATTCATGAGTGTGTAAGGGTATAAGAAACGATGGGAAAAGAGACAAAGACAAATGCGATGCGGATTCTCGATCGTATGAAGATTCCGTATACGCTCAATCAATATAACTGTGAAGAATTCATTGATGGTGTGCATATTGCAGATATGCTCGGACAGAGTTATGAGGAGAGCTTTAAGACGATCGTAACAGTTGGAAAGAGTCAGGGCTATTATGTATTTGCATTACCGATCGACAAAGAGATCGATCTGAAAAAAGCAGCTAAGGTTGTCGGTGAGAAAAATCTTGAGCTGCTTCCTGTAAAAGATATCAATAAAGTTACCGGGTATATCCGTGGCGGCTGTACACCGATCGGCATGAAGAAAGCATATCCGACCGTGATCCATGAAAGTGCGGAAACACTTCCTCAGATGATCGTATCCGGTGGACGTCTGGGTGAACAGATCATGTTAAAGCCGGATGATTTAGTTCGTGCGGTGAACGGACGGTATGCGGATATTATTTCGGAGAGATAAAAGAATAGCAAGGTTAAGAAAAGGAGAACGGGTTGTTATGACCTGTTCTTTTTGATTACAAAAAACTTGAATAATAACTAATAAAATGTTATTGTATATAAAAATATGTTACTAAAGGAGGCGCTTTATGATAAATATAATGAATCAAATGTTTGGAACTGATTTTGAAATGAAAAAAATTGAAAAAATAAAGGAACTTCCGGTTTATATGCTGTCCCAAAGAAGCATTTACGAGGTATCGGATAAAGAAAATGCATTTATATTAGTTAAATTAGCAGATTCTGAAAAATTTGGCGTAATTGCTTTAAAAAAACAGCAAATGCAATATGAAGAAAAGACAAATCTGCCTGTTGCTTATTGGTTTGAAAATATTACCAGAGCTCAGCGGGATGCACTTATTGGGCATCGGATTCCTTTTGTGGCGGATGATAAACAGATGTACCTTCCATTTTTGGGAATCGCAATACACAATTCATTCAGGAAAAAGAAAGAAATAAAAACCGAAAAAATGATGCCTGTTACACAGAGCTTATTTTTGTATTTAATATACGAGTGCAAAAATAAGAAAATTATGAAAAAACAGGCTGCAGAATATCTGAATGTTACAAAGACATCGATTACAAGAGCCAGTGAACAACTAGAAAAGATGGGACTGATATGTCAGGAAGCAGATGGAAAAGAATGTTATATGTGGACAGAGGATAGTGGCTATCAATTATTTATAAAAGCAAAACGGTATCTGATCAATCCGGTGCAGAAGTCATTTGTAGTAGAGAATCTGAATCAATTTACGGGCATGCCCGTATCAGGCGAAAGCGCTCTTTCTAATTATTCGATGTTGAATCCTTCGGTTATTGAAAGTGTTGCCATTGATAAATCTATGGCAAAAGAATATACATTTAAAAAAATAGATGAAAGATGGGAAGATAATAAGGATATGATAAGAATTGAATTTTGGAAATATAATCCTGATCGGTTTTCAAAAAATGGCATGGTAGATCCTATATCTTTATGTATGTCTTTATCAGATGTAGAAGATGAAAAAGTTGAAGGCTCGATTGAAGAAATGTTGGAGGAATATGCATGGTAGTTGGGATAGATACATTTCGGGAGAAATTTAAGGCATATGTCGATTGTTATACAATTATTGGAGGAACAGCTTGCGATATTATTAAATGATGATTTTTATAATTTTATGTTACAGGGACGTAAGATTATAAATGACATATGTGTTCTGGGAGCAGAATATCTGATACCTTTTAAGATGTATGCCTGGTTAGACTTGAAAAATAAAAAACAAAACGGTGAGCATGTAAATGAGAAAGATTTGAAGAAACATAAATAAAGAAGAGGCAATTACAATTCTTCATGAGTTATATTCAGTATAAAAATATATTATATATGAATACATAATAAGGAAAATAATATTTGTATAGAAAAAGGAGAATGAGTATCGAAAACTCATTCTCCTTTTAAAATCTAAAATTCAGATCCTGTTATTTTGCATGATGAATAGCGGGTATGCGGATCTTGGTGATAAGATTTGTCAGGCGGTTTAAAATCAGCGCCAGTACGATGGATATAGCAACCATGATCAGTTCGTATCGTCCATAACAGGTATGGTAGCCGTAATCTCTCATAATGCCTCGTACAGTAACGTGCGTCAGATATAATTCCAGGGAATATTTGCCAAACCACTCAAAAAACTTTTTTATGCAGTTATGTAATTTCTCAAAACGCTTCAATTTACCAAATAGAATTGCAATTAAGATACATGCACTGATATTAAGAAAAGCAGCGGAATATCGCGCAAATATAATTTTGCTGCCCTTCCGAAATTGGATTGCGAATAAAGATAAAAGCATCAAACCATATGTACCATAGGATATAGGGCGCTTTTCATAGGAGTATTTACCAATAAAGCAACCAAGACAGAAAAATGGAATACGTAATAAAGCCAGATTGATATTGCTGAAAAAGCCTTTATTTGATAATTGGACTACTATGGCTATCATAGTGAAAAATGTGAAAAGATTGATCAGACGCATTTGTTCGGATTCTTTATCTGGCGCTTTATCCAATACCCGGAATATGAATGGAAAAATAAGATAACAAAAGCATATTAACAGGATATACCAGAACCATGCCATTCCCCGTGTAAAAAATGAATAGAAAAATATATCAGAAAAAAATGCCTTTATTCCTGTTTTTTCAAAGAAAAGATCATTCCAGCAAAGAGCGGGTATAGATACCAGAAAATATGGAATCAGAATTTTGGTAAATCTCCGCTTATAAAACTGGGAAATATCCGGATGCTTTTTCATTGCGTAGTACAAACCAAAACCGGATAAGAAAAGAAAACCGTCTACACTTGAACTGGTGATATAGTTACGGAAAAATTCTACCCATCCGTTTTTGTGGACGTGATAGATGCCACAGTCCTCCACATAATGAAATACTATAATGCATATAATAGATATTCCCATCAGAACACCACGGTAATCGGAGATGATATCCCATGTGTTTTTCTTTTTTGTTGTAATTGTTTTCATAGATAAAACCCTCTTTAATATATTTTTAAGTCAAATATGTAAAAATAATCATACAGCAAAAAAAGCGACTTGTACATAGGTGGAATCTTAATAAATATAACAGGTACTTGTATGCAACAGGGATATGATTTATAATAAATTCAATTATGTTTACAAATAATAGAGGAGTTAGGAAGAGATGCGTTTAAGCGGATTGAAAAAGTTTTTTAGTAGAGATACAGATAAAAAAGATGAAAAACTTGAAATAGAGATTAAAACAGAAGAACGGGATATAGAGCAGGAAAAACAGGCACTGGAGCAGGAACGCCTGGAGGAAAAGGAACGTCAGCAGGCATTGATCGATGAGGAAAATGCGAGAGAGGTAGCAGAGGTTCACCAGATCTGCGCGGGAAAAGAAAAGGACAAGGTATGGGCGTTCTGTGCCGGACAGTACAGTAATGATTTTCGGGGGAATCCAAAATATCTGTTTTTGTATATCAATAATTATAGAAAAGATATTGTTCCATACTGGCTGTGTGATGATGTAGAACTGATCGAGATGATCCGTGGTATGGGCTTTCATGCATATCGCATGGGAACACCTCAGGCAGAAACGATCATCAGCTATACCGGCGTACTGGTTTCTGAGCAGGTAAAGGCATTTATTCCGGATGGACTGGAACAAGCAAAGTATCTGAATCTCTGGCACGGTGTTGGCGGTGTAAAGGTTGTAGAGCGTAAGATCAAAGAAGGACGTTTACTGCCGGAACTTGCAAAGAAATATATTGCAAGAAATGAATATTATCGTACCTATGAATTATATCTGGCACCATCTGCATTTATCGAGAATATAGCAAAGGCGGAGCTTGGATTAACGGAGAAGCAGATCGTAAGAGCCGGATATCCAAGATGCCTGTATCAAGCGAATTATAAGAAGATTGAAACATATGATCATGATCTGATCGGACAGAAGGGGCTTCCGGAGGATACCAAGATTGTTGCATATACACCAACGTATCGGAATAATCCGGATGGTGAGCTGTTCTCCAAGGCAATTCCGGATATTGACCGTATCATAGAGGTATGTGAGAAAGAGCATCTGTTGATGATATTTAAGATGCATCCGCTGCTTGAAAAGGAACAGGGCTTCCTCTGGGCAAAGCAGAGATATGCAGATTGTAAATGGCTTTTGTTCTGGGATAACACCAATGATTTCTATGAGATCTTGGATAAGATCGATCTGTGTATCATGGATTATTCCTCTATATTTACAGATTTTATTGCGGCAGGCTGCAAGCATTTCCTGCGGTATGCGTTTGACTTTGACAATGACGATCTGGATTTCCCGATGGATTATGATGAGGTTACACCGGGCCGAAAATGTAAGAATTTTGATGAATTGGTTCAGGCACTTTCGGAATATGAGAAAGACGACATCAGCGATAGTCTGGATCGGATCAGTAAGCTGTACTGGGAGTATTCTACTTCAGACAGTATGGATAAGATCATTGACAGCACGATCGCATTTGTACCGGAGAAGGTAGAGCTTCCAACTCTGTATAGCTTTGATATCTTTGATACGCTGTTTTCCAGAAAGGTACTCGATCCGGTTGGCATCTTCTACTATGTACAGGAAAAAATGCAGGAGGATGGAGGGTTCCCAAGAGCGCTTGTTCTGAATTATCCATCGATCCGTAAAACATCAGAAGCAAATGTAAGAGAATATTATAATAAATCAATTGCACTTCGTGAATCAGAAAAGGTTGAGATTCAGTTTGATGAGATCTTTGCCCGTATGGCATCCGTATATAATCTGACAGATGAGCAGGTACAGAAGCTAAAGGCTTGGGAGCTGGAATGTGAATATGACAATGTAATCCCGTTGCCGGAGCAGATCGATATGATTAAGAAATATCTGGCACAGAAAGATACGGTTATTCTGGTCAGTGATATGTATCTGCCGAAGGATGTGATCCTTGAGATGCTCCGCAGAGCGGAGCCGATGTTAACAGAACTGCCACTGTATCTGTCCTGTGAATATGGAGTCCAGAAGGTATCACAGCAGTTATTCTTTGAAGTATTTGCAAGTTTTGAACCATATTATGATTTTAAGAAGTGGGTTCATTATGGTGATAATCCGATTGCCGATCACAATCCGCCAAGAAAGATTGGAATCGAAGTAAGACAGGTTGCAAAACCGGAATTTTCCGATATTCAGACACAGTTGGTAGAACAGCTTGGAACGTATGATTCCTATCTGGTGGCTGCACTTCAGACCAGAATGGCTGCAAAGGCAGTATATACAAGAGATGAATTTGTATCCACATTCGTGACGATCTGCATGGTTCCATATGTAGACTGGGCGCTTCGGGATGCAATCAGAAGAGGATATCAGACGTTATATTTCATTTCCCGTGACGGACATCCATTAAAACGGATCGCAGATGCGATCATTGAGGCGCGGGGACTTAACGTAAAGACAAAATACATCTATGCATCCAGAAGAACATGGAGAATCCCTTCTTTTATCCATGAGGTTGACCGTGAATTCTGGGAGCCATATGGCAGTTTTGGAAATATCACTTCTAAGGACAAGCTGTTAAAAGCAATGGATCTGACAGACCGTCAGTTCCGTAAGTTTTTCCCGGCGGTTGTTCTGGATGGAGTTAATTTTACAGATAAGAAAGTATTAAATGGTCTAATCGACATATTTAAAAAGTCCGAAAGCTATAATCAGTATTTGATGAAAAAGGGAGCAGAAGAACGTGTACTTGTCAGCAGATATCTGGAGCAGGAGATTGACCGGACAGAGAAATTTGCCTTTGTGGAATACTGGGGCAGAGGTTATACACAGGACTGCTTTGTCAGACTGTGGCATGATATTGTAGGGGAAGAAGTGGATGTACCTTACTATTACAGTAGAACGGTACTTCCGACGATCGGTCATTCCGTACGATATAATTTCACGACCAATAATACGGCACAGTTCTTTATGGAAGGTATCTTTGCCAATATGCCATATAAGAGTATTGAGAAATACCAGGTTATAGATGGTAAGGTAGAACCGGTCATTGTTCCGGTTCCACACGATACGAGCCTTTTTGACTCCATGCAGAGACTTCTTCCGGAATTTGCATATCAGTATGCGAAGCTTCCACTTCATACACCGGAAGATACAGACCGGATGCTGTATGAATTTGCATTGAATTATTATAGAAATAATCTGGAAAATGAGGAATTTGCTGAGCAGATCGGTGGGCTGGTAGATTCGATTTCCCTCTATGGTAAGAAGCGTGAATTTGCACCGCCATTTACCATGAAGATGTTAGACAGCTTTGCGTCGAAGGAGAAAACCCGTGGAATGGGAAGTGTTACGACGAGTATCACCATGTCTGTAACCCGTGCTTCGGAAGAAGTAAAGAGACGGTATTTTGAGATGTACCAGATCATGCCGGGTGATGGATATGCTTCCGGTAGACTGTTATCAGAAGGAGAACTGGAAGAGAACAGAAAATACAAAGAGAAATACGAAGAGATCAAGGAGCGTGCAGAGCGATTTGCCGAATTATATGACGAGGCATCGGATGTATACGGTATTGAGAACAAGATCGTATTTGTAACAAATGCGAAGAATTTTACATCCGGATATCTTGGCAAGATGGCAGAAATGATGAAAGCACATAAGGAATTTTCGGTTGTTTTGCTTCGCATGGGTAATACCAAAAAGACGGATGAAGAGATTGCAGCGATTGTTGCATCTGCAAGATACATTATTGTTCCGGCAGCGATCCACCTGTTCTGTCGGACATCCTTCAGAATGGGAACAGATATGATCATGCTTCGTGATAATGCATTTAACCTTTATAATCAGGGGTATGAGGTTCGCTATTTCCTCAAATGGAAGCAGAAATATTTTGATTATGTCCTGAATAATGATACGGATATCCTTCAGGTTCCATCGGAACATCAGAGAGCGGAATTTGATAAGCAGTTCTCGCCAAAGGAAATGGATCGGGAAGTTCTGTATGGAAACTGCAGTACGGATATGTATTTTGATAAGGACTTCATCAGTGAGGCAAAACAGAAGCTGCAGGATCTTTTCCCGGAGACAGCAGACAGAAAGGTTATCCTGTACATGCCAACGCTTCGTAGAGTGAATTCCAGCAGCATATGGGCGAGAATCTTCAATATGCAGGCATTAAGCAAACTGATCGGTGATAAGTACTGTGTGGTTGTCAGCCTGAATGCGATCCAGAGCAAGAATGGATTTAAGAATGAACTGGAAGTAGAAGGCTTCAGTAAATGTATTAACAAGAACAATGGTATGACGATCCGTGCCTTAATGGTAGCAAGTGATGTGATCGTAGGTGATTACAGAGATTCCTTCTTTGAGACAACGATTCTGCGTAAGCCGGCATATTCGACCGCCTATGATTATGAGAAGATCATCAAGGGGCTGAATATGTCCCTGCATGCAAATGCATTTGATCAGAACCTGTTCTGCCCGATCGTCAGAACCGAACAGGAGCTTGCGGATCAGTTGAAGCAGATCGATCACTATGATTATCAGAAGATGGATCAGTTCCGGGAGAAGATGTTTGCAAACTGCGACGGACATTCCATGGAGCGTGTGCGTGATTATCTGCTTGCACATTACAAGGATTACGATAATCTGGTTACAAAGGATGAGCAGAAAAAGAATAAAGAATTTTATGAGAAATATCAGGAGCTGAAGAAGGTTGCGGATGAATTTGCAGAGGCATATGAGCTGGTCGTTCCGGAAACGGATATTGTAGATCAGATCGTTCTGTTATCTGAAAGAGCACTCACAAAGAATGATCCATTGTTCCAGTTGAAGGAATATCTGAAGGAACAGAAGATCTCCTGTAAGGTATTAATGCTGGATCAGAAAAAGACGGATCTTCTGCTATTAGCAAGGGAGCTTGCAACAGCAAGATATATTGTGACTTCAAAACCTGTTTCGATCCTGTGTCGCTGTGAACTTCGGGAGGAAACAGAGCAGATTATGTTGCCGGAGCTTGCATTTTCATTATATAAGAAAGAACTTCAGGCTGTTGATGAGATCAGGTGGAAGAGAAAGGGTGCGCATCTTGCTGCACAGAATCCGGTTTCGGTGCTTCAGATTCCGTCTGAAGGACAGGAAGATCTGTTCCGTAAGACCTATTCCGGAAATGGAAATGTTTATTGTGGACTGAAGGGAAGCTGCAATACGGATCAGTATTTTGACCAGAAGCTGATAGAGGAATCCAGAAATGCACTTATGAAGTTGATACCGGAGCTGAATGGACGTAAGATCATTCTGTATATGCCAAGCTGGAGAAAAGATAAAGAAACCAGAAAGACGGCGATGCTTTCTCTGAGCAAAATGCAGACAGCGCTTCAGGATAAGTACATGGTTGTGCTTCATTTTGATCAGGCAGGTCAGAAGGAAAAGGACCTGAAACAGTACGAGATCCCTGGTTTCTGCAAGGTGCTCGAAAAAGAGATTCCGGCACGAAGACTGCTGATGGCAGCCGATGTGATCGTAGGAGATTACAGTGCTTTATTCTTTGAGAGTGTGCTGCTTGGAAAACCGATGTATTCATCTGCATATGATTATGAGACATTTATAGAAAAAGACAGCATTCAGATGACAGCAGAAGAATTTGCAAATGAAATGTTCTGTCCGATCGTGAAGTCTGCAGAAGATCTGGTGAATGAGATCCGACAGATTGAATCATATGATTATCAGAAGCTGGAAGTATTTAGAAAAGATGTATTTGCTGACTGCGATGGCAATTCAGTCAGACGAGTTGCAGAATATCTGCAGCAACAGAGATAGAAAATGTGACAACAATACAGGAGCCGTTCCCGATTATGGGGAGCGGCTCTTTTTACTTTATAGGAAAGTTTGTGTTATAAAGTAAAAAACTTCAGAAATTTGTTATGCGAAGAGAGCGTTTCTTTACGGAATAAACGGAATATGGGATTCCTGTTTATATTTATAAACAATAAAGGTGAAAATATATTGAAATGAAGATTCGGTTGTGTATAATATTAAGTATCTATATTCAGGTATAGTAGTTTTCTGCGCTCAAAATTAAAGAGGTGCGTATAATAATATATCTGAAGGAAGCAACAAAAGAACAAAGAACAACAAAGAAAAAGAGAATAAGAACAACAAATGGAGGTAAAGAGAATGGGAAGGAAAAGCAAAAAAGTAGTTGCGCTTTTACTGGCATTGCTCATGGTCTTCTCAGTTTGTTCACCAATCAGTGGTGGAGCAGGTCTTGGAAGTACCAGTGCAAAAGCTGGAAACAGTGCACAGCCGGCAACGGCATCGGATGCGGAGGAAAGTGAGAAAGGAATCACGCCTTTGGCAAATCCGAATGGACTGACTCTCAGTGACTTTGAAATTACTGTGAATGGAACGGTAGTCAAAAATGATTCAAACGTGAAAAATGGAGACAGCGTTGGAATATCATTTAAATGGGCAATCGCTAACAATTCCGGTGTAAAGAATTTTGAAGTCGACCTGAAATCACAGGGAATTGATATTAACGATTATACAGAAACTGTTCTATATGATGAAAGTGGTATAGATGTTGGTACCTGGTATATACAAGAGGGCAAATATTATATCACTTTAAGAGATGAGTTCCTGGAAGAAAGTGAGATCAATGGATGGGCGAACATCGACGGAACGGTTGATTTTTCATCGTCTGATCTGGATACAGAAGACAAAGGAAAGATCAAGATCGGAGATGCAAGCTTTACTGTTAATGTTGATCTGAATGAGGTCGAAAGCTATGCGGAATCAAGCAAAACCAAAGGAGATGTAACGTGGAATGCAGATGGTTCCCTTAAGCAGTCTTATGAGGTAACAGTTACGGCCAAAAACGGAAAGGTTACACTTGGAGAGGCAACAGAATCAATGGGTTCTGCACTCGAAAATATGTCAAATATCCAGGTGAATGGAACCAGTTATGCAAGCTGGTCAGAAGCACAGGCTGCATTATCCGGTATGGTACTTGACAGCAAAGATGAAGCTACAAAAGCAGCTAAGATTACATATGATGTTACAGTCAGTGCTGCAAATGTAAAGGATGCTTTTAAAGAAAGCGATATTGAAGTTTTCAATAATAAGTTCTCTATCAAATATAAGACAAACAAGGACAATGATAAAGACACCAACAGTTTTACAACAGGTTTAAATGTCAAGAAGCCTTCGTTATCCAAAAATGGTACCTGGAATACAGATGCTTCCGGTAATAAGAAGTCAATCACCTGGACCATTCAGATCACATTAGGTGATCTGACGAAGAATCCGAATTTTGATATTAATAATGTAGCAATCAAAGATACATTAGGAAATTATCTGACAGCAGCAGGACTTCCTGCAGGTGTTGATCTGTCAGCCCTGAAACTGAGCGATTTCTCAGAAAACAGCGGTACATATACATTTACATATACAACGGATGTAGCGGATGACGCTCTGAATTCTGCACTTCCAACTGTACTTAAGAATGATGTAGATGTAGATTTTGACGGAACAAAATATGATAAGTCCAGTTCCCTTCAGACAGATGGCAAGGGAATTCTGGATAAGGAATTTGTAAAAGCAAATGCAGATGGAACATTGACCTGGAAAGTATCGATCAGTGTACCGGCATCAGATACGATCACAGACGTAGAACTTAGTGACTATGACAAAACGCATGGATATTACCAGTATTTTAATACTACTGTAGTGGTTGATGGTGTTACAGCCATTGATAATGGTGCTATGGTAAGTGGAAGCGGCATTGTTTCAACTGTTTCACAGGCGAATAACTGGGGACTCAGATTTACTTTTGATAATGCGTACATTGCATCTAAAAAAGGAAAGGTAATTGAGATTACTGTTAATACTATTCCGCAGGCAATCGGAGATGGTGCAGAATTTATTAACCATGCAAATCTTACATATAAAGATGCGAATGATAATAAATTTTCTGCAGATGCACAGGCAACTTATAAATATACAAATAGCCTTGAAAAAAAAGGTGAAGTCAGCTCAACTAAGCTGAATACGATCAATTATACATTGTCTGTTAATATGTCTGAGATTTCCAACGACTTGCAGGTTGGAGATGTGATCACTATTACAGATACATTGCCGGACACAATGCAATTTAATGATGATGCCAAGCTTCAGTTCAAGAAATGGCAGAGTCAGTGGTATGCACAAGAAGATGGAAGTCCGATGGCTATTACTGGCAGTATCAGTGGACATACCATTACATATTCGATACCGGTTACTCAGCAGGTATTAGATGGAATCACAAATGTAGCATCCGGTACACAGTTTTCAAAGTATATAGCGGATATTACATATTCTGCTTCTGTGGCAGATGATGCATTAACAGATTATGTTAAGAATGGTACTGCGATCAGTGTAACAAACAATGCAGAAGTTTCTTATAATGGAGAGACCAAAGGTAATGGTTCAACAACGAATACATTGACACCTGGAGATACAGTTAAGAAGTCAGGTGTATATATTCTGGATCAGAAGAAGAACAATGGTGAATCTACAACAGTCAAGGATCAGGTTGTGGAATATACCGTATATGTCAATACAAATGCTGCAAAACTTGCAAATGGAAAGACAATCTATGCCGAAGACAAAATGGGTAGCGCATTGATCTTCCAGGTTGATTCTCTTCACATTTATGAATATACCGGCGAAGGAGATCCGGAAAAAGACAGTTCAAACTGGACGGATGTTACTTCCGGATGTGCTTATTCATATGACAGCAACAGCAGAACTGTAAAGATGGCTTTGCCGGATAACAAAGCACTGAAGCTTGTATACAGAGCAGAAGTTAATCAGGTATTTGGTGGTTCACTGAATGCTTCCAATGCTTCGAACAGTTTCAGCCTTACAGGCTATACAGGATCAAACGGATCAACAAATACAAGTATTTCAACAGTTGTCCAGAAACCGAACGTATGGGCAGAATCTGTAACAGGTACGATCACATTGTATAAGTACTGGACAGATAGCAATAAGCAGATGCAGATGTTGAATGGCTCGACATTTGCCTTGTATGAATGTAAGAAAAATGCTGCAGGTGAGTGGACAAAGGATATTGATCCTACACCTGTTATGACGAATATATCTTTAGGTGCTGATGGTACCAAGAAGATTAGCGGTCTTGCATATGATAAGGTATTTGCACTGTATGAAACAACTGCGGATGATAATTTTGAAGTAAATAAAGATCCATATTACTTTATGGTAAGTAAGAGTAACAGTGATGTGGTTGCTCCAAGCTGGGTAGATCAGCGATTTAACAGCGGTTATCTGTATTATGAGAATAAACCGGGCAGCTTTACAGTTAAGAAAACGGTTGATGGCAATACAGACTCACTGCAGGGTTATGATGAATTTACATTTAACCTGACAGAAATAAACAAACCAAGTTTTGCCGCTGGAAAAGTAACTTATTCTACAAAATCAGGCGGAGTTGGAAAAACTGTAACTTCCAGTACAGTTACCGGTGTAGGAAGCTTTGGAGAGATTCAGTATGACACATCTGATATCGGAAAAACATTTTATTATGTAGTATCTGAGCAGGAAGGTGCTGTCCCAGGAATGACATATGACGCTTCCTTCTATATTATATCGTTGGAAGTAGATGCAAATGCAGCATCAGGTATCTATACCAAGAATGTGTCCGTTCAGAAATATGAATCGGATGGAACACCGGTTACAGGTTCCTATTCTGCAGATGCTTTAGGATTTGATAATTCTACAGCACCAAAGAAGGGTAATCTGAAGCTTGAAAAGGTAGTAAGTGGTGCTTATACGCCAGCTGCAGGAACAACATATAAGATTTCTGTAAAGAATAAGACAACAAATAAATACTATGACAAAGATGGAAAAGAAAGTGCTGCTCAGGTATATATTGAAGTACCGGCCGATGGAAGCGTAACGATCAAGGATCTTCCGGTAGGAACTTATATAGTAGCTGAGGATAAAACGGATGCAGCAAAAGCTGGTTATGCATTAACAGTAACCGGAACGGGGAATGTTAAGGTAACTAAGGATACAACCACGACCGCAACCGTAACGAATACTTATACCCAGGATAAGGGAAGCTTAACCGTAGCCAAGGCAGTTGTAGGATATGACTTTGGAGCAGCAGGTAAGAACTTTACAATTTATGTAACAGATGCAAATGGAAAGTATGTCAAAGAGGATGGAAGCATAACAGCAACCAAGACAGGAATCAGCGTGCCGGCAAACGGAAGCGTAACGATCAATGACATACCTGTAGGAATTTACAATGTAAGTGAAGAGCAAACCGGAACAGCAGTTGCAAACTATGGCTTAGCAGTCAGTGGGGAAGGTAATGTCACCGTCACCAAGGATGCGACAGCAACCGCAACCGTAACGAACACTTATACCCAGGATAAGGGAAGCCTGACGGTAGCCAAGGCAGTTGTAGGATATGACTTTGGAGCAGCAGGTAAGAACTTTACAATTTATGTAACAGATGCAAATGGAAAGTATGTCAAAGAGGATGGAAGCATAACAGCAACCAAGACAGGAATCAGCGTGCCGGCAAACGGAAGCGTAACGATCAATGACA
>ENA-UOJA01000841-UOJA01000841.1-human-gut-metagenome-genome-assembly--contig:-C19-NODE-841-length-27911-cov-8.864410_pt1 | contig 27911 bp, 21 predicted proteins | sample MGYA00242337_ERZ723884 | MGnify/ENA metagenome assembly ERZ723884
TTTTTGCGCGGCAGCAGGTAGGACGGCAGAAAGTAAAAGAACAAGTCCGGTCCCTGTAAGCCAAGAGAGAAAGCAGCTTTATTTTGATACAGATTATGTTTATAAGCATCCGGGGCAAGTGAGTGATAGGTTTCAAGTCCCCAGAGATAATGTGTGATAAATCCAGGCATAATAATATAACTCCGTTTCTGCGCAGGTATTCTGCGCGGGTTTCTAGGATAATTATAACCACTTTTTTACCAGATGTTAAGCTGATTTATAGAACTGAGAATAAAAATCAAAGAATAGAAAAAATAAAGTTTGACATACTAAAAAGGAATGTTATAATAAGTGAAGTGATGGAACATGGTATTGAAAACCATATATCACGATATGAGCATTTTGAATGCGGAAAAGCAGAGCCGAAAGATAGACAAATCGGTCGAAATGTATATTTGCAGGCTACAGCAAAATCGCATTGCATATTTAAAATGTGGAGAAAATTTCATATACTTTGCTTTAGAAAGAAAAGTGTTTGAAAGTGAAAACGGAGGAATGAAATTATGGCGAATTTGGCAGGAGCAGTGGAAAGAAAAGCATTCAGTGTAGCAATTGACGCCACATTAAAAAGCCTTAGAAAGGACCGTGAGAAGGGACTGCTCCAGATTGTTGATCTGGCAGAGAAGTTCATGGGAAACAACTTCAGCAAGGAGTCCTATGAAGGCGCACGGAAAATGATTCAGAATCCTGACCACAAATGGATGAGATATGTAAACCGTCTTTTGGATGAGACTGACCCTCATGTGGCAAAGATGACAGCATTAAACCTTGGATACCAGGCAGCATTCTGCGGAACCAAAACCATCCGTAAAATGAGAGAGGTACATAACTGTAATATTCCATGGCTGATTCTGATGGACCCAACGAGTGCATGTAACCTGCATTGTACCGGATGCTGGGCAGCAGAATACGGAAATAAGTTAAACCTTTCCTATGAAGAATTAGACAGTATCGTGACCCAGGGAAAAGAACTGGGAATTTATTTTTATATGATGACAGGTGGAGAGCCGCTTGTGCGCAAAGCAGATATCATCAAACTCTGCGAGAAGCACAATGACTGTGCATTCCATTGCTATACCAATGGTACATTAGTAGACCAGAAACTTTGTGATGACATGAAACGTGTCGGCAACTTATCCTTATCCATCAGTCTTGAGGGATTCGAGGATGCAAACGATTTCCGCCGCGGTTCCGGTGTATATGAGAAAGTAATTCATGCAATGGATCTGCTGCACGAGAACGGACTGATTTTTGGAAACAGCGTATGCTACACACGTAAGAACATGGATGCCGTAACATCCGATGAATTCTTTGACCTTTTGATTGAGCACGGAAGCCGTTTCGCATGGTATTTCCATCTGATGCCGGTAGGTATGAAGGCAGCGCCGGAATTAATGCCGACCAAGGAACAGCGTGAGTATATTTACCACAGAATCCGTGAGGTTCGTGCAAAAGAAGGCGGCAAGGAAATCTTTGTTATGGACTTCCAGAACGATGGTGAGTTCGTAGGCGGATGTATCGCAGGTGGTAGAAACTACTGCCATATCAACCCGAAGGGAGATGTGGAGCCTTGCGTATTCATCCACTATTCAGGAGCAAACATCCGTGAAAAATCCCTGCTTGAGTGTCTGAAACAGCCGTTATTTATGGCATACAGAGATAATCAGCCGTTTAACGATAACATGCTTCGTCCGTGCCCGATGCTTGAGAATCCGGAAATCTTACAGAAAATGGTTCACGAGACAGGTGCACACTCTACAGATGTGGAAGAGGCAGAACCGGTAGAACACCTTTGCGGAAAATGTGAGGCTTATGCCTGCGAGTGGAAGGAAACTGCAGATAAGCTGTGGGCAGAGCATCCATATCACCAGAAGGGTTATACCAACTTTAAGAAATAAGAGGCGATGAAAATCAGCAAGAGACAAAAACAGGCATTGAAATGGATTCTTGTCGCAGTCTGTATCGGAATTATCGGATATACGTTCCGCGACTCGGCAGGCCCCATTTTCAGGCAGCTTAAGGAAACTGCGCCGATAGTTGTTGTGGGAATCTGTCTGATGTCCCTCGTGTACTACCTGATTGAAGGGTGGATTACGACAGCACTGGCGAAACAATATCATTCCGGATTTCCCTATATAACGGGTGTTAAGAATGCACTCTACTGTGCATTCTGCCGTGTGGCGACATTGGGAAGCGGAGCAGGCGTTGCGGCGATTTACTATCTCGGAGAGAACGGAATCGATTACTCGGAGGGATTTGGGCTGTATATGCTGCAATATGCGTTTCACAAGGTGGGAATTGCAATCTTTTCTGCAATTCTGTTTGGATTGAACTTTCAGTATATGTGTGGTCATTTTGGAAACTATACAGGGCTTTTGTTTGCCGGATATGCGATTACACTTATCATAACTGCGTGCTTGATTTTATTCTGCTGTTCAAAGCGGTTTCACAGACTGATTTTTGTACTTCTTGATTTTACAAACCGGAAGTTAAAAGGCAGATTGCAGAAGTTTACAGAAGAACTGCAGAAACAGTGTGGTATGATGGAGGAGTCCGCCCGTTTCCTTTTAAAAAAGAAGGGGCTGATTGCAGGTGTACTTTTCCTTGATTTCCTCAAATTCGGGTTCTGGTACGGAATCCCTTATCTGGTATTTTTAGGACATGCAGAAAGCACACTTTCCCAGGTAATGGCGGTAACTTCGCTGTCCGTCATGCTTGCGGCAGTCATTCCGGCACCGGCTGGAATCGGCTCGACAGAGTTTGTGTTTACCTCATTGTTTGCAGGAATTGTCGGAGAAGGGCTTGCAGGCTCTGCATCCTTACTGTACCGGTTTGCAACCTTTGTTTTCCCGTTCCTCGTGGGTGCGCTCATGCTTGCAGTTGGGCGAATCCGAAAAAAACGGCTCGAATTTCGTGTAAAATAGTAAAATTTAATAGAATCTTAATTAGAACAAATTGACAAATCCCTCGAAATTGATACAATGCTAGGTGGTAATAAGTGATAGTTACGCCTTGCGCGAATTTCGAGGGATTTATGAAAATACGTATTTGTTTTGAAAAAGAAAATCTGATACGACTGGCGGTTGCGCTGGTCTTTGCGGGAGTGCTCTTGTTTCTGACCGGCTATCCGGTCTGGGTGCTGCCGTGTTTTGGTGTACTTTATTTTCTGTTTAAGAGTCTGAAAATCGATTTGAGTAAGAAGCTGCCATGGCTGTGGACGATTCTGATGTTCGCGGGAAGCAGCATATTTACCACCTATCATGTCCAGTATCTGCTGCTTGATGCAGAGCTGCGCCAAAAGACATCCGACACGAAGTTGTTTTTAAATATGCTCTGTTGTCTGGTTGTGTTTCTGCTGATTCAGATATTTACCAACAATACAGGTTTAAGTTGTATGATTGGCCATATTTTTCTGATGAGTATGGCTGGAATCAATTATTTTGTCTACCTTTTCCGGGGAAATGAATTTATTTTCAGTGATTTGAAATCCATCTCAACCGGTCTGTCAGTTGCAGGAAACTACGAGTTTGTGCTTGACGTGCGCGCGGCGTATGTAGTTTTAATTTCAACGCTCTATGTTGCATTCATAAGGAAGCTTCATGTATCTTTTCAAAACCGTATTCTGATGGCGGTTCTCTGCGGAATGGGACTCATATTTTGCAGTGTGTACGTCGGAATGAAGTCGGAGAAGGTTAATACGGAGACCTGGGAGCAGAAGGGAAGCTACCGCAACGGTTATATTTTAAACTTTGTGTTAAGTATCCGGGACAGCTTTGTAAGGGCACCAGAGGGGTATTCCAAGGATGCCATAAAGGCGCTCGAGGAGCAGTATTCCGGGGATGGCAGCAGCTATGTGGAGAAGGTTGAAAAAGAGCCTGCGATTATTGTCATCATGAGCGAATCCTATGCAGATTTGAGTGTTATCGGAGACTTTAAGACAAATATTGAGCTGACACCGTTTTATAATTCGTTAAAGGAAAATACCATCAAGGGATATGCGCTTTCCTCTGTATTTGGGGCAAAAACGCCAAATTCCGAGTGGGAGTTTATGACCGGAAACTCGATGGCATTTCTGCCAAGCGGTTCCGTTGTGTACCAGCAGTATATCACAGACACACCTACATCTATCGTATCAAACCTTAAAAATATCGGTTATACCTGCGTGGCGATGCATCCGTATTATGAGACCGGGTGGAGCCGCAACACCGTTTATCCGGATATGGGATTTGATGAGACACATTTTATCGATGATTTTGACCAGACGAAAATTCTGCGCAAGTATGTGACCGACCAGGAATTTTATGAAAAAATCATTGAGCGCTATGAGAGCAAGAGTGCGAAGGAAAATCTGTTTATCATGGGAATTTCCATGCAAAATCACGGTGGATATACCGAGGAATATCCGAATTTTCATGAGGAGGCAAGACTTCTTGGATTAAACTTTGCGGACGTAAACCAGTATGTATCGCTCATTCATGAGAGCGATGCGGCACTCGAATATCTGATTTCCTATTTTGAGTCGGTGGAGGAGCCGGTCGAAATCGTATTTTTCGGAGACCATCAGCCAAGCCTTACCTCCCGGTTTTATCCGTACTTAAACGGCAAGGGACTTTCCGGGCTGACCGAGGATGAATTGGAAAATCTTTATACTGTTCCGTTTTTCATCTGGACAAACTATGAGAGTGAATCGAAGCAGGTGGAGATTACGAGCTTGAATTATTTATCCACACTGGCATTAGAGCGCGCGGGGATTGCGCTTCCGGCATACAATCAGTTTCTGGCTGATATGATGGAGGCTGTTCCGGCAATCAATTCGAGAGGCTATTATTCGCTCACAAAGGGCGGATATAAGCACATCGAAGATGCGGACGGAGAGGAAGCCGAGTGGATTAAAAAGTATCAGATTCTGCAATATAATAATATGTTTGACAGGAAAGGTCAGAGCGATGTATTCTTTCCATATCTGAATGAGGAAAAGTGAGGGACACACAATGGAAACAGTAACACTTGGTAAGACCGGGATTACGGTAAACAAAAACGGATTCGGCGCATTGCCGATTCAGCGTATCAGCACGGAGGATGCAGCGCATCTGGCAAGAAAAGCATTTGACGCGGGCATTACTTTTTTTGATACTGCGCGCTTTTACACCGACAGTGAGGAAAAGCTCGGTGTGGCATTTGAAGGGATGAGAGAAAAGGTATTTATTGCAACCAAGACGGCGGCATCAAATGCGAAGGAGTTCTGGGAGCAGCTTGAAACTTCTCTCCACAACTTAAAAACCGACTATATTGATATCTATCAGTTCCACAATCCATCTTTTTGCCCGAAGCCGGGAGACGGAACCGGATTGTATGAGGCGATGCTAGAGGCGAAAGCACAGGGGAAAATCAGACATATCGGTATCACGAATCACAGACTTGCGGTAGCAGAAGAGGCAATCGAGTCCGGGCTTTATGAGACGCTGCAGTTCCCGTTCTGTTATCTTGCATCGGACAAAGATATTGCGTTGGTGGAGAAATGCAAGGAAGCCGGGATGGGCTTTATTGCGATGAAGGCATTGTCAGGCGGACTTATCACCAATTCAAAGGCAGCCTATGCGTTTGAAGCGCAGTATGACAATGTACTGCCAATCTGGGGCGTGCAGAGAGAGCGTGAGCTGGATGAGTTTATTTCTTATATTGACAACCCGCCGGTGATGGATGACGAGTTAGCGGCAGTCATTGCGCATGACAGGGAGGAATTGAGCGGAGAGTTCTGCCGCGGCTGTGGATACTGTATGCCGTGTCCAGCAGGAATCGAAATCAATAACTGTGCGAGAATGTCGCTGCTTTTGCGCCGTTCCCCGTCAGAGTTACAGCTCACCGAGGAAGTGCAGGCAAAGATGAAAAAAATCGAGGGATGTCTGCACTGCAATAAGTGTAAGGCACATTGTCCGTATGGGCTGGATACGCCGGCACTTCTGGCGAAAAACTATGAAGATTACAAGCGGGTACTTGCAGGAGAGGTCAGTGTAAAATGAGACAGTATGATACCGTAATTTTTGATATGGATGGCACGTTGTTAAATACCTTGGATGATTTGTGTACTGCTACAAACTATGCGTTGCGGGAGATGAACATGCCGGAGCGCTCCTTAGAGGAAGTGCGCGCATTTGTCGGAAACGGGGTGCGCAAGCTGATGCTCCGTGCCGTGCCGGAAGGGTGCGATGAGGAGACCTTTGAAAAGACCTTTGCAAAATTTAAGGAATATTACACGAAACACGATAACGATAGTACACACGCATACGAAGGGATTGTACCACTGCTTCGGGAATTAAAGGCACGTGGTTATGCACTTGCGATTGTCTCGAACAAGCTCGATGGGGCAGTGAAATCGCTGTCGAAGAATTATTTTGAAGGGATTGTGGAGGTTGCCATCGGAGACCAGGAGGGCTTAAGAAAGAAACCGGAACCGGATATGGTGGAGGCGGCACTGAAGGAACTTGGGAAAACAAAGGAGCAGGCTGTGTATGTCGGGGATTCTGACGTGGACCTGCTCACTGCAAAAAATTCCGGTCTGCCCTGCATTTCGGTTCTATGGGGCTTCCGGGATAAAGACTTTTTAACCGCGCACGGGGCACAGTGCTTTGCCAAGACCCCGGCGGATATTTTGATTTCTCTGGAAAAACTTTAAGAGAGCGTATCTTTGACATCACTGTAATAGCGGTAATCGTTTTTGCCATGCTTCTTTACCGTGTACATTGCCTGATCAACATATTCAAGCAGCTTCATGGCGTCTGTGGAATCGTCCGGACAGATGGCGATTCCGAGACTGACATGAACCGGCAGTGTCAGGTCTTTTGATACCGTAAAATCGGTCTTGAATAAGGCAGTGCATTTTGCTACATAAGTGTCAATCTTTTCACGGCGGCCGCTTTTGAGCACGCAGATAAATTCGTCTCCTGCGAGACGGTAGCATGAAAAACAGTCATCGGTAATTGCGTTTAATCTTGCACCCAGTTCTTTTAATACATTATCTCCGCAGAGATGTCCATAGGTGTCGTTGATTTGCTTAAATCCATCAATATCAAACATTAAAATCGTGTAGGCAGCATTTGAGAGCGTCAGTTCAGAAAGATCTGCGAACAGTCTCGTGCGGTTTGGAAGCCCTGTGAGAAAATCATGCAGGGAATTGTGTTCAAAAGTAAGAGAATCCTTCGAGAGTTTGTGATTTAAAAGCGTTTCCTGCCGGTAACGCATACATAATAAGGCAATCACAAGAATGAAGGTTATCATCAAAAGTGTTGCAGGCATCAGGATTTCGCGATTGCGTTCCAGAAAATGGGGTTTGTGATTGATAATGACCGCATCGTCTGGAATCAGGGATAGGTCAAGTCCATATTTGCGCATCACGTCCTCATCAATGCAGTAGATATTGGGACTGTCGATAATGATGTCATAGGTGGAAGGGGCTGTTCCGTTTGCAATTTCGGTTGCAATCTGCGCAGCAATTTTGCCAGAGAGTTCCATGGAAACAATATTTCCGCCTAAAAGACCGTCTCCGATACCGCCCGATACCATGCGAAGTGCCGGGACGGTAGAATACTCGGAAACCATCTGGATGGACTGCCGGCTTGTATACTGATTGCCGTCGGCATCCTCCGTCATGACAATATAAATGAGGATGGTATTCTTATCAAGGGAAGAAAACCGTGCCCGTAATTCATCAGCCGTGAGCAGGGATGTGTTGATTTCAGAAAATTTCAAATCCGGGTAGGAATCAGCATGGGAGAAAAAAGATTTTCGTTCTGCTTCGCCTGTGATGGAATTGTCGAGAATTGCAACGATATTTGTAGCATCCGGACATAGTTTCAGGGCAAAATCAATATTTTCCTGAAAAGAGAGTTTTTCAACGACACCGGTGATAAGCGGGTCTTTGGAAACCTCTACCGCGTAATTGAGGTCATTGACCCCCTCAAAAACAAGTGGAATTCCAGCAAAGAGGGAATCCTGATACTGGACGGCAAACTGCAATGCTGCATCATCGCCGAGAATGACGGCATCATAAGGTGCCACACGCTCAAGCTTATAGCAGAGAGTTTTGTAAAAATATGAGATGCTCTGTTCATCGGAAAAGCGTTTGGTGTCCATAAATTCGTAATCAATGGAAATATTGTCTCCAAGCCCCTCCCGGATTCCTTCAATCTGAATCTGGACTGTGTCCCAGGCATAGGAGTAGGAGCTGATAAAAAGAATCCGTTTTTCTGCCGTATGTTCCATGGCAGACACGGTGGAAGAAGAAAAAAGCGCAGAAAATAAAAGCAGAAAAATCCCTGTAAAAAATGGTGTAATCCCCAAAAAAATTTTTCTCATAATGTATTCCCCCAAACAAATGACATTAGATAATTTTATTATACTCCATACCGGATGGAAATGCTATGTCATTTTGCGAAACAATATGTTAAAATGGGAGCGGATGCAGGGAGGATAGACAAAGTGGAGCTGACAATTTACCAGACAAACGACATACACAGTGATTTTGAAAAACTTGCCAAAGCTGCGGCATATATAAAACGCACACGGAATGCAGAAGACTTGTATTTTGACTGTGGAGACCTGTGCGACCTAAAAGACCTAACCGTGCAGGGAACAGCAGGAAAAGGCGCAATTTCTCTGTTAAAACAGGCGGGGGCGACCGCGATGGCAGTGGGAAACAATGAGATAGACTTAGAAAAGGATGGGCTTTTGGAATGCTCCATGCTGGGGCTTCCCATGCTCTCCTGCAATGTTGTGGACTGCGAAGGAAATCCCTTCGGAGCGATTGCAAGGAGTATGGTAATTAAGCGCATGGGCGTCCGGTTTCTTGTGATAGGTGTATCGCCATACTATGGAGCCGGCTGCTGTCCGGACTTTTACAATCCGTTTTTTAAGATGGGCAATATCATGACAGTAGAACCCATTGCCCGGATTCGGAAGGAATTAGAAAAAAACAAGGGAAACTATGATTTCTGTATTCTGGTTTCCCACAGCGGTCTTGGGATAGAAGAGATGCTGTTAAAGGAAATACCGGAGATCGATTTGTGCCTTGGCGGACATTCCCATTCTGTTTTCTGCGGAAAAAATTATGTGCAGTCCGGGAAGAGCGGCGCGTATATCGGTGTGGTGCATTTAACCATCGAAGGTGGAAAAGTGATGGGCATGACAACTGAACTTGTGGAAAACAATGCCACGCAGGATGAAGGGGTACAAAAGCTGTGGGAGGACTGGAAAAGGACGGCGGAGGAGCTTCTCGGGGAAACCATGTATACCGTGGAAGCGATGGCGTGGGATGCAAAAAAAGAGAATTTTCTGACAAACTTTATTGCAGATGCCCTGTATGAGGAATATCCGTGTGATTTTGCATTTATCAATGCCGGGATTGTGGAGGACGGCATTGAGGGTGCGGTTTCTAAGAAAAGGCTGTTAGAGCTTTCCCCTTCCAAGTTAAATCCGACCCGTTTCCCGGTAAAGGGAAGTGCGCTAAAGGAGGCAATCCTTCATTCACTTGATGGGGAATTTGTCAGCCAGAGCGGGCAGGGCTCGGGCGTAAGGGGGAAAATTCTTGGAACGCTCGGTTTCAGCCATAATGTAAAGATACAGCAAAGCCCGTTTGCAGTCTGGGTAGATGACAAACCGTTGGAGGATGAGAGAAGCTATGACTGCGTGGCGGATGATGCCTTACAAAGAGGAACCGGATATCTTGAGCTTGCGGTTCCGGACGAACAGGCGGAATTTTACCGGGGATTTATCAGAGACCTTCTCGAACGGACGTTGCAGAATCAGAAATTATGGGAGACTGCTGGTAGAAGACGGGTATATGAGACATAAAAAAGTAAAAAAAATATAAATAAAGAAGATTTATAGTGATTTTTGCGGATGAATCATGTATAATGGTAACGGCTAAACGGGAAACCCGTTTAGAATCAGGTTATTATCATTTCCGCATCTGCGGATGATTAACATTACATTATAAAGAAAAGGAGTTTGAATTAAGATGGCAGCAATTGATTTAAGCAAGTATGGTATTACAGGAACAACTGAAATCGTACACAATCCTTCTTACGACGTACTGTTCGCAGAGGAGACAAAGTCTGATCTTGAAGGATATGAAAAAGGTCAGGTCAGTGAGTTAGGCGCAGTCAACGTTATGACCGGTGTTTACACAGGACGTTCCCCAAAAGATAAGTACATCGTTATGGACGAGAATTCAAAGAACACTGTATGGTGGACTTCTGATGAGTACAAGAACGATAACCATCCGCTTTCTGAGGAAACATGGGCTTCTTTAAAGGATATCGCAAAGAAAGAGCTCTCTAACAAGAGACTTTTCGTTGTAGATGCTTTCTGTGGTGCAAACAAGGATACCCGTATGGCAATCCGTTTCATCGTAGAAGTAGCCTGGCAGGCACACTTCGTAACAAATATGTTCATTAAACCTTCTGAGGAAGAGTTAAAGAACTTCGAGCCGGATTTCGTTGTATACAACGCATCTAAGGCAAAAGTTGAGAACTACAAAGATCTTGGATTAAATTCTGAGACAGCAGTAGCATTCAACATCACAAGCCGCGAGCAGGTTATCATCAACACATGGTACGGCGGAGAGATGAAGAAGGGTATGTTCTCCATGATGAACTACTACTTACCGCTTAAGGGTATGGCTTCTATGCACTGCTCTGCAAACACTGACTTAAACGGCGAGAACACCGCAATCTTCTTCGGTCTGTCCGGAACAGGAAAGACAACTCTTTCTACTGACCCGAAGCGTCTCTTAATCGGTGATGACGAGCACGGCTGGGATGATAACGGCGTATTCAACTTCGAAGGTGGATGCTACGCTAAGGTTATCGACCTTGACAAGGATTCTGAGCCGGATATCTACAATGCAATCAAACGTGACGCTCTTCTTGAGAACGTAACACTTGATGCGAACGGTAAGATTGATTTCGCTGATAAGAGCGTAACAGAGAACACCCGTGTTTCTTATCCGATTAACCATATTAAGAACATTGTACGTCCGATTTCTTCCGCACCGGCAGCTAAGAACGTAATCTTCCTTTCTGCTGACGCTTTCGGAGTACTTCCGCCAGTATCTATCCTGACACCGGAGCAGACACAGTACTACTTCTTATCAGGATTTACTGCAAAATTAGCAGGTACAGAGCGTGGAATCACAGAGCCGACTCCGACCTTCTCTGCTTGCTTCGGACAGGCATTCTTAGAGTTACATCCGACCAAGTATGCGGAAGAGCTTGTTAAGAAGATGGAGAAGAGTGGTGCTAAGGCATATCTTGTAAACACAGGATGGAATGGTACCGGAAAACGTATTTCTATCAAAGATACCCGTGGTATCATTGATGCAATCTTAAGCGGAGATATCAACAATGCTCCGACTAAGACAATTCCTCACTTCAACTTTGAAGTTCCGACCGAACTTCCGGGCGTTGATGCTAGAATCCTTGATCCGCGTGATACTTATGCAGATGCTTCCGAGTGGGAGACAAAAGCATTAGATCTTGCAGACAGATTCATTAAGAACTTCGCAAAATATGAAGGAAATGATGCTGGTAAAGCACTTGTTTCTGCAGGACCTCAGAAATAATTATTCTGATACGAAAAGGGGCTGCCGTGCAAACGGTGGGCCCTTTTTCACTTTACGGCTACGAGTTCATGGCACAGTTGATGCTGGGAAAATAAAGGAGGAACGAAAAGGATGACGAGAGAGGAAGCATTGTCATATGGACTTTCATTTCCTGATACCTATCAGGAAGCGCCGTTTCATGACCCAAACTGGCAACTTGTGCGTGTCAAAAAAGACAAAAAGGCATTTCTCTGGACGTATGAGCGGGAAGGACATTTGAACCTGAATGTCAAGGTAAGCACAGAGTGGAGGGATTTCTGGCGCAGCACTTATGCAGCGGTAATTCCGGGATATCATCAGAACAAAGAACACTGGAATACGATTATAGTAGATGGAACCATTCCGGAAGATGATATCAGACGGATGATAGCGGAAAGCTATGACCTTGTCACGGACAGTCCGACAAAACGTATCTATGAAGCTGTAAAAAAGATTCCAAAGGGGAAGGTCGCCACATACAGTCAGGTGGCGGAACTTGCCGGAAATAAAAGGATGGCGCGGGCAGTCGGAAATGCACTGCATCACAATCCGGATCCGGAGCATATTCCGTGTTTTCGTGTGGTGAATGCAAAAGGAGAACTTGCTGGTGCGTTTGCATTCGGGGAGGCAGAAGGACAGGCAGATCTGCTTCGGGCAGATGGCGTGGAAGTTGTGGACGGCAGGGTGGATTTGAGCCGCTATCAGATGGAAAGGAAAGAAAGTTACTGATGGATTTTTTATTTTAACTGTGTTACACTAGCAGGAGGGCGATAGAACAAAAGTCACACAGAAAGGATAAAAGTGATATGCAGGAGTACGATGAGGCCTTTTTCAGGGCAAAAGCAAACAAACGTGCAGGACTTACCTGGCTTACGTTAATGATTATTGCATCCGTATACTATGGAATACGGGTTGCATCCGGAAAACTGGATGTTGGGTTCTTTACCATGTTTTCTGTAGTTGGATGGGCGGACTATATTGCAAGTAAGATTTTATTGAAGGTAAAGGGAGAAGCAAACGAGCGGTACAAGTGGATGCTTGGAATTGGATATATGGTGTTCTTTTCTATCATTGCATGGACTTCCATGGACGAGATGTCCTTTGTATTTATTTTACCAATTGTATCCATTCTGATTCTTTATAAAGACCCAAAGTATGTCAAGGTCATGATGTGGCTTACGATGTTTGTCATGATTTCCAGTAATTTGTACAAAGGATTTGCGAAGGGAATGATGGATTTCGTGTCCAGCGAGCAGTGTGCCTTGCAGTTTGCAATTGTGCTTGCCAGTTACGCCTGCACCAATATGGCAATCAAACATCTGGTAGAATCTGATGGAGCACTGACTTCTTCTATCAAGGGAAATCTGGAGCGTGTGGTAAAGACGGTCGAGCAGGTCAAAGGGGCAAGCAATGCGATTGTCGACGGTGTGACGGTTGTACGTGAGCTGGCAGATGAAAATAAAGTGGATGCAAACAATGTCATGAAAGATATGCAGACGCTTGCAGATAACAACGGTGTACTCAATGATAAGACGCTTTCTTCCATGGAGATGACGAAGGTCATTGACAATCAGGTAAAAGATGTTGCCGGATTGATGGAGCAGGTGGTACAGCTTATCGGGGCATCTGTGGATCATGCGAATGTCAGTGCGGAAGAACTGACAGAGGTTGTGGAGATTACCAATAAGATGGCAACACTTTCTACAGAAGTAGAACGAATCCTGGAAGATTTCCGCAACGAATTCCAGAATGTAAAAGAAGAGACGAGTACGATTGAAGGCATTACCTCTAAGACCAATCTGCTTGCCTTAAACGCTTCCATCGAAGCGGCAAGAGCAGGAGAAGCAGGAAAGGGATTTGCTGTGGTTGCGGATGAAATCCGGAATTTAAGCAGTGGAACGCAGACTTCCTCAAGCAGTATTATGGAAGCACTTTCCCGTCTGGAAGTAACTTCTGAGAAGATGATGGAATCTATTTCAGAGACCGTGAAGTTAATTCAGGTCAATATTGAAAAAGTATCAAATGTCAATCGAAGTGTTACCGACATTACAAATGACGCCACAAGCCTTGGAGAGAATATCAAGGTTGTAGACAGTGCGGTAAAAGAAGTAGAGCACTCCAACCAGACACTGACCGACAACATGAATCAGGTCGGCGAAGTGATGGAGGCTATGACCGAGAGCATCAATGGAGCGGAATTAACCACCAGAACTATGCTTAGTAAATATGAGTCAAGTGCAAAAAGTGCATTGGATATTGAGGGCATTGTCGGGGAACTCATGGAAGAACTCGGTGTCGGCGGCTTCATGGGCGTACAGGATATCCAGGGCGGCATGAAGATTTCAGTTGCTTTTGCAAATGAGGGAAGCAGAAGGAAAGAGTATGTCGGAGAGGTAACAGAGCGGACAGATAATGATATTCTTGTAACGTTAGACACCATGGGCGAAGAAATCATTGACCGCAGGGACAGACATGCAGTATGTCAGCTTCGGATTGTGGTGGACAACGTATTGTATTACTGGGAGAGTGTCGCAATTCACCAGTGCAAAGTGGGTGAAAAGGGCCAGTTTTGTCTGACGGTTGACTCTAATCCGCAGGTATTTAACCGCAGAAAATATCCACGTATGCCAATCCCGAATAAATGTACCATCCGGGTAGACGGAGACAATAAGTCATACTCCGGACATATGGTAAACATCAGCGCCAACGGATTTGCATTTGCAGTGCGCGATGCAGTATTTGCAGGCTTAAAGGGCAAGAATCTCAAGTTGGACGTGCAGGATTTTGCAGTGTTAGACGGCAAGCCTCTGACCGGATGTGTCATCCGATGCTCAGACAATGAGGGCGAGTATACTGTCGGATGCAGAATGCCGGAGGACAGCGAGGCAATTAAAGATTACGTAAGCAAGAATTATTGTGAATAAGGGATGTCCCTTAAGAAGAATCCCCCGAAAATCTTTTCAGATTTTTCGGGGGATTTGTGTTTATTCGCTTGCCTGGGCGGGGATACTGTGTTATGTTTATTTGGAAGTCATAACAAATCAGTGAGGAAAACGAATATGTGTATGCTGCTCTATTTATAATCTGAAGGATGGGATAAGAAAGAGCCCTTTTAAGAAAAGGGTTTATTTTGATACCAGTAAATTCAGATTATTTGCGGCACATAGTTGATACTTATGGTGGTGCAGATAGTTTCTGCACCACTTTTTGTTATGGAGGAAACAGAATGAATTCATTACTTATGAAACAGGAGATTGATAAAAATATCACAAAGGCACAGTTTTTAGAGGACTTAAACTGCCTTTTTACAAATTTAAAAGAGCTGTATGGAATGTATGATTATTTCGGGGACGCAAAGTTTAAGGCGGCAAAGCAGGCGGTGGAAGAACGGCTGGAACAGGAATTTGATTTTGATACGGCACTTGCGGCATTAAAAGAGGAACTGTCCTTTGTGAAGGACGGGCATTTTTATATCGGGGAAGCAGTGGAAAGCGCGCCGATTCATGGAACGATAAATTATACGTCATACCGTGGGATTCCGGTGATAGAGTGTAAGAAGTTTTATTATGACTCAAAGGAAGACGAGCAGCAGCTGATAACATTTGCAGAGAGCGGAGAAAAATACAGGGATGAAAAGTCTCTGATTCTGGATTTTCGCGGCAACCGGGGTGGTTCGTCGGTTTATATTTTTGACTTCTTAGAAGGATTGCTGGGACAGGAGGTCGGTTATCCCTGTAAATATTTACAGCGTTCTACGGAATTGTATCACGATTATTTGAAAATGACGCATATCGACTGGGTGCCGGAGCTGCATGATACAGTTGAGGAAGAACATTGTCCCAGAATCAAAAATGCGAAGCGGATTTATGTGCTGATAGACAAACTTACTGCGTCCGCTGCGGAGGAAGGAGTCGCTGTTTTAAAGAACATTGAGAATGTGACAATCGTGGGTGACCACACCGCAGGGCGTGCGTCATGCGGGAATTGTCTGCCCATCTATATGCCAAATTCGCACTTCAAGGCATATTTTGGCACAGGGCTTGTGCTCTACGAAGGTGACCGCAATATAGATGCGGAGGGCGGTTTCTTTGGTGATATCAGCTTTGAAACCTTTGAGAAGATGCTTGGGGAAGAATAAAAGAGACAGAGGGTGAAAATCCGCCAGAATATAAAACAACCTGCTCAAACGGATGCAGATGCGACTACACAATCTGTGGTGACCGCGATGACTATTTCGCACGCCGGATATCGGCGGCAGCTCGCTCGAGGCAAATCTGTATATTGCAGCGTTTGTTCCCTGTCTTTGCAATATGGATGAACGCAATTACAGGAACGAAGGCGGGGAGCTGCATCGCACCAAGGAAGCAAAGTGTGCGGCAGACGCACACTTTGTTTTCAGTGGAGTTTTTTACAGCCCATTTTTGATAATGGGGTAATTCATATTTTATATTTCACATGCCACATCATATGCTGATTTAATAGCATGGTCGATATTGCTTGGACGTTCTCCGGCACAATCACCAATATAATGAAGTGGGAGCGGACAAGCGGAAAAATCCGGAAGATTCTTTCTTGCGCCAACAGCCATTACAACGAAGTCAGAATCGATTTCTGCTGTTGAAGTTTTATCTTCTTCTGTTTTTTCAACAATAACAGCATGGTCAGTTATCTCTGATAATTTTGCAGAGGTAAGAATCTGAACATGATAATGCTCCAATTCGCTCATCAAAGTAGGCAGAACAGTGCTGCTTTCTTCCTTTGCAATCTGATCCATCATTTCTATAATTGTAACCTTACATCCACGTGAAGCAAGGTATTCTGCAGTTTCAACACCTACAAGACCACCACCGATGACAGATACCTTACCGAAGACAATTTCCTTTTTCGCAAGAACATCCCATGCACTTGTAACGGTTGGAAGGTCTTTACCTGGAACCGGGATAATTGCATTCGTTGCACCTGTTGCAACAATTACTTCGTCAAATGAAGTATAATCTTTCTCCGTAAATTCCTGACCAAGACGGAAGGTAACGGATAATTCCGGAAGCACGCTGCAGTAGTAGTTAATGCTTCTCATCATTTCTTCTTTTCTTGGTGGAACGCTGGCAATAAGAAGCTGACCACCAATCTGGAGTGATTTTTCAAAAATAGTTACCTGGTGACCTCTTAAAGCGGCAACACGGGCAGCCTCAAGTCCTGCAATTCCGGCTCCGATGACAGCAACTCGTTTTGATGAGGCTGCAGGAGTAATCTGACGGCTTCCTTCATAACCATTCTCAGCATTCAATACACAGCTTAAGAAGGCACGGTTCTGAATATTGTCTGTACATCCCTTATTACACATCATACATGTTCTGACACTGCAGCAGTGTCCAGCGGCACACTTGTTTGCAAAATCAGGATCTGCAAGCAGGGAACGTCCGAGTGCAATGATATCAGCAGAACCATTTGTAATAACTGCCTCAGCAGCTTCTGGTGTTACAATACGTCCAACAACGGATACTGGAATAGAAACAAGTTCCTTGATTTTTTTAGAGTATGAAACCATAAATCCGTATGGCTGTGTTCCCATAGCAGGAATGGTATCACCCATATTTCCGGTGTGGTTAGCCTGTGCCACATGTAATGTGTCAACACCTGCAGCTTCTAATTCTTTTGCAAAAATGCAAGCCTCATCAAATGGAAGACCACCCTTTCCTCTCAGTCCGTTTTCGCCAAGAGGAGTTACGATTGGAAGCTTGTAGTCGATAACCATATCTGGAACAACTGCTTTTAAACGCTTTACAAGAGTTAAAGCAAAGCGTGTACGATTTGCAAGGTCTCCGCCATATTCATCCGTTCTGTGATTTAAAATAGGAGAGCAGAGAGAACCAACAAGGCGGTCTCCGTGTACCTCGATACAGTCAACACCAGCTTCGTGTGCTAAAATAGCACAATTTTCCATATGTTTAATAATTTCGTCGAGCTCTTCGGCAGTGACTTCATTTACAAAGTGCTGCATATCGTGGTGAAGTTTTGCTCTTGCTTCCTGCATTTTTCCCTGATGGAACAGATCATTTAATGCAGCGACATTGTAGTCTGGATGGAATAACTGGATTCCAAGTTTTGCGCCGTGCTCATGGCAGGCATCAGCAAGCCGCCTGAAGCCGTCTGCCTGTTCGGGTGAGTAAAGCTTTGGTGTAGGAGAGAATGTTGAAAGTGGAGCAACGTCTCCAATTACAATATATCCAACACCGCCTTTTGCGAGGCGCTCATAAAAACGGAAACTCTGTTCTCCGATGGAACCGTCTTTTTCTTCGTATCCGGTTGTAAGCGGAGGAAACATAATACGGTTTTTGAATTCGATATTTCCAACTTTAATAGGCTCTAATAATTTCATTGTTCACACGTCCTTTCAAACTTATTTTAATGGTGTTAAAAATTCTAACAGTAATCTGTCTAATGCAGCTCTTGCAGAAGCACTTGCAAAGTTGTGATTTGCACCTTCGATTGTTTTGTAACTACATCTGCCACCATAGAGAGATTCATATCGATGACAGGTGGCATCATCTACCAGGTCATCTGCGGTTCCTCTGATGAGAAGAACAGGACCGGTATATCCTTCTGCGGAAGAAAATGGCTCGTACTGATATAAATCATGATTAAAAGAAGTAGGGAAGCAAAGGCCTTCGATATCTGCCTTCATGATTCCCTGTGCCTCCATTGCCTCGGCACGATCCTTACATCCAAACCACATGCCAGCCCCCGGACACATGAGGATAAGAGCATGCGGATTAACAATCGGTGCAGCAGTAGCGGCTGCATAGCCGCCCATGCTCTGTCCCGATAAAATAATTTTGTCTGGGTCAGCGAAATCCTGCTGTTTTGTCCAGTTTATAATGTCTTCGATATCATGTAAGATACCGGTGAATGTCATGTCCTCGAATTCGCCATCACTTTCACCATTTCCGTATAAATCAAAGCGGACACTGGCAAATCCATTTTCTGCTAAGAATCTGGCGGTGTGAGTATAGATACTTTTGTAACCGCTTTTATTTCCTGTAAATCCATGTACGTTGACGATGGCAGGGAAACGTGTGCCTTCATCTGGAATATTCACGATTCCGCGTAAGACATGACCTGAGCGGTTTGTTAATTCAACTTGTTTTGTCAATGTAATATACCTCGGTTTCTGAAATTATTTTGCGTTTGCAGTATTTCGTTTGTCTGATAAATTCTGTAACATTTCAGCGGTTTTCTCTTTGGTAAGAGGGTATACAAACTTTAATACAAGTACAGCTAATAAGTATCCTGCTACATATAATCCTGTATAGGTCTTCCAGAGACGCCCGGAGAATGCTTCACTCTGAACCGCTTCATTTACGTTAAAGCCTGCGATTGCAAGAGCAAAACTGCTCATACTTCCGGATACGGCATTGGCAAGCTTCCGGAAGAATGTATATGCAGAGTAAACAATACCCTCGTTACGTTTTCCGGTCTGAAGCTCCTGATAGTCAATGGCATCATTTACAAGTGCCCATACTAATACCTGGAAACCACTGACACCAAGGTAGCAGATTCCGTTGATGATAATAAAGAGCATTGGATTCTCAAGTGGGAAGAAGAATAAAATTGCATAAACAACAACGGAGAAAGTTGCGCTGTACATAATCCATTCTTTCTTTCCAAATTTCTTCGCAACAAATTTTGTTCCAACAAATGCGATAAGTGACCAGATCACACTTAACATACCTGAAACTGCCATGATAGCAACGTTCCCGAAATAGTCACGGAATAAGTAGGTATTTAAGCCGTTTACCATACCGGCACCAATGATACCGATAAAGCTTGATAACATAACACCAAGTAAAGCTTTGTTTTTGGTGATGGCTTTGATTACCTGTAAATAGTTGAGTTTCTCTTTTTCTTCCGCAACCGGTTCTGTAACAATACGTTCTTTACACCAGTGAGATGTAAACATAAGACAGATGAAACCAACAACTGCACAGATTGCAGACATAATAAGGAAGTGGCTTGGTACAGGCTGGTTGTCTTTGTATAAGAATAATGGTCCGGCAATAACGATAACTGTCATAAAGATTGTACCGCCAAGGCTTCTGAAACGTGAAAGGTCAGTACGCTGGTTTACATCATCCGTCATAACACTGGAAAGACTTCCGAATGGTACGCTTACACAGGTGTACATAATTTCATATACAACATATGTGATGAACATATACGCAATACGGGCACCATAAGCAAAATTACTTACGTTAGCAAAGCCTAAGATACAAAGAACTGCTGTTGGAAAGGCAAAGAATTTAATCCAGGGAATGAATTTACCTTTTCCTTTGTTTTTGTGGCTGTCAACAAGTGCACCGATCAGGGGATCGTTTATAGCATCCCAGAGCTTTGTGACAAGCATAAGGATTCCTACGTGTACCGGGTTAACCTTTAATACCAGTGTGTAAAAAATAGCAAGATACATGGCACGGAACTGCTCTGTACAGCAACATCCCAAGTCGCCAAGAGTGTAACCGATCTTGTCCTTCATGGAAAATGGTCTCGTTTCTTTCATAATAAAAATACCTCTCAATTTTTATATTGTTTTGGTAGCTACAAGATTATTATAGGGGGATTAAATATTTAAACATATACAAAAATTGATTGCAAACTACGAAAAATTGATGTATTGTATAATTTGACAAAATAAACAAAAATATAAGTGGAGGAATGTGCAAAATTAACATATGAAGAAACAGGGTTACGAAATGGAATATGTAAAAATAGAAGAGAGTGAACAGCGCAGCTTTGGACAGAAGAAAAGTCATACAATTATTTTTGTGGCTGGTGGCAGGGGATATCTGCATCAGGAAAATGAAAAGATTGTCTGTACCATGGAGGACTTAATATTTATTAAGCCCGGTAACAAAGTGAAACTTGAATATCGTAAAAACAAATACCCATTGGAGCTGTACGTACTTTATGTGGGAACAGAGTTACTGAGAAGCCTTTCCGATGAAAATACAAAACTGGATGAGGCATTTGATGTTGTCCCTTTTCAGGTTAAGATGGTTCATTCTGAGAGTGAATCTGCCATGCTTATCAAGAGTATTTCCAAAAAGCTATATTCAATGATTAAGGAGTCGCCCAAATTTGCGCATACCTTGTATGAGAAAAGTCTGTTGACAATGCTTTTGGTACTGGCACTGCGTTCGTCTGTCAAAGAGGATGTACAGTTAAAGTCAAATAAGAAAAAGCATGTTGTAATGGATGACATTTTCATATATATAAGAGAACACCTGACGGAAGACATATCGTTGGAGCGTCTGGAAAATGAATTTTATGTAAGTCGTTATCATATTGTAAGAGAGTTTAAGAAGATGACAGGCGAAACCCCGCATTCCTATATTGTAAAGAGCAGACTGGATTTGTGCAGACATTATATAGAGCAGGGAAAAAGTATCCGGGAAGTTTATGAGCTTGGAGGATTTGGTGGATACAATCATTTTTTCCGGGCATTTAAGAAAGAGTATGGTGTTACACCAATGCAGTATTATAAAAATTTACAGATTGACAGGAATGAGAGATAAAGAAGAAGTAACCCACGGTTTCCAGAATAATTTCTTACAGTTTTTTACATACTAACTCCAAAGCTAAAACATGGAATTGGAGGAAAAAAAATTGAGAGCCACAGGAATTGTGAGAAGAATAGATGATTTGGGAAGAATTGTGGTGCCGAAGGAAATCAGGCGGACACTTCGGATTCGGGAAGGGGACCCATTGGAGATTTTTACGGACCGTGAGGGGGAGATTATTCTCAAAAAATATTCTCCAATCGGAGAATTAGCGCAGTTTGCAGGAGAATATTCGGAGAGTCTTTCGCAGACGACGGGACATCTGGTCATCATCACCGACTGCGACCATGTGGTAGCGGCAGCCGGGGCAGGGAAGAAGGAATTTGAAGGAAAAGCAATCAGCCGTCAGCTTGAGGAGGCAATCGGAGAGCGGAAAAATTTTCTTGCGGCAAAAGATGATGGGAATTTTATCCGGATTACGCAGGATGATGCGGGAGAGTACGGACAACAGAGCGTGAGCACGATTATCTGTGAGGGCGATGCCATCGGGGCGGTTGTGCTCTGCAATAAGGACGAAAACGTGAAGATGAGCGAGACCGAGAGCAAGCTTGCGATTGCGGCAGCAGGATTTTTGGGCAGGCAGATGGAGCAGTAGGGGGATTGCTATTATGCCCTGGATACGGTAAAATGATAGGAAAAGCAATAGCGTATCATCAGGGATAAAAGAATGAAGAACGAAACAATTAATACAACAGAATCCGGGGTTCGGTTCCTCCACGTTGCGGATGTGCATCTTGGAGTGGAACCGGATGCGGGAAAACCCTGGAGTAAAAAACGCCGTCAGGATATCTGGGACTCATTTGCAGAGGTAGTAGAGATGGCGGGGCAAAAACAGGTTGATTTCCTGTGGATTACGGGAGATTTGTTCCATGCACAGCCATTAAAACGCGAGTTAAAAGAAATCAATTACCTGTTTTCCAAAATACCGGATACCAAAATCGTGCTTCTCGCAGGAAATCATGATTACCTGAATCCAAAATCTTACTATTTGACGAATCAATGGGCGGAAAATGTATACTTTTTTTCAAGAGAAGAGGCTGTATATATAGATTTCCCGGAGAAAAATGTCACGGTGTACGGAATGAGCTACTGGCACAGGGAGGTTACTGCGCGTTGCTACGATGGCATAAAGCCGCGGGACAACGGCAGAATCAATGTGCTGCTGGCGCACGGCGGGGATGAGCGGCATATTCCGTTTTCACCGGCTGCAATTCTGCAAAATGGATTTGATTATCTGGCGGCAGGGCATATCCATAAGGGCGGTCAGATGGTGGCAGGGCGCGCAGTTATGGCGGGAAGCCTTGAGCCGACGGACTGCAATGACACCGGAGCGCACGGTTACTGGCTCGGTGAATTACAAAAAGGCGGCGCGAAGGTGCAGTTTGTGCCAGTCCGTAAGTGCGAGTACTGCCATGAGGTGTTTCCGGTTACCTCTGCGACAACGGAGCAGGAGGTATCTGAGTGGGCGAAAAATCTGACACAGAAGCGTCCGGCGTACCAGTATTTCAGGCTGCGGTTAGAAGGACGTGCCGACCCGGAGACGGAATTTGACTTAAAACGGTTAGAAGAGCTTGCACGCGTGGTGGATGTCCAGGCGGATTTGACACCGGATTATGATTACGAAAAGTTGGAAAAAGAGTATGAGGGGTCATTACTAGGCTGTTATGTAAACCAGATGCGGAAGAAAAACGATGCAGTCAGCCGGAAAGCGTTGGAATATGGCGTGAATGCGTTGTTGGGACATAAGATATGCAGATAAATGAGGCAAAAATTTTTAATTTTGGCAAATTACAGAACTGCTCGTTTCAGTTTGCGCCTGGAATCAATGTGATTTACGGGGAAAATGAAGCCGGAAAGAGCACATTGTCAGCATTCCTTAAGGGGATGCTTTTTGGCATGGAAAAAGGCAGGGGAAAAGCGGCAGACAATCCGTACCGCAGATATGAACCGTGGCACGCACCGGCTTTTTACAGCGGGGCACTGCGCTTTACGGTGGACGGAAAACCGTTTTATCTGGAGCGGAATTTCTACTACAAAGAGAAGCGGGAGATTCTTCGGAATGAGGCGGACGGGGAAGAACTGTCGGTTGCCTGCGGAGACCTTTCGATGCTTTTAGGTGGAATCCGGGAGACGGACTTTTGCAGTACCTATGTGGTTCCACAGTCCGGTGCGGCAACCGGGACGGAGCTTTCGGAGATTCTGGCGGAGTTTTACAGCGATGCGGCGGGCAGCGGGGACGGAAATCTTCCTGTGAAAAAGGCGCTTCAGGCACTCCAAAACAAAAAGAAAGAATTAAATGCAGATTTAAAAAATGAGAAAAACGCAAAAGAAAAGGTGCTTTACGACTGCCGCTTGGAAAGAGAATTGTTAGAGCGCGAAATTGAGAAGATAAAACCGGAGGTTGCGGAGGCTGAGCGGGAGTTAAAAAGGCTTGAAGCAGCAAAAAAGGCACAGATGGAAAGATATGTCAGAGCGCAGGAGCCAGAGGAGGCGCGTGAGACAGAGAACAAAGGGCGCGGCAAACGAGGAGGAATGGCAGTTATTTTCCTGTTCCTGGGACTGCTTCTTTTGATTTTTGGCGGATTTCTGGTATGGAAAGATACTGCATTGACGCTTCAAGCGGCAGGAATTTTGGCGGCGTCGCTTGTATGTTTCTTTGGAGCAGGAGGGCTTTTTGCGCGGGCAAGGGCTGCGGACGGCGGCGCACAGGATGCAGAAGCCATAGACTGGGAACAAGAGGAGAACGCTGATTCAGAGGATACCTACACAGAGGAAGCGGAGCCGGATGCTATACAGACGGTAAGAAAGCTCTTGGAGAGCAGGAGCGAGAGCTTAAGGGAAAAGGAAGTCCGGCTGTTTAATCTAAAGGAGCAGGAGAAGGAAGCGGAGGCGCAGAGCGTAAGAGAACGGGAGATAAACCTGGACCTTGCGGCGTTGGAACTGGCAGCGCAGGAGATAGAGCGGATTTCCACAGAACTTGCCGGGCGGCACGGAGATACGCTAGAAAAAGAGATTGCAAAGCTTATGGCATTGTTTACCGGAAACCGTTATGATACCGTGCGGGTGGGCGAAAATGGAAAACTTATTGTTTCCACAGAGGGAAAAGAAGTGCCGCCGGAAGCGTTAAGCCGCGGTACATTGGAGCAGATTTACCTTGCATTTCGCATTGCGGTGGGCAGAACCATCACAAGAGAAGAGCGGATGCCGGTTTTTCTCGATGAAGCATTTGCGATGTATGATGACAGAAGATTAAAAGAGACCCTTCGGGCACTGTCCGCACTGGACGAACAGATTTTTATTTTTACCTGCCAGAAGAGGGAAGGACAGCTGCTAAAAGAACTTGACGTGCCGGTCTGTGAGGTGTGCCTGTAAAATGTGCTTTACTTAGGAGGAACAGAGGAATGGCTGGAAAAAAGAAGAAAAAGAAATATCGTGGCTTCTGGATATTTGCAAAAATCCAGCTTGTCCTGTTTTTGCTTGTTGGAGCGGGAATTGCCTATTATTTTCTGGGCGGCTATGGCGGACAGGTGGAGGAACTTCGCAAGGAGGCGGAGGACTATGTGCGCCACACGACCGAGGAGACGTTTAAGAGCAGTCAGCCGGGCGTTTTTTATGCGGCGGACGGAACCGTGATATCCATGTTAAAAGACACGAAGGAGTCCTACTATGTGCCAATCGAGGAAATCCCGGCGCAGGCGGTGGATGCGATGGTGAGCACGGAGGACAAGAAATTTTACAAGCATCACGGAGTGGACTATAAGGCGATTCTGCGTGCGGCTAAGGCGGCAATCGAGGACGGGGAGCCGACCCAGGGGGGAAGCACCATTACGATGCAGCTCGCAAGAACGGTTTTCCTTTCAACGGAGAAAACCTGGCAGCGGAAGGTCGAAGAGATTTTTATCGCAAGAGGATTGGAACAAAAATACAGCAAAGATAAGATTATGGAATTTTATCTGAACAATATTTATTTTGGAAATGGCTACTATGGAATCCAGTCGGCGAGCCGCGGCTATTTTAACCGGGATGTGCAGGAGCTTTCGCTGTCGGAAATTGCATTTTTGTGCGCAATCCCGAATAATCCGTCGCGCTATGACCCGGTGACAAACAAGGACAATACGCTTGAAAGGCGTGACCGCATTTTAAAAAATATGCTGGATGATGAGAAAATTTCAAACGGGGCGTACCAGTCTGCTTTGAAAGAAACCATCGTGTTAGAGCGGCCTGTTTCCTATGCAAAGAACAACAGCGTGGAAACTTATGTGTACTTCTGTGCGACGGAAGCGCTGATGGAGCAGAACGGGTTCCAGTTTCAGTACGATTTTTCCACTGACGCAGAGAAGGAAACATACGAAGAGTCTTACGCAGAGAGCTACAGCCAGTGCCAGAAGGAGCTTTATACCAAAGGTTATCAGATTTACACGGCAATAGATTTATCGATGCAGGAAAAACTGCAGGCGTCACTGGACGATATGCTGACGAATTTTACCGAAGTCAATGAGGAGGGCGTATACAGTCTGCAGGGAGCGGCAGTCTGCATTGACAATGCAAACGGCTATGTGCGTGCCATTGTGGGTGGAAGAAATCAGGAGTTGCCGGGCTACACGCTAAACCGTGCTTACCAGAGTTACAGACAGCCGGGAAGTACGATAAAACCGCTTATCGTGTATACACCGATTTTTGAGAGAAATTACACGCCGGATAGCACAGTTGTGGATGAACCGATTGAAAACGGACCGAAGAATGCATCGGGATGGTATCAGGGAGAGGTGACACTGCGCCATGCGGTAGAGTCGTCGATTAATGTAGTTGCATGGAAGCTGTTTGATGAACTGACGCCCGAGGTGGGGCTTTCTTATTTAAAAGAGATGAATTTCCAGAAGATTGACAAGGAGGACTATAGACTGCCTGCGGCACTGGGCGGTTTTACATATGGAGTGTCTCCGGTTGAGATGGCGTCTGCTTATGCAGCGATTGAAAATGACGGCAAATTCCGCAAGCCGACCTGCATCACAAAGATACTCGATTCAGACGGAAATGAAATTTATGTGTCAGACCGGGAAGAAAAGCAGGTCTACAAGCAGAATGCGGCGCGGGAGATGACGGAGGTTTTAGAAGGTGTTTTAACGCAGGGAACGGCAAAGGGAATGGGGCTTAATAATATGCCGTCCGCCGGAAAGACCGGAACGACCAACGAGCTAAAGGACGGTTGGTTTGTGGGTTACACCCGATATTATACGACAAGCGTCTGGGTCGGCTATGATATGCCGCGGGAGATGGACGGACTTGCAGGCAATACCTATCCGGTAAAAATCTGGAACACTTTTATGAACGAAATTCACGAAAATCTGGAGCCGCTTGATTTCCTGCAAAGTGCAAGACTTTCCGACGAATATCTGAAAGAGCAGGAAGAAAAGAAGCAGCAGGAGGAACAGACGCCGGAAGAACAGGCACCAGCGGAACAGACACCGGAAGAGCAGACACCGGAGAATCAGGAAACGCCAGGGGATGCGGGAGAGGCGCAGACCCCGGCAGAACAGGCATCGCCGGAAAATGCAAATGGCGAAAACACCAATTGACAGAGGCGCATGAAAACGTTATCATAAATTCAGAAAAAGAATCAGGAAAACCGCGATTGGGCGGGAATGGAGGAAACCATGAAGAAATACGCATTTGGAGTGGATATTGGGGGAACAACCTGTAAAATCGGATTTTTTGAGACCAGCGGAAAGCTGTTAGACCGTTGGGAGATTAAGACGAACACCGAGAATAAGGGTGCATCGATTCTTGAGGATGTGGCAAAGGCAGTCGATAATAAGCTGGCACAGGAAGGCATTTCCAAGGACGATGTGCAGGGAATCGGAATCGGCGTTCCGGGACCGGTAAAGAGCAACGGTGTGGTAAATAAATGTGTCAACTTAGGCTGGGGAATCGTCAACGTAGAGGAAGAACTTTCTACCATGACAGGTTTAAAGATTAAAGCCGGAAATGACGCCAACGTGGCTGCACTCGGTGAGATGTGGCAGGGCGGCGCGAAAGGCTGTAAGGATGTCGTGATGGTGACACTCGGAACAGGTGTAGGCGGCGGAATCATTATCGATGGAAATATCGTGGCAGGTTCTACCGGAGCCGGCGGAGAAATCGGTCACATCACAGTCAATGATGACGAGATTGAGCTTTGCAATTGTGGAAAATGCGGCTGCTTGGAGCAGTACACTTCCGCAACCGGAATTGTTCGTCTTGCAAAGAGAAAGCTTGCGATTACCTCCAAGGAAACCACATTGGAGAAATATGAGGAGCTTACTGCAAAGGCTGTTTTTGATGAAGCAAAAGAGGGTGACCCGGTTGCACTTGACTTAGTGGACGAGGTATGCCAGATTCTTGGCAAGGCACTTGCCAATATCGCCTGCGTGGTCAACCCGGAAGTCATCGTAATCGGCGGCGGCGTGTCAAAGGCAGGAGCAATCTTAATCGAGAACATCCACAGACATTATATTGAGAACGCATTCCATGCGTGCAGAGACACCAAGTTTGCATTAGCATCCCTTGGCAATGATGCCGGAATGTATGGATGTGTACAGATGTTATTAGACTAAAAAGGAAATCACATACATAAAAAGGGG
>ENA-UOJA01000848-UOJA01000848.1-human-gut-metagenome-genome-assembly--contig:-C19-NODE-848-length-27645-cov-6.613773_pt1 | contig 27645 bp, 12 predicted proteins | sample MGYA00242337_ERZ723884 | MGnify/ENA metagenome assembly ERZ723884
TACTTGATAGACAATATAACTTCAGCACATGGACTTTCCAATAGTGCCGTACTTACTATTTTTCAGGATTCAGACGGGCTAATGTGGTTTGGAACATACGATGGCTTGAATTGTTATGATAGTAAGACGATGAATGTCTTTCGTTCAAAGAGCCCTTATAATGAGGATTTTACGTTCAAAAGTAATATTATCCATAAAATTTGTCAGGCAGATAATCAGTGTCTGTGGGTAAAAACTTTTTTAGGGTTAGTTCGTTTTTCCGTGGTGAAAAGAGAAATAGAGGAAATTTATGCTGATTCGGAAAATTATTTGGTATATTCTAATGCGAAAGGCGATGCTTGGGTCGTAAATGGTTCCGAATTGCTTTATTTCAATACGAAGTTGAAAAAGTTCGTTTCTTTGGGAAATGTCATACCTGATGCGGAGAAGTGTACCCAGGCTTTGGTTACAGATTCCGGTGAAATATGGTTATTGTATGCAGATTCCCCTAATGTAATCTGTTTCAAGTTTCCTGCATTTTCAACTTCCACTCCCGGGAACGTAAAACTGGAAAAAGAGTCGATTAAATTGCATAATGTGCCTGTAAGCTGCTATTTCGTGCAATATGATTCGTTTAGTTTTATTGATACGGAAAACAATCTTTATCTTTATGATGTAGCGGCAAAGACAAAAGTGTATGTTCGCAATGTATCCGATTTAATGTCACGGTATGGAAAAATTGAAAACATTACTGCTTTTCAAGAGGATGTCATTATTGCTTTTCGTTTGAACGGGCTTGTGTACTTAGACTTCTCGAAGGGGTATCGTGAAGAAGTGATAGACCGTAGCGTGCGGATTTTTTCGATGTCTAAAGACCGGTATAATGATATCATTTGGGTGGGTACAGACGGTCAGGGCGTTTTGATGCTTACAAAAAATAATTCCATCGCTAAAACTTTGGAACTAACACGATTGTCTCCTTTGTTGAAGCGACAGGTAAGAAGCATTGCTACAGACAGACATGGAGGCTTGTGGTTTGGAACAAAAGGGGATGGGTTGATATACATTCCTCAGTATGAAGAAAACTGGGGTAAGAAAGAGGCTGTGATATTATATTCTGGCAGTTCCCGCCAGTCTTTATCCAGTTATATCCCTTGGGAAAATGATACTCGTGTATTTACGATTCAAGAAAGTAAGTTTCGTGATGGAATGTGGGTTGGAGGAACCAATGAAAATTTGCTTTTTTTCTACTCATTTGAAAAGTCAAGAATGCTAAAGGTGGAGGGGCTTGACACAAAGGGGAATATTGTTGAAATAAAAGGAGTGTACGAGGAAGATGCCTCTACTTTGTGGATTTCTGCAACGATGCTCGGTCTTGTTCGTTTAAAGGTGGATTTTAGTGGTGATCATGTGCGGGTGATAAGTCAAGAAGAAAAGACAATTAAGACCAGGAAAAATGAGATTTGTCTTGTTTTCTTTTCTATGGTTAATCAGGGAGATTCCATATTATGGTTGGGTGATAGAGGAAAAGGGGTTATCAGATATAATATGAGAGATAATACTTATAGGGTTATCTCTTTCCAACAAAGATTAAAGCGTCCGGTTGATGATGTGTTGTGCATTTGTCAGTATGACGAGAATAAGTTTTATATAGGAACTTCCACAGGGGTCGTTTCTATGAAATATGAGAAGGATAGTGTGCGTGCAATAAGCTATATCGGTCAGGAGCATGGGTTGTCAAATGACATGATTCATGGAATTCTGTCGGACAAGAACGGTTTTCTTTGGATGAGTAGTAATAAAGGCCTGAACAAGTACAATCCGATGAACGGGCGTATCCATACTTTTTGGGGAAACGGTATTCACGTGGAAGAGTTTAGTGACGGCGCTTATTATAAATGTCCGTATAGTGGAAGGCTTTTCTTTGGTGGGGTAAATGGCTTATTGTATTTGTCCGACAATTCTGCTACTACTAATACTCCGTTTCAGAATATTGTATTGCGTGATTTTTGGATAGAAAATAAAAGGGCTTTATTGTCAAATTATGAGGAAGATGGGCTAAGCGGATGGAAAATTGATGGCAGAAAAGTGTTTTTCCGACTTAACTTTGTAGTGCCTGATTTTATTGGTGGAGAAAATATTGAGTATTCATATATGCTGGAAGGGTATGATAAGGATTGGTCAATATTTAGTAAGACTAATGATGTGACTTATGCGAGTGTACCTCCGGGTAAATACTTGTTTAAAGTACGTTATAAGAGAGATATAAATGAGAATAACGAAAAGATGCTGGTAATTCCCATCTATATTACTACGCCTTGGTATAAGTCACCTTTTTTATATATCGGGTTGCTTATCCTGCTTTTCCTTTTGGTTGGGACGGTGTTACACTTCTTCCCCTCTTTTAATCCGGTGGAAGCTCTGGCTGGGAAAAATCATACAAGCGAAGCTGAAAGCGAGACAGAGCAATCGTCTCAGGAAGTAGAATTTTATGGTGTACGATTCATGATACATCAGGCTGAACAGTTGGAGGTGTTGGAGAAATTTGTGTCAATTGTGGAAAATAACCTGGACAATGAGGAATTAGGTATTCCGTTTATTGCGTCGGAATTACACATGAGTACCCGCCAGTTTTATCGGAAGTTCAATGAGATGTCGTCAGATATTTCTCCTAATGAGTTCATCAAATTATGTCGTTTGGAGAAGGCTGCTGATTTATTGAAAAATACCAGCTTATCTATTTTAGAGATTATATCCATGATTGGCATTAATAGTCGTTCTTATTTTTATAAAGAATTTATCAAGAAGTTTGGTTGTACTCCAAAAGATTTTAGAAATGTGGCCTCCTCTGATAAAGAAGTGAATGGAGAAGGTTGAAATAATTCTGTCATTTTCTTGTTTTTAGATATGTCTCAAAAAAGTATCATGGTGTGCTTTTTTGAGACATTTTTTGTTATTTATTTGATAATCAATTGTGTAAAAAAGAACAAATAGAGCTTTGTGATATTTTTATGACATTTTAAAAAACTCTCTTTTTTTGGCAGTAAGCGGGACAGTGAACGAGTTTGTTTTTAGTTTATTTGCATTATGCAAAAGAACCATTTGTATGGGACTGATGTTTGTAAGTAAACTTAAATCTAATAACATGAGAACAATTTTTCATTCTTTTCTATTGACAGTAGGAATCTCCTTTTTAATGTCGTGTACTCCGCAGAATCTGTCTACAGAAAAAGATATAATTCCTTTTCCGGTAGAGGTCGCCAATAATCATGGAGTGTTTACTTTTAAATCTGACATGTCATTATATATTAATGATAAGGATTTGGTTCCAGCTCGTATGCTCTTACAAAATTCTTTGGGTATAGATTTTTTAGAAAACCATGAAGAATCATCAGCTTCCATTGTATTACGAATGGCTGAAGGAATCATGGAGAAAGAGGGCGGGTATCATCTTTCAGTAAATAATGACAAGCTTCTTCTTGAGGCGGCAGATTATTCAGGCATTGTGGCTGGTATTTCTACCATACGTCAGCTTTTGCCAATAGAAGCGGAATCAGGTTTATCTATTCCTAATGTGGAGATAACTGACTATCCTCACTATCAGTGGAGAGGAATGCATTTAGATGTTTCCCGGCATTTTTATTCTAAGTAAGAAGTGATGAAACTGCTGGATTTGATGTCGCTGTATAAGTTCAATAAGTTTCATTGGCATCTGACAGACGACCAGGGCTGGAGAATCGAAATTAAAAAATATCCTTTGTTGACGGAAAAGGGAGCATGGAGAACATTCAATGATCAGGATCGTACTTGCATGCAGTTAGAAAAATCCATGTGCAATCCGGATTATGCGATTCCGGCAGAAAAAACATCAGTGATTGAAGGAGATACCATTTATGGCGGTTTTTATACCCAAGAAGAAATAAAGGAAATTGTAAACTATGCTTCAGACAGAGGAATTGATGTGATTCCGGAAATTGATATGCCAGGGCATTTCCTAGCTGCTATTCAGCAATATCCGGATATTGCTTGTGATGGTCTTATCGGTTGGGGACAGGTGTTTTCTTCACCGATATGTGTAGGAAAAGATTCTACACTGGAGTTTTGCAAAAACATCTGGCGTGAGGTGTTTCAGTTGTTTCCTTATGAGTATGTGCATTTAGGAGGAGATGAGGTAGATAAAACCAACTGGAATAAATGCAAAGATTGTCAGAAAAGAATGAAATCTGAGGGGCTGGCTACCCCTGAAGCTTTACAGGCATGGTTTGTCAGGGAGATGGAAGCCTTTTTCTTGCAAAACGGGAAACGGCTCGTTGGCTGGGATGAAGTGGTAGAAGACGGCCTGTCGGATAAAAGTGTGATTTCGTGGTGGAGAAGCTGGTGTACCGATGCGGTTCATAAGGCTACGGCTGCCGGTATGAAAACGATAATCTGCCCGAATTCTCATCTGTATTTTGATTACGAACAGAAAGCGGATTTCTTGAAGAAAATATATGATATGGACGTGGTGCCTTCTGGACTGTCGGATGCACAGAAGTCACTTGTGTGGGGAGTACAGTGTAATGTCTGGACAGAATGGATTCCGACCATGGAACGAATGGAGTATATGGTTTTTCCGCGTATGATGGCGGTGAGTGAGATTGCCTGGTGCGAGAAGTCTAGACTGAATGATTATAAAGCTTTTGAACAACGGGTCATGAATCAGCTGAAACGCCTTGATAAACTGGGAGTGAATTATCGGATTCCTGATCTGACAGGCTTCTATGACCGTAATGTATTTGTTGATAAAGGAGAGTTTAAAGTAGATTGTATCTTGCCTCAGGTGGAGATTCGCTATACAGTGGACGGAACAGAGCCTTCGCGCGAATCTGCATTGTATACAGCTCCTGTCAGCGTAACAGAGAATACGGAATTCAAATTCAGGGCTTTCCGTCCGGATGGTACATACGATAAATTATATACGGCCAGCTTTGTGAAAGAAGCTGTTCGACCGGCGTTAAAAGTAACGGAGAATTTAAAACCGGGTTTGAATGTGACTTTGTATGATTTCTCGGGAAATAAGTGTGCTGATATAGCTTCGTCCAAGTTGGTGAAGAATTATGTGAGTGAACGTATTGCTTATCCGGAAGGAAAAACCGGCAACCTGGCCATGGTATATAATGGTTATCTGGAGATTCCGTCAGACGGCGTTTATACGTTCTCGTTGCTTTCGGATGATGGCAGTATTTTGAAATTGGATAATCAGGTACTGATTGAAAATGATGGATTACATTCTCCGGCAGAACGTAGTGCACAGGTGGCATTGGCTGCGGGGCTGCATAAACTGGAGCTTTCTTATTTTGATTATTTCGGTGGGGTGTTGACCTTGTATCTCATTAATGAGAAAGGAGAAAAAACAGAATGTCCATCAGAGTGGTTGAAACATGAATAGGAGGACACAAAACTATAAGAAGTAACTAAATGTGGATAAACTTTGTGATTAATTTAAATATTGTATTATGAAAAAACTCACTAACAGTTTTCTTAGAGACATGAGAATTGGGGCGATTTCATTGGCCGCTATTACTGCACCTTTCTCTATATTGGAGATAAGTGCGGATACTCCGGCTGTTGCAATGGAAGCTGCCCAGCAGGGAAAAATTAAGGTGACGGGTACCGTGGTCGATGAGCATGGCGATCCAATTATCGGTGCCAATGTGTTGATAAAAGGGATTACTGGGGTCGGAACGATTACCGACATAGATGGCCAGTTCAATATAGATGTCCCTTATGAAAATGCTACATTAAATGTTTCTTTTATCGGGTATACTCCTGTAGAGCTGCCTTTAAAAGGACAGAGGGTGGTTAAAATTACGCTGAAAGAAGATACGAAGACTTTGGAAGAAGTTGTAGTTGTTGGTTTTGGTACGCAGAAGAAACAGACTGTAACAGGTTCTATGACTTCCGTGTCGGTAAAAGAATTGAGTCAGAGCCCTTCTGCCAATGTTTCTAATGCTTTGGCAGGTCGTTTACCGGGTCTTACGGTAACTCAATATGGTGGTGGTGAGCCAGGAAAGGATGTGGGTTCACTTACTATTCGTGGTTTGTCTACCTATAATGGCAGTGCACAGTCTCCGATTGTGATAGTGGACGGAGTAGAACGTTCGTTTACCAATCTTTCTCCAGATGAAATAGAAACTTTCTCTATCTTGAAAGATGCATCAGCTACGGCCGTTTATGGTGTGCGTGGAGCCAATGGTGTAATTATTGTGACTACTAAACGAGGGGTTAATTCTGAAAAGCCTACAGTTGAGTTTAAGGCACAGCTGGGTATTACTCAGCCTGTAAAATTCTCAGAGTATTTGGGCTCTGCTGATTACGCCATGTTGTATAACCAGGCTTTGAAGAATGATAATCCGGGCTGGGCTACAGATCCGACTATTCAGGCGAAAATGTTCCCGGAACAAATGATCGCTAACTGGCGGAAGGCAAAAGGTGATAACTCTGACGGATTAGGTTATAACATGAACCTGTTTGATTTTGCTTTTAAGCCAGCTTTGCAGCAAGATTATAGTTTGTCCGTAAGAGGCGGTAATGAGAGAGCTCGTTATTTTGCCATGATTGGTTTCTTTGACCAGGGAGGTAACTATAGATATACGGATTTGAACCCAACTTATAATACGAATGGAGGATATACTCGTTATAATTTACGTTCGAATATTGATGTAGATATTACGAAAAACTTCTATGTACGTTTAGGATTAGGCGGTCGTATTACGAAAACAAATGAATCGGGAGGTGGTTCCGGAAATATTATTTTTACGGCTAATACAGTTCCTCCAATGTATCCTGTAGTATTGGAATACAATGGATACCCCTCAAATGATGATTATTATGTAGATAATTCGAGAGGATTGCTGTTCGGTGATACACAGTTCCGTAAGAATATTCTGGGTGAAATTGCTTTTATGGGATATAACATGGGGCAAAACACGAATTTTGATGGGACTTTTACCATTGGTCATAAATTGGATTTTATTACTCCTGGATTGAAAATTGAAGGATTATTCTCTTATGATATGGCCGAATCGCAATATACCTCAAGAGTTCCTGGACGTCCGACAGTAAATAACGAAACTTATGGTGGATATGCTACATTTTATCCAGCTGCAGGAAGTTCTGCGTTTTGGAATCCCGATCAGCCTCATTATATGGGAGCTTATGTACCCGCTGTAAATAGTCATACGGTGAATACTCCTATAGGGAATTCATTTAGTCATGGAAGTTCAACAGGTAAGACATATTATCAAATCAAACTGGATTATGCACGTAAGTTTGGATTGCATAATGTAGCTGCCATGGTAATGGCCAACCGTTCGGAAACCAAGATTGATAATCAGGTACCTTATCGTTATCAAGGATTGGCTGCACGTGTAACTTATGATTATTTGAATAAATACCTGTTTGAAACAAACCTTGGTGTGAATGGCTCGGAGAATTTTTCAAAGGAGCATCGTTATGGTATATTCCCTTCCGTTTCTTTGGGATGGGTTGTGACAGAAGAATCATTCATGATGGGTACTCAGCATTGGCTTGATCATTTGAAGATTCGTGCATCTGCTGGTATTTCAGGTAATGATCAGGGTATCGGTCGTTTCCTTTATACACAGTATTATAATGGCACTAATGGAAATGGCTGGAACTTAGGACCAAATCTCGACCAAGGAATGGGTAGCGGACTGGAAGAAGGTGATTTGGCCAATCCGGACTTAACATGGGAAAAGGGACAGAAGATTAATGTAGGTATTGATATGGATATGTTTAATAATCGTCTGTCTATTACTGCTGATGCTTTTTATGAAAGACGATATGATATTATTACAAATACCGGAGGATCTGACGTGGTAGGTATCCCTGACGTGTTAGGTAAAGTTTCTTCTTGGGTAAATGCCGGTGAAGTAATTAATAGAGGTATTGATGTGGAGGTTAGTTGGAATGATCGTATCAATAAAGACTTTTCTTATTATGTGAAGTTTAATGGAGGCTTTGCACGTAATAAGATTATTGATATGCTCGAAATTGACCGTGAAGTACCTTGGATGAGACGTACCGGACATCGAATTGGTGAAAATTATGTATACGTAGTGGATCATTTTGTGAAGGACCAGGCGGAAGCAGACCGTTTGAATGCGATGAATAATGGTACTGGTTTTCAGAAATGGGGAAAACTTGTACCTGGTGATGTCGTATATAAAGACCTGAATAATGATGGAATTATTGATGAATTGCATGACATGACAGCTATGGGTAATCCTAAAATACCTGAATTCCAATTTGGTATTCCGATGGGATTTTCTTATAAAAACTTCGATGTAAGCTTGTTGTGGCAAGGAGCAGCATTAACTTCCATGATGTTGAAAGGTCCTGCTGTATTTGATTTCCCGGTGATGGGGGCGCAAGGTAATGACATGGGTAAGGTGAAACCGATGCACTTGGATTCTTGGACACCAGAGAATCCTGATGCCAAATATCCGGCTCTTCACTTGGGTAACCATCCTAATAATAAGAATGAAAAAAGCAGCTTGTTCTTGTATAATGCTTCTTATATACGATTGAAAAATATTGAAATAGGATATAGTTTGCCTTTGAAGTGGATAAAGAATGCTTACCTGCAAAGAGTAAGAATTTATGCTCAAGGTTTGAATTTGCTGACATTTGATAAACTAGGAGACGTGGATGTGGATCCGGAAACAAAAGACGGAGATGGAACCTGGTATCCTATACAGCGAGTAATTAATTTTGGTATTAATGTGACATTCTAAAAAATTGCAATCATGAAACTATTACATAAATTATCTACAGTGGCGTTATCCGTGTTCATGGTAGGTGCCTTATCTTCATGCAGTGATTTCCTGGACAGACAAGATGATGGAAAATTGCAGGAATCTGAGGTGTTCAATAAGTATACGGAGGTAGAAAAACTGGTAACTCAGCTTTATTCCGATATGTATAATCGTTCAAGGGGGCTTGAATTATTGTATTCACATAATATTGGTACGATTTGTGATGAACTTGAATTTAACAAAGCCGATAGTGATGCTCCTTATAAGATATTAAATGGCGAGTTGAGTGCTGACCCCGCTTCCATTGGTCAGGTGAATGGAGGTGGCTGGTGGTGGGAACAATATCAGTCAATAAGAAAGGCTAATAAAATTATCTGGGGGGTGGATTATTACAATACTCCAGATCATCCTTCAAAGCCGGGATTGTTAAAACAACGTGTGGCAGAAGCAACTTTCTTCCGTGCTTATTTTCACTATATGTTGTTACGCTGGCATGGGGAAATGGTATATATGGACCGGGTTATGAGCCCGGATGAAGATCCGAGTACGTATGCGGTGCGTGAATCTGTACATACCAGTGTAGAAAAGATGTGTAAGGATTTAGATGCTGCAGCTGCTGATTTGCCTGTGCAACAATCTGGTATGGAAATGGGAAGAATTGACAAAGGTGCATGTCTGGCTTTGAAAGCGATAGTAAGATATATTGCAGCTCAGCCTTTATATAATGGAGGAGAAGCGGGTGTTTCACCTCTTGGCAATAATGATACGCGTGTAGGAGCAGAAGAATATAAAGTGTACAAACCTGAAAGATGGGCTGCTGTTTTGGAAGCGGCTCAGCAGTTCTTTACAGAATGTGGAAACAGGTACTCACTTTATTCCAAGTATTCTGAAACTGATTTTGTGGATGATTTGAATGAAAAGTCTAAATCTGGTAAGAAAGTGTATACCCGTTTGAGCAAGATGTTTCAGGAGGTTGATTTCTATCTTACAGAGTCAATCCTGACTTTGAAAGGAGGAAAAGATACACGCTGGATACAGGATAATCTTCCGGATAGGGAAGTGTTTGGTGGACAGACTCGTAACCAGCCTACTCAAGAACAAGTGGATCAGTATGAATATATTGTAGGGGATTATGGCTATAGCATATTCAGCAATGAGGCAAAAACAGGTGGTTATGACGATGAAAATCCGTATGTGAATAGAGACCCGCGTTTTTATCGTGATATTATTTATCCGGGTGCGATATATCAGACTATTACATATTCTCCTCAGGAAGGTGGTAGCGATGAAATAAATAATTCTACTTTACGTGATGGTAAAAAAACTCGTACGGGATATGCTTTACGTAAGTTTGTTTACGAGGATTATGATAAAGATGGTTCTGTTACAGCTATGTATTTCCCTCTTATCAGACTTCCGGAAATCATGTTGATTTATGCAGAAGCGCTGAACGAAACTGATAATCCGGATGCGGGACAAAAGGTGTATGATTTGCTGAATGAAATTAGAACACGTTCTTTTATGAAGAAGGTTCCTGAATCCTTAAAGGGAGATAAGGAAATGCGTCGGGAATATATTAACCGTGAACGCCGCGTAGAATTGTTCTTTGAGAACAACCGCTATTTTAATTTGCGCTATAAAGGTATTCCGACTTCTTCTGAAGAGTTGTTGAAAGAAGCTCGCTACTTAGGCCTTTCATCCGACCCTGATGAACGTGCTCAAAAATGGATTGAGAATGGAAACGGTGAATATCCTCAGACTCAGCATTATATTCACGGTATGATACCTGTACCCGATACGGATGGTAAGGTTCAGATTGGTAGCCAGACTTATAAAATGAAGCGTATAGAAGGCAAACAGATGGTAAGACAGTTTACTTATCGTAATTATTTCTTTCCTATTAATAGTAACGAAATTGCCAAAACTCCTTCTTTGATTCAAAATCCGGGATGGTAATAAAACTTGGTAAAAATGAATAAGATGATAAAGATAAAGTATATACTATTGGCTATAAATTGCTGCCTGGGCATTGTAAATGTCTCGGCGCAGGCTGAGTATGTAAATCCGATGATTGGTACAAATGGAATGGGGCATACCTTTCCTGGGGCTTGTGCGCCGTTTGGAATTGTACAGTTAAGTCCGGATACGGATACTTTGTCGCACAATATAGATGGTGTATATAATAAGAATGTATACGCTTATTGCGCTGGTTATCAGTATAGCGACAAGACAATTGTCGGTTTTAGCCATACTCATTTAAGTGGAACTGGGCATTCAGATTTAGGAGATCTTTTGGTTATGCCTGCCACGGGTGAACTGAAACTGAATCCTGGCCGTGCTGAAAATCCGGATGAAGGATACCGTTCACGTTTTATGCATAATACGGAAGTTGCACGTCCTGGATATTATGAAGTGATGTTGGATGACTATCAAATCAAGGCACAGCTTACTGCGACACCTCGAACGGGCGTACATAAATATACCTTTCCGGAAGCGTGCAAAAATGGACGCATTATTTTAGATTTGATTCACGGAATTTATAATTACGATGGAAAGGTGTTATGGTCATCAGTAAGGGTTGAAAATGATACACTGCTTACAGGGTATCGTATTACGAATGGATGGGCACGTACGAATTATACTTACTTTGCCATATCATTTTCTAAGCCGATGAAGAATTATGGTTATGAGGACCGGGAAAAAGTACAGTATAATGGCTTTTGGCGGAGATTTAACCTGAATCGTAATTTCCCGGAAATGGCAGGGCGTAAAGTAGTGTCATATTTTGAGTTTGATTTTAGTAACGATGCTTCTTTGGAGGTAAAGGTTGCGCTTTCGGGAGTAAGTACCGAGGGGGCTCTGAAAAATCTTCAGATGGAGACTGGCGGTAAAAACTTTGATCAGATTGCTTCTGAGACGTATAAGGCGTGGAATCATGAACTTTCTACTATTAAAGTGGAAGGTACTGAAGACCAAAAGACGATGTTTTATACTTCCTATTACCATACCATGATAAATCCATCCGTATATACGGATGTGGATGGGTATTATAGAGGATTGGATAATAACATTCACCGTGCAGAAGGTTTTACAAATTATACTATTTTTTCTCTTTGGGACACTTATCGTGCAGAGCATCCTTTCCTGAACCTGATGAAAGCTGATAAAAATCGTGACATGGTCATTTCGATGATCAGACATCAACAGCAAAGTGTGCATGGGATGCTTCCGATATGGAGTCACATGGCAAACGAAAACTGGTGTATGAGTGGTTATCATGCGGTTTCCGCTTTGGCTGATGCAATAGTAAAAAGTGCAGATGTAGATAGAAGAGAAGCTTTGAAAGCGATGGTCAAAACATCTAAGGTACCGTATTATGACGGTATGGATGACTACATGTGGCTTCATTATGTACCGTTTGATCATTCTTCTACATCGGCTTCCACTACTCTTGAGTATGCGTATGATGACTGGTGTATTTATCAGGTTGCCCAGTTGTGTGGTGAGAAACAGATTGCAGAAGAATATCGCAGTAGGGCTTTGAATTATCGCAATCTTTTTGATAGGTCTATTGGATTTATTCGCCCTAAATATGCCAACGGTGCATTTAAACAGGAATTTGATCCGTTACAAACGCATGGGGAAGGTTTTATTGAAGGAAACTCATGGAATTTTTCTTTTCATGCACCTCATGATGTAAATGGATTGATAACCTTGATGGGGGGAGATAAAAACTTTGTAAAACGTTTGGATGATTTGTTCAGTATGGAACTTCCGGCCAAGTATTATGAAAAAAATGAAGACATTACGAAGGAGTGTTTGCTTGGCGGATATGTACATGGTAATGAACCGAGTCATCATGTGCCCTATTTATACGCATGGACTTCTCAACCCTGGAAAACGCAATACTGGGTACGTGAGATTATGAACCGTATGTATAAGAATGATATTAAAGGATTGAGTGGAAATGATGATTGCGGGCAAATGTCTGCGTGGTATATTTTTACTTCATTGGGCTTTTATCCTGTGTGTCCCGGAACAAATGAATATGTATTAGGTGCCCCTTATATGCCGTATCAGGAACTGGCTTTACCTAATGGCAACAAGTTCGTAATTAAAGCTCCGGGTGTGAGTGATAAAAAACGTTATGTACGTACTGTGAAGCTTAATGGAAAGCTTTACCCAAAGATGTATATTACTCATGAGGATATTATGGCTGGAGGAGAATTGGAATTTGTTATGTCGGCAACACCCAATAAATCACGCGGAAAACAATTGTCTGAAAAGCCTTATTCACTTACGGACGGAAAAATAGAAGACAGGTTGTCTGCATGGAAAGACTATAATATAGGTGAGATTGAATTCTTTGATAAATCTCCGGAAACCAAAGGGTCTGCAATTTATAAGAAAATTGTTCCTGATCCGGAAGCATATATAGCCGACAAGGCACGTAAGGTATTAGCAACATTATATTTTTCACCAGAAGATAGTATTGTTCCGGTACGCAAGCTGGATTATAGTGTAGAAAAAGTGAACGGAGTCTCTGCTAAAGGTGGAGGCAATGGTGAAATCAGTATCTGGTATAGTACTGATCATATTGAAAAGTCGTTTGTCAATAATGATACAGCTCGTTTAGATTATGAAACAAGAGGTGTATTGTTTCATGAACTGACACATGCTTATCAGTTAGAACCGCAGGGAATAGGTACTTATGGTACCAACAAGACGTTTTGGGCTTTTATTGAAGGGATGGCAGATGCATGCCGGGTTGTAAATGGCTGTTTTACGGCAGATGATCGTCCAAGGGGAGGTACCTATATGGACGGGTATCGAACCACAGGATTTTTCCTGGCCTGGCTGCAGAATACTAAGGATCCTGATTTTATCAGGAAGTTCAATCAGTCAGCACTGAAGGTTGTTCCCTGGTCATTTGACGGGGCTATAAAGTATGTATTAGGAAATGAATACAGTGTAGATGATTTATGGAATGAATATCAGAAAGAAGTTGGAGATAAATAATTAGGACAATAACTTGCTAAAACTTATATCAGTATGAAAAAGACATTATACATATTTGCTCTTGTACTTTGGGGACTCGTAGCCTGTGATGATGGTGATCCTTTTAACGGGCAGGGAATGCGCCCTTCGGTTCCTGGAGTGAGTGATGCACAGATTGTAGAGGTAGAGAAAGCCCAGTATGAACCTACCTATAAAGAATTATATTTGCATTGGAAGCCTGTGGCTGAGGAATTGAAAGCTAGTTTTTTGGGAACTGAGGTGACTTTCACTACTTATTCAGGAAAGCCTTTGACTACAAATATTATGCGTGATAAGAACTTCCCGCAAGGATATGAAAGAATTGCCGTTGCGACCAATGATCCTTCTTCGGTTATTTATAGAAGTATTTGGCGTAATGAAGACGGAGAGCAAATCTTTAGTGATTATTGTAAGCTGAAAGATCTTGGCCTTGAGATTAAGAATGTGAATGTCGGGCCGGAAGAGACTTTTAAGACTATGCACATGCCTGAATGGAAGGAGACAAATGACTTTACAGGAACTCCGGAGAGTGACTTATATTATAATGTGGTAGGAACTCCTCCTTATGGGTATTATGAGAATTCATTGAAAACGGTTTGTGGTGCTATGTGGTTTAATGAGAATGACCCTTACAGGGAACTTGTGGAAATGGATTGCTGGTTTAAGAAGACGAACGATGCCGGAATAGTAGCGTATGTGACAGGCAGTGGAAACACAACGATTATTTGTATCGGTCAAGAAGCAGTTCATAAGCTTCTAACGAGTCCTATTGGTGATGCCCGTCAAGAGATTAGTGGCGTTTGTTATCATGAACTTACTCATACGATGCAGGTGAATAATCTGAATGCGGGTGATGATTTTAACAAATATTGTTTTGTAGAAGGTGGTGCTGATGCTTCTCGTCTTATCTGTGGTGGTTTTACTGAATCAGAAAGGCTGACTCGTGCAAAGAAAGCAGTTGCTTTAGCCGAAGACCAGACGGCCGACCCAAAGAAGGCTCCTCATCCGTGGCTTGAACAATATGACCCTTCAGGTTTCTTTATTGCATGGCTTCGTAGATATGATGGCGATTTTTGGAGAAAGTTCAATTATTCTTCTCAGTTGATTGCCTCAGGATGGACATTTGAAGCTGCTGTGAAACTGATTTTTGCAGACAATACTACCGTTGCTGCAGATATAGAAGCTGAAAATTGTAAGAGTGATATTCTTCGTGGTTTATGGAGGGTTTATAAAAAAGATGTAGAATCGGAACAAATCTCTGAATAATAACCTTGAAATCTATATAATTATGAGAACTATTTATTTGAATAAATGGAAAAATATATGCCTGACTGCAGGGCTGGTACTTGCTGCTGGTTGTACTCCGGAAGAAAATCTTCCGGGAGTGAAGCAAATGGATATTGCTGTTAGTCAGTCATACGTAGAACAGGGAGTGAAAGCTCAATGGGAAGTCGGTGATTCTGTCTCTGTCTTTTTTGATGGAGTGAAAACTCCTAAGTATTTTGTTATCACTTCTGTGAGTGCGGATAAAGAAAGTGCTACCATGCGCGGAGATTATCCTTATGGTGTGACGGATGGAACACGTATTACTGCTGTATATCCACATACTGCGATTAGTGCAGATGTGTCTGCAATACCTGTTGACCTTACTCATTTGAAATATAAAGAGGGGGCGATAGATATGTCATCCATGATTTATTCAGCTTCCGCACTTTATGAAAAAGACCATATCTCTACTTTAGGATTTAAGGCAAATACTGCTAAGGTGACATTGGAAATTGATCCGTTTGATGGTTTTGACCCTTCTTTACTTTCTCGTGTAGATATTTCTTCTTCTACATTAACAACTTCTGCCAGTTTGAATCTGCTGGCAGGAGAAGATGAGGATGAATGGAGGTTAAGAGCAAGTAATGGGGTTGCGGTTACCCTGCAGGAGCCTATAGCGGCGAAAGCACGAACGGAAACAGGTGGAGTAAAAATTGATTTGATATGTATTCCTACTCAAGAAGGGCAGAAGGTAGATAAGCTAAACGTATACCTTACGGCGGGAGACGATATGTTTTATGCGGAGGTTACGGACGGTTTTGAAATTAAACAGAATTCTAATGTGCTGCCTTCAAAGACTTCAATGTTGAATAAAACCGAAAGTGGTGCCTTGATTTTCTGGCGTAAATTGGAAGAAAAACAGATGAATACCGGAGTCATTCGTGATGCGGATGGAGTTTTTAGGGCATATTATGATATCAATTATGACGAGAAGAAAGTAAAATTCATAGAGTTGAGCAAAGAGAAATATGAACAATATGCTCCTGTAGAAGTGAGTGAACAGTCACTTAGTGCTGGATATTATGCATTGGATTGGGAAACTCCAGTGTGTGGGGTGAAAGGTATGAGTTATGATCTTTCTTCTGATGTGATATCTCTTAAGACGGAAGACGGTGTTATCGCTTCAATAGATGGAAATACTACTGCAGCTGAAGAGTTTTTAGCTGGTAATAAAGCACACTATGAGATTAAGTTTGATAGAGCTGTAGCATCTCCTGTATTTACTCGTGGTGCAATGTCAAAAACTTTATGGGATGGAGCAATAGCGCAAGGCACGATGACCGATATACAGTTGAACGTAGACAGAGGATGGGCTTTTGTAACTTTCCCTAAAGAATGGACATCATATCAAACGAAATATGAGACTTTGTCGAAGGATAGAATTGCGATAACCTGGACTGGAGGCCTTGATTTTGGTGAGGTTGACAAAGTGGTTAATGAGCAGAAACTGGGTGATAATATCTTGAAGAATTATTTTTCGGATAAAAATTTATTTGTGCCTGCAGTAGAAGGCTCACATGTATTTTTTGTCATTAATACAGAAACTGGAGAGTGGTTTAAATTCCAGCCTCAGAATGAGGATGATTATAGTACAATAGAAGGCTCGGCTATTGAAAAGCGTCTTCTTGTTAGCAGGTTTGATGCGGGTGTACTTCGTCAGAATGGTGAGTTTGTTGCTTATTATGATATGGATTTGAAAGCTGGTACAGTGAACTTCTATTCTTTGAATTCAGGTAAAACGGACATTGATTTTAAGGAAGGTATTGCATTGACCAAAGAGGAACGGAAGATTACATGGGCTGAACCTTTACAAGGTGTAACAGGTATTGAGCTGGATGACGCGAATAATTTAAAACTTTTAGGGGCTACCACTCTGACACTTGACAATAATCCGACTGCCGCCTCTGAGTTCTTGGATACAAGTACAGGCGGACATTATGCGATTGCTATAGACAGATCAACTCAGAAGTGTACAAAGGGCAATCTCCCGGCTGATTTTATATCTCAAATTATGAATCACAGAATGAATACTATTGAGCTGAATCAGGGTTCTGCGTGGGCTTTTGTGACATTTACCAATGATGGAAGCAATAATTATACATTCTACAAGACTACCTCTAAGATTTTGACCAAAGATGAAATAAGCTTTACTAATAAAGATTTGAGTGAGTTTGTAGGTGGTTATACTGTGGATAAGGACTTGACGCCTAAAATTAAGGGTATGTTAGAGTCCTTCTATGACACAAATATTGTAGTTCGTCAGAAGGTGGGAGGATTAAAGCCGTTCTATGTCATTAATAAGGCAGGTAAAGGATGGTTCTTGTTTGATCGTCAGTAAGTTATTGAAATGTGTATCAGGTGCTGAATTCTTGACATGAATCAGTATCTGATACACGATAGTTAAAAATAAAAATATCTAAAATAGTTATAACCTTAAAATTATAGGCATTATGAAAAAGTACTTTTATTTTGCAATGGCATTAGCTTTTGCATCTTGTAGTAATAATGAGGACTGGAATGTAGCCGGACAAGATGCGGAAATCCGGTTGTCGAGTGGTATAGTATCTTCGAGGGCGGCGACTCAGGCTACTCAGCTCGTTTCTGGTGAGGTGGTTTACGCCTGGTTGGATAATATGGCGGGGGAACAACCTGTAGAGGTTATTAAAGCATGGAAACTGAAAGCAGATAATTCTGATAAATTAATTGGGGAATCCGCTCAGTTCTTCCCTGAAGGGGTTTCTTCTTTAAAGGCTTATGCGATACATACAAATGCAAGCTTTGAGAATGGATTAAGTTTACCTGATAAGATTACGCATTCTATATTGGCAGACCAAAAAGAGACTGCAAATTATGTAAAATCAGATTTACTTTACTCGATAAAGGATGAGGTGAATAAAGGAGAAACCAATGCTCTGACGTTTTATCACATGTTATCTAAAGTTGAAATTAAACTGATTCCAGGAGATGGTTTTACTAAAGAAGGTTTGGAAAATGCGAAGGTAAGCATTTTGGGGACAAAGCCTGTTGCAACATTGACGTTAGACAAGGCAAAAACAGAAACTGGACTTAGTGATTTGTCTGTACGTAATGGGATTGTTGAGGCCTCTGGCACTCCTGCCCCCATATCCATTGCTACAAAATTGGATGATTATGCCGAGGCAGTGATTGTTCCACAGCCGGTTCAAGGAGATTTCATTCAGTTAGAACTCGCTGATTTGGCATTGATTTATAAATTGGATACAAAGAAGAATTTTGAAAGTGGTAAGAAATATCAGTTTGATATTACGGTCAAAAAGACAGGATTAAAGGTAACTGCCAAGATTACGGACTGGGATTCTACTAGTGGGCCTGTGTCTGGCTCTGCTACTATGAGAGAATTTTCTAATATAGAAAAAGCTTTGAAGGCAAATGATTTATTGAGTGGAGCTGTACGCGATGCGGAAGGAGAATTTAAGGCATATTACTTCTTTGATGAAACATTCCAGAATATTACATCGTATGTGATAGGTGAAACAAATGACAAGAAGGATATTACTGTCACTACTCAGCCTGTAACTGTCAGTGATGATAAAAATACAGCTTCATGGGCTACACCATTTGTTGGCCTTACTCAAATTACTCTTCAGGATGGAAAGGTCACAGTGGCAGGAGATGTGGTCTTGGATGCAAATGAAAATGGTGTATCAAATCTTTTTGATTTGAAAAAGTATCATTTGAGACTGGAAATAGATCGTGCTACTGGAGTTTGCAAGAGAGGAGATATGTCCAGACTTTTTGAAGAGGAGGTAATGGCACATTCTTTTGATTTTATCGAAATCAACAAAGACTGGCATTGGGATCTTGTGATATATACTACGGCGGGGTACACTTTTTATAATACGAAAGAAATCAATCGTCTTTCCAAGGATGAAGTGTGGATGAAGAATGATAATCTGGAATATGATACATATGATACTGATAAAGCAAAAACGGAGTTGATAAAAGGACTGTTAGAGTCGTTTTATGATGTGAATATTGTGGTAAAGGCCAAGGCTGGTGATGAAACGGATGTGGCTCCTTACTATATTATTAATAAAGCAGGTAAAGGCTGGTTCTTGTTTGACAGAAAAACTGAAGGATAATTATGAAACGTTATTATTTTCTATTGATATTTTTATGTGTCTTGAGTTTTAATTCTTGTAAGGACGATGACACAACAGAGGGTACTTCCCCTGCGGTTACAGAGGCAGTTCCATTGCAATTGACCGGCTTGACAATTCGAGAAAGTACAGCAGAATCATTGGATGCTGCAACTTCCAGAGTTTCTGCCAACAAATGGGATGTGAATGATCAGATTGGCGTATTTATGCTTCAAGATGGTACCTATAATATTGCCGCTGAAGCTTCTAATAAGGCGTATTTCACAGAAAGCGGTGATGGCAAATTCTTACCTTTACCCATGGAAGGAATAGATAATACCTTGTATCTTCCGGCTGATGGAAGTTATATGGATATTGTGGCGTATTATCCGTATAAAGAACTCACGGACAATGTTCTCTCAGTGGATATTACTGATCAGTCTAATCAGGCGGCACTCGATTTGATGAGAGGTACACCCAATAAACTGGCTTATAATAATGCTAATCCGCAAGCCGACCTTACATTCCGGCGAAAAATGTCGCAAATTGTGATTACGATGCAAGCGGGTGACGGTGTGGATGAGACGGAACTCCAAGGAACTCAGATTCAATTGGAAGGTTTTCATTCTACAGGAAGTTTCGATCCCATACGGGATAAACTGGTAATTGGGGAAACCATGAGTTCGGTTAATTTGCTGGTAGCAGAAGATGGAAAGTCGGCTATGGGCATTGTTTTGCCTGAAGATGAAGCTGCTCAACGTAAATTGGTGATACGCGCCGGATATAACTTGAATGGTGTACCTTTTACGTATGATATATCTGAGGAACAAACTTTCCTTCCTGGAAGAAGCTACAATTTTTCTGTGACTTTCTTCCGTGAGAGGATAGAAGTTAGTACTTCAATTACCGATTGGGTAGATGGCGGAAAGACAGAAGGAGCCATCATTGATGATTCAGATTCTTTGTAATAGATAAAAATGAGTACTATGAAATTAAATTTATATGATAGACTAATTGGATGGATGTCTGTTTCTGCATGGATACTGACAGTGTGGTGTACAGTGTCATGCACAAGTGAACAGATAGCCGATGGAGAGGGTAACTTTTTGCCTGAGAAGACTTATCCGTTACTTTTTAATGTAGCGGTAGATGGACTCGAAAGCAGGGCTGGAGGAAAGGATGCTTGGGCACCAGATGATCAAGTTGGTGTGCAGTTAGGAACTAAGCAAGCCGTATATAAGATAACTTCAAGTGGAACAGCTTTAGAACCCAAAGATGCGGAGAACACATTGTATTGGGAAAATTCAGATAAGGCGTTGGTGAAAGCTTGGTATCCTGCAGAGAAAAAAGAGAATTGGGATATTTCAGACCAAAGTAGTGGTTATACAAGTTTTGACTGTTTATATGCTGAAAAAGAAATGGATTTTATGTCTACAGGAGAAGAAGCTACTCTTCATTTTACACATTTGATGAGTAAGGTGGAATGTACCGTTAAATCAGATGCTTCTCTTACTGTTTCAAAGGTCACATTCTTTGGAGCTTCAAAATTAAATTTTGAAGCGGGGGTGTTAACCGCTTCTTCTGGTCTGGTAGAAATAACCCCTGAATCGGATAATGGAAAATATACTGCGATTTTATATCCCCGACAGATGCAAAACCAGTATTTCATTGTTGTTTATTTAAGTGACGGTTCGACTTTTGTATATAAACCTACATCTGAAACAGATGGTAATTTGCAAGCAGGGAAGCTACATAAGTATGAAATAAAAGTAGTTAAGGGTGAGGTAAACGTGTCAGCTTCAGGTGTTGCATCATGGACTGAAGAACCGTCAGACCAAGACGCGGCTCAGAAGCAGTCTTATCGTGTGATATTACCTGAGTCATTACCTGAGTCATTACAATCTGATGGTTATGTAATCACTGATTTGTCTAATGATAAGCCTATAAAAGTACAGGGTAATAGTTTTAGTGTTTCTTCAGCTGGATTTTCAATAACTTATACAGAAACAGATCTTTCATATGGATTTTCTTTTTTAAAAGGAATTGGAGATGTTAATCGTACATATAGCAGTGAAGGTTCTGATATTAAGTATACTTTCAGTTTTATCAATTTAAAGCGTGACCTGACACTTTCGTATGGAGAATATATACAAGTTGGAGATTATTATTTTAGTGATAATACCTGCTCTGCTTTACCAACAAAAGATGGGGCAACTTGTATAGGCATAGTGTTTCATGTAGGCACCGGAGCGGGTGACAGTCAGGAAAATTATGCTGGTACTTCTTTAGCTTGTATTCGGGGATATGCTGTAGCGTTGAAGGATGCACAAGAATCTGCTGGGATATGGGGACCACGGAAACATGTTGAAGGAATAGAATCTTCAAAATCTTATGTTTATTCTTATTTAGGATATAAGAATTCCATGATTGTGAAATCTCTTCCTAGTTTTGGAGATGCTGTCATAAATGAGCCAATGAAATCTGATACTTATTGGGCTTTTAAGGTTGCTTTAGAGTATACAGTTTCTGCTCCAGAGGGAACAAGCGGATGGTATTTACCTTCAATTGGTCAGCTTGTTGATATTCGTAGAATACCTGAGGTCGAAACTTTATTATTATCTGCAGGAGGAGATGAATTTAAAACAGACCATAAACCTAATGAATATGGTGTAAAAGGTGGTTATTGGTCTTCTTCAGAAATGAAGGAAAGTGATGCTTGGTATTTTTCTTTTAAGGAGATGAATTATAAATCATGGTCAAAAAGCCAAGATTTTGCAGCAGTGTCTTATGTTCGTCCTGTACTAACATTCTAATAGAGAAACATTATGATAAAAGATATTTTATATATATTGATATTTGTTGGTTTGTTCGTATCCTGTGATTCAGAGCAATTTTCATCTGGAACAAAAGATGATACGACGACAAATAATGTATTAAAACTGAATATATCACGAACCGATTTTAGTGATATGGCAGCGGATGATTCACGTGTGTCCAATTCGGGTACCTCAACATCTTTTACGGAAGGTGACGTCATAGGAGTACTTGTGACTCAAGATGGGGAGAATTACAATCTTCCTTATCGTTATAATGGAACCGATTGGGAGTTTGATATCAGTTCGGATAAGGAGCTTTTTACGAAGACAACAGCAGATGAACTGAGATTTATCTTGTATTATCCCTATTCAACTGAGGCGGATGGTGTGACAACGCTTGATGGACTAAAAACAGCATTGCCTGTAAAAACAGACCAAAGCAGTGAGGCTGATTATATTTCTTCTGATTTGCTTTACGCAGAAGTTACAACAGCAGAATCAACTGTTTCTGCGGAGATGAAGCATCTTCGTACCTTATTTGCTTATAAGCCGAAAGTGAAGTTTCAAACGACTGTGGCGGAGGGAGGTTTTGAATCCTATGCTTTGTCATTAGCTGATATTTCATTTTCTGATGAAGCAGGAGAGATAAAATGCTACAAGACCACAGATGGTGAGTACCGCTATATTGTTGATAAAAATAATACAATTACCTGGGTGTACGATTATGCGGGTGCGGTATATGAAGGGAAAAAAGAATTAGTAGTGACTTCAGGAAGAAAGTATGCTACAACGGAGTTTATAAATACGGGTGTATATAATGAATCCAAAGCTAAAATTGGTGATTTTTATTGTATAAATGGTGATAATAAAGGATATGTCTTGCCTTTGGAGTTTGATATTGCCTCGTCTACTCATACTTGTATAGGCATAGTGTTCCATGTAGGGGCTGGCTCTGGTGACAGTCAGAAAAATTATGATGGGACTTCTTTAGCTTCTAGTGGTATTCGGGGATATGTTGTAGCATTGAAGGATGCTGGAAGTTTTCCGTGGGCTTCGAATGAAGATTTGGGTGGTAAGTTGCTTACCAATAAAGATAAACAATTATGGATAGGTTACTTAAATACAAAAGCAGTCCAAGAAGAGACCTTAGAAAATTATCCAGCTTTTAATAAATGTGTTAATTTTGATCCTATAGCTCCTTCTGGAAGTAGTGGATGGTATTTGCCTTCATGTGCACAATTAGAGGCTATTTTTTCTCAAAAAAAGACTTTGGACAAAGAACTGCAGAATGTTTCAGGTTCACAGTTGATAAAAGAAGATTGGTATTGGAGTAGTACACAGTCAGATAATGATAACCAGGCTGTAATGTATTTGTTGAAAGATAATGGTGGAACAACTGATTGGGGTAAATATTATTTATATAATGTTCGTCCCGTACTAACATTCTGAGAATAGAGTTTATAGATTTTAAAAAGGAGAGCATTGTGATGTAAGTGCTCTCCTTTCTTTTTAGAATTTATAATCTCATCACCTCCTGCTCAAAGTTATCCTTATCCCCTTTAGCCCTGTTACGGATTTTACTTCTATAGTTATATACCGTAGCTAATGAGTATCCCAAGAAATGAGCAATTCGGTTGGCGTCGGTTACACCCAGTCGAATCAAGGCGAAAATACGTAATTCTGTGTTTAAGATTTCTCCGGGTTTGGGTTCAATTTTTCCATCTTCATTTAACAGGTTGTTGAAATCATGAATGAAGTTTGGGAATAGTTCCAAAAACGATTTATCAAACTCATTATAGAAATTTTTACGTTCTTCACGCAGAAAGTCTGCCGAACGGATAGCTTTAAACAAATCTTCTATACGGGAAGCCATCGCTAATTTTTCAAGTGAGCGTCTGTATTGTTCCAGTTTGTCCAGATAGCTGACACAACGATCCAAATAACGGGCGATATACACTTCTTTAATTTTTCCTGTCTGCTGCAACTGCTGGTTGAGAGCTACCAATTCTTTGTTGCTTTTCGAGAGATTCTTTCGCATGAGAGAAAGTTTTCTCAGTCCATGGTATAGGTAAAAGGCCAGTAGGATGAGACATACAGCCAGTCCGGTAATACTAAGAGTCAGGATTCTTCCTAACCGTTTTTCTTGCGCCTTTTTGTCGGAATAAGCTTTATCGATGATGGGATAGAATTCTGTAACCTCTAAAAAACGCAAGCGTGCATTGCAGGCTACAGCGTCTTTCATGGAGCAGCTTACATAATTATAAGCTCTTTCCGGGTCACCTTGCTGGTACACCAGGCGAGCAAGTTTTTGAAGGGCCGCGTATTCGCGAACCGATGCATTGAGGTCAATGAGGGCTGTCTGAGCAAGGTAATAGATTTCCATGTCTGTGTCTTTCTTGGCTTCGTATGCTAATGAAAGAGTATAGTATGCGTATGCTTTTTCCTGCATGCCTAAAGAAGAAGTAAGCACTTTGTTTAAGATAGGAATAGCCTGATCTGCCTGCCCATTTAATATCATTTTTTCTGCCAATACAATATTACGGTTGCTTCCTTGAGGAAGTATTTTTAGCAGGGAGTCACGATACAGTTCCGTCTTTTTCAAATACGTTTGTTTTACGTGTGGATCTACTGTATTATCTGCCATCCATCCATAGCAGGCTCTTATGGTGAAATAATAATATTCTAAGTTGGGGGAAGACAGCTCGTGAGGGTGAATTGTTTGTAATTCTGTCAAGGCCTCATTGTACATGCCCATGACACCTCTTACTTCTGCCCGATTGATGGAAATTTCGATGTCTCTCTCCGGCTGAGACTGGAGAGAGTTGTAGTATTCTTTACGGTGAATATAATGGCAGGCAGAATCAGCCTGATAATGCAGGTATAGATTGAAGAGTTCTCCACATAGTTTATAACGCTCGGTATTGTCTGTGGCATAGTTCAGTCGTTGTTTGATTTGAGATATGACAGCTTCTCTGTCGTTTTTAAATTTCTCTTTTTGGGAAATTGCTTTATCTAATTGTTCTAAGATTTGTTGGTCGGAGCTTTGTGCAGAAACAGAGATAAACCAGCCTTCTGCAATAAACAATATAAGGAAAAGTATAGATCTCATAGTTTTAAGGTTGAATATCTGGTGTTATATCATTTATATTTTAGTTGCTTCAAATTTTGTTAACTTCTTGTAAACCTTCTGTTTACTTATTTTATGTGTTTATATTTTATTTCCAAAGATAAGAAATCTTTTATCATGAATCTACTTTTGCGTTGAAAAACATTTCAACCTCAATATCATGAAACATACATTAATTTTATTGATTGTATTCCTTTTCTCGTGGGGAGGAGGACAGACTGCTCAGGCGATGGAGATAAAAAAAGTGGCTCCTTCTTTCTGGTGGGCAGGAATGAAAAACCCGGAACTCCAAATTTTGTTGTATGGAGAGAATTTGGCTTTGTCGGATGTGAGTGTATCCGGCGAAGGAATTTATCTGAAAGAAACGGTTAGGCAGGACAATCCGAATTATTTGTTGCTCTACCTTGATTTATCGGAAGCAAAGGCACAGACTTTTCAAATCCTGTTGAAGCACGGGAAAAAGAAATTGCAGATTTCATACGAGCTGAAATCGCGTGTACGGAGAGGAGAAGATGTAAAAGGTTTTACTTCAGAAGATGTACTTTACCTGATTATGCCTGACCGTTTCGCTAACGGTTGTCCGGAAAATGACGTGATAGACGGGATGCGGGAGAAAACGGTGAACCGCGCGGACGGATTTGCCCGTCACGGCGGAGACCTTCAGGGCATATCGAACCATCTGGATTATATTGCCGATTTGGGAGCGACGGCTATCTGGCTGAATCCTACTCAGGAAAATGATATGGAAAGCGGTTCCTATCATGGATATGCCATTACAGACTATTATCAGATTGACAGACGGTTTGGAAGTAATGAAGATTTCTGTGCACTGGTAGAGAAAGCGCATGAAAAGAATCTGAAAGTAGTGATGGATATGATTTTTAATCATTGCGGAAGCGAAAATTACCTGTTTAAAGACAAACCTTCCAAAGATTGGTTTAATTACCGTTCCAATTATGTTCAAACCTCATTTAAAACGGCCAGTGTAATGGATATTCACGCCAGTGCATTCGAAAAGAAGATTGCTACTGACGGGTGGTTTACTTCTGTAATGCCCGATTTTAACCAACGTAACCGCCATGTGGCTCGTTATCTGATACAAAGCAGTATCTGGTGGATTGAGTATGCTGGCATTAACGGTATCCGACAGGATACACATCCCTACGCGGATTTTGATTTTATGAGTCAGTGGTGTAAAGAGGTGTTGGATGAATATCCTTATTTCAATATTGTAGGAGAAACCTGGTTGAACAGCAATGTGCTGGTTTCCTATTGGCAGAAGGACAGTAAACTGGCTGCGCCGCTGAACTCTAATTTGCCAACAGTCATGGATTTTCCTTTGCAGGCTTTGATGAATCAGGCATTTGATGAAGAGACCAGCGAATGGGGAGGCGGATTGTATAAACTTTATGATTATCAGACACAAGATTTGGTTTATGCCAATCCCATGAATCTGCTGACTTTTTTAGATAATCATGATACTTCCCGTTTTGCACAGACCGATGAAATGGCGAAGAACCTGAAACGTTATAAGCAGGCCATAGTCTTTCTGCTTACTACCAGAGGTATTCCGCAGATTTATTATGGTACAGAAATACTGATGACGGGAGATAAAGGAAAGGGAGACGGTGACTTGCGCAAAGACTTTCCGGGAGGCTGGCAAGGAGACGCGCGCGACTGCTTTGTAAAAGATGGGCGGACGGCACTGGAAAACGAGGCGTTTGAGTTTACCCGCCGGTTGCTGAACTGGAGAAAAGGGAATCAGGTGATAGGTAAGGGTAACCTGAAACATTATTCCATTCAAAACGGAGTGTATGTGTATCAGCGTGAGTTTAACGGTAAATCGGTGGTAATTATCATGAACGGAACGGATGACTCAAAAGAACTGGACCTGGCTCCTTACCAGGAAATCCTTCCACGAGAAAATGCACTCGACGTATTGACCGGAAAAAATGTGAATTTAAGCGGGAAACTTTGTTTGGATGGAAGAGAAAATCTCATTCTAAACTTCTAAAACGTTTCTATTTTTAGGCTATGTAAAACTGATTAATTAGCTTATTATAAGATGATTACCATTTATGCTGATTTATATTTCCCTTTTTGTGAAAATAAGATGAAAAAGTGACGCATAATTTTGCTCTCGATAATTGAAAAACATAAAATCTAATCAATATTAATACCACGAAGAACTTATGAAAACAAGAAAAACTTTTGCCTTTGTAGCTTTGTGTTGTTGTGCATTGTGGGCGAATGCACAGAAATTGACTTCACCGGATGGGAATCTGGTAATGGACTTTAGCTTGAATCAAAAAGGTGCTCCTGTTTATGAGTTAACTTTTAAGAACAAGCCTGTGATAAAACCCAGTACATTGGGATTGGAATTGAAACGGGAAGATCCGGAAAAACGGATTGGCTTTGAATGG
>ENA-UOJA01000888-UOJA01000888.1-human-gut-metagenome-genome-assembly--contig:-C19-NODE-888-length-26917-cov-10.706760_pt1 | contig 26917 bp, 17 predicted proteins | sample MGYA00242337_ERZ723884 | MGnify/ENA metagenome assembly ERZ723884
TTGCGTCTCTATTAGGAAATAATGTGGGAATTTTTTTAGATGAGAGATTTTATAAAGGAGAGTTTAACAGTCACAAATAAAGATATAATGGCATTCTTTTATAAAAATGAGCATATTTCTTGCATCAATTACGCGGAAGGATTCAATAAGATCTTTTTATTGAAGGAAATCCCCGAAGGCCATGTTGTGGAACGTCAGTATCTGGATACTACTTTTCTAGTCTTTATGCTGGAAGGCGATGTAGAGATACGGTATGAGGTAGACAAATATTTCTATCCTCTGGTGGAATATATATTTTTGCTCCCTAAAAATCAGCAGATTACTGCTTATGCCCGTAAAGCTACGACTTTATTGTTGTGCTCCTTTGCCAGTGACTTGAAGTTGTGTTCGCGCTTTTCCATCCAGCAGTTGTCGCGTTACGTAATCGGAGACATATCTCAGGAGCCTTATTGCCTGAAGCTGGACGAACGTATTCAGGGCTTTCTTCCTTTGCTTGTCAGCAGCTTGAGAGAGGGACTAGGTTGCGTACATTACCATCAGATAAAGCGCGATGAACTGTTTTTGTATCTACGTGCCGGCTATACAAAGGAAGAATTGGCATTGTTCTTCTATCCGATTTTGGGTAAGGATATGGAGTTCAAGGATTTTGTACTGATGAATAGCCGTTCGATATTCGATGTTAAGGATTTTGCCATACGTGCCAACATGAGCCTGAGCACGTTTAACCGGCGCTTCAAGGAAACTTTCAATGCTACGGCAAAGACGTGGCTGCTACTACGCAAGCAGGAGTTTGTAAGAAGCGATGTCACGCTGAGCAACCTGCCTTTCAGTGAGATTGCAGAGAAGTACCAGTTTTCCTCTACGTCGTACCTGATAACCTTTTGTAAAAAATATTTTGGAAAAACACCTAATGAATTGCGTAAGAAAGCGCTTGAAGAAAAAGCCGGACAACTTGAATGAACAGATGTCCGCTTGCGGGCAATGCGTGTAAAGTGTAATTTTTTGACGCGAATTTGTAATTTTCAATCTTCGGTAGTGGCTTACCTTTGCAAAGAAATCAAAAAGATACTATTAATGATGCGGAAAAGTAGAAAATTATTCTTTCTCTGCGCCTTTCTGTATTTTGGAGGTAGTGGAAATGCTCAAAATGTTGCTTTGAAGACCAACGCCCTTTACTGGGGAGCTGCTACTCCAAATGCCAGCATTGAAATTGGTTTAAGCAGGAAGTTTACTACCGACTGGCAGCTGGCATACAATCCGTGGACGTTCAAGGATGACAAGAAAATGCGTTTCTGGCTGGTGCAGCCGGAGTTGAGATATTGGTTTTGTGAGAAATTCGAAGGACATTTTGTGGGAGTCCACCTGCACGGAGCACAATATTACGGAGGTTTCAACGACAAGCGTTACGACGGTTATCTGGCCGGGGGAGGTGTCACCTATGGCTATAACTGGATATTGTCGCCGCACTGGAACCTGGAGGCGCTGATTGGTGCCGGATACGCACGCCTGTGGTATAAGGAGAGTCCCCGCATACCTTGCAGCAAGTGTCACGAAAATAAGACCAAAGATTATTGGGGACTTACAAAATTGGCTGTATCGGTTTCTTATATCTTTTAAACGTTTGCAATATGAAATTCAGATATACATATTTGTTTTGTGCCGGATGCTTGTCGCTGGGAGTGGCTGGCTGTGCATCATCGGGTATGAGTAAGAAAGTTTCGGTTACACCGGTACGTACGCTTACCCCCGACAGCATGTCGACTGTCGACGTGGATGTCAACATCCATATTCCGAGCCATGCCTTTACCGGCAGGAACCGCCTCATTGTCGTTCCGCAGTTGCTGCAGAAAGATTCGATGCTGGCAGAATATACTCCCATGGTGTTCGATGCTCCTATTTATAGTAAGAAGATGAACCGCCGTGTGCTTCTCGACGGCTATGTAGATACGCTGGCAAATGCCGCACGCAAGGTAAACAACCGCAAGGAATACGACGTAAACTATTCCGAACGGGTACCTGTTCCTGCCGATATCGACGGCGGGCGCATTGTTGCCGTCCTGTCTACCGACGGATGTGGTGAATGCAACATTGCCGATACCGTAGATATTGCCTACATCAATAACATCCCTACCCTGATAGAACCCAAAAAATCGCTTCAGCTTAACTGGATTGAGCCGGAGTTCGTAATCCGTCCCAAGATTATGGAAGGCAGAGGAGAAGCCTTGCTGCAGTTCGTGATAAACCGTTACGACATCAATCTGTCGCTGGGCGATAACCGTAACGAGATGAACCGCATGCTTGCCACGCTGCAGAAAATCGTGACCGACTCGCTTGCCACGCTGAACAGCGTAAGCATTTACGGTATGGCGTCGGCCGACGGTTCGTATGCCTTCAATACCACGCTGGCTCGCAACCGTGCCAATTCGGCGAAGAACTGGCTGGTAGACCAGCTTCATTTCAATGCTTCGCAGGCGTCACGTTTCAGTATCGGTTCCCGTCCCGAGGGCTGGATGCCGGTGCTTCAGGCAATGACAGCCGACGGACACCCCGACTCGCTGAAAGTGAGAGAAATCATCGACAAGTATAATGCCGAGAACGACGATGTGGCCGAACGCTATATCCGTCGTCTGTCTTGCTGGAACGACATCAAGAATAAGTATCTGCAAAAAGACCGTAAGGTTGAGTATGTATATACGTATACGCTGAAGAGCTTTACTACCGATGCCGAACTGCTCGACATGTACGGCAAGCGTCCCGATGCCTTCAACGAAGAAGAGCTGCTGCGCGTATCGACCCTGAAGAAGACTCCCGAAGAGAAGAAAGAGGTATACCGCACCATTCTGCACTACTTTCCGCAGTCGCAGGTGGCGGCCAACAATCTGGCAGTGCTCCTGCTGCGTGAAGACAAGGCAGACGAGGCCGAGGCAGTGCTCGACGGGCTGAAGGAGTATTCGCCCGAGGTACTGAATACCAAGGCAGCCGTATATGTGTATAAGGAAAACAACGAAAAGGCAATCGAACTGCTGCAGACCAATACCGAGCTGCCTCAGGCGCGCTACAACCTGGCATTGCTCAAGGCACAGGAAAGAAAACTGCAGGAGGCATACACGCTGATGCAGGGGTACGAAGACGTGAATGCGGCGGTTGTATCGCTCAGTGTTGGCGATACACAGCATGCAGCTTCTATCATGGAACGCTGTGAGGACAATAGTCCGCTGGCGGAATACGTACGTGCACTGATAGTTGCACGTATGCAGAAAGAGGCCGACGAGGTAGCAGCCCGTCTGAAACAAGCACTGCCCGACAGCCGGTTGAAGGAACGAATGAAGACCGAGCCCGATTTTCTTCCTTACCTTACGACACCGGCATTTCAAGCATTAACAGGAGGAAAAGACTATGAGTAAAGGAATGAAGATAATATATGTATTGCCGGTAGCTATGTGCCTTTTGTGGAGCAGTTGCATACGCGATACGGTTCCTCTCTGTCCGCCGCTGCAGGTTACACTTACGGTAAAAGACAAGAACTACTTCAACATCGACGATGCCGTGAAGCTGGGACTGATGGAGCGCAAGGCAGAAAATCTGCCGTTTCGCGATTACGTGAGCACGTTGTATTACGTGGTGAACGATGCCGAAGGAAATGTGGTGGCAGAGCAGAAAAATACATTGGTAGACAACGACAGCCAGACACAGCTTATCACCCTTCCCGAGTCGCTGCCGTATGGGAAATATACTGTTACCGTATGGGGAAACATGAAGAGCGACGAACCGCTGGGTGAAGATGCCACTACGGCAGAAATGGAAGCTGTAGGTGCGGCTGCAAACGATATTTATCTGGCAAGTGCCACGTTCGACTATCGTTACGGCAATGAAAAGCATACGCTGGCCATGGAACGTACCAAGGGCGACCTGCTTATCAAGGCTGAGGGAATTCCCGATAACATCGACTTCTCCACCAAGGATATACAGGATGTATTCAGCTTTGTGGACAATGGCTTCCATTATTCCAGTCTGACCGATATACATACCGAGCTCGACTGGCAGGAGATACGCAGTGAGATAAAGAGCGAAACCCTGATGTGTCCCTCTCCATCGTACGAAGGTTCTACGCTGAGCGTGACATTTATCGACAAGTCGGCAGTCGGAACTCAGGGTAGGGCAACCTATTATCCTATGCTGGAACCACAGGACGTAAACATCACCATGGGGCGTAACGAGATTACCATTCTGAAGTATGTGTATGTAGACAAAGGTGGAAGCGGTGAGGGCGACTTCGAGATTTACCTTCGGGTGAACGACAACTGGGAGTTGCTGCACGATATGGAGCTGGACTGATTGACCGATTATTGATAATGTTATTATTTATATTTTATTTTTTTTGGTATGAGGAAAAAATACTTATTGGAAATGGCTTTGATGGCTTCATTGTCATTCTATTCTTGCGACAAAGAAGTGATCTATGTGCAAGATGGAGAAGGTGTAGAGAGTGTGGCTGCCGGCGCCCAGATTATCACACTTCAGGTGGAAAATGGTGGCGACGGACTGGCTACCCGTGCCGGACGTCCGCTGTATAGTGCTGAGGCTAAACAGACTATTGAAAATGTGAAGCTGTGGATTTGTGATGCTGATGGTAAGGTAGTAGTATATGTAAAAAACATCAATGATTGGAATACCAGTTCAGCAGCATATGAAACCGGTGGTCACGGTCGCCAGGCTACTATCGAACTGAAGGATGCAGATAAACTTGCTGCCGGTAGTTATAAAGTGTATGCCGTAGGTTATAGCAATAGCAGTGATTATGATTTAAGTGCGGTTACTGAAGTTAAAAAGACAGAAGAAGGTGAAGGTAAATATACTTTCAAGGAAAACATGGTGTTGCCATTGAGTAATACTGTAGGTGAAGAAATCTTTGCCGGACAGATGGTATTGAGAGTTGAAGATGGAAAAGGTTTCAAGAAGCCGATAGTACTGAATCGTCAGGTAGCAGGTGCCTTTGCTTATGTAAAGGATATTCCTTATATGGCAGGTGCTAAGTATCTGAAACTGGTGGCAAGTGCACAGAATCAGTCATTGGTTCTTGGTAAATTCAATAGCGTTGATCTTACTGGAAATGGTTCTGGTAATGGTACAAATGTAAAATATGTAGTAAATGGTACCAATGGTAAATCTGAAGGAAATGAGATTTGCTCTATTGATTTGAATGAATGGTTTACTACTATCAAAGATGAGAATGGTGATAATTTGATTGATACTGATAATAATTGGGCAAAACCGGAGAAATATAAAGGACATGCTCTTTTCGAAAAAGGATCTGTTTTTGGTGGTGAATTTGTAATTCCGTTTGCACATGTAGATGGAAAGCAGACTTTGACTTTGCAATTAACAAAGGGTAATGGAGACGTACTTAGAAGCTGGAAAGTAAATCTGGGTTCAGCAGATGAACAGGTAACGTCTAATGAAAATAACAATAAAGTTACATATTGGACTGGCCTAGCTTGGGATGAGTATGCAACTGTCGAATCTGCAAACTCGTACAGTCTCGTACGTAATCATTTGTATGGTATTGGTACCAGAATGTATGATAACCCAAGTAATCCAGGTGTAGATCCAAATCCTGGAGATCCGGATCCAGATCCAACTCCAGAAAACCCAAATGACAAGCCAGAATCATTGAACAACAAGCAGGAACTTGTATTGAAAGTAAACGATAACTGGGAAGTTATTCACGGAATGGAACTGGAATAATTTCCAAACCGATAAATCAAATAGTATTGCCTGACATGCAGGCAATACTATTTTACCCCGTAAAAAACATCTGAAATAAAATTACGATTATGAAAAAGACATTTTTAGGAGCCTTGCTGTTTGCTGGTACATTGGCATTCACGGCTTGTCAGAATGAAACGCTTGTTTACGTAGATGAAAACGGAAATCCCATTGAAAATGCAGAACTCCAAGAAGGAGAAGGAATCTTGAAAATTACTGTATCAAGCACCGATGCCACATCTCGTGCCGTACGTCCGGTAGGTAGCTCGGCTGCCGCCAATAATGTGAGCGAGGTGAAGGTGTATGTGTTTAAGAAAGCAGGTACTTCTAACGGTAACGCGGATTATACATTTGATAATTCGATATCGCTTTCTAATGAATTAGATGGTGTGTCTGGTGGAAATGGTATTTTTACGGTTACAGGATTGGAACCAGTCGATGACCATGCAAATCCGTCTATGGAAAAACACACCGACCAGACTAAAATCCTCACTCTTAAAGGATTGAGTAAAAGTACAACTTACAAATTTGTAGCGGTTGGATATAATGGTACTACTTATCCTTATGGAACTTTGCCAGCTCCAACAGGGGAAACTACTTTAGAGAATTTCATTCAAACTACTACGACGACAAAGAGCGATTATGAGGTTGAAGAACTCTTTGCCGGTGTATCAGCAGACTGTACCACAAATCCGGATAAAGCTGCTTTCAATGGTGAAGCTTCTGTGACGATAACCCGTCAGGTAGCAGGTATGCTGGGATATTTTAAAAATATACCTACCAAGATTGGAGAGGCTGTTGTGAAGTATGTAAGAGTGTATGCCAATAAAGAATTTACTAAATTTAAATTTCCTGCACAGTTGTTGACCGCTCCGGATTTTAATGGAGTAGATGCAAATATTACGGCGGATAAAGAAGGTAAGTTCCTTGTAATGGAATTTGATATATCTGCTATTGCTACAAATTGGAACGGTGGTACTCCTACAGGTAGTACTTATACATTTGAGAATTGGACAAACGGTAAGCTCGGTGGATCGACTAAAGCTCCGCTTGCAACGGGTTACACGGCTCCTGAAGGACTGAAACTTGTTGAAAATTCTATTTTTGGTGGCAGATATCTTATCCCTTACGATCAACATGTTGACTCACAGACACTGACTGTAGAATTGCAGGATGAAAATGGGAAAGCATTGAAAACTTTGAATGTAGTGACAGATAAGCAGACAACTCCAAGCGATGGAACTAAAAACGCTTACGATATCCGTTGCAACAACTTCTATTCAATCGGTAAGAAACTGGATACAGATTCAACCGATGGAGGTGATCCCAATCCGGAAGATCCAGATGAACCTGTAGATTTGAGCGGTAACACCGATATTAAAGTTATTGTGAACGATGCATGGAAAGTGCTTCATAATATGGGCGTAGAAGAATAAGCTGAATAAATTAAAATCTTAACTATTCATGGCGTGGTTCCGTATGGGATTATGCTATGAATAGATTTAACAACATTAGAATACGATAAACCTTCAGAAGTGATATAAAGTTTCAGCAGGTCAGGCTTTTTCTCTCTGAATTTTTACTCTCTGTTTATGGCTTTAGCTTCATCTGCATTTGTGGTAACACAGAAAAGATTCGATTTTTCTGCATTACGATAAATGAATTATACTCGATACTTGTTTAGACAGGAATAATGAAAATGCTTAAAGATAGAAGTATGATGAAAAGACTTTTGGTTCGCGCTGCGCTTGTTCTTGGCGTTCCTTTTGTGCTATACTCATGTTATGACGATTTTGAACGGATAACCGCCGGAGACGTCGTGACCGAAGAGACACGAACGAATGCTCCTATATCGGTTGATAATCCCAGCGCTTTGGTGCAACAGAAGGATGGTACATGGAAGGCTGAAAATGCTCGTGTCCCGTTGGTAGGTGTAGGGCGTGTGGTAAATCAGGTTTCTAAAGAAACAGTAAGTGTGGCTTCAGGAACGGGTGATTTAGGCGCGATAGTCGATCTTGACTTAAAAAATTCATATAAGGTTGGTGGATTGGTCGGTGTTGATTTAAAACCAGCTGATGCTATTGCAGTTCGTGATATCTATCGTACTTATAGTGCAAATCAGAAGGTCGGTTTTGTGATAGATCCGGGAAGCGGTTCCTTGTTGAGCCTTGATGTTTTGAATGGCTCTGTCATTTCTTTTTATCTCAATAATCATTCTGTTGGTGAGGTAACGGTTAATAAAGATGATACTGGTGGAATCGGTCTCGATTTACTGGGTGTAAGTAGTGGAGGAAACACGGAACAGACGCTGATTGTAAAAGCACCCTGCATCTTTGACGAAGTAAGGTTGAAATTTTCTGGGACTGCTGTCACTGCCTTAAGTGAGTCTGTTGGTATCAAATATGCTTTCGTTGGCGATAATAGTGATGAGAATGCGATTAAAAAAGAGGGGAAGGAATATCCGAAAATAGATTCTAAGTCAACAACAATAAGCCAAGAAGATGCTGATAAATTGGTTGATGATGATTTAAAAGAAAATTATTTACATCTTAGATGTTCATCATTACTTCCTCCTCTGCCTTCTCAATATGTGACTATAGATTGGGGAGATGAAGATTTACGTGGGTATGAAGTTGGCTTTGTCTACGAATCTACAGGATTGCTAAGCGGACTTGGAAGTGTCATAGATATTGCTAACTTGTTGAACAATGCTCCTGAACTTGTTGCAATTGATGAAACAGGAAAAGAGGTACAAAAATCATCTAAAGAATTTTCTTTGATAGGCTTGGATATATTGAATACTGATAATGCGAAAATCAGTATGATTATATCGAATGGAGAAAAGCGTGTCTCGAAGGTAAAAATAACGGCACCTGGAGCTTTGGTGGGAGGAATAAGTGGTATCAATGTCTATTACGCCTACATCCGTAAACCTGTTACCATAGACAACAGCAGCTACTTTGCTTTTCCGGAAGCTACTATCTATACCGATACATACCAATTACCAGTAGCCCAACAGGAGCATTCTTCGGTAACGTATACTGTTCTTAGTTGGCCGAATGCCTGTGAGAATGAGCCAACGGTTGTAGATGGGAAACTAACCGGTGCAACAGCCAACGGAGCTTATGTTATTCAGGCTGTATATACCAACAAAGACGGAATCGGTGTGAGCTATACATCTACTATCTACCGTGAAAGTCGGGTTTCAACGGCTTCTGGATGTAATACCTATATTACGACAACAAGTTATGGGGCATATCCTACGGAAACCCTTGACTCTTGGAATGGTAGTTTGATATCTATATTATCGGGCTTGAAAAATCCGGATGCTGTAGTGGACGACAATTATAATAACTACGCTACAAGAAGTGGAATTGATGTCGTAAAAAGTACTGCCATCTATGCCATGAAGACTACGCGCATGGTAAATGCCGGAAACAGTTCTGTACGTGCCGGATTCATTATAGAGCCTAATTTGGGCTTGCTGGATGTAAACTTATTGAAAAATTACGAAGTAAGACTGTATAATGGAAATACGCGTGTAGATGAAGGAGCAACTTCCTCGGGAGAGAACTCCAAGGTACTGGGACTTGACTTGATTGGCGACGGTAACGGACGCCTGAGAGTGTACGTGGAAACTGATAAGGCTTTCAATCGTCTTGAATTATGGAGCAAAGGTTTGGCGGATGTTTCTCTGTTCAGTCAGTTACGTATATATGGCGCTTTCTTCGAAGATACTTATTGCAGTACCAGTTTTGCACAAGACTTGTGTATGGAGGTGATGAACAACTCCAATTACGGGGTTGATTTGGACTATAGTGTGTTCAATAGCGGTTCATTGGTGGGCTTGACAGAAAATATCGACGGATTGGGATACCTTATAGATAATGATCTGGATACAGGTGTTAAAATAGGAGGACTTTTAAAAATTGGTGGCATCTCTTTAGGACTGAAATTCAATGATATGCCGGCCAGTCAGCCTATTGGTATCGTACTGGATGGAATGGAAGGACTTGCCAATGTCAATGCCCTTAGTGGAATAACAATGACGGTATATCATGATAATGATGCAGAAGTTGAAAAGAAAACTTCTTTCGATTTGCTTGATTTGGATTTGATAAATAAAACCGGGAAACTCTATCTGGAGATGACTCCTACAAAAGTTTATAACAAATTGAAGATTACTTTGGGTGGGTTAAATGTGTCTTTGAAGGCTCCCCGAATAACCGGTATATATACCCGTAAGGATTCAGATGGTGACGGTATTCCCGATTGTGTAACCGATCCGGGTGCATCGGACGATGGCGGTTTTACTTTCAGTGAAGGCGAAACTTGTTATCCGAACGATTTGGTTCTTAAGGCGACCGGTTCATATCAGGAAGGCCAGGAATATCTCTTCGAATGTACCAATTCACAAACGAAAGAAGTATTCCAGAAGCAGGTTGCAGTGAATTCAAATAAGGAAATTGTATTATCTGGCTTGTCGGCTGGACTTTATTCTATTGCAGTCCATTCACCTCTTACCGGAGTGATAATGTATAATCAGGTGGCGTATGTTTATCCGGAGTTGACAGAATGGAAAGGCTTGTCTACCGACTGGAATGACTGGGATAACTGGACTAACGGTAAGCCGTCGGGTTGTACAAATGTGATTCTGCGCAAGGGGGTACCTTACTATCCGGTACTTACTGAAAAATCTGCTTGTGCGAATATTCATTTTGAAGAGGGCTCGTATATTCAGCATATCAATTACCTGACGTATGATCTGGCTTTTGTGGATATGCTTGTGAAGGGAGGTACTTACAGAATGATTACTGCACCTCTGCGTGAAACTTATTCGGGAGACTTCTTTGTGAATACGGGTGTCAGCTGGACGAAAGAAAATTATTTTGCCGAACTGAATGATATTAACTATCCGGAGAAACGTGTTTCTCCCATTGTATACCAGCGAATTTGGAAAACGGAAAAAGATAGAGTTTGGCAAATTCTGGAGGATGGTGGCACACAACAAGTGGCAGTAAATGAGCTTAGTGGTTGGACGGAAGATTTTAATTATTTGAATTATAAACATGTACCAGGGATGGGAATTTATCTCAGAGCGGGTGAAGATGGAGAATCTGCCTCCTACCGGTTCAGGTTTCCAAAGAGTTATACAGAATATAACTATTATTATTCGGATGGAAAACAAGTGACTGGGAGGAAAGAAAAAGTTGATAGAAGTACAGATTTTATAGGAAAACTGGTAACGGATTTAGAATATAAATTGACTGTGAAAACTTCTAGTAATGTATCGCGTAATGGATTGGCAGTTGTTGGAAATCCTTTTATGTCAGTCCTCTCGATTGAAGGATTCTTTAAGGATAATCCTGGGGTGAAAAATATAACATTGGATGATGGTATAACTTATACCTCCGATGAAATATCTAATGTGCCGTCAGGAAGGAAGTTTCTTAATCCGGCTGAAGGTTTTATGATTTCTACATCTGAGAGCTCAGGCAGTGGCGAATATGAAGTTACATTTCGTGCAGACAATGTTTGTCCACCGATTGCTGCCGCTACAAGAAGCAGCCGCTCTGCCAATAATGGAAGGCATGCTTTGTTTCTGGAAGCTCAGGGGGGAGAAAGTATATCGTATGCGGCTGTATGGAGTTTTTCCGGAGCTGATAATGGAGTAAACGAAATGGAGGATGCGGTGATGATGGCTGACAGGAAGAATAGGCGCGCGGTAGAGGTCTTTACCATTGCCGACAACAAGGCATTGGCTATACAATGTATGAATAATCTGAATAGAATACCCGTAGGACTGATGGTGGATGGAAGTAAAGATGTGACACTGAAAATTCAGACTGATGATGCAAAATGGAGAGGATGGGAACTAGTTGATACTCTTACAGGCAAGCGATATCGTTTGAATAACGGTGAGGTGAAAATTAGTTTGGGTATTATCAAGACTACTTTGAGCAGATTGTATTTGCAGAAATTATAATGTATAATAGCTTAATGGTTTTTCTTATGAAATTAAAGAATATGATATATTCAACAGTAATGTTGGTTGTCGGTGTCTTTTCTTCCTGTTCGCAGAGGGAATCCATGGATGAGATAGTAGGTGGAACGGGTGCTGAAGCTGTCCGGATAAAAATCCAGGTGTCTCCGGGTATGCTCGCTACCAGAACTCCTGTCATTGGTCCGGATGAGGATGATGTAGATCGAGATGGTATGCAGCATGTGACGTATGTGCAATTGCTTGTTTTTAAACAGGAGGAAAATTTCTATAACCTTGTTTATAACGCACCGGTGAACTGGAGTGAGAATATCCCAAAGGATATCAATCTGGGAAGGAACGAGGCCGTGGGTTATCATCCAATCTCTGAGGATTTATTTGAGCCTGGAGTACAGTATTGTTTAGTGGCAATAGGGCTGGATGCAAGCAAGGGATATGAAGGAACTCCTGAAGAAAGTTCTTTAACTATACCTCCTGCTTTAGCAGGTAATTCAGTGGATGCATATTTATCTTCTATAGAACTACTTTTGTCTGACCATTTTTCTATAGTAAATGATAAGATTGTTTTTCCTGGTATAAGTGGAAATTTCCCTGTTGAGGATGAAAACTGTGAGATAAACCCCATAGCTCGTTCTGAATTTTTTGCAGGGTGTACTTATGTGACGGGGCAGAAAAATATGCCTGAGATAACAGTTAGGGCAGAACGGCGTGTAGCGGGTGTAAAGGCCTACCTGAAAGGAATTCCGCAGCAGATAGATGACACAAAGGTAACATATATTGCCATAGGTACTGGTCCTAACGAAGATTTTCCGACCCGTTATAACGTAGCGATTCCATTATTGCCGATTGATTCCGATGGTGCTGAGTATAAGGATTATATTCCGAATGATGAGGATAATATATATGAAGAGGGTATGTTCCCGATTATTGCACCTCTACCGGAAAACATGGAAACATTCCAATCGAGAGCTATTGGAGGTGGGGGACCTGATGATGATGAGCCTGAGAATTATCCTGATGAGGACTTGATTAAAGTTAATGAAGGGGTAGTAACTCTTATGGGATATTTGCCCCCGGTGGTGTTCTCGCCTGATGAAACCAGAAGTAACAGTACAATGATGCTTTATCTGTTGGATAAGGATTATAATGTGCTTTCTTCCAAGAAAATAGTACATCTTTCAAAGAGTGAAATAGCTTCATCAAGAGCAGGAACCGGTATTATAGACAGACCGATAACATATCCTTACGATTCCCGCTACCATTATCCGATTATGGCCAATCATTTTTACAGGATAGGAACTCCTGACAATCCGGTGGACCTTGATGCTTCTGAGGCGGAAATTGTGGTATCAATCGATGAGTTTCAGGATGAATATTACGGTGGTCATCTCGGCGATAATGAAGGAGAGGGAGTGAATATGGACACATCTTGGGGAAACCACAATGCCGGAAATTTAGAAGGAAAGAGTAAATAAAAGTTTAATCGATTAAGCAATCGTATATTATGAAACGAAAAGTTATATCCAGACTATTGTTCTACTCCATGCTGGTTATGTTGCTCTTTGCATGCAATAATAATAGCGAAATGCTCTTGGAGAATGGCGATGTAAGTATCAGTATCAACAGTGGAATAGAACAAACTTCATCGAGAGCTGTTGTACCATATCCTGAATCAGGATACAAAGGAATGTATTATGTATATAATAGTGATGGAAGCTTTTTCAAGGAGGGAAAACTTGCTTCTGTGCTGACTATCGACGGACTGAATTCAGGACAAGAATATAAGGTGGTGCTTTTGGCTGTACCTAATGCTCAATATGATATTTCTACAGGAAGTACAGAATCTGTTCCGTCTTATTTGAAAGCTAAGACACAATTTCAGGGCGAGGGAGCACAATGTGATTACGAGATATTCAGAGATGTGCTGACTATTAAACCTACGGTATCGAATACGACCTTCAATGCTGTACTGACCCGTCAGAATGGAGCTGTTGAAATCAGAATCAGGAATATGCAGTTGCAGGAGGTCACTCTTCAGGTGAATGGTACCCAGTATATGTACTTTCACGATGGAACGGGCGGTCAGGTGTTGTCGGACACTCCTTTGTCGCTGAAGAGAATGCTTACTTCTGAACAGTTGACAAGCTCGGAAACCAGAATACGTATCAATCTGTTGCCACAGGAGGATATAACTGCTAAAGACGGTACTGAAACTGCGGATAACAAACTGATAATAAAAGATAAAACTGGTGTAACAACAACTTATCCATTAAAATCTTCGGAAGGAAGTATTCCTATTTATCCTAATCAGGTCACTTGGCTGACATTAGGAAACGGGGATGACTCTGAGGGGAATTTTACAGTTGATTTCTCAGGCGATGGTGGCATTCATCTGGAAGATGATGTTTGGGATGGATGGCAGAATTATTAATCTTATTTTAGTTGGATACGGTTATGAAAATGAAATACAATAAATGGTTAGTGATGCTTCTGTGTGTATCGTTCGCTTTTACAGGATGTGAGAAAGAAGCTTTCGTGGATGAAACTATTGAAAACGGGAATGGGCAAGGTGCGGCAAATGAAACGGAAGTTCCTGAAGGATATTTTGTTGCTAACTTGATGCCTACCACATGCGACTTTTCCAGGGCATTGGTAAATGGGGAGAGTACAGCCGTTCAGTCGTTGAGATTCTTGCTCTTCAAAAAGCAAACTGATGATGACGGACAAGAGAAATACGTATATTATAAACCGGATAATGCAGACGAATCATTCGGAATTGTATTCGGAGCAACAAATCAAGGTAGTGGATTGGTTAATCAGAAATATAGTTGGCCACTTGCCGGTTATGAAAATCGGTTGAAAGTTACCTTACCCGTCGGTGATTATCGTGTAGTGTTCTTGGGTAATATGATGGAAAGTCAGTTTACTGGTCAAGATGAAAATTCGGATATTGTATATTTGAGCGATGGCGAATATGATAATGTACGCATAAATTTACCGAGTAATGGACCGCAGGCTTTCTATCCAATGACAAATGATATTGTGTATCAGAATGCTTTTTATATGGGGGCGGCTGATTTTAATATAAATAATCCGTCTCCGAAGATTGTACTGCAACGTCTGGTTTCGCAAAGCACTTTCTCCAGAGACCTTATTGATACCAATGATGCTGTTGGTATGTTGGTACAGAGTATTGTTGACCAGATTAAGGATGGTCAATTGTCGACTGATATTGTGAAGGGAGTACTCAGAACGAAACTTACGAAGATTCTTGAACCATTATTGGGTGATAGCCTGTTATATCCTCTGACAACTGTGGTAGACCGTCTGGTAAATATACTGTTAGGTGATTTGGTAAATGCCTTGCATGAGGCTGTGTTGGAGCAGGTAACAGATTTGGTGGAAAAGGAATTGCTTTCAGAGCAAAATAGTGATGCATTATACAGTATTCTGAATCCATGGTCAACAGTTGGCAGTATTGATGCTAAGGTTGCTCTGGCGAAGAGTATTGATTTGAATAGAAGAGTTAAATCTTATAGTGATCCGTTATCGATAGAAAAGATTACTATAAAAGAAGATAATGATAAAGCTCCTAATTTCACCATCACTTCTTTGAATGGACCTTTCACACTGATAGAAGCTAAGGTTCATGATACGAAAGCTAATGGTTTGAATGATGCAATTAAGGTATTACGTCCTGCTGCTAGTAAAATAGATGATGCATTGCTTGCTGGACTATTGATCAATATAAAAACTTCTTTGGCTTATACGCAGGAATCGAATCAGAGATATACTACGAAATATGATTTGTTGAGTCTTAAATTGACTGATTCGTCTCCACAAGATGAAGGTGAGACTATTAATATAGAAACTGCATTATCAGAAGTTTTAGATGCTGGCAAACTTACTGCAGCAATTTTAGGCGATGGTATATTGTCGGGCGTGCTTTCTGGTTTGCTCGGTGGAGTAGATGGTTTAGAGGAGTCATTATTAGGACCTCTTCAGTCAAGCCTGTTGAAGAATCTGGATTTAAGATTGCCGAATATAGCCATAGGAAATATCAGCCTTGACGGTCGTTGGGATGTAACCAGACAAGACGATAATACCATAGTTGAAACAGAGATTGGCGGGTATAAGAATTAATAAGTGTACTTATGTGGAACAAAATGAAATATTTGGCAGGCATCGCCCTGATGCTTCTTTCTGCCTGTAGCGATTCTTCGTCGCCCGATGCAGAGGGGCAGAGTGGAAAGCCTCAGCAGCAGACGTTTTCGGTTGCAGTAGAAAGTGTGGGCGAGCTTTTTGAAGGTGGAGAGGGAGTGAATCCGGCTGCTGTGGCGTCACGCCGTCCTATCTCGAGTGTTACGCCTACGCAGACGTTCGACAAGCTCAGTATACTGATTGTGGAGTATCAGAGTCCGGCAAAGGTGGTGTATAAAAAGACGATTGACAACTGGAGCAATCCGGACAACAAGGCAAGTATTCCTTGGAGTACGGAAGATGGAATGGGACGTTATGCCACGATTACACTTACCGGCAGTGAGTGTCTGGAGGAAGGCAAGACTTACATGGCTTACGTAATAGGTTATCAAAGCGGTACGTATGGCGGCTATGAGCCGTTCAAAGGTGTGGAGGTAGGCGATTCTTTCAACCACACGGAGGTGGCTACCGTACCCGATGATGGATATGCCGAAGAGGTGTTTGCCGGAGCGGAAATTTTCTGGGTGGAAAATGGCGTAATTCTTTCCAAACTGAGTGATGAGGCGGAAGCACAGCACGGTCTGATGGTGGCTCGCCGGCAGGTAGCGGGTACGTTTGGCTATTTTACCCGTGTGCCGGTGCAGGTAAATGGCAGTACGGTGGCGAAGCTTCGGCTGGTTGCTACCAAGCGTAATCAGACTGTTATTTTCGGAGGATTCAGAAGTGTGGACGATGCTTTCGATTTTCATAAGGATAATGTGATAAATGGTATGAATCCGCGTACGGACTATGATTGTGCTTTGGCTGGATCGGCTGTAAATAATGCGTTTTCTGTGTACGAGATTGACCTGTGCAAGTGGTTCCCGGGAAATACGAAGAACGGGCTGCTGCCACTGGATATGAATGGCGACGGTTATCTGGACAGTGCCGATACGAACTGGCAGACCGACGAGGAGGCTTATCCTAAGGGCACGATTTCGCTGCCGAGGGGTACGGTGTTCGGCGACAGTTTCTGGATATCGGTGGTCATGACGCAGGAGGATGTGGATGCGGGTGTGCCTACTTTCCAGATGCAGATGCTTGATGCAGACGGAAAAGTGATAAAGTACTGGGATGTCATTTTGCGTAATTACGAAACGGCTGGTGAGAACCGTACGCTGGTGTCGCTGCCCGATGGAGAGAACGGACGTACCGTGATTACCGAGCTCGATAATATTGATACGGAAACGTGTTTCAGTATTGTGCGTAACCGCTTGTATACGATGGGAGAGAAAAATCAGTCGCAGAACTATGGTGAGGATGAGCCTATTGACTTGAGTACGGCCGGAGTGCTCGTGCTCGATGCTCGTCACGAGTGGCAGATTATGAATTCCATTATTTTCAATTGATTATTTCTTTTCAACTTTTTTCATAAAAAGAGAATGTACCCGTACTTGCCTTGCAAGGTGGGTACATTTTTTATGTGTAGGTGGCTCGGTTCTTAGAATGGATATCCGATTGCAAAATGAATACCCATGCCGTCTTTGAACCGGGGAATGTTGTAATACTTGGAGATACCCGTTTCGTAAGGTACGTGAAGGGCGATTCCCCAGTCGAGGCGGAGCACGAGGAATGACAGGTCGTAGCGGATACCCAAACCGGTGCCTAGTGCAATGCTATCAAAGAATTTGTTGAAGCTGAATTCGGCATCCGGACGGGCTTCATCCTTGCGCATCAGCCATACGTTGCCGGCATCCAGAAAGACGGCTCCGTTCAGGTTGCCGCCGAATAAGCTCGACAGGATACGGAAACGGTACTCCAGATTGGCTTCCAGTTTAATGTCACCTGTTTCGTCGACGTACGAATAGGTGGAGTTTTCTGCCGGATGGAAACGACCCGGACCGATGGAACGTACCGTAAAAGCACGAATGCTGTTGGCACCTCCTACGTAGAACTGTTCGCTGTAGGGAGCGATGGTCTTGTTTCCGTACGACCAAATAACTCCTGCCATGAAGCGGGCTGCTATCTGCTGTTTGTCGCTGATGTAATACAACGGGCGTATCTCGCTTGAGATTTTCATAAACTGTGCAAAAGGTGTTCCGAGGAACTTCTTGTCCTTCTCTTTTAGGCTTCGTCCGAAGGCTGCATAAATAAGGGAGGTGACGTTTCCTGCCGAGGTAAAGGAGTTTTCCCACCACAGGCGCATCCGGCGCTGCTGCCAGGAGTTGTCGTAGGTAAAGGTATAGGTCACCGATGGGATGAACTGGTCGTCCAGACTGTGGAACAGCATCGGGTTGGCTTCTGCTATGGAGTCGAAGGCTGCCGTGCGGTGTTGCAGATGGTTGAATGCCAGATGAAGCGGTGTGACTGTGTGCTTCATGCTGCGTGAGGGCTGGAAGCTGTACGCTACGCTTCCTCCGAAGGAAAGCATCTTGAAGTAACGGGCACGATTCACTTGTTCGGCATAAATCTTAAAGTTGGTTTGCGAAGGGAAACGGAAAGGGTCGATACGGTTACGTACCCACGGCAGTACGAGGCGGGGAAACTCCAGCGACAATGCCGCTCCTAGTTCATAGGAGTTCATGACCGACTTGTCGCCGTCTACGGTAGAACTCGTTTGCCATTCATACGAACCCTTTAGCTCGAGGTTAAGCGAGGCTCCCATGCCGCGGAAGTTCTTGCGCGAGAGATTGAAAATGGCTCCCGGTCCGGTCTGTTTGGTACTTTTGGTCGTGACGTTCAGTTCCAGTTCACTATTATAGGGCAGGTCGAACATGGCATTTACCCGTATGTCGAGGGTATCTTTTTCGGCTCCGCTACGGGGAGTGTATTGAAAGTCGCTGAACTTGAATACGTCCAGTCGTGCCAGTGCTTCTTGCGTATAGTTCTGCCGGGTTTGTGAATAGACTTCTCCTTTGCGGTATAGGAAACGCTTGCGAAGTACGCCGTACCGGATGCCGGGCTTCTTGCCGGAATAATAAACCGTAAAGTTGCGTCGTTTCAGCGAATCGGTGGGCTGTTCGCCGTTGTAGCCGGTAAGATACACCGAGGTGTGTCCGATGTAATAGGTGCGGAGTGCTTCTTCGGGTATGCTCTGTCGTGGTACAATCTTCATGCTGACGTAGCCTTTGCGCATGATGGTGTCGGCCAGAAACGTCAGAAATTCGTTTCGGGCATAGTAATATCCGTTGTCTCGCAGCAAGTCTATCAGGCGTTGGCGTTCCTGATTTAGCACGGTCACGTCGAAGTTGTCGCCGCTGCGTACCAGACGTTCATCGAAGTGGGCGCGGATCAGACTGTCGGTACGTGGCCGGAAGCCTTCGTAGATGAGAGTATCGATATAGTAGGGCTTACCCATGTCGATATCGTAGCTCAGTTTTACGGCACGGGGATTGCGCGTGCTGTCTACACGGTAGGTTACCTTGCCGTCAAAATAACCGTAGTCGTGCAGCAGGTTGGTTGCTACCTTGATACGAGTTTCAGGATTGACGGTAGAAACGTATACGGGGTCGGAGGCCAGTTTTTTGAATACCCAATGGCCAAATCCTTTTTCATATCGCTCGAAGCGGTTGTATATCCATAGTCCGAAGGGGATCGGAAAGCGTATGTTGGGATTGATTGTAATGGCATAGTTGGGGGCGATGCTGATTGCACCTTCCACTTCTGCCAGCGCGTTTTGTCCTGCCTTGCTTTTGTCTTCGTTGTTGATGGTTACCTTTTTCAATCCTAAATACAATGTTTCCCCTTCAGGCAAATGCTTGGTAGTAGAGCATGACGCTGAGAGTAACGTTACCAGCAGAATGGCTATATAATATATGTTCTGTCTTTTCATGAATCTGTTTTTATGTGTCTAAAAAATCAGTTGGCTGTTTCTTGTTCCGGCTGCTTCTTCTTTCGCGAGCGGAAGATGAAGAGCTCACCCAGTTTGCTTACTTTCTTTCTCAGTACAATACCGGCACCGGTTTCTATCACTTCGCCGTCGAGAATACTCTCGTAATTCTTGTCGTGGAAAATCTTGATGTAGCGTGTTCCACTGTTGTCGAGGCGGTATTCCAGCGATATATTATCGATAAATGATTCATCTTGCTGCTGTACGTCGTTTCCGGTCGAAATCTTTCCGCCGATAATTACCTGGAAGCGGTTGTTCCAGAAACGTTTGGCAAACTGGAAGTTGTAGTCGGTACGGGTATTTCCGGTACCGCTTTCGTCCGTGGTTTCCATACCGAAATTGATATCGATACTTTTCAGTGCGCTTCCCGCCACTTTGTTGATTTCGCTTTGCAGGAAAGAGTTCAGCATACTGTTGGTATCGAATCCTTTCGTTCCGGCACTGCTGTCGCCCATGTATACGCCGGTTACCAGCATGGTGACTGCCAGCTTGTTCTTTTCTTCGGCCGACTTTGATGCCAGTTCATTCTGCATGGTTCCGTCGTCGGGGGCCTCGAGGGTAAAGGTGAATCCTAGATTCTCCAAGCGGTTAGTCAGATTAACACCCACATCAAAGTTAACCATACGAGTACTTTCTCCCCCGTCGGATGAAACCGAGGCGCGTACACGCTCGGAGGCTTTGATGTTCAGATTAGGATTCATCAAGTTACCAGTCCATTCTATGTAGCTTCCGTCTTGTATGTAGAAGGTTTTCAGTGGGATAATAGGCATTTCGTATTTCATTTCTCCGCTCATCAGCGAGTACCGTCCGTTCAGCAGCATGTTGCCGTCGGGTTGATACTGGAACGAGAGGTCGCCTCCACCTTCCAGCAGCATGTAGTTGCTGCCGTTGTCGTTCAGGTCGACACGTGCCTGTACGGCTTCATCAATGTGGAGTGTCATCAAGATATCCATTCCTCCCAGCGACATAACCGGCATGTTGGGCTTCTCTATATGGGTGGTATCGCTGAAGTCGACAAACGTTACGGTTTCGTTCAGGCGGTCTTCCACGGTGAGCGGTGAATCTTTCAGCACATAGGTGAAATCACTGTTGCCTAGTATGTTCATGTTTCCGCGCATGGTCAAGGCATCTGGTCTTCCTTTTAGCATGGCGTTGACATCGACATACAGTTTGCCGTGAACCAGCGATTCCTTGGTGCGCTTGGCATTGATCAGTTCGAAATTATGTGCCTGCATCTTCAGGTTGATATCCATGGCAGCCATGTCGGTCATATCGACATATCCGTCGATGCTGAACGGCGTTTTTCCCTTGGTGAAGATATTGAAGCGTTCGAATATCAACCGGCTGTTTTCTATCTTCAGCGGGCGGTCATCGAAACGAAGGTTCAGCGAAGCCTGCGGTATGTTTACGATGACGCTATCCATTCCCAATTGTCCGTTTAATACGGGTTGCGACGTAGAGCCTTCTACGGAAATGGCTCCGTCGAGGTCGCCTTGCAGCTTTGCCATATTGTCGGGGATAAATGCATTGGCTATCTTCAGCGGCAGGTGATGCAGGTTCACGTCGGCAGTGATATGGTCTTTGTCGTTTTTGTCCGAAGCCGACAGATAACTTCCGTTCATGCTCATGATTTCTTCTCCGTTCAGCATGACAAAACCGTCGATGCTGTGCTCTCCCGTTTCCTTAGGAAGATAGACGGCGCTCATTTCCCAGTTGCCCAATGGCTGCTTGTTGTAGGCCAGATTGTTGATACCTATATCGGTAGCTACTTGCGTAGTGGCTTCGGTCTGTATATAATGGGCTTCTGCATTGATGAACCCGGCTATGTCGGGCATGTAAGGGATAATGCGCCGGAATTCAGCTATGTTTATCTGGTTGAGTCCTAACGTAATATCTTGTTGAGCGAGAGAATCGGGGGTAGAGTACAGCGACAGTCCCGAATGGTTCTCGTCGTATATCTTTACGTCGGCATGGATGCGTCCCTGGTCGCTCAGGTAAATGTAATTGTCGGGATTTACCTTGAACGGCCGATATACCAGTGTGGGGTTGTCGGGAGTAATGTGCATGCTGATTCCGTTGGGACGTAGCTGGGCTTGCAGACCGAGGTCTACGCCTGTTTCTCCTTTCCCGTTCAGATAACCGATTAGCATCTGTGCGTCGGTAGAGCCTATGTAACCGTTCAGAGAGATATTGAATGCTTCCTGACGCTTGCTGGCAAGTGCCTTTACACCGCTGTTGAACTGTAGGCGAGCAGAATCCTGTGAGGCTCTGAAGTAAATAGTGTCCAGTTGCAGACTGTCAGTATGCAAGCCAAACAAGTCGATAGAACCGTCCAGTCCTTTTTCGGGTGACATGCTGAAGTTTGCTCTCAGGCGGTTATAACTGATGTGCTGTGCTGCCAGAAAATTGGCAACCGGATTGTCGGAACCGGAGAATATCTTCAGCTGGGCTGTCGGCATTATCTCCTTGAGCAGTTGCTGGTTGATATGTTTCTTTTTCCACTGAGCACTGAATTCTTGTGCTATGCGGTCGGTCTTGTTCATGAATTTTTCAAGACTGTTCGCTGTTCGGAACAGGAAAGTCAGGTCACCGGCATTCACATATCCTCGTACCGAGTCGGGCGCCATGTTGAATCCCGCATGCAGGTCCTTGGTCTTGAATGTCCGTTCCGCCGTGGCCAGCTGGATTCCGCTGATGGTTGTCCGTGCACTGTGCCGCTGTTTCATGTCGGTCTGTGCATGAACTTCAATGTTCATGGACGAGCGGAACGGCGTATTCATCAGTGCCAGTTCCTGCCAGTCCAGCAACCGGATGCTAGTATTGAGATCGGCTTTTACCTGATTGGGATGCAACAATGCCTGCAATTCCGCCGATACGTCGAGCGCACGGTTGTTGATGTTCAGCAGTGCCGAAGCTTGAGAACGTTGCAGTCCTGCCGTCAGTGTCACTCCCGAGAATACGAGTGACCCGTATCGGAAGTGAGAAACTTCGGTTTTTAGCATTGCTCTTGTACGCGGAGAGAAAAAGTCCATGCCTTCGCCTTCAGCATGAATGGTAGCCGAAAGTCCGAAGATGGAGTCATGAGGCATGAAACGGTGCAGGTTGAGGCTGTCTACGTTCAGGTCGAACAGATAGGCTTCCTTCTGCATGTCGTAGTCTGCTTTGACAGATACGTTGGCCTTCCTGCCTGGCAGGAATTGTAAGTCGGCTCCCAGTTTGCTTCCGTTGATTCGCGCTTCTCCGTTCAACTTCATGCCGTGAGGCAGCACGATACCTTCCATCATGGTTTCAACGAAAGCCAGATTGCCCGTTTCTACCTCCAGGTTGACCGAACCGTTCCGGCGTATGCTGTCCAGTGGCAGAGAAATTTTTCCCGACGCCTGTGCCTTGAGTGCTCCCTGAATGTTTGCCGAGAGTGTGGTGAGGCGTATCTCTTTCAGGTTGCCGTCTACTCCTGCCCGTATTTGTAGGGGAGCAGCCGGATATTTCTGGATGAACGCTTCAGGCATGCCGGTAACTACCTTCAGTAAGTCGTTCTTGCCGATGTCTGCCATGAGGCGGGCGTTGATTTGTCCGTCCTTATCGGCATGCGTAGCATCCCAGTCCATAGAGGCGTTAAACTCGATGAACGAGTCGGGAGTCTTTATCTGGAGCGAGGGTACCTTGAGGGTTTTCGCGTCGGAGATTAGTTTACCTTGCGTTGAGGTAATTTCCAATCCGGAACGTTCCTTCAGGTTGAAGTCTTTGATATTGGCATAGATATCCTCCCCGGCATAATATACCGAGTCTAGACGTAGGTTAATGTCGGTGATGGCGATATGTGCTACGTCCAGTCCCTGTGCGGGAGCAAGCGTATTAGTATTGATGGAGGCCGTACCTTTGTTCAGATTGAGTGTCTGGGCAGAGTATGCCGATTTATGCAAGTCTACCAGTCCGTTGCGCAGTGATAGCTTTCCGATGGACGCTGACATGTCGAGGGAGTCTAAAGGCATCTGCATGGCAAACGATACATTTTCCAAATCGACATTTTTCAGCTGTATTTTCCAGTACAGCGGTGCCGAGCTGGTCGTGTCGGCAGCAGTCGTATCTGCCATGCATACCGATAGGTGTGTATCTTTCAGCGACAGTGTATTGACAATGGCAGTTTCCGGGTCGAGGTCTACTCCGTGAGAGGAAACGAAGAGTTCTCCCAGATTTCCTTTCAGGGTGAGACCCTCAATCAGGTTTGCTGTATTGACCGAAGCCTTGGTAAGTTGCAGTCCGTCCAGCTCTACTTTCTTCCGTAGGAGCGGCATGAGCTGTACCTTGGCAGTCAGCCGTTCGGCATTCAGAATTGTGTCCTGCTTGTCGACTACAACCGTATGGTTGACTACCAGGTCTAAGGGGAAGGAGAGCGAAATCCGTCCGATGGAAATTTGCATTCCTGTGGCCTCGGAAGCATAACGGGTAGCCGTATTCACCAGAAAGTTCTGGATAGGAGGAATGTATATCAAAATGCATAGTAGTATAAATAGTATGAACGGTGATGCGACGGCAATCCCAGTCCATCGTAAATACTTTTTCATAGGCTAAATAAAGCGTATAGTTTATTGCGAATTTATATAAAATAACCGAAACAACATTCATTTTGTTCTATAACAATTTAGCGCCATTTATATAAATTCTTTACCTTTGCGGTATAACTTAATTTAAAGACATATTATGAAACCAACTTTATTTGTCCTGGCAGCAGGAATGGGAAGCCGTTACGGAGGTTTGAAGCAGCTTGACGGCGTGGGACCTAACGGTGAAACAATCATGGATTATTCTATTTTCGACGCTATCCGTGGCGGATTTGGAAAAATCGTATTTGTAATCAGAAAGGATTTTGAAGAGGATTTCCGTAAGAAAATCATCAGCAAGTACGAAAATCATATTCCGGTGGAGGTAGTTTTCCAGAGCATAGACAAGTTGCCCGAAGGATTCACTTGCCCGGCAGAGCGTACAAAGCCATGGGGTACCAATCATGCTGTGCTGATGGGTAAAGATGTGATTCGTGAACCTTTTGCTGTTATCAATGCCGACGACTTCTACGGACGCGACAGTTTCGCCGTTATCGGCAAATATCTGTCTGAACTGCCCGAAGGAGCCAAGAATACATACTGCATGGTAGGATTCCGTGTAGGTAATACGTTGAGCGATAGTGGTACAGTAGCTCGCGGTATCTGCTCTACCGATGAACACAGACACCTGACTACGGTAGTTGAACGTACTGAAATCATGCGTATCAACGGCGTTGTTTCTTATAAGGACGAGAACGGTGAATGGGTAGGCATCGAAGATAATACACCGGTTTCTATGAATATGTGGGGCTTTACTCCCGACTATTTCAAGTATTCTGAAGATTATTTTGTAGACTTCCTGAAAGAGAATATTGACAAGCCGAAAGCTGAATATTATATTCCGCTCATGGTGAACAAGTTGATCAACGAAGGTACTGCCACGGTAGAAGTACTTGATACGACTTCTCGTTGGTTTGGTGTGACTTATGCTGCCGATCGTCAGGGAGTTGTAGATAAGCTGAAAGCACTTGCCGACTCTGGAGAATATCCGAGCAAGTTGTTCTGATAAGTGAAAAATTCCTTTGTGCTGAAGGATGGATTTTACCGTTCTGTTCACATAAAGGAATTTTTTTATTGCAATTTAAAAGATTATTCGTGATTTTGCGAACGATAAGAAACGATGGAAGAGAAAAAGGATTATACAGCCACACAAGAGCAGTTGGCAAGATTTGCCAAAGCTTTGGGACATCCGGCACGGATTGCTATCCTGCATTTTCTTGCCCGGCAGGAAACATGCTATTTTGGTGATATTCATGAGGAATTGCCTATTGCCAAGGCTACCGTATCTCAACATTTAAAGGAGCTGAAGGATGCGGGACTTATACAAGGTGAGGTGGAAACTCCGAAGGTGAAGTACTGCATAAACCGTGAAAACTGGAAACTGGCCAGCGGGCTTTTTCAGGAGTTTTTCGGGCAGTGTGTGGAGAAAACGAAAAAGTGCTGTAAATAATAATGGCCTTTTTGGATTGTGATGTTATGGCTTTGTGAATTAACACTAAATTTAGTGCTTTAGAAATTAAAGCTTTAGGAACAGAATGTCCCTCGATGAAGCCGGAATATCCACTTCCAAAGGAGGTGGTAGGGCTTTCACTTTCCGAGGCAAAAGTGATTCAGTAGAAACTTCAGGCGACTGATCAGGTGACATAATCCCAAAATGCTGAATAAAATACCTACCTGATAGTGTAATAGGCCCCAATGTATATCTGCGGGACCTTTTTGCAATATGAGAATAATGGCAGTGACGATTGTCAGCAAGTAGGCCACCGATAGTCCCATTGTGATTTTGCTGTGGCATTTGGTGCCTCTGACCAGACTTTTGTACCATCTCCAATGCGCTTTGATGTGCAGGAGGGAAGCTGTGAAAAACAAGATTCCGAATAGGGTATGCAATGCTGTCCATAATTGGCCTCCCTGCTGTACGATTCCATGGTCCGCGGCGTGCATAATCAGTCCCGTAGCGAGTATTATCGGCCATAGAACCGCCAGTGTCAAGTCTGTTGAAAATACGATTCTTTTATTCATATTGTTGTCTTTTGGTGATTGTTGATTCATGCATGCTTTGAGGCATTTCATGCAGCCTATACATTTTTCGGCATGTTTGATTACTGCGTGCCGGTGTGTTAAGAGCTGTACATCCAATGTTTTTACGCAGACAAAGTTAAGGAGAGGAAGTGATGGCGGCAATGGAGAACTGTTGTTGGGGAGATAAGCAGATGAGTTGCGATGTCAGGGTATATTGTTCGAAAGCCCTTTGAGAGGTTTCTTCCACAAAAACGCTGTCTATCATGAGCAGGTACGCCGACAGCTGGTCAGAGTGCGTAAAATAGTGTACTTGTCCGGGCAAGATCAGAGCCGTTTTGTTCACCGCCAGTTCATAATCCTTGAAGTCGATGCGGATATTACAAGTCCCCGATTCAATAAATCCAAACACTACTGTCCAATAAAAGTTGGTTAATGGGCCTTTGAAATTGTTGAAATACA
>ENA-UOJA01000900-UOJA01000900.1-human-gut-metagenome-genome-assembly--contig:-C19-NODE-900-length-26716-cov-18.642774_pt1 | contig 26716 bp, 19 predicted proteins | sample MGYA00242337_ERZ723884 | MGnify/ENA metagenome assembly ERZ723884
CCAACTCAATCGCGCGAAAGGGTCAAGGGAGGAACTCCCTTGCAGGGTCAAGGGACAGCGTCCCTTGTGGGGTCTGGGGCAACGCCCCAGCGCCTCCCCATTAGCCGGACAGTTCAAAAGACTGCCCGGTTTTTTGAATGGTACGAAAGAAATGCGGCGGATGGTTGCACTTTTGCACGATTTGACGTATAATAAATGCATTCCGGGAGACTGGAAAATGCACCTTTCAAAGGAGAATGCGCTATGTACCGCAAAAATGCGTGGGAAAACCTCGCGGAGGACGAAAAGGAACAGCTTTCCGCCTTCGCAAAGGATTATATGGCATTCCTGAACAACGGCAAGACCGAGCGTGAGTGCGTCGCGGAGGGCGTGCGTCAGGCGGAAGCAAAGGGCTTCAAGAACCTGATGGACGTCGTCAAAAACGGCGAAACGCTCAAGGCAGGTGACCGCGTTTATCGTGCGTGGATGAACAAGGATATCATGCTCTTCATCATCGGTGAGAAGCCGATGGAATGCGGCATGAACATTCTGGGCGCGCACATCGACTCGCCCCGCATTGACATCAAGCAGAATCCGCTGTATGAGGATGAGCACCTTGCGTACCTCGACACGCACTACTACGGCGGCATCAAGAAGTACCAGTGGGTGGCGCTGCCGCTGGCGCTCCACGGCGTTGTTGTCAAGAAAGACGGCACGACCGTCACGCTGAATATCGGTGATAAGCCCGGCGACCCCGTCTTCTACATCTCTGACCTGCTGATTCACCTTGCCGCCGATCAGATGGGCAAGACCGCCGCAAAGGTGATTGAAGGCGACAGCCTGAACATCATCATCGGCAGCGAACCGAAGAAGGATACCGACAAAGACCCGGTCAAGACCGCGATTTTGGACATTTTGAAGGAGCAGTACAGCATCGACGAAGAAGACTTCATCTCCGCCGAACTGGAAGCTGTTCCTGCGGGCCATGCGCGCGACTTGGGCTTCGACCGCAGCATGATTATGGGTTATGGCCACGACGACCGCGTGTGCGCGTATCCGTCGATGGCGGCTGTGCTGAATTATGAAGGCACGCCGGAATACACCCTCGCGGCGGTGCTGACCGACAAGGAAGAAATCGGCAGCGTCGGCGCAACGGGCATGGGCGCTATGTACTTTGAGAACACGATGGCGGAACTGATTGCCTGTGTGACGGGCGAGGACAAGCCGCTGACCCTGCGCCGCTGCCTGCAGAACAGCCGTATGCTCTCCAGCGACGTGAGCGCGGGCTTTGACCCGAACTTCGCGGGCGTGTTCGAGAAGCGCAACGCGTCCATCGTCGGCAATGGCGTGACGTTCAACAAGTTCACCGGCAGCCGCGGCAAGTCTGGCTCGAATGACGCCAACGCGGAGTTTGTCGCGCAGGTGCGCCGCATCTGCGACGAAGCGAACGTGTGCTGGCAGACGGCGGAGCTGGGCAAGGTGGATGTCGGCGGCGGCGGAACGATTGCCTACATCTGCGCCAAGTACGGCATGAACGTCATCGACTGCGGCATCCCGGTGCTGAGTATGCACGCGCCGTGGGAGGTCATCAGCAAGGTTGACCTGTGGGAAGAATACAAGTGCTACTGCGCGTTCCTGAAGGGCGCACGGGAGTTCTAAGCCAATCAAAAAGGGCGGTTCGGAAGCAAAACACCGAATCGCCCTTTTGCGTACCGTTTTCCTCAATCAGCACGCGGAAGAAGCCTAAAAGTGCGCTCAACTCAATCGCGAAAAGGGAGTCCAGAGGGTCGAAGACCCTTTGGCGGGTCAAGGGCAGCGCCCTTGCGTCACTCCACCGTCACCGATTTTGCCAGATTGCGCGGCTTGTCAACGTCGCAGCCGCGGCTGACCGCCATGTAGTAGGCGAACAGCTGCACGGGGATAATCGCCAGCAGCGGCAGCAAGTCCGACGCAGCGTCCGGGATGACCCAGAGTTCGTCCGCATCCTTCGCGGCGCGGTCGCGCAGGGCTTCCGGGCAGACGATGAGGACTTTCGCGCCGCGGCTCTTTACTTCGCGCACGTTCGACAGCGTTTTATCTGCCAGCTGTTCCTGCGTCAGCAGCGCGCAAACCAGCGTGCCCTGCTCAATCAGCGCGATTGTGCCGTGCTTCAGTTCGCCCGCCGCATACGCTTCGGACATGATGTAGCTGACTTCCTTCAGCTTCAGCGACGCTTCCATTGCCAGCGCGTTGTCCAGCCCGCGCCCGATGTAGAACACATGCTGCCGGTCGTGGTACAGGCTGGAGAAGCGCTGCACCGCGGGTTCGAGCGCCATCACCTGCTCCGCCAGTGCGGGAATGTCCGCCATCTGCCGCAGAAGCTCCGATGCTACGCTCTCCGTTAGATGTCCGCGCTTCACGCCGAGATCAATCGCCAGCAGCACCATCATTTCCACTTGCGTGATGTATGCTTTTGTGCTTGCGACGGCGATTTCCGGCCCCGCGTAGGTGTACATGACGCAATCCCCAGCGGTGCGGGCAATCGATGAGCCGACGACGTTTGTCAGCGCCATCACTTTTGCGCCCAGCCGCTCCGCCTCGCGCATGGCGGCCAGCGTGTCCGCCGTTTCGCCGCTCTGCGAAATGGCAAGGAAGCAGTCGCCCACGCCCAGAATCGGGTTGCGATAGCGGAACTCGGATGCTACATCCACCACCACGGGCAGCCGCGCCAGCTTCTCGATTACATACTTGCCGACGACACCCGCGTGGTACGCTGTGCCGCAGGCGACAATCGTCAGCGTGCGCAGGGAATTCGCTTCTTCCGCCGAAATCGGGAACGCGCCGGGGCGAATCGCCATTTTTTCTGCGTCAACGTGGGCGGAAAACGTCTTTTTCAGTGCGGCGGGCTCTTCGTGAATCTCTTTGAGCATGAAGTGCGCATAGCCGCCTTTTTCTGCCGCTTCCACGTCCCAATCAACGTGAATGGGCTTGAGCGCACGTTCGTTGCCGAAATGGTCGTACACGCGTACGCCACTCCGGGTCAGCACGGCGACTTCACGTTCGTCGAGCAGCTCCACCGTCCGCGTGTGGCGAATCAGCGCTGGAATGTCGCTGCCGACGTACTGTGCGCCGTCGGACAGCCCGACGACAAGCGGGGAATCCTTGCGCGTGCAGTAGAGCGTATCCGGCGCCTCGGCGTTCAGGACGCACAATGCGTAGCTGCCTTCGAGCATTGTCTGCGCGCGCAGAATGGTCGAGAGCATGTCGCCGTCGTAAAGCGTATGCAGCAGATGGGCGATTACCTCCGTGTCCGTTTCGGATACGAACACGCAGCCCTTCGCCTTCAGCTGAGTGCGCAGCTCCTCGTAGTTCTCGATGATGCCGTTGTGGACGACGGCGATATGCCCTTTCATGTCCGTGTGCGGATGGGCGTTGATGTCGTTTGGTTCGCCGTGGGTTGCCCAGCGCGTGTGACCGATGCCGATGGTGCCGGGCAGGGGATTTGATGCCACCCGTGCGGCGAGATTCGCCAGCCGTCCCTTCGCCTTGCTCAGCCGGATGACGCCACCGTCCATGACCGCAATGCCCGCGCTGTCATAGCCGCGGTACTCCAATCGGGAAAGTCCGTCCAATAAAATGTCCTGCGCCTGCTGCGCGCCAATATAGCCAACGATGCCGCACATAGGGAATCGCTCCTTCCAAGTCGAATAAGACGTTATAATACAAGTTCAACCTATTGCATTATACGCCGATTTCGATGAAAATGCAACACCCATGTGCGTCTTTTTTTACGGGTCAGGAAAAATGCCGTTTTGCAGCACTTTTTCGGGGTCAACCGCCGTATCGCCGACGACAATCCGCAGGTGCAGGTGGGCTGGCAGGTCACATTCCTCCGGCATCGTGCGCCCGATGAAGCCAATCGTCTGCCCAGCGCGAACCGGATCGCCCGCGCGAATCGCGTAGAGCATCGACAGGTTCGCATAGCGCACGAGGACGCCGCCGTGGTCGATTTCCGCATACGCGCCGAAAACGCCGCTGTCCGCGCAATTGATGACGGTGCCGTCCGCCATGGCGCTGACTTTCGCGCCCTCCGCCCCGGCGTAATCCGCCGCATCGTGCAGCGCCCACAAGCCCGTGGCGCTGCTTTGCCGCATCCGCGTGTTGTCGAAGGGACGCAGCAGCGTCATGCTTTCGAGCGGCGTGGTAACGCTGCGGACGGTGGGGGAGACCGTCGGCGCGGGCGTGGCGGTCTGCGCACTGTCAAGCGACTGCTGGAGCAGCTGCGCGGCGGATATGTCACCGGAGACAGGCGGGGTCGGCGTGACGCGTGCGAATTCCGCCTGCCGCGTCCACAGCGCCGTGCCGACAATCACCGAGATGCACAACAGCGCCATCAGCAGAAATGTCCACTGCTCCCGGCGCAGATGCAGCGCGCGGAAAAGAGAACGAAAGTGACGGTCAGCCATGAGAAAATCACCTCAACCATGCCGCATGGGGCGTTTTCTCCTATTATGAGCCGGAGAAACCTGTTTTATCCATCCGTGTCAGCTGCGTGCCGGGGTAGTAGTGCGCCAAAATCTCCGCGAAATCCGCGCCGCCCGCCGCCATCGCCTGTGCGCCTGCCTGCGACAAGCCAACACCGTGCCCATATCCGACGGTGTGGAAAACGATGCGGTCGCCATCCGCCTCCCAAGTGAAGTAGGTGCTTCGCAAGGAGAGCGCTTTGCGGAAATCAGCGCCGCGGACAGTTTGACTGCCGACCAGCAGCGTCGCGACGCGCCCGGAAGCAGTCGTGGATTGCAGACGAATCGCGCTGGGCAGCGTGTCCGTTGTCACGCCGCAGCCGGGAAAAGCGCGCAGAAGCAGATCTGCCGCTTCTTCGCAGGTGAAGGACGTGTCAGCGCGGAATCCGGCGTACCCCTCTTCGCCGGGACTGTCTACGCTGACCAGATACGGCTTGGCGGATGCGAACACGGCGGCGGCATCTTCGGTTTTTCCGCCGGAACAGGCGTGGTACAGCACTTCGATGGGCAAGCCGCCGCTGGTGAGCAGCAAGCCGTCTGTTGCGCGGACGGCGCGGTCAATGCGCGCGCGGAGGACGACGTACTCGCTGCCCCAGCGGGCGTGCAGCTGCGCATCCGTCTGGTATGCCTGACAGCACGCGCTGTCCGTGCAGATATCGCAGTCCGGGTGGCGGACGCACCCGTTTCCGCCGAACGCGCGGCTCTGCGCGACGGCACGCGTCCGGGCGGCGATGGCTTGACATTTGAGCGCTTCCGGCGCGTAATTCGCGGGCATCTCCGCCGCTAATGCGCCGAAAACGTAGTCTTCCAGCGGTAGCAGATGGATTTCCTCCGCATCGGCGAAGTAGACCCGGAGTGTTAAGCCGCTGTCAAGCGCGGAATCGGTCGGCGCGGCACAGGAAGAAAGCATCAGGATACACACAAGAAACGACAACAGCTGTTTTTGTTTCATGGGCACACAACCTTTTCGCAGAAATTTCGGGAAATGTTCGGATTGCACAAATCGCCGCACGGGGGAAACAGTTTTCGCTCCGACGGCGCAAAACCAGTTTATGCGCGGAAAATTTCGTGCATGAGCAGGAATTTATGTCGGCAATGGCGAAATACTTACCGCATCGTCTACGGTCAAAATGAACGCACTTTCCGAAAATCGCAAAAAATGCAGAAGAAAATGCTGAATATGACTTGACGAAAATGCATAAAAGTGATTCAATAGTAAGTGAAAAGAGTGAAGAAAGCAAACGCGGCTCTCCGTGATTGCAGGCGGAGGAACGCAACGCAAGCAAAGGCAGGTGTAACTATGCGCTACAACGGCCCGACCGCCGCGGTGCGGGACCAGTTCCATCAGGGAACGAACCGCAGAGCCTATGAGATGCTCGGCGCGCACCCGGTGACGCAGGACGGACAGGAAATGTGGCATTTCGCTGTCTGGGCGCCGAACGCGCGGGCGGTTTCTCTCATTGGCGAATTCAACCAGTGGGACAGGAAAAAAACGCCCATGCAGAAGGTCTACGACGGTACATGGGAAGTGCGGCTGCCCGCGAAAACCTTCGACGTGAAGAGCGACCCGAAACGCTATGATTATCCCGACGCTGCAAAGAAACTGACAACCTACAAATATTGCATTCAGGCGCAGGACGGAACGTGGCAGGACAAGGCTGACCCCTATGGGTTCGCCATGCAGATGCGCCCCGACACTGCCAGCCGTATTTACGACCTGAGCGGCTACCGCTGGGGCGACGCAGACTGGATGGAGGCACGCAAATCCTACGACCCGTACCACAGTCCGGTGAACATCTACGAGATGCACCTTGGCTCGTGGCGGCGGCACAAGGATGGCACGTTCCTGACGTATACGGAGATTGCCGAACAGCTCGTGCCGTACCTCAAAGAAATGGGCTACACGCATGTGGAGTTCATGCCGGTGATGGAGCATCCGCTGGATATGTCGTGGGGCTATCAGGTGTCCGGCTACTATGCGGCGACGGCGCGCTTCGGCGAACCGAAGGAGCTGATGGCGCTCATTGACGCGCTGCATCAGGCGGGCATCGGCGTGCTGCTGGACTGGGTTCCCGCGCATTTCCCGCGTGACGCAATGGGACTGCGCCGCTTTGACGGTACGCCCTGCTATGAGCATCCCGATCCCCGGCGCGGCGATATGCCACAGTGGGGGACGCACATGTTCGACTATGCGCGCGGCGAGGTCAACTCGTTCATGCTCTCCAACGCCTGCTTCTGGCTGGAATGGTATCACGCCGATGGGCTGCGCGTGGATGCGGTCACGTCCATGCTGATGTACGACTTCTGCCGTGAGCCGGGGCAATGGCTGCCCAACAAGTACGGCGGACACGAGAATCTCGATGCCATCGCCTTCCTGCGGCGGATGAACGAAACCGTCTACCGTGATTTCCCTGGTGTGATGATGGTGGCGGAGGAATCCAGCGCCTATCCGATGGTCACGCGCCCGATTTATCTGGGCGGGCTGGGCTTCGGGTTCAAGTGGAACATGGGCTGGATGAATGATATGCTGGCGTATATCAAGCTCGACCCGGTCTACCGCAAGTATCACCACGATAAGCTGACGTTCTCGCTGATGTACGCCTTCTCGGAAAACTACATCCTGCCGTTTAGCCACGACGAGGTGGTACACGGCAAGCACTCGATGCTGGACAAGCAGCCGGGCGACTTGTGGAAGAAGTTCGCGGGACTTCGCGCACTGTATGGCTACACGATGGCGCATCCGGGCAAGAAGCTGCTGTTCATGGGCGGCGAGTTTGGGCACTTCATCGAGTGGAAGTATGACGACCAGCTGGACTGGTTCCTGCTGCTGTACGAGAATCATCCGCAGGTGCAGCAGTGCTGCAAGCGCCTGAACGAAATCTACCGCACGACGCCCGCGCTCTACCAGATTGATGACAGCTGGGACGGCTTCCAGTGGATTCAGGCGAACGACAGCGATAACTCCATCGTTGCGTTCCTGCGCACGGATAAGCGGGGCAACTCGCTCCTGTGCGTGACGAACTTCACGCCTGTGTTCCATCCGCAGTACCGCATTGGGCTGCCGCAGATGGGGACGCTGACGGAGTGCTTCAACACCGACCGCAAGGAATACGGCGGCTCGAATCAGTACAACAACTGGGCGATTCGCACGGAAGAAGAGCAGCTTCAGGATTTCCAATACAGCTGCGATATCTGCGTGCCGCCGCTCGCGACGGTCTACTTCACCTACCAGCGCGACCCGCTGCCGGAGAAGGCGAAGAAAGCGCGCGTTATCCCGGAAATCGCGGATGTGCCGCCAAAAAAAGCATCCCAAACGGCAAAGAAACCGCAGCCCCTGCCGGAAAAGTCCGCCGGCAAAGCCAATTCCATTTCCATCGGCTGAATCGGCGCTCGTCGCAATCAGGGGAGGAGCGAAAGCGCTGTTTCACATACATCACCGTGCCACCTGATGCACCGAGGGCGGCGCGAATCCTGCACGGTCGGTGCGCTTCGCAAGAAACAAGGATGAAGGAGCGTGTTCTCATCATGAAAAAGAAGACCTGTGTTGCCATGCTGCTGGCAGGCGGACAGGGCAGCCGTCTGGGTGTCCTGACTAAGAAGGTGGCAAAGCCGGCTGTTCCCTACGGCGGCAAGTACCGCATCATTGACTTCCCGCTGTCCAACTGCACCAACAGCGGCATTGACACCGTGGGCGTGCTGACGCAGTATATGCCGCTGGAACTGAATTCCTATATCGGCTCCGGCGCACCGTGGGATTTGGACTTGTCCACCGGCGGCGTGTTCGTCCTGCCGCCCTATCAGACGGGCAAGACGGGCGACTGGTATCGCGGCACGGCAAACGCCATCTATCAGAACATGGCGTTTATCGAGCAGTATGACCCGGATTACGTCCTGATTCTCTCCGGCGACCATATTTATAAGATGGACTACAATGCCATGCTGCAGTACCACATCCGCAAAGGCGCGGATGCGACGATTGCTGTGCGCCCTGTGCCGTGGGAAGAAGCGAGCCGCTTCGGCATCATGAATACGGACGCGGACGACAACATTGTTGAATTTGAAGAAAAGCCCAAGCAGCCCAAGTCCAACAAGGCGTCCATGGGCATTTACATCTTCTCGTGGGCGAAGCTCCGCGCGTACCTGACCGCGGACGAGGCTGACAAGACGTCCGCCAACGACTTCGGCAAGAACATCATCCCCGCGATGCTGAACGACAAGCAGGTCATGGTGGCATACAACTTCGAGGGCTACTGGAAGGACGTCGGCACGATTGAGTCCCTGTGGGAAGCGAACATGGACTTGCTCAGCGTGCCCATGCCGATTGACCTGCATGACAAGAAGTGGCGCATCTATGCCAAGAATCCGGGCCTTGCGCCGCACTACATCGCCAAGGGCGCTGTCGTGAGCGATTCGCTGGTTACGGAAGGCTCGGAAGTCTACGGCTCTGTGCAGCACTCCGTGATTTTCGCAGGCGTGACCATTGAAGAGGGTGCAAGCGTCATTGACTCGGTTGTCATGCCCTATGCGGTCATCAAGCGCGGCGCGGTTGTCCGCCGGGCGATTGTGGCGGAGAATGCCGTGATCGGTGCGGGCTGCGTGGTCGGCGAAGAGACGGGCAATATCGCCGTCGTCGGTCAGGGCGTCACCCTTCCCGCCGGTGTCAGCGTGACCGCGGGTCAGCAGGTGGACGAAAACACCAAATTCTGATAATCACAGCAGCGGAAAGGATGTAAGAAAATGAAAAACGTAATGGGTGTTATCTACACCGGCGAAAATGACGCCAATCTGCGCGAGCTGACCCTGACCCGCGCCATCGCGGCGCTGCCTGTGGGCGGCCGCTACCGCGTCATTGACTTCCTGCTGTCCTCGATGGTCAACGGCGGCATCAAGAACGTCGGCGTCATCATGCAGAAGAATTATCACTCCCTGATGGATCACATCGGCTCCGGCAAGGAGTGGGATCTGCACGGGAAGAATGACGGTCTCAAGGTGCTGCCGCCGTTCCTGACGCGCGAAAATGTTGGCGTGTACTCTGGTATGCTGGATGCGCTGCGCTCCAACACCAACTATCTCTCCCGCTCCAAGCAGGAATATCTGGTGCTGAGCAACTCCAACATCATCTACAACGCGAATATCGCGGAGTTTGTGGCGTATCATCAGAACAGCGGCGCGGACATCACCATCATGTACACCGCTGATCCGAACATGCAGCGCGATGAACTGGGCTGCTATCTGGCGGTGGACGAAAGCGGCATGGTGACGGACATGGAAGTTGATCCGACGCATCCGAACCTGCCGCTGACGAGCATGGAGGTCGTCGTGATGAAGCGTGAGCTGCTGCGCACGCTGGTGGACAAGGGCGTGGCGCACGGCTATCATGACTTCAACCGTGATGTGCTGCTCCGTCTGGTGACGGAAGGCACGGCGCGCGTGAATGCGTGGGCGTATACTGGTCTGTGCTGGCGCATGGACTCCGTGCAGAGCTACTTCAAGTTCAATATGGATATGCTGGATACCCAGATTCGCCATCGTCTGTTCACGGCGGAGCTGCCTGTGTACACCAAGGTTCGCGACGAGATGCCCGCCCGCTATGGCGACAATGTGACCGTCGTCAACTCGCTGGTGGCGGATGGCTGCATCATCGAAGGCACGGTGGAAAACTCTGTGCTGGCGCGCGGCGTGCGCATTGCCCCCGGTGCGCATGTGAAGAACTGCATCATCATGCAGGATGGTCAGGTGCACAACGACGCTTCCATCGAAAACTGCATTCTGGACAAGCAGACGGTCATCAAGCGCAGCGCGCGGCTCATCGGCCCGGCGGCATACCCGATTGTTATCGCGAAGAATGTTGTCATCTAACAAACGAATCGCCTGAATCACTGACGCGGTTCGGATTTGCAAACCGCGCCAATATGTGCTATACTATTGGTGCGGTTTGTTATTTCCCGTAATTTTTTCCCTTGCCCCCGGCAGGAAATATTTCTGATGGAGGATAGAAACGATGAAGATTCTCTTTACGGCGAGCGAGTGCGTCCCGTTTATCAAGACCGGCGGTCTGGCGGATGTTGTCGGCGCGCTGGCGCCCGTTCTGGCGAAGCAGGGTCACGACGTGCGCGTGATGCTGCCCCTGTATGCGGCGGTGCCGAAGCAGTATGTTGACCAGATGACCCATGTGACCGACTTTGAGGTCGCGCTGGGCTGGCGCCGTCAGTACTGCGGCATTGAACTGCTGGAAAAGGACGGCGTGAAGTTCTACTTTGTGGACAACAAGTTCTATTTTGGCCGTCCGTATATCTACGGCATGGGCGGCGACGAGTACGAACGCTTTGGTTTCTTCTGCCGCGCGGCGCTGAACGCCCTGCCGCTGCTGGACTTCCAGCCCGACGTGATTCATGCGCATGACTGGCAGTCCGGCATGGTGCCCGCACTGCTGAAAATTCAGTATGCGCACCTGCCGTTCTTCGCGAACATCAAGACCATGTTCACCATCCACAATCTGCAGTATCAGGGCGTGTTCGGCATCCGCGAAGTGCAGGATGTGCTGGGTCTGGGCGACAGCCTGTGGACGGACGACAAGCTGGAATGCTACGGCTGCGCGAACTTCATGAAGGCTGCGCTGGTGTATTCCGACATCATCACCACCGTTAGCCCGTCTTATGCCGAGGAAATTCAGACGGCATACTACGGTGAGCGGCTGGATGGTCTGCTCCGCGCGCGCAAGCACGAAGTGTTCGGCGTGCTCAATGGTATCGATATGGCGGACTACAATCCCGCGACGGACGCGCGCATTCCGGCGGAATATACCGCGGATGACCTGTCCGGCAAGGCAAAGTGCAAGGCGGAACTGCAGGAAAAGCTCGGTTTGACCGTTGACCCGAATATGCCGATTATCGGCATGGTGGGCCGCCTGAGCAGCCAGAAGGGGCTTGACCTTGTGGACTACATCATCGGCGACCTGATGAGCGAGAACGTGCAGCTGGTTGTGCTGGGCATGGGCGAAAGCCGCTATGTCAACCTGTTCTCGTGGGCAGAGGGCGAGTTCAAGGGCAAGGTCGCGGCGCGGTTTGCGATGGACCACGCGCTGGCGCATCAAATCTACGCGGGCTGCGACATGTTCCTTATGCCCAGCCAGTTCGAGCCGTGCGGCTTGAGCCAGCTGATTGCCCTGCGCTACGGCACAGTGCCGATTGTCCGCGAGACGGGCGGTCTGCGCGACACGGTGCTGTCCTACAACGAGTACACCGGCGACGGCAATGGCTTCACGTTCTTCAACTACAACGCCAATGACATGCTCAATGTCATCAACCGTGCCATCGACTACTACGAGAACCACAAGGATGTGTGGCACACGCTCCAGCAGCGCGGCATGACTGGCGATTACAGCTGGACGAACTCCTCCAAGAAATATATGGAACTGTACGAAGGCTTGGTGAGCGGGCGTTTCGACCATGACTCCGCATCGAATCAGGAGAAAGCATCTTCTGACGACGACGCGGAGGCAAACCCAGTGGTCGTCCCGTATCCGTATGAGAAGGAAGAACCCGTGAAGCCCAAGCGCGTCCGCCGCACAAAGGAGCAGATTGCGGCCGACAAGGCGGCGAAGGAAGCGGAGAAGGCAGCCAAGGAAGCTGCGAAAGCCGCCGAAGCGCCTGCAAAGCCTGCCCGCAAGCGCCGCACAAAGGCGGAAATTGAAGCTGACAAGGCGGCAAAAGCCGCTGCGGCGGAAGTGACCGCGGAAGCCCCCGCGAAGCCCGCCCGCAAGCGCCGCACGAAGGCGGAAATCGAGGCGGACAAGGCGGCGAAGGAAGCGGCAAAGCCAGACAAACCTGCCCGCAAGCCGCGCGCGAAGAAAGCGGAAACGCAGGAATAATCCGCATCATCCGACAGGCGTTCTGACCTGAACCCAACAGGTCGGAGCGCCTGCCTTTTTGTGCGTGACGGAAATTTCCAGCGCGGTTTGTTACAATCTGCATGACACGCCGGGCGCTTTCTGCTACAATGGAGGAGAAGTACCACCACAAGGAGGATTTTCCCGTGCAATTTCGATACCAGCGGGCGCTGTGCCTGCTTCTGATGCTTTTCCTGATTTTGTCGGCTGTACCCGGAACGTCCGGCTTACCCGCTGCGCTCGCCGAGGATACAGCGGATGTTGCCGTACAGTCCGCGCCGCTGGAGCGGAGCGCTGCCACACGCAACGGCATGGTGCGTGTGCGCCTGCTGTCCATTGGCAGCAATCCCGCGTCGCTCACGGTGACGGCAGTCGGCGCAATGGCGGTCAGCGGCGGGCAGACGATGGCGCTGGCGAATGGCGAGAAAGTCAGCATCAGCCACAGCAGCGCGACGGGCGAAATCCGCCTGACGCGGGGCAGCGAGACGGTCAGCATGGGGCGGGAGATGGCGCTCAGGCGGCGGCAGACGGACGGCGGATTCCGCATTGCACAGGCAAGAAGACCGCAAAACGTCTACCCTGGTGACCTGCACCTTGTGTCGAAGCTGGAAAGCGGGACGTATCGGCTCTATGTCGTGGCGAATGTGTACATCGAATCGTACCTCTATGGCGTCGTGCCGTATGAAATGGGGTCATCATCGGCGCTGGAAGCATTGAAAGCACAGGCAGTTGCGGCGCGGACGTACACCGTGCGCGCCATGAATGCGAACGCATCGAAGGTCTACGACGTCGTGGACACGACCGCTGACCAGGTGTACAACGGCAGTCCGGCGGAGCGCGACCGGGCGGCGGAGGCGGTGGACGCAACGCGCGGCATTGTCGCCATGAACGACGGCAAGCTGACCGGGACGTACTACACCGCGTCCAACGGCGGACAGACCGAATCCGCCCGCAACGCGTGGGGCTCATCCGGTGTGAATTACCTGACGGTTAAGGACGACCCGTTCGACCGCATGAACCCGTACAGCAGCACACGCAAGATGACGATTTACGCTGCATTTTCCCACGCGAGCCAGAATCAAAGCCTGACGCGCCTGTTGCAGGCGAAAGCGCCGGACGCGACGATTCTGCGCATCGAGGCCGTTACGCCGCACACACCGAAGTACGCCGCGCCCAGCCGCTTATATACGAAGCTGGATTTTGACGTGACGGCGCTTGTGGATGGCGAAACACGCCGACTGACGCTGACGTTCGACATTTTCAGCGAGCTGGAAAGCGCACTCAATCTGTCCATTAACACGACGAAAAACGAACTCTGGTCGGTCAAGGCAGATGGGGAGACGTTTGTGCTGACCGTCAGGCGCTACGGACACGGCATCGGCATGAGCCAGCGCGGGGCGCAGCAGATGGCGAACCTGGGCTATACCTACGACCAGATTCTCGGCTTCTATTACGAGAACTGCGTGCGAATGCAGTACACCTTCACGCACACGATTCTGCCGCCCGTGGGCGACGCGCCCGTGACGGCGACTGAAGCCCCCGCGACGATTTCGCCTGCCGCGCCTAATCAGGCCATGGTGACGCTGGTGAATGTGGAGGATGTCCTGAACGTGCGCCTGACCGCCTCGGACAACGGCGCGTTGCTGACGACGCTACCCGCCGGAACAGCCGTGACTGTACTGGCGAAGGGCGATCATTGGACGCTCATCCGCTTCGGGCGGATTGTCGGCTACGTCCGCACGGAAAACCTGACGTTCACCGGCACGCCGCCGACGCAGAGCGACGAAAACCCGACACCCATCACCCGCTGGGCGACCGTGACCGGCACGAATTCACTGAATCTGCGCGCGTCCGGCAGCTACGATGCGGCGGTGCAGTCCACCATCCCCGGCGGCGCGGTTCTGTGCGTGTTCGTGGTGGAAAACGGCTGGGCGAGCATACAGTATGGCGCGAAAACAGGCTACTGCGCGGCGGAGTATCTCACGTTCAGCGATACTTATCCGGGCAAAACGAGCCAGACCGGGCGTTCTGCGATGGTCAGGACGGCGACAGCGCTTCGGGCGACCCCGTCTACTGCTGCGGCGGTGCTGATGACCCTGCCGCAGGGTGTTCAAATTGCCGTGCAGAGCAGCGACGGCAGCTGGTGCCGCGTGACGGCGGGTGGCATTGACGGCTATGTGCTGGCAAGCAGCCTTGATTTCAGCGCCGTCGGCATCGAATTGACGCCTGTGCCGACGACAAGCGGCGAACAGACCGCGATTGTCAATTCCACCGCCTCGACGCTCAACCTCCGGCAGGGCGCGGGCACGGAATCCCCCGTGCTGGCGGAAATCCCGAAGGGAACGAGCATCATCGTCACGGCATACGGCGAAACGTGGTGTGCCGTTCGCTGGGGCAGCCTGACCGGGTACGTCATGACGCAGTACCTGCGCTTTGATGTGCCGACGGCGACGCCCACACCGGGCGGGACGCCCACACCGGGCGCAACGCCCGAACCGACGGCATCCCCCGAGCCAAGCGAAGCGCCAACGCCTGTCCCAGCTGCGTCCGAACCGCCTGCAAAGGTGGAGGATGACGTGTCAGCTGGCAGCTACGTTGCGTGGGTGAGTGCGGACAATGCGCCGCTTCGCCAGACGATGGCTGCGGATGCGGCAGTGCTGGCGACAATCCCGCGAGGAACGCAGGTGACGGTGCTTGCACAGAGCGGCAATTGGTGCTATGCCGCGGTCGGGCAGATGACGGGCTATTTCACGGCGGATACGCTCTCCTGCGAGCAGCCGGACGCGCCGCTGGGGCAGAAATACGTCAGCACAAAGTCGGATTCGCTGGCGATGCGGCAGTCGCCCAATGCGGGCGCATCGATTGTGCAGTGGCTTCCGCGCGGCGCACTGGTGACATTCATTTCGCAGGAAAACGGCTGGAGTTACATCCGCTACGGCGGCAAAGAGGGCTACTGCGCGTCGCAGTATTTGAGCGACAGCGCGCCCGGTGCGGTCGTCATCAGCGATACGCCGATCCTGGACGTGACGCTGGAAAAAGTGACTGGGTGGACAGCGAGCATCCGCCAAGCAGAAACGCTCTACCAGTGGTGCAGCGCCGATGCGCCCGAAACGGCGAAAGTCGAAGCGGATTTGGTGCTGACCGTGCTGGAAAAGGGCGAAATCTGGTGCCGTGTGCGGACAGAAGAAGGGGAGGAAGGCTATTGTCTGACAAGCCGATTGACGCTGATTGCGCCGGAGAACTGACCATCCTGCCCGGCGAACGGGTGGACGAATTGCAGCAGGCGGGGCTGCGCATCCTGCAAAAGGAGCAGGGTTTCCGCTTCGGCATGGATGCCGTACTGCTGTCGAGCTTCGTGCGGGCGGAAAGCCGCGACCGCTGTGCTGATTTTGGCACGGGGACGGGTATCCTGCCGCTGCTGCTGGCAGGCATGGGGCGCGCGAAAAGCGTCGATGCGTTTGAAATTCAGCCGGATATGGCGGATATGGCGCGGCGGAGCGTGCTGCTCAACGGGCTGGAACATATCATCCGCATCCACGCTCTGCCGGTGGAGCGCGCCGACGAGGTGCTTGCGCCCGGAAGCATCGACGTAATTGTGTGCAATCCGCCGTATGGGCATCATGGCACGACACTGCCGAATCCGGCGCAGACGCTGTCCTTGGCGCGCCATCAGCAGAAAAGTGGGCTGACGGCGTGGTTCAAGATGGCGTATCAGCTGCTGCGCGGCAAGGGGCGGATGGCGGTCATCTACCCGGCAGCGCGGATGCTGGAAGTGATGAAGGACATGGAGAAAGCCGGGCTTGCGCCGAAGCGGTTCCAGCTGATTTACCCCTCGGCGCAGAAGGCGGCGAATCTGGTGATGATTGAGGCGCTCAAGGATGCGCGCCCGATGCTGCACCCCGAACCGCCGCTGATGATTTACGAGCCGGACGGCACACTGACTGCGCCGCTGCGGAAGATTTACGCCATGGAGCGTGCATCAGGGGTTCATGCGGGCGACGGCGAAATTCAGCACGCCCGCGAACGTCACCCACAGCAGGTACGGCATGAGCAGCCATCCGGCGAGGGGCTTCTGCTGCCCGAACTGCACTGCCATGATGAAAATCAGGCAGAGCAGCAGAATCAGCCAAAAGAAGGAAAGCCCAAGCGCCTTCAGGATAAAGAACAGCACGGGCCACATCAGGTTGACGGCTAACTGGGCGATATACAGCCCCAGCAGCAGGAAACGGTCGCGCCCCTGTGCGCGCAGGACGAGCCACATGCAGTACGCCATCAGCGCATAGAGGATGCTCCAAACGATGGGGAAGAGCCAGCCCGGCGGCGCAAAGCCGGGTTTGCTCAGAGTGCGGAAGAAGTCCATGCCGTCGCGGGTGAGGTAGCCGACGAGCGCCCCTGCGCCAAGCGTGGCGGCTTCCAGCGCGACGAGTGAGCGCCAAGTGGCCTTTTTGCCTTGCTGCGTCAAAGTTATCGCCTCCTATGACACGGATAGCCTATGTCATCAGGCAGCGCAGCATACAGGAAAGAAGCGGAGGAAACACAGATTATGGGAAGCGTTTTGGTCATCGGCGGCGGCGCAGCGGGATTGGCGGCGGCGATTGCAGCGGCGGAATGCGGCGATACGGTCACGGTGGCGGAAAAAATGGATCGCGTTGGCAAAAAAATCCTCGCGACGGGCAACGGCCGCTGCAACCTGATGAACACGGGTGCGCCGCGCTATCCGGGAAATGCGGCGTTCGCGGCGGATGTGCTGTCTCACTGCGGCGCAGAGGCACAGAAAGCCTTCTGGGAGCATCTTGGACTGCGGCTTCGGCAGGAAGAGGCGGGGCGCGTGTACCCCGTCAGTTCGCAGGCTTCAAGTGTGCTGGATGCGCTCCGCCTGCAATTGACCGCCCTGCATGTGCGGGTGGTGACGGGCGTGTCCATCACGGCACTGCAACGTGAAAATGATGGCTGGACGGCGCTCTCGGCGGATGGGCAGCGCTTTCGGGCGAACCGCGTTATCATCAGCGGCGGCGGATGCGCCCAGCCCAAGCTCGGCAGCGATGGCAGCGCCCTGCGTCTGCTGACGAATCTCGGCTGCCCCGCGACGACTTTCGCGCCCGCGCTGACGCAGATTATCACAGATAGCACGTCAATCAAGGGGCTGAGCGGCATCCGCGTCAAGGCACAGGTGGCGGTTATCGACCGGAAAAGCGTCCTGCACGAGGAGGACGGCGAGCTGCTGTTCGCGGATTACGGCGTCAGCGGCGTGTGCGTGATGCAGTGCGCGCGGTATGCAAAGGAAGGGCGGATGCTTCGCGTGTCGCTGGTGAAGGGCATGGGTTTCGCGGATGCGGGCGATTTCCGCCGCGAACTGCACCGCCGCCGGAGAGACTGGGCGCAGCGCCCGATGGCGGAGATGCTGACCGGGCTGTGCGTGCCGCGATTGTCGGCGGCGCTGATGCGTCAGGCGGATTGGCGCGTAACCGAAAGCAGCCTGTGCGGGCAAATGACAGCGGACATGGCGGAGCGCCTGACGAAAACGGCGGATGCGTGGCTGCTGCCGATTCGCGGCGTGAAGGGCTTCGAGAGTGCACAGGTGGCGTCGGGCGGGGCGTCGGTCGCGGATTTTGACCCGGCGACATTGCAAAATCGCCGCCTGCCGGGACTGTACGCGGCGGGCGAGGTGCTGGATGTGGACGGCGACTGCGGCGGCTTCAACCTGATGTTTGCTTTCGGAAGCGGCATTCTGGCGGGTCTGGACGGGCGAAATGTCCCGTGGACACATGAAAATGCGCAGAAAAGCTGATTTTTCTCGAAAAAAAGTGATTTTCCCTCTTGACAAATCGCTGAATCGCGCTATAATATTATCTGCTGATGCAAACGCCGCTCATGAGGCGGACGGATGCTTCGCAGATGTGCACCATTAGCTCAGTTGGTAGAGCACCTGACTCTTAATCAGGGTGTCTAGGGTTCGAGTCCCTAATGGTGTACAGCTGCATGACCCTGCTTGCAGGGTCTATGCACCATTAGCTCAGTTGGTAGAGCACCTGACTCTTAATCAGGGTGTCTAGGGTTCGAGTCCCTAATGGTGTACCACATGCCGAATCGCAATCGCGGTTCGGTATTTTTGTGTCCGGAAAACGGCACGCGCGACAAATTTTCTTCCCCAAAGGTGCGGAAAACCCTTGTCGGACAGGGCGAAAATATGGTATAATACACTGGTTGTGTCTGTAAAGGACGCTTCATTCGGTATGCCTGTCTTTTTCGGGCATATGAAGGAGGAAATGCCTTTGACCCTGCGCGAAGAAGCGCCGATGACCAAAGATGATGCACGCCGCCTGAATCCACTCCAGCTGGCGTATATCGGGGATACGGTCTATGATTTGCTGACTCGGTCGCGACTGCTGTACCGGGGGTATAATCTGCATCACTGCCATCAGGCGGCGGTCACGGTCGTCAATGCACACGCACAGGCGGAGGCTTTGACACGCATCGAGGGAGCGCTGACCGAGGAAGAGAACGCCATTGTCCGCCGTGGGCGCAATACTCACGCGCACCACGCTGCCCCCAGAAATCAGACCGCCATGGACTATCAGGCGGCAACGGCGCTGGAAGCCCTCGTCGGGTATTTGTACCTGACTGGGCAGGAGACGCGGCTGCTTGAATTGTTCCGAAAAAGTCAGGAGGTTGCATCATGCCCCGCTCAACCATGAAAGTTGCCCTGATTCGCCATACGCTTTCGCCGGAGGAGGTCGTGGCGCTCGGCGCTCGGCTGTGCTACTCCCGTGCGACGGTGGACAGCTTGCAGCAGCGCGTCAGCCGTGACGACCAGAGCGAGTTCGTCAGCCGGATTTTGTCGATGGGGCATGAATCCGTGCTGGAACATGCCAGCTTCACCTTTGCGATGGAGGGCGTTTCGCGCGTCCTGCTGGCGCAGATTACCCGCCACCGGCTCGCCAGTTTCTCGGTGCAGAGCCAGCGCTACGTCAGCTACGAGAAGGGCTTCGGCTACATCGTTCCGCCGAAAATCGAGGCGCTGGGTGAAGACGCCGTCGCGGAGTTTGAGCGGCAGATGGACACCATGCACCAGTGGTATACTGGGTGGCAGGAGAAGCTCGGCGCGGGCGAGGGCGGCAATGAGGATGCTCGATTCGTGCTGCCCGGCGCTTGCGAAACGCGCATGATGGTGACGATGAACGTGCGCGAGCTGCGGCACTTCTTCAGCCTGCGCATGTGCAGCCGCGCACAGTGGGAAATCCGCGCGCTGGCGACGGAGATGCACCGCCTGTGCATGGAAATTGCCCCGGCGCTGTTTGCGGACGCGGGGCCCGGATGTCTGCGCGGCGCGTGTCCGGAAGGGGAAAAATCCTGCGGCAAGGCAGGGGAGATTCGCCGGACAAGGCGCGAATGGCTCGATTCGCTGGCAGACGAACAGAAAAAGCAGAATCAATCAACCGACAATGAATAAGAATAGAGGAATTTGAAATATGGCATACTATGACAATGCACCGTCCCACAAGCCGCAGGGCAAGAAGTCCTTTGGGCGCGAAAAGTGGGTGGAAGAAGGCTCGGAGTACCGCGGGGCGCGCCACGGCGGCCGTCCCAGCGGCAAGCGCGACGACAACCGTGCGTATGGCGAAAAGAAGTCGTTCGGCGACCGCAAGCCTTACGGCGAGAAGAAGTCGTTCGGCGACCGCAAGCCCTACGGCGAGAAGAAGTCGTTTGGCGACCGCAAGCCCTACGGCGAGAAGAAGTCGTTCGGCGACCGCAAGCCCTACGGCGAGAAGAAGTCCTATGACGACCGGAAACCCTACGAGCGCCGCGACCGCTATGATCGCCGCCCGGAAATGACCGACGAGCGTCCGGCACCGTCCTACCGCGATTCGGAGTATCGCCCGGTGGCTGTTGCGCCCGTGATGGCGCAGCCCGTGGCGGAAGAAGCAGTGCAGGAGAACCTGCTGGCAGGGCGCAACCCGATTCGTGAGGCGCTCAAGGCGGGTCGTGATATCGAAAAGCTACTGGTGCAGAAGGGCGAGCTGACCGGCTCTGCGCGCGAAATCGTGCAGATGGCGAAGGAAGCGCACATCCCGGTGCAGGAAGTGGAACATCAGCGCCTGAACGAGCTGGCGAAGAACCATCAGGGCATGGTGGCGTTCGCGTCGGCGTACCAGTACAGCACGGTCGAGGCGATGCTGGCGGAAGCGGAGGAAAAGGGCGAAGACCCGTTCCTGATTCTGCTGGATGGCATCACCGACCCGCACAATCTGGGTGCGATTATCCGCAGCGCCGAGTGCGTGGGCGCGCACGGCGTCATTGTGCCGGAACGCCGCGCAGTCGGGCTGACCCCGGCAGCAGTCAAGGCATCCGCGGGCGCGATTGAGCACATCAAGGTTGCGCGCGTTGTGAACATGACCCGTGTGATTGAAATGCTCAAGGCGCGCAACATCTGGACATACGCACTGACGATGGACGGCACGGATTACGAGAAGGTCAACTTCAAGGGCGGCGTGGCGCTGGTTGTCGGCAGCGAGGGCGAAGGCATCAGCCATCTCGTGCTGGAAAACTGCGACCAGAAGGTGTCCCTGCCGATGGCGGGGCATCTGGACAGCTTGAATGCGTCCGTTGCGGCGGGCGTGGTGATGTACCGCGTGCTGTCCAGCCGCCGGGCATGAAACCGCTGCTGATTGTCGATGGCTACAACGTCATTGGTGCGTGGAGCGAGGCGGAGAAGAAAGGCTGGCCGCTGGACGAATCGCGCGACCGGCTGATGCGCCAATTGGAGGACTACGCCGGATTTTCGGGCGAGGAAATCCTGCTGGTGTTTGACGGTTACCAGTCCGAGCGCACGACGACGACCGAGGAGAAGCACGGCGATTTGACGCTGATTTTCACCCGCCACGGCGAAACGGCGGACAGCTACATCGAGCGCGCCGCGGCGCAGACCCCGCGCTATCGGGAACTGCGCGTCGCTACGTCGGACGGGCTGGAGCAATCGCAGGTGCTGTCCAGCGGCGCGATCCGCATGACCAGCCGGGAACTGCTGCGCGAACTTCGCGAAATGCGCAAAAGCGGCATGTCGGCGCACCAGAATCAGCCCAACATGAACCGAAACACGATTTTTTCCCGAATGCCGGAGGACATCCGCGCACGGCTGGAAAAGCTGCGGCGCGGAGAGTGAAGCGGGAGACGCGCCCTGCGCCGCCCGAAAAGCAGGTGAACAGTTTGTCAGACGATCGAATGAATGCAATGAATCAGGACAATGACCCGATGGAGCAGGAAGAGCCGATGCTGCCGGAAGACGATGCATTTTTGCTGGATTTTCCGTTGAGACAGGCTGTGCCCGGCGAACCGGAACAGCCTGCTTCCGTGCCGCTGCTGAGCAGCAGTGCCGCCCATTCGGTCTATGAGGGCATGACGGACGAGGACGTGGTGGCGCTGTGCCGCACGGGGGACTCGGTGGCGGTGGAATATCTGCTGAACAAGTACAAGAACTTCGTCCGTTCCAAGGCGCGCAGCTACTTTCTCATCGGCGCGGATCACGAGGACATCGTGCAGGAAGGCATGATTGGACTCTACAAGGCGATTCGCGACTTCCGGCCGGAGAAACTTGCGTCCTTCCGCGCCTTTGCCGAACTGTGCATCACGCGCCAAATTATCACTGCCATCAAAACCGCGACGCGACAGAAGCATATTCCGCTGAACAGCTATGTGTCGCTCAACAAACCGCTGTACGACGAGGAAAGCGACCGCACGCTGCTGGACGTCTGCGCTGAAGGGCATTCGTCGAACCCGGAAGAGCTGATAATCAGTCAGGAGGATTTGCGCGGTATCCATCAGCGCATTGACGAGGTGCTGTCGGATTTAGAACAGGAAGTGCTGGCGGCGTATCTGGACGGGAAAAGCTATCAGGAAATCGCGGACAACCTGGGTCGCCACGTCAAGAGCATCGACAACGCCCTCCAGCGCGTCAAGCGCAAACTCGAACGCTATCTGGAGGACATGGAAGCGCAGAACAACGACTAATACTATTTCCTGCATTCGCCTGTGCCATCTGCTCGCGCCTTGGCGCATTCTCATTTGGAAATAGTATGAATCCACATAAAAATATGCAGAAAAGCAGGAGAGAAACAATTTTCCTCTTGCTTTTTTGCGCTTTTTGCGCTATGATAGATGCCAAGAACAGATGAAGGGAGCAGGAACGCCATGATGAACCGTTTCGCGGTTGGTTATTATTACGCGCTGCATCAAGAAAGCAGGGCGTGATTTGGCGTATTCTCCCGGAGATGAGAAAAGCGCCCTGCTGGCCAGAACATTGGCGGCAGGGCGCTTTCGCTGTTTCAAATTGTAGTGGACAATGATGTCCGGAAGTATGGAGGAAACACCATGATTGTCATCTTGAAGCACGAAGCACGGCAGGAACAGATTGACCGACTGAAACAATTTCTCCTTGGCATGGGGCTGCGCATCGACGAATCGAAAGGCGAAAACAGCACCATTCTGGGGCTGGTAGGCGACACGACGCGCGTGGACGCTGACCTCATTTCCTCGCTGGATGCAGTGGAGGCTGTCCGCCGCGTTCAGGAACCCTACAAGAAAGCAAACCGTAAGTTCCATCCGCAGGATACGATGGTGGATTGCGGCGGCGTGACCATCGGGCACGGCTTGTTCCAGATTATCGCCGGCCCCTGCTCCGTGGAGAGCGAAGAGCAGATGGTCACGGTTGCCAAGGCGGTCAAGGCGGCGGGCGCAACGCTCCTGCGCGGCGGCGCGTTTAAGCCGCGAACCAGCCCGTATGCGTTTCAGGGGCTGCATGAGGACGGTTTGAAGCTGCTGCTGAAAGCGAAGGAAGCAACGGGACTGCCCGTTGTGACGGAAATTATGGACGCCTCACATCTGCCGCTGTTCGACGATGTGGACGTTATTCAGGTTGGCGCGCGCAACATGCAGAATTTCGAGCTGCTGAAGGTGCTGGGCAAGACGCATAAGCCGATTCTGCTCAAGCGCGGGCTGGCGAACACGATTCAGGAGTGGCTGATGAGCGCTGAGTACATCATGGCAGGCGGCAACGACCAAGTCATCCTGTGCGAACGCGGCATCCGCACTTATGAGACGGCGACGCGCAACACGCTGGATTTGTCCTGCATCCCGGTGCTGCGCGAAAAGACGCATCTGCCGATTCTGGTTGATCCCAGCCACGCGACGGGCGTTGCGCGACTGGTGAAACCGATGGCAATGGCGGCGACAGCAGCAGGTGCGGACGGCTTGATGATTGAGGTACACAATGACCCGAAACACGCGCTGTGCGACGGTGCGCAGTCGCTGACGCCGGATGAATTTGCGGACGTGGTGCGCCGCGTGAAGGGGATTCGCGCGGTGGTGGAGGAGTAAAAGGAGAAAAATCCGATGGAAGAACTGCGTTTGACGCGCCCAACGGAGGCAATGAGCGGTGAAATCTCCGCGTATCGGCAGGCAATGCTGGACGCGGGCAGCGAGATGGACGGCTGCGGGCCGCTTTCGCGCATGGAAGATCCGGCGGAATGGATTGCGTTTTGCAAAACGCTGGATGAAGGAACGAACGTGCCGGAACGCTGGGTACCGGCGACGCAGTTCGTTTGCCTTCGCGGGGAGAAAATCGTCGGCATGATTCAGGTGCGGCGCGAGCTGAACGACTATCTGCGCAATTACGCGGGGCATATCGGCTATTCGGTGCGCCCGGATGAGCGGCAGCAGGGTATTGCGACGTGGATGCTGCACAACGTGTTGACGTACTGCCGCGAAATCGGCTTAAAGCGGGTGATGGTCGCCTGTGAACCGTGGAACGTGGGCAGCCGCAAGACAATTTTGCGTAACGGCGGCGTCTACGAGAAAACGGTGCATGAAGACGGCGAGAATATCGACTTGGAGCATTACTGGATTTCACTGACATGAACGAAGCGCGTCTGGCAGAAACGTCAGGCGCGCTTTTTCGATGCGAGCAGTTGAAGTTCATCTTGCAATGCCGCACGGAACTCCTCCGCCAATGGGCGAATGTCGCCGCTGGCATCGCAGCGCAGGACAATTCGCCGGACGCAGCGCGGGTCGTCAATGGGTAGTAGCTTGATGCCCTCGCCCGGCGCGCCCCATGTGTATTCCGGCCAGAAGCCCACGCCGCAGCCGAGCGAAATCAGGTTGCGGACGGTCGACGGCCCGGTGCACTCGTAGGCATACTGCGGCATGAATCCACTCTGCTGGCAAAGCTGGCTGCACTGCTCCCAGAAACGGCGGTTGCCCATCACGCTGATGAACTCCTGCCCGCGCAGGTCGTTCAGGTGCAGGGAGGTTCGCGCTGCGAGCGGGGAGGATTGCGGCACGGCGAGCAGAATCCGCTCATGAAACCCGTCGTCGCCGTTCATCCCGTCCGAATCCACCAGCAGGTCATACGGTGGATGCGCCGCGTCGCTGATGCGGGGGAGCAGTGTCATTGCAAAATGCACATTCGGGTGTGTCTGGCGGAAGCGAACGGCGGCGTCCGTCACCAAATCCGACGCAGCAAGCACACACACATGCAGTGTTCGCGCCTGCTGATTCGCCATCTGCCGCATCATTTCCGGAATGTGCGAAAGTTGATTCAGCGGCTGCTGCAATTCGTCCGCTAGCCGTTGACCGTAGGGCGTGAGCGCAATGCCGCGCCCCTTGCGCGCAATCAGCGGCACACCCAATTCGCTCTCCAGCCGCTGCACCGATTTCGTCAGCGCGGGCTGCGCAATGTGCAGCGCTTCGGCGGCGCGCGTCATGTGCTGCATTTGCGCAACGGTCAGGAAGTACGTCAGCTGGGTCAGTTCCATCAATCATTCCTCCAAAATATGAATGCCATAGCAATTATATATTTTACATCATGGCTTGTCAAGCGTAAAATGAGCGATGGATTACGCACAGAAAGAAGGCATTCCTCATGAAGGATTTGACCGTCGGCAAGCCCGGCCGGGTGCTGCTCGCTTACTCGCTGCCCCTGTTCGGCAGCATCATCTTCCAACAGCTCTACAACATCGCGGACAGCTTCGTTGCGGGGCATTTCATCAGCACCGAGGCACTTGCCGCTGTCGGCAACAGCTCCGAAATCACGCTGATTTTCATCGCCATCGCGTTTGGCTGCAACATCGGCACATCCGTCGTGACGGCGAACCTGTTCGGGCAGAAGGAAATGAAGCAGGTGCATACCTGCGTGACGACCGCGCTCATCTTCTGCGGCATTCTCGGCGTGGTGCTGAGCGCTGTCGGAATGCTGACGTCCGAATGGATGCTGACGCTGCTTGACACGCCCGTGGAGACGATGAAGGATTCCGTGGCGTACATCCAAATTTACCTCATGAGTTATGTTTTCCTGATGCTCTATCAGGTCGCGACGGGCATTTTCTCCGCCTTGGGGGATTCCAAAACGCCGTTCTACTTCCTCGCCGTGTCCTCGATTACGAATATTTTTGTGGATATCCTCTTCGTCCGTGACTTCCACATGGGCGTGCCCGGCGTGGCATGGGCGACGTTCCTGTGCCAGTCCATCAGCGGCATTGTCGCCGTGATTTTCGTACTGAAGAAGGTGCGTGAGGTCGTCGGCGGCGAGAAATGCCCGCTTTTCTCCGGAGTGCTGCTGAAAAAGATGTTGATTATCGCCATCCCCAGCGCGATTCAGCAGAGCTTCATCAGCGTCGGCAACATCCTTGTGCAGCGCGTCATTAACGGCTTCGGCACGGCGTGCATGGGTGGCTACACGGCGGCAATCAAGCTCAACAACATGTTCGTCACGTCAGTGACGGCGCTGGGCAACGGCATGAGCAACTACACCAGCCAGAACCTCGGCGCGGGCAAGAACGAGCGTGTGCGCCACGGCTGCCGCAGCGGCGTCACCATCGGCATGACGATGGGCGCGATTTTCGCGGTTGTGTTCTATGTCTTTGCGAAACCGCTGGTTTATGCGTTTATCAGCGACGGCAATCTGGAAGCGGTCGATGTCGGCGTGGACTTCCTGCATATTGTCACGCCGTTCTATATGTTCCTGTCGATTAAGCTGATGGTGGACGGCGTGCAGCGCGGTGCGGCGCGGATGCTGCAATTCATGATTGCGACGCTGTCGGACTTGTTCCTGCGGGTGGTGCTGTCGTTTACGCTGTCGCCGATTTTCGGGATTCGCGGCGTGTGGTATTCGTGGCCGGTCGGCTGGATTGTTGGGATTGTGCTGTCGGCGACGCTGTACTTGGTTTGGGCGCGTAAACTAACGGCAGGGGAAGAAAAAACGCCGGTAAAGGCAGAGTAAGGGAAGTACGTTCAAGCCGGGACGCCGAAAAAGGGTCAAGGGACAATGTCCCTTGCGGGGTCAAGGGGCGGAGCTCCC